>Ga0209465_10000941_pt1 | contig 13174 bp, 10 predicted proteins | sample PanSoiPlot1MoBio_FD_188321 | JGI IMG/M metagenome (GOLD analysis project Ga0209465, IMG submission 188321) | Tropical forest soil microbial communities from Panama analyzed to predict greenhouse gas emissions - Panama Soil Plot 1 MoBio (SPAdes)... | ecosystem: Environmental > Terrestrial > Soil...
CCGGGCAGCCGGTAACTCAGCCGCCGCCCTTCTACCTTCCGCAATACCCCTCGCAGTTCCCGCCGGGTTACCAGGTTCCCGGGCAGGTTCCCGGGCAAGTTCCCGGGCTGCCGCAGACCACTCCGCTGGGTAACCCCCTTCCTCCCCTACCGGGCGCCCCTCCGGGGCCCGCTCAGATTCCGCCCTGGACTCCGCCCGTCGCGCCGGCTCCCGCGCAGGCGCATCCACCGCTGCTCCCGCCCCAAGCCTTGGGAGCGCTGCCCGCGACCAAGCTCTTCACGTTCTCGCCGACCATGCTCCTGAGCGAGACGTGGACAGACAACTTCAATTTCACGGTGAACGACAAGGAGTCGAACTATCGCACCGTGGTCGGCCCGGGCGCCAACGTCCTGATCAATGGTCCTACCACCAAGGCAACGTTCTCCGGAGTGTGGGGTTTCACACATGACACCGCTTCGTCGAGTTCCGACAACTTCAACGTGTTCCCGAATTTGGCCTTCAACCTCATCCAGACCTTCACGCCTCGCCTCAATTTGACTCTCACCGACTACTACACTAAGAACAACAATCCCCAACAATCGGGCCAGTTTGGGCTGAACACTCAACGTCAAACCTTTACGACCAACCAGGCCAGTGTTGGCCTCAACTATCTCCTCGATAGGATTGCCACGCAGGTCTACTATCGGAATTCGTTCTACACGCAGGGGAGTACTGAGAATGGAACCCACACGACCGCCAACATCGTGGGGACCAACGCGACCGTGCCCGTGGGGGCCTTCAACAGTGTGCGGCTCGGATACGAATACTCCACGGCCTTTACGTCGGGCACGAGTTCCGGAATCAACCAGGGAACAACCACAGGAAATCTCGGCACGGCGACTTTCACCCGTCAGACCGGCCAGTACTCTTCGATTGGTCTCCAAGGCTCGTACCAGCAATTCACCCAACCGGTTTCCGCGTCGGGCAATGGAACTGGATCGGGCAATGGAAATGGCCACATATCGACTGTATCGGTCTTCAGCACCTATGGTTTGCCCTCCGGACTCTCCTTCTCGGGTAGCTTGGGTTACAACCAGCTCGTTCAATCAGGTCAATCGGATCAAGGAGGAGTGACGACCAACTCGACGGTGAGCTATACGTTTGGGCCCGCCTTCGCGTCGATCGGGGTATTCTCCGGCTTTCAACAGACTGGTCTTACCGGACAGAACTTCGGCACCGTCAATACTCATGGGGTCACGGGGAGTTTCCGCTACGCCGTCACGCCACTCGTCAGCTCGTGGCTCAGCGCGGCCTACACGGTCAACGAGCCGACGGGTAGCGGAAACAACTCATCATCTCAGAACACTGACAATTTCTACCTCACCTTGAACCTTAATTGGCAGTTCCTCAGGTGGCTCGCTTTCTACGGTCAGTACGGCTATTCGGCGTGGACCAACGGAGGCGGCTTCGCATCGGGCGTCAACAACAACTCCTCGAATAGCAACGGCACGATTCATGTGAACTCGGTGCTGATAGGGCTTCAGGCTACCTTCTAGTCGCAGTCTCCCTTTGCCGCGCCCCGGTGGAAGCCTCAGCTTTCGTAACGATTTCCTTCACCAAGCGCGCACATATTGCGTAGACGGCCTGTGTTGCAAGTGGCTGATATAGTGTCGGAATATCTTCCTCTTCGGTTTTCTTGTCGACAAACCACGCAATTTCCACTATCGAGGAATCATCTTTCCCTGTCAGGGCAGTAAAATACTCCGTCACATTTTTGAGGTATTCCAAGCAAATCAAGCCCTTAGCGTCCATGTTCACGAATAGACCCCTGGCACTTCACTTGCTCTTTAGCAGCGCGGTCGACATGCTGAGAATCTTTCGACACTACATTCCTGGCCTCATGCCCGTGCTTCTTGCGGGGGATTTGCTTGTCATCATCGGTGCTCTTTCCATAGTGTCGGCCTCTGGGACTTGGCTGGGCGAGGGTCCGCAAGCTCCAAAGCTGGCCTTCGTAGCGGCACTCCAGATCTTCCTCCTCTATCTGGCGGACCTCTACAACTCCAGGTTGCCGCTTGGGCGACGGGAGCTCGTGGCGCGGTTGCTCATCTGCCAGGCCGCCGCCGCTTTCCTGCTTGCGGCGGCCGGCTACGCTTTCACCAATCTCCGTCTGGGGCGGCTCGCCTTCCTCGAGCTCGGAGTTCTGGCCACCATCGGTCTGTTGCTCTGGCGCACCGCATGGCTCGGATCGTGGTCCCTGGCCCGTATGACCATCCGAGTGCTCGTCGTCGGCTCCGGCTCCATCGGGCGCGCCATTGCAGACCTCGCGCCGGACAGCGCCCGCCCATTCAAGATCGTCGGATACCTCGACGACGATCCCGCCGCCGCCGACTCCATTCCTTTCGGCCAAGAGCTCCTGGGAAAGATCGCGGATCTCTCGGAGATCGTGGAGGAGACTCGACCCGACGTGGTGGTGGTGGTGCAACAGGACCGCCGTGGACGCTTTCCGGCCAATCCGCTGCTGGAGTGCCGTCTCCGCGGCATCGCCGTGGAGGATTGGCCCACCTTCTATGAGAAGGCCACCGGTAAGATCCTCGTGACGGAGCTCCGGCCGAGTTGGTTGATCTTCGCCGATGGGTTCGTCAAGACGGCGCGCACAGAGATCATCAAGCGTCTCTTTGATGTCACCCTTGCCTCAGTGGGACTCATTCTTGCGTCTCCCTTGATGGCGCTGGCCGCCATCGCCATCAAGCTCGAGTCGCCGGGCCCCGTGCTGTATCGCCAGCCGCGGTCCGGCCAGAACGGCTGTGTCTTCATCCTCAACAAATTCCGCTCCATGCGTCGGGACGCCGAGCAGGGCACAGGAGCGGTGTGGGCGCAGGAAGCCGATCCTCGCGTTACGCGAGTGGGAGCGATCCTCCGGCGCACCCGTCTCGACGAGCTCCCGCAGCTGATCAATGTGCTGCTCGGTCACATGAGCTTCATCGGGCCCCGACCGGAACGACCGGAGTTCGTGCAGAGCCTGCAGAGGGAAATCCCGTACTACATGAAGCGGCTGTCGGTGAAACCGGGGCTCACTGGCTGGGCGCAGGTCAGGTATCGCTACGGTGCCTCGGTCGAAGACGCGCTGGAGAAGCTGCAGTACGACCTCTACTACATCAAGAATCTCTCGTTGTTCCTCGACCTCCTGATCCTGCTCAACACCGTGCAGGTGGTGCTGTTCGCCCGGGGTCGATGACCACCGCGGATCTGAACATCCTCTAAGGAGACGGTAGCCGATGGACATTGTCAGCACCCTCAAGCAAGTCGCCCTGTCGCTGTTCGTACGGCGAAAGAAATGGATCGCCCTCACAGTGGCGGGCGCGCTCACGTTGTTTCTGCCCGTCGCGTACCTCATCTCCCGTGAGCCTCCCCGGTATCAGACCACCGCCACCATCTTCCTCGAGAGCAAGGCCCCGTCTCCGCTCTTCGAAGATCTCTCGCCCTACCGGCCGTTGGCCGTACAGCTCGCCATCCTGCAGAGCCGCGGCCTGGCGCAGTCCGTCATGGAAGCGCTTCCTCGCGCCTCCGTCCAGGACCTCATCGCCAATCCGTACGGCCACGACTACCAAGTCGACATTCTAAACTGGATCCGGCGCCTTCGCGGGGAGGCGCCGGTGGTGGACAGTCCCGAAGTCCGTGCCCTCGAAGAGCTCCGGGTCGCGCGCGTGGCGTTCTTCCCACAGGGCGCTTCAGGCATCGTGCAGATCCGGGCGGAGGCCTCGAACCCCCGGGTCGCTCTCGACATCGCCAACACCTACATCGAAGTCCTGCTCGCCCGTACCCGCTCCTTCAACGTCGACGACGCCAAGAGCACCCGTGACTATATACAGCAGCAAGGGGCGCAGGTGACCGAGGCCCTTCAGGCCAGCGAAAAGAACTTCCAGGAGTTCACCATGGCCAAGGGCGGCATCAAGCTGCCCGACCGAGTCGGTGACATCGCGGCCAGGCTCAATCAGCTCGAGACCACCCTCGCCGAAGTGCAGGCCAATCGGGCCATGAGTCAGGCCCGCCTCACCGGCCTCCGGGCCAAGCTCGACGCGATGCCCGCTCCCGTCAAGAAGGAGGCGTCCGCGGCCCCCGCGCCGCAGACTCAGCGGCTGCGGGCTCGTCTGGCCGCCTTCGAGGCACAACTCGCCGAGGCGAAGATCCGCTACACCGACGATCATCCGCGGGTACGCCTCCTCCGTCAGCAGATCGCCGAGGTTCAGCGCGACCTTGGTGATGCCGTGAAAGACTCTACCTCGGCCGATCTGGCGAGCAGCTCCGTGCCCTCCGAGGATCGCGAGGCTTTTGCGGAGATGGTGGCGGCCCTCGACACCTCCGTCACCTCGCTCAGTGGACAGGAAGCCGCCCTGAAGGAGCAGATCGCCGGCCTGCGGAAGAACCTCTCCGGACTGTCGAAGGACGAGCTGGAGTATCGACGGCTGTCCTCGGAAGTCGACATGAACCGGAAGCTCGCCAGCGTCCTCCAGGAGAAGCTCGGCGCCTCGCGTATTCGCTCCTCTGGTGAGATGAACGTGGTCAAGGTGATCGATCCGGCGAGCACGCCCGTTCCCGCCGTCAACCAGAAGCGGCTGAAGCTCCTCGGCATCGCGCTCGCCGTGGCCATGGTCCTCGGGGTCGCGGGGCCCGGCCTCGTCGAATATGTCAACCGGCCGCTGCAGACGGAACAGGCCATCCGCCAGTCGACGGGCCTGCCGATTCTCGCCATCGTGCCTCAGGTGGAGTCGCGGCGCCCCGTGTTCAACAGCGGCGAACGCCAGCCTCAGGATCCGCAGCAGCAGGACTACGTGCTGTTCGTCGACGCCTTCCGTCGCCTCCGCGTCGAGCTCCAGATGCTGAGCGAGGACATGCCGCTTCGCCGCATCCTGGTGGCCAGCGCCTTGCCCGGAGAAGGGAAGTCGACGGTGACCTACAACCTCGCCCTGGCCTTCGGCGAGATTGGCCAGCGGGTGATCATCGCCGATGCCGACTTCCACCGCCCGACGTTGCATCGTACGGCCAAGGCGAGGAACGAGAAGGGCTTCACCGATCTACTCGCAGGCACTTCCGCTCTGCCGGAAGCCATGACCTCGGTCAGCGAGCAAGTGCGTCTGGCCCCGCGCGGCACCGCTCTCAACGTTCCCGCCCGTGTCGGGCTCGGCACCAAGCGACTCACCGAAGTGCTCGTGGGGATGGAGGAAGAGGCCGAGTACGTGCTCATCGACTCCTCGCCGATCCTTCTCGTCCCCGACAACCTCTACATGGCCTCGGCGGCCGACGCGATCTTGCTCGTGGTCGACTCGGGATCCACGCGGCCCCGTGACCTGCTCCGAACGAAGGAGGTCCTGGAGCGAACGGGCACGCCCATCGTCGGCGTCGTGATCAACCGCGCGCCGTTGAAGCGGACTCATTACTACTACAAGCAGTACATGACCTACTACAAAGCCTGATGACGGCTCTGACGAAAAGGAGATTGTAAGTGATCGCGTGGAAAGACAGTCTCAAGCGCAAGATAGAAGACCGCAGTGCCCGCGTCCACGTCATCGGGCTGGGCTACGTCGGACTCTCCCTCGCCGTGGAGCTCGCCCGCGCTGGCTTCACCGTGCGGGGCATCGACGTGGATCTGGAGCGGGTGGCCAGTCTGAACCATGGTCACTCCTATCTGGTGGACGTGCCCACCGAGACCTTGACTCCCTTCGTCAGCTCGGGGCGCCTCACCGCGACCACCGCCTTCGACGAGGTTGGCCAGGCGGACGCCCTGATCATCTGCGTGCCCACGCCACTCAGGAAAAGCAAGGAGCCGGACATCTCCTTCATCGTGGCCTCTCTGGAGAGTCTGCTCCCCCATCTCCATCAGGGGCAGCTTCTCGTCCTGGAGAGCACGACCTTCCCGGGCACCACGGAGGAAGTCGTGCAGCCTCGCCTGGAGGCGGCCGGCCTCGTGGTGGGAGTCGATGTTTTCCTGGCTTTCTCCCCCGAGCGTGTCGATCCCGGCAATCGCAAGTTCACGACCGCTAACATCCCCAAGGTGGTGGGCGGGGTGACTCCGAGCTGCACCGAGCTCGCCGCCTGCCTCTACCGTCACGTGACCACCAGCGTCTTCGAGGCCTCGAGCCCACGCGTGGCCGAGACGGCCAAGCTCCTGGAGAACACTTTCCGCAGCGTCAACATCGCCCTCGCCAACGAACTCGCCTTCGCGTGCCGGAAAATCGGGGTCGATCCCTGGGAGGTCATTGAGGCGGCCGCCACCAAGCCGTTCGGCTTCATGCCCTTCTATCCGGGCCCGGGCATCGGGGGACACTGCATCCCCGTGGATCCGCTCTACCTCTCCTGGAAGGTCCGCCTCACGGGCTACGAGGCGCAGTTCATCGCCCTCGCCGACCAGATCAACCGCGCGATGCCGGAGCACGTCGTGCATCTCGTGGCGGGCGCTCTCAACGATCGCGGACGAGCCGTGCGCGGCTCGTCCATCCTGGTGTTGGGTGTCACCTATAAGGCCGACGTGAACGACATCCGCGAGTCCCCCGCCCTTGAGATCATCGAGCACCTCATGAAGCAGGGGGCGCACGTCAGCTACGCCGACCCTTTCACTCCGCAGCTCGCGCTCGAGGGTCACAAGCTCTCCGCCGTCGAGCCCACGCCGGAAGCCCTGGCCGCGGCCGACTGCGTGCTCATTCTCACCAACCACTCGAGCTTCAACTACGCGGTGATCGCGGAGCGCGCGCCCCTCGTCGTCGACACTCGCAATGCGATGAGGACCTTCCGCGGCAGCCGGTCCTCCATCATCAGCCTCTGAGATCTGCCATGGGTACGATCCTCGTCACGGGCGGTGCCGGCTTCCTGGGGTCTCATCTCGTCGATCGTTTGCTCGACGGCGGAGCGGCCGTCCGTGTCCTGGACAATCTCTCCACGGGCTCGCTGCGGAATCTGCAGCACGCTGCCCATCGCTTCCGTCCACCGGTGGAGGTCGCCCCTGAAGGGCGGCTCGAAGTCGTCATCGGGGACATTCGAGACCGGGATCTGGTCCGGAAGGCGACGCGAAACGTAAGCGCGGTGTTCCACCTCGCCGCCTTGCCCGGCACGGCCCTCGGCCGCATCAACCCAGCGGAGCTGCAGGCGGTGAACGTGCAGGGCACGCTGAATGTGCTGGAAGCAGCGGTGGCGGAGGGCGTGTCTCGGCTCATCTTCGCCTCTTCCGCCGCGGTGTACGGCACCCCCGAGACACTCCCCCTCTCCGAGTGCTCTCCGCTCAGGCCAGAATCACTCTTCGCCGCCTCGAAGCTGGCGGCGGAGATGTATTGCCGGACCTACGGCACCATTCACCCGCTCGAGGTGGTCGCCCTTCGGTATTTCACGGTTTACGGTCCTCGGCAGGCCACGGCGACGGACGGTGCCCTCATCCCGGACCTCATCGAAACGCTCCTCGAGCGCCGAGCCACCATGCCGCACGATGATGCGGCGGCCGAGGACCTGACGTACGTGGACGACGCGGTGGAGGCGACGTGGGTGGCGGCCGAGGTGCCCGACGCGGTGGGTCAGGTCATCAACATCGGTTCGGGGCGTATGTCGTCCGTGCTGGAGATCCTGCACCTCCTCTATCATCTCTTGAAGATTCCTCCCCTCGTCGGCCTCCGTTCCGGCCCCTCGGCCGCGCCGACTCAGGTGCAGGCGGCCATCGATCTGGCCGCCGACATCCTGGGATGCACCCCCCGCGTATCCCTAGCCATGGGGCTCGCGCGCGTGGTACGGGCGCTGACCGATGCCGAGCCTATCGGAGGGCGGGCGCTCGCCGGCGCGCGATAAGCATGCGGAACGCCCTCACGTTCGACATCGAGGAGTACTTCCACGTCGAGGCCTTTGCCGGGGCCTTCCGGCCCGAGGAGTGGCCCGGCCTCACAAGCCGCGTCGTCGATGCCACTGAGCGCCTGCTCGACATCCTCGATTATGCCGATGCTCACGCCACCTTCTTCGTTCTGGGTTGGGTCGCCGAGCGGTATCCGGCGCTCGTGCGGGACATCGCCGCTCGTGGGCACGAGGTCGCCTGTCACGGCTACGCGCATCAGATGATCCATCGCCAGACGCGATTGGAATTCGCCAAGGACGTTCAGCGCGCCAAGACCGCCATCGAGGATGCCGCGGGGACCGCCGTGGTGGGATTCCGGGCGCCCACGTTCTCGATCACCCGGAAGACGCTCTGGAGTCTCGAGGTGCTGTGGGAGGCGGGCTTCCTCTATGACTCGAGCATCTTTCCCATCCTGCACGACCGATACGGTATCCCCGACGCCCCGCGCTTTCCGCATCGCGTCCCCGTGATGAACGAGCACGGCATCGCGGAGTTCCCCTTGTCCACCATCCTGGTCATGGGGCGGCGCCTACCCGTGGCGGGTGGCGGCTATCTGCGGCTCATGCCCTACCCCATGACCCGCCGGGCCATCCACCATCTCAACAAGTTCGAGAAGCAGCCCGCCATCGTGTATCTGCACCCGTGGGAGATCGACGCGCACCAGCCCAAGGTGCGGGTCGGCCTGATGACTCGCATTCGCCACAAGATCAAGACGGGCAGCACCGAGGTCAAGCTGCATCGTCTCCTCAAGGATTTCCGGTTCGGGCCTGCCCGCGACGTGCTCGAGAATGCCGGCGTGCTCAATGCGGGAGAGGCGCATTGAAGATCGCCGCCATCGTCGGCGCCCGCCCTAACTTCGTGAAGATCGCGCCCATCGTGACCGAGCTCCGCTCGAGACCCGAGGCCAGCACGCTCCTGATCCATACCGGTCAGCACTACGACGGCCCGATGTCGGACAGCTTCTTCGCCAACCTCGAGCTGCCGGACCCCGACGTCAATCTCCGCGTACAGGCGCCCACGGCCACCGCGCAGATCGCGGAGATCATGCTTCGTCTGGAGCCCGTCCTCGCGGAGAGCCGGCCCGATGTGGTCGTCGTGGTGGGCGACGTCAATTCCACCTTGGCGGGCGCGCTCACCGCGGTCAAGCTCGGCATTCCCCTTGCTCATGTAGAAGCTGGTCTACGGAGCTTCGACCGCCAGATGCCAGAAGAGATCAACCGGGTGCTGACCGATTCCATCTCGGACGTGCTGTTCACCACGGAACCCGCGGGCAACGAGAACCTCGCGCGAGAGGGCGTGTCCGGGGAGCGGATCCACTTCGTCGGCAACGTCATGATCGATACGCTCTTTCGGTATCGCGAGCGGGCCCGCGCGTCCAAGGTGCTGGAAACGCTCGCCGTGGATCCTCGAGCGTACAGCCTGCTCACGCTGCACCGGCCCAGCAACGTCGATTCCGACGCCACCCTTCGTGGCCTGCTGGAGGCGGTCGCCCGGATACAGGAAGTAAGCCCTGTCGTCTTTCCCGTGCACCCTCGCACCCGTCAGCGACTGGAACGGCTCGACGGCCAGCTGCCGCCCATGCCGAATCTCCGTCTCGCAGATCCGTTGCCCTATCTCGATTTCTTGCAGCTCATGGCCAACGCACACTGCGTCCTGACGGATTCCGGGGGCATCCAGGAAGAGACCACGGCGCTGGGCGTGCCCTGTCTCACCCTGCGAGAGAACACCGAACGGCCCATCACCGTCACCCGAGGCACCAACAAGGTCATCGGTGTCGACCCTGCCGTGATCCACGCGGAGTGGCGTCGGGCTGCCCATGGACAGTGGCAGGCCGGCGAGCTCCCCGAGCTGTGGGACGGCAAGGCCGCCTCCCGCATCGTACCGATCCTGCTGGAGGCGCGTTGATGTCCCTCAGCATCCGTCCGCTGGCCAGGGAAAGCATCGAGTGGGACGCTTTCGTGCGGTCCACCCCCGGAGGCAGCCCCTTCCATCTGGTGGCCTGGAAGCAGGCGGTGGAAGCGAGCTTCGGCCATCGCCCACACTACCTCATGGCCATTGGTGCTCACGGCATCGAAGGCGTATTACCTCTCTTCGAGGTGCGGGGGCTCCTCGGAGGCCGCGGCCTCATCTCCGTTCCGTACGGAGTGTACGGCGGCATCTGTGCCCGATCAGCGGAGAGTCGTCAGCTCCTGCTTGACCACGCAGGCCAGCTCGCTCATGAGATGGGAGCGAGCTACGTCGAGCTTCGTCACCGTGCGGGCCAGGAGCTCGATCTGCCGACCAAGTCCCTCTACGTCACGTTCGCTCGCCCGATCACCGCAGACGAGGAAGAGAATCTGATGGCCATTCCGCGCAAGCAGCGCCGGATGACCCGTCAAGGCGCCAAACACGGCCTGCGCGGCGAACTCGGCATGCAGCATCTCGAGGCCTTCTACGAGGTGTACGCGCACAGCGTGCACGCCCTGGGCTCGCCGGTATTTCCGCGGCGCCTGTTCACCGCCATCGCCCAGGAGTTCGGCAAAGAGTGCGAGCTGCTCACCATCTGGAAAGACGGGCGGGTGCTCGCGGGCGTGCTCACCCTGCTCTACGAGGATCAGGCGCTGCCCTACTACGGGGGGGCCCTGCGCGAAGCTTTCCCCTACGCTATCAACGACTTCATGTACTGGGAGCTCATGTGTCACGTGGCCCATGCCGGGTATCGGGTGTTCGATTTCGGTCGGAGCCGCGAGGGGACGGGCCCCTACAACTTCAAGCGGCACTGGGGCTTCGAGCCGCAGCCCTTGCCCTACCAGTACTTGCTTCTGAACGGCGCCACGATTCCAAACGTCAGCCCGGCCAATCCGAAGATGCGCCTCGCCGTCGAGGCCTGGAAGCGTGCTCCCTTTGCTCTGACTCGCCGGCTGGGTCCGGCGCTCACCCGCTATCTCCCCTGACCTGGACAGATCATGAACATCCTGATGCTCGGCCCCTGGCTCCCCACGACGCGGCGACCCCTCGCCAATGAGCGTCTGCACCAGTTCGCCCGTCATCTCTCCAAGGAGCATCGACTCACCCTCGCCTGCGCCACGGATCATCCGAACCCCGTGGCAGCGGTATCCGCCTTGCGGGAGCAGTTCGATGACCTCGAGTTTGCCGTGGTGCCCAATCGGTGGAAGCGCTTGTGGAGCGTGGCGCACCTGGCCGCCGGTTCCTCGGCCGAGGTCGCCTATTTCAGCTCGGCCGCCCTTCGGACCCGCATCCGCGATCGCCTCCGCACTGCGCCCTACGACGTAGTCTACGTCACCTCCACGAGCATGGTCCCCTACGCTCTGGATCTCGTGCCCGCTGTTCCCGTCGTGGTGGATTTCGGCGACCTGGATTCCGAGTGGTGGCGGGAGCGATCCCACCGCTTCTCCGGCCTCAAGGCCCGGGTGTACGAGGCGGAGGCAGAGCGGCTGCGCGCCGTCGAGATCATGGGCGCTCGCCACGCCACGCGCTGCCTCGTCACCACGCCCGAGGCGGCTCGGCTCGTGGCCTCCTTCGCCCCCCACGCGTCCGTCACCGTGATCCCGGAGGGCATCGATCTCGAGGAGTCCTCCCCGCATGTCCGGGCCGGCGGAGCCTCCGTCATCGCCTTCAATCCGTGCCTGGAGCGAGAGAGCGAAGCGCGGGCGGCCACGCAGTTCTGCAACGAGATCCTCCCGCGTGTCCACGCGCGAGTGGCGCGCACGAAGCTTCTCGTCGGCTGTAAGTCACTCTTCCCCATGGCCCGTCGCCTCGCCGGTCTGTCCGGTGTCGAGATGTCGGCGCCCGTCAGTAGCCTCCGGGGACTCCTGCGGCGGTCGACGGTCGCGGTGGCCCCCAAGCGCTTCGGCACGGAGACCCGACGCGGTCTCCTCGAGGCCATCGCGGCGGGGGTGCCCGTCGTCGTCTCCCCCGATGGCATCGACGGTCTCTCGCTGCAGAACGGGCGAGAGGTCTTCGTGGAAGGCAGTCCCGCAGGATTCAGCGAACGCCTGATCGAATTGCTGCAGAGGCCAACCCTCCGAGAGGCTATGGCTGCCAAGGGGCGCGCCTTCATCCGGCTCCACTATTCGTCGACGGCGGCGGCGAGCCGACTGAGCGACCTGGTGGAGGCGACGGTGAACGGCCACGCCCGTGCTCGCACTCATCGCAGCGGGAGAGACGCCGGAGTGAGCGCGTGAAGGTCAGACGTCTCGACACGCTCGAGGCCTTCGAGGGCGTCGCGCCCATCTGGCAGGCGGTGGCCACGGAAAGTGGCCAGACTTCGCCTTTCCTCAGTCACGAGTGGTTCAGCTGCTGCTGGCGGGCCGCGGGTCCCGGCCGCCGGCCCGAGGCGCTGCTCGTGGAGGACAGCACGGGTCCCGTGGCGCTGGTACCGTTGCTGCACTGGACCGGTGCCCTCCATGGTCTGCCGGTTCGCTTCGTGGGCCTGCTCAATGCACCCGATACCGCGTTCGTGGACTGGCTCATCGTGGGGCGGCCGGAGCCCGTCATCGAGGCGGTCATGGCGGACTTTCGCTCTCGCACCGACTGGGACGTGATGTCACTCAGTAGTCTGCCCGCATCCTCGGCCACGGCCAAGGCGCTCCCGGCATGGCTGGCTGGCCGCTATCGCTGGCAGCCTCTCTCGCCTCTCCACTCGCCTTATCTCACCACCACGGGCTCGTGGGAGCAGTTCTGGACGAGCACGAGTCAGCGTTTCAAGAAGACCGTGCGAAACGTGCGAAACCGGCTCGGCAAGACGGGCACGGTCTCGGTCGAGGAACACCGGTCCGTCGACCCCGCCTCGTCGATCTTCACAGATCTCGTCAGCGTCTCGGCCCGGAGCTGGAAGGCCTCCCAGTCGGTGGCCATCGCCAACATGCCCGGCATGGCTCGGTTCTTTCGTGAGCTGACGGTGCACGCAAGCGCGAAGGGCTGGCTGCGCCTCTGGATCATGCGACTCGACGGCCGGCCGGTGGCCACCGAGTATCAGCTGGAGACAGACGGACGAGTGCATGCGCTGCGGGCCGACTTCGACGCGGCGGTTCCTGGAGACCTCTCGCCAGGCACCCATCTGTCGGCGGAGATCGTCCGTGCCCTCTTCGCTCGCGACACCGTCTACGAGTACGACATGGGACCCGGAGACAACGACTACAAGTCTCGCTGGGCCCGCGGTGCTCACGAGCTCGGGCGACTACGCATCTTCCGGCCAGGGATGTATGGAACGCTTCTCCACACGGTGGAGGCGCGGATGCTGGAGACGGTTCGCCGGCTCCGCGGCCAGGAAGCCGCCGCGTGAACATCATCGGCGGCCTCGTCTACCGCGATTCCGCCCGGACGGTGGAG
>Ga0209465_10000943_pt1 | contig 13167 bp, 10 predicted proteins | sample PanSoiPlot1MoBio_FD_188321 | JGI IMG/M metagenome (GOLD analysis project Ga0209465, IMG submission 188321) | Tropical forest soil microbial communities from Panama analyzed to predict greenhouse gas emissions - Panama Soil Plot 1 MoBio (SPAdes)... | ecosystem: Environmental > Terrestrial > Soil...
GGAGTAAATCTGTCCGCCATCGTAATACTGCAGCAGTTGCGTGTAGCTCAGTGTGGTCTTTTTGGTGATGCGGAAATCGGCCCCAAAGCGGTAGCCGTTCAGGGTACTGTTCCAATTCTCGTTGTTCAGCGATTCGGTGCCCTGATGGACGCTGCTGAAGGAAGGCCCGGTGATGCGGACCCGGTTGTAGTCCACCCGAAACGAGATACGGTGCATCGGCAGGATTACCAGGTCGTAGTTGTAGATGTTGTGCCGGTTGTAATAGCTGTGTGGTGAGTTAAGAATCGGAATGAACGGGTTAGCTCCAGCAGCGGGATTCAACGGGTTTGCAAGTAAGTTGTAGTCAAAATAATTCTGCATGTGCTGATAACTAGCGCTGAAGTTGTACCAGCTATACTTCGATACCCGCATTCGAGCTGCCTGCTCTGGGTCGCCTCCCCAACCGAAGCTGCTGAATGTCAACGTGTCGAAAATGTCGTGATGCGACAGCGACTGCATGCTGAGTGATTGCTCGAGAATGCGAGCTCCGGTTTGGTAGTTCACCAGCGTGTCATACATCGCCTGGCTGCCGGTGATGTCTGCAATGCGGCCGCCGAGTTCAATCGATTGGACAACGTGATAACCGCCGATGTCCTTGCCCTCGTCCGGAGATGAAGGCGGGCTCGCCGGCCCAGTTGCGGTGGAGGGATTCTGGGGCCGTGCAGTCCCTATCAGAAGAATAAAAATTCCGATAGCTGTTGCAACTGTAGGATGCGCGCCTCTCTGTCGCATTGCCATGTCAAGCCTCGCATTACCGGAAGAAAACCGGGCTGAAGTTCGATCCGTGGATTTGCGTGTGGCACATTGTGCACGCCTGGTACTTGGTGGACTGATTGTGAGCAGGTCCAATCGGCTCACCTGCCGCCCCATTCGTGTTCGGCGTATGGCAGCGCAGACATAAGAAGTTGACGTTGTTCACTTGCAGCAGTCGCGGATTCGTGGAAGCGTGTGGCGTGTGACACGACATACAGCCCTCATCCGTCTTGACGGGAGCATGCTCAAACACAAAGGGGCCCATGGTGTCGGTGTGGCATTTGGTACAGACGGCGAACTGTCCTGCCGCGGCACGCACTTGATGACCGACCTGCGTGCCGTGCGGATTGTGGCAATCGCTACACTGCACCAGCCCGACGTCGACGCGGTGACGGTACGGGCGAGCGAACTCTGCCTTCTGCGAGGCGTGGCACCCAAAACACAATTCCGTTTGCGGTTTCGCCAGCATGAAATTTACATCGCTGGACTTGTGGGGACTATGGCATGAAGTGCAACTGACGCCATTGGCAAGGTGCGCGGATTTAGAGAAATTTTGCGTTTCCAGACTGGATTGGTGACAGGTCGTGCAGATGGCGGCCGTTTGCGCAGGGCTTAAAGTCTCGAAGCGAATGATCTTGGTAACGTCACCGCCGCCATCAACGTGAGCTTGGGCGGGACCGTGGCAACTCTGGCATCCATGCTGGTTGCCTTTGAGCAGCGCTGAGTGAGGAGTTGTAGCGAAGTGTTTTTCCCAAAGCTCCTGATGGCAGGTTTGGCAGACGGCATTATCCGCATATTGCCCGCTGGCTTGGGCAGGTAGCGCACTGGACGTCTGTGATTTCGTAGTCTGTGCAGAGATCGTTTCAGAATTGAACAACGAGGCTGCTGCAAGCGCCAGAAGCAGCAACCGGAGACCATTTACAGAAAGACATGCCATTCCCGACTCCCCTCATCAGTCTTGGTTTGGCTGAAACGCAATGCAAACCTTAACAAAGACGGGTGCCAGGTGTCGACCTGTTTTGCTTAGATCTGCCCCCTGCGGACAACGTAAGGCAGCCCCAAACTTTACGTGCGCCGGCCGTGCGGGCCGAGAACTGGGCTGGGGCGTCGTGACCCTAGGCCACACCTTTTGCTTCCTCAAGGTCGGGATACGGCACTTTTTCAACGAGAGCGAAATGGCGCGCTCTTCGGAGTGCCCAGGTTAGTACGCTCAAAAAGCGCTTGACAATCGCCGCTACTGGCCAAGGCTTATGCCGCCGTCGTTCGCCGGGACGACATTGTTCGTCGACAATTGCCGGGAAGTGGGCCGCGAAAAAGCCCTTCAGGTCTGAGAACAGGAGGTCAGGCTCTTCGAACAATCTAGCAGCATCCGCTCGGCCGGGACTCGGCAATGATCGGCGGTGCGGTCAGGAGTATGAAGGAATGGTAGTTGCACGCACCGCAATTGGCGCTACTCGCATCATCATTCGGCAGATCGGCGAGCAACTGCCGCGCATCTGCTGATGGCAACCGAACTCCGGGTTCTCCTTGGAATTTCTTCAGTTCAGCGGAATCAACACAATGCAAACTGGCCTGCTGATGCCTGTGATTTGCGAGGCTGCGGTGAGGCGGCCGGAGCTTGGATCGACGCGAAAGAGCTGGATATTGTCAGAATCCTGGTTGGCGGCGAACAACCACTCGCCCGAGCGATCAAGCGCGAAACTACGCGGAATTTTGCCACCGCTCGAGATGCGTTCAACGAAAGTGAGCGTGCCATCGGTTGGGCTAATTGAGAACCCGGTGATGTCGTTGGTCTGATCTCCGCGATTGGAAACGTAGAGAAACTTACCGCTGACGTCGACTGCGATTTCTGCTTCGCTGTTCTCTCCGTGGAAATCTTTCGGCAGAGCTGAGATGGTCTGCTTGCTAGCCAGTTTGGCCGACTGCGCATCGTAGGCGAATACCGTGACAGTGCCTGTGAGTTCGTTGGCCAGGTAGACGAACTTGCCGGAAGGTGCAAAGGCAAAATGGCGTGGGCCTGCGCCGGGCGTGACTGGGGCGAATGCAGGAGTGGCGGGAGAAAGAGTCCCGCGCTGGGCGTCGAAACGATACACATAGAGCTTGTCGGTGCCGAGATCGGCAACCAGAACGAAGCGGTTGTCAGGACTGGCTTCGATGTAGTGTGCGTGGGGCGCTTCCTGTCGTTTGCGATTCACGCTCGACCCGGTGTGCTGGACGAAGGCCGTGTGCGGACCCAGCGTGCCGTCGGACTGGATGGGAAATGCCACCGCGCTGCCGGCATCATAGTTGGCTACAAGCAAATATTTTCCCGTCCGATCAAGAGCAAGGTGGGCTGGACCGGCGCCCAACGAAGAGACCTGGTTCAGCAAGGTCAACTTACCGGTGTTGCGGTCGACAGCGAAGGCGCTAACACCGCCTACAGCCTGGCCATTCAAGGTTGAGACTTCATTGACGGCGTAGAGAAATCGTCCATCGGACGAAGCCGCGAGGAATGAGGGATTTTGCGTCTTGGCTGCCAGGCCGAGCGGGGTTGCGGTTCCCGAGGCTGGATCGAAGCGATACGAATAGATTCCCTGGCTACCTTTGTCGGTGTAAGTGCCGACAAAGACCAGATACTTCGCGTCTGCGGCGAGGAGGCAAGTGGTGAAACCGAGTAACAGAATGAGAGTAAGGCAAGAATTCCCGGTGATCCGTAGCTGACCCATGGTCGATAGTCCTCGGTTCCCCTACGAGTTGATCTCAGCAGCCCAAAGCAGTTTCGCACGTTTGTGCTAAGTTCTGGACATCGATGATTATTCTTCTTATAGGTGTAACCGGAGTGGGCAAGACCACGGTCGGGCAAGCCCTTGCGCAAGAACTGCACTGGCAATTTGTTGACGCTGACGACTTTCATACTGCGGCAAACATCGCCAAGATGCGAGCCGGCGTTCCGCTAAATGATGCTGACCGCGCACCGTGGCTCGAGGCCCTGCGTGAGGCAATAACACAATGGATTGCGGAAGCGAAATCGGTCGTGCTGGCTTGTTCCGCTCTGAAGGAAGCTTACCGGAACCAGTTGGCAGTGGCGCCTGAAGTACGATTGGTCTTTCTGCGTGCGGATTTCGAACTCATCGCGCAACGGTTGAAGGACAGGCACGAGCACTACATGAATCCGGCCCTGCTGAAAAGCCAATTCGAGACGCTTGAGCCTCCGCAGGATGCGGTCTCGGTTGATGTAAGTCAGGATGTGGGGGAGATCGTGGCTGCCATACGAAGGGCACTGGGAGTATAGTTTCCTTGACTCCTATGAGCCGATTGGGGTGGCTCCCAAAGTTTACCTGTGCATGGTGGTTGCAGTATGTTCATGCGACCTTAATGGAACCGAAATATGGTGATAAGCATCGTTTGAAGATGAGGATGAGATTATGAAACCGACACAAGCATTGCACGAACTCGGACAGAGCCTCTGGCTGGATAACATCACGCGCGACATTCTGGACAACGGAACGCTGAAGCGATATATCGACGAGCTGTCCGTGACTGGACTGACTTCGAACCCAACGATTTTCGATTTGGCGATCAAGCACAGCGAGAGCTATGATGCTGCGATTCGCGAAGGGCTCGCGCATGGAACGTCGGGCGAGGCGCTGTTTTTCGAGTTGGCGCTCGACGACCTAACCCGAGCCGCCGATCTGTTTCGTCCCACTCATAACCAAACAAAGGGAGTGGATGGCTGGGTTTCCTTAGAGGTTTCGCCGCTCTTGGCCTACGACACGGCAACAACAATTGCCGCGGCCAAAACCCTGCACGCCCGGGCCGGCCGGCCGAATCTTTTCATTAAGATTCCTGGCACTCCCGAAGGGCTTCCTGCTATCGAAGAGGCGATCTTCTCGGGCGTATCGGTGAATGTGACGCTGCTGTTTTCGCGCGAGCAGTATCTGGCTGCAGCCGAGGCGTATCTGCGCGGAATAGAGCGGCGAATCGCTGCGGGGCTTCCCACGAATGTGGGCTCGGTTGCGTCGGTCTTCATCAGCCGCTGGGATGTGGCTGTCTCGAAAACTGTGCCAGACCATCTGCGCGATAAGCTGGGAATCGCGATCGCGCAGCGCACCTATAAGGCTTATCGTGAGTGGCTCGCCACGCCGCGCGTGCAGAAAATTATTGCCGCCGGGTACAACCCGCAGCGCCTGCTGCTTGCCAGCACAGGGACAAAGGATCCGAAGGCTTCTGACATCCTTTATATAACGGCACTGGCGGCACCCGACACCGTGGACACCATGCCGGAGAAAACTCTGCTGGCATTCGCCCAACACGGTGAGGTGAAGGGGCCAATGCCTCCCGATGGCGGCGATTGTGAGCAAGTGCTGAAGGAATTCGGAAAGGCCAGCTACGACGTTGACGCGCTCGCCGCGCAGTTGCAGAAAGAAGGCGCAAAGGCGTTTGTCGATTCGTGGAACGATTTGATGAACGTCATCACATCGAAGAGCGCAGCCTTGCAGACCGCGTAGGCGGACAGCCATCGCAGCAAAGGAGAATGTCATGTCCAGCAGCTCCGTGGCCGTGCCCGCGCAGCCCACGCCGCTGACTCAGCGGCGTGCCTGGAAGTCTCTCAAGACGCATTACAAAAAAATCCGCGACACTCACCTGCGGCAACTGTTTGCCGATGATCCGAAGCGGGGCGAAAGGCTGACGCTCGAAGCCGTCGGATTGTTTCTCGATTACTCAAAAAATCGGGTGACCGATGAGACGCTCAAACTGCTAATAAAGCTGGCGCGGGAGTGCGGCGTGGAAGCACGCCGCGACGCGATGTTCCGCGGCGAGAAGATCAATGTCACGGAGAACCGCGCCGTGCTGCATGTTGCATTGCGTGCCCCCAAAGGCGAGGTCATCAAGGTCGATGGAGTGGATGTGGTGCCGGAGGTCCACGCCGTACTCGACAAGATGACTGACTTCTGCAATCGCGTACGCAGCGGCGAATGGAAGGGACACACCGGCAAGCCGATCAAGAACGTGATCAACGTTGGCATTGGCGGCTCCGATCTGGGACCGGTCATGGCGTATGAAGCGCTGAAATTCTACAGCCGGCGTGACATGACTTTCCGTTTCATCTCCAACGTTGACGGTACAGACTTCGCCGAGGCGGTCATCGATCTGGATCCGGCGGAAACCTTGTTCATCATCTCCTCGAAGACATTCACGACGTTGGAGACGATGACCAACGCGCACACGGCGCGCGATTGGACACTGAAGGGGCTGGGCGGTGACGAGAAGAGCATTGCCAAGCATTTCGTCGCGGTCTCGACCAATGCCGAGGGTGTAGGGAAGTTCGGCATCGACACGGCCAACATGTTTGGCTTCTGGGACTGGGTTGGCGGTCGCTACTCGATGGATTCGGCCATTGGCCTGTCCACCATGATCGCCATTGGCCCGGAGAACTTTCGCGCCATGCTGGCGGGCTTCCACGAGATGGACGAGCATTTCCGCACCGCACCGCTGGAACGGAACATGCCGGTGCTGATGGGGCTTCTTTCCCTTTGGTACAACGACTTCTTCGGCGCGCAAACCATTGCCGTGCTGCCCTACGAGCAGTACTTGAAGCGCTTCCCGGCTTACCTGCAGCAGTTAACCATGGAGAGCAACGGCAAGCACGTGAAGCTGGATGGCACGGCAGTTGACGCCGACACGGGTCCGATCTATTGGGGCGAGCCCGGCACAAACGGCCAGCACTCGTTCTATCAGCTCATCCATCAGGGCACGCGGTTGATCCCGTGCGACTTCATCGGGTTCGGCAAATCGCTCAATCAGGTTGGCCGGCACCACGATTTGCTGATCTCCAACGTGTGCGCGCAGGCTGAAGCCCTGGCGTTCGGCAAGACCCCCGAGCAGGTGAAGGCAGAGGGCACACCGGATTGGCTGGTACCGCATCGTGTGTTCGAAGGCAACCGGCCGTCGAACATCATCTTCGCGGAAAAGCTGACGCCCGAGGTACTGGGCAAGCTGGTTGCACTCTATGAGCACAACGTGTTCACGCAAGGGGCGATTTGGGCCATCGACTCGTTTGATCAATGGGGAGTGGAGTTGGGCAAGAAGCTGGCACAGCGGATCATTCCTGAGCTAGAGAGCGCGCAGGAGCCCGACCTCCAGCACGACAGTTCCACAAATAATGTAGTCCGGTATTACCGCAAGCTAAAGAACAGCTAAGCGACCTTCGGCGCCAAGATGTGAGTGACGCCATGCAGGAGGATAGAACTATGCAACTGGGAATGGTTGGTCTGGGAAGAATGGGCGCCAACATGGTGCGCCGCCTCATTCGCGGAGGCCACAATTGTGTGGTGTTCGACGTGTTTCCGAAAGCTGTAGAGGAACTTGCGGCGGAGAAGGCGACGCCATCCTCTTCGTTCCAAGATCTTGTTAAGAAGCTGGCCAAGCCGCGCGCTCTGTGGCTGATGGTTCCGGCGGCCGCGGTGGATGAAACCATCGCGAAAATTCTCCCCAGCCTTGAGCCTGGCGACATCTTGATTGATGGAGGGAATTCGTACTACATCGATGACATTCGCCGGGCCAAGGAACTGGGCCCAAAGGGAATTCACTATGTCGACGTCGGCACCAGCGGAGGCGTGTGGGGACTGGAGCGCGGTTATTGCATGATGATCGGCGGCGAAGATGATGTGGTGAAGCATCTCGATCCGATTTTTGCCACGCTGGCTCCCGGAATCGGTGACATTCCTCGCACACCCGGACGGGAGAAGATTGGGGGCACAGCCGAACAGGGCTATCTGCATTGCGGTCCGAATGGCGCCGGGCACTTCGTCAAGATGGTGCACAACGGCATCGAGTACGGAATCATGGCGGCCTACGCCGAGGGCCTGAACATCCTCGAAAATGCCGACGTGGGCAAGAAGCAGCATGAAATCGACGCCGAGACAACGCCTCTTCGCGATCCCGAGCACTATCAGTACGAACTGAATCTGCGTGACGTTGCCGAAGTATGGAGGCGGGGAAGTGTTATTTCCTCCTGGCTGTTGGACCTAACGGCATCTGCGCTGGTCGAAGACCCATCACTGGCCAAGTTCGCGGGCCGGGTCTCCGATTCGGGTGAGGGTCGCTGGACGAACAAAGCCGCGATAGACGAGGGCGTTCCGGTCCCGGTGCTTACCGGTGCTCTTTACGAGCGGTTCTCCTCGCGTGGCAACGCCGAATTTCAGGACAAGCTGCTGTCAGCCATGCGATTTGGTTTTGGTGGACACCTTGAGAAGAAGGCCTAGCAGGGCGCGCCACTGCTGCCAACCCGGAGTGAATTATGCAGATTGAAGTGCTGAAAGATGCCGATGCCGTGGCTTCCCGTGCTGCAGGAATCATAGCCGAGCAGGCGCGCGCTGCGGTTGCGGCCCGCGGACGCTTTCTGATGGCTGTCAGCGGAGGGCATACTCCCTGGGTGATGCTGCGCGAATTGGCGAACCAACAGGTGCCTTGGGAGAGCGTGCATGTGTTTCAGGTGGACGAACGCATCGCGCCTGCCGGCGACGCAGACCGGAACCTGACACATCTGCGAAAGACACTGCTCGAGAACGCTCCCATCGCGCCTTCCCACATTTACGCCATGCCCGTAGAGGAGTCTGACCCAGATGCCGCTGCCGCCGCATATTCCCGCACGCTCGAGCAGCTGGCTGGATCGCCACCGGTTATCGATCTCGTACACCTCGGTCTCGGGCCGGATGGACATACTGCATCTTTGATTCCTGGCGATCCGGTTTTGCAGGTGATGGATCGCGATGTTGCCATCACCGGGGTGTACCAGGGCAGGAAGCGGATGACGCTCACCTATCCGGTAATCAACCGGGCGAGACAGATTCTCTGGGTAGTGACGGGCGAGGAGAAGGTGAAGCCTCTGACGCAGCTTGAAAACGGTGACACGTCAATCCCGGGGGGCCGGATTCGCCGTGAAGGAGCGCTGGTGCTGGCGGACGAGACGGCGGCGGGGGGAATGCTACGAAGTGTACATTAACAGCGGGTCCTTCGACTGCGCACTCGCCCGACCCGCAAAAGAGGCGGAATCGGAATATTCCGCGCGAGCGCTCCGCTCAGGATGAGGCCTGAATTTTGTGAACTCGAAGGCCGCGGCTAAAGCCGTGCCCTTGTCAAACCCAACCTATGAAAATCACCGACACCCGCGAGGGTACCCGGCTCATCATGAACCGGGAAAAGAGAGGTCACTGGAACCGCTGGGGTCCCTTCCTTGCCGAACGGGCATGGGGAACCGTGCGCGAAGATTACAACCCCAACGGAGATGCCTGGAATTCCTTTACCCATACCCAGGCGCGCTCGCGCGCCTACCGGTGGAATGAAGACGGTATTGCCGGCATATGCGACCGCCATCAATACATATGTTTCGCCCTGGCGCTTTGGAATGGTCATGATCCCATCGTGAAAGAGCGCACTTTCGGGCTTACGCAAGATGAGGGAAACCACGCGGAGGACATCAAGGAATATTTCTTCTACCTGGACAACACGCCTTCCCACTCGTACATGAAATATCTGTACAAGTATCCGCAAAGGGCCTATCCCTACGATGAACTGTTGTCTGAAGCCCGGCGGCGCACCAGAAACGATCCCGAGTATGAACTCCTGGACACAGGTATCTTCAACGACAACCGGTACTTTGACGTGTTTGTCGAATACGCGAAGATAAATGCAGAAGACCTGCTGATTCGGATTACCGCCATCAACAGAGGACCGGAGGCGGCACCCTTGCATTTTCTGCCCACGCTCTGGTTTCGCAATACGTGGGCGTGGGGACGTGACCCTCGCCGCCCCTCACTGCGACGTGGGCCGGAACGGAAAGATAGCGTGGCGACCATTCTCGCCACGCACTGGGAGTTGGGCGATTACATCCTCTACTGCGCCGGCTCGCAGGAACTTCTATTTACAGAAAACGAAACCAACAACGAACGGCTCTTTGGAACCGCCAATGCCTCGCCTTACGTGAAAGACGCATTCCACGAATACATAATAGGCAGCAAGGCTGGAGCGGTTAATCCGGAAGGCACAGGAACGAAAGCAGCGGCCCACTGTGTTCGCACACTACAGGCCGGAGAAACGACGACGATTACGTTGCGGCTAGCCGCCATGGTGGAGAAGCACCCGCTGGATACGCCGTTCGCTGATTTTGATGCAACATTTCGCGCGCGAATCGACGAAGCGGATGAGTTCTACAACGCGGTCTTTCCGGCGTCGCTGTCTCAGGAGGAACGGTTGATTTCGCGGCAAGCCTTTGCCGGGCTACTGTGGAGCAAACAGTATTACCACTATGTCATCACTGATTGGCTGGAGGGCGATCCCGCAGAGCCGCCCCCTGCTCGTGAGCGTCTGAAGGGACGCAATCACGAGTGGACTCATCTATTCACGCGTGACGTCATCTCCATGCCTGATAAGTGGGAATTTCCGTGGTTTGCGTCCTGGGATCTAGCCTTTCATTGCATTGCGCTAGCGCATATCGATCCGCAATTCGCGAAAGAGCAGATCATACTCATGGTGCGCGAGTGGTACATGCATCCTAACGGGCAGATTCCGGCTTACGAGTGGGACTTCGGCGATGTGAACCCACCGGTTCTGCCGGTGGCGGCTCGGGCGGTTTTCGAGACGGAAGACGCTTGTACGGGCAACGCCGACTACCAGTTTCTGGAGCGCGTCTTTCAGAAGATGATGCTGAACTTCACCTGGTGGGTGAATCGCAAAGACGCACTCGGCAAAAACATCTTCCAAGGCGGTTTCCTTGGAATGGACAATATCGGAGTATTCGACCGGGGAAAGCTTCCTCCCGGATATCTGCTGGGGCAGGCCGACGGTACAAGCTGGATGGCAACGTTCGCACGCAGCATGATGGCGACCGCCTTGCTGTTAGCAGAGCACGATCGTGTTTATGAGGATGTGGCCAGCAAGTTCTGGGAACATTATGTGTTTATCGGGGATGCCATGAACAGCCTGGTAAACCCCCATAAGTCGCTCTGGGACGAAGAAGATGGCTTCTTCTACGACAAATTGACATCACCATCAGGTGAGCGCACGCCGATTCGCGCCCGGACGATGGTGGGGTTTGTGCCATTGTTCGGCACATGGACAGTCCCGAGTTCCATCTTTGATCGCCATCCGGGTTTCAAACGCCGGCGGCAATGGTTTATCGAGCATCGCCCCGACCTGATCGAAAGTGATGGTCCCATGGTAAAGCCGGGGGCCAATGACAATATCATGCTGGCCCTGGTGCGCGAACACCAACTCCGCCGCATGCTCACCTACATGCTCGATGAGGAGGAATTTCTTTCGCCTTTCGGTGTGCGCTCTGTTTCGAAGTATCACCAGGAGCATCCTGTGGTACTGCACCTTGATGATGAGGAATACCGGCTGGATTACGAACCGGGAGAGGCAGTCTCCAACTTATATGGCGGAAACTCGAATTGGCGGGGGCCTATCTGGATGCCGATGAACTTTCTCATCCTGCACGCGCTGGAGCACTACCATCGTTATTTCGGAGAGCGGTTTCTCATCGACTGTCCGACGGGTTCCGGAGTGAAGATGGACCTGTTGCAGGTTGCCGGCGAGCTGGCACGGCGATTATCGCGCATTTTCCTGCGCGATAAGGATGGCAAACGGCCGGTATTCGGCTCGAGCAACGTGTTCAATCATGATCCGCACTGGTGCGATCTTATTCCGTTTTACGAGTACTTTCACGGCGATACTGGAAGAGGCTGCGGCGCCAGTCACCAGACTGGCTGGACGGGATTGATCGCCCCCGTCCTCATGGCCATCAGGGCTGGGGAGGATTACCTTGGGTTCTCAGGAATCTATCGCTGAAGTAAACCAGAGCCACGGAATTCCAGGGGTCGCGAGTGTCCTAGCCGGCAACGGCGGCCTGGCCAAAGTGGTTGTCACGACCCCGCGGGCAACTGGGGAGATGTACCTGCATGGAGGCCACGTGACGTCCTGGCGACCGGCCGCGACTGACGAAGTCCTCTATGTGAGCCCGAACTCAATTTGGCAGGAGGGTCACGCAATTCGCGGCGGAATGCCGGTTTGTTTTCCATGGTTCGGAGACAAGGCCGGAGACTCTTTGGCACCGGCACATGGGTTTGTTCGGACGCGCGAGTGGAAGCTGGAATCCATCGCAGTGGAGGGCGACGATGCGGTGGTGACAATGGAAACAGGCAGCGCAGAGGATACGCGTGAGTGGTGGCCGAATGATTTTCGATTGCAGTGTCAGGCGCGCTTTGGCGCCGAACTTAGAATCGACATGCTCGTAACCAACCAAGGCAAGGCCTCATTTTCCTTTGAAGAAGCGTTGCACGCGTATTTTCGAGTCGGCGACGTCGAAGAGATTCAGCTTCAGGGCTTGGACGCGACTAGCTTTCTCGACAAGACGGATCGGCGGGCGCAAAAGACGCAGTACGGTGAGTTGCGATTCTCCGGGGAGACTGACAGCGTCTTCCTGAATACTCGACACGAAATTGAGCTGGACGATCGGTCGCTTCATCGGGTTGTCCGAATTCAAAAGCAGAACTCACTGACCACAGTAGTCTGGAATCCTTGGGTGCAGAAGTCAGCCGGAATGGCTGATCTGGGCGCCGGAGAATGGAAGAACTTCGTCTGCGTGGAAGCCAGCAATGTCATTCCGAATCCGGGGCGGTTAGACCCAGGTAGGACTCATATCATGTCGGTGTTGATAAAAACCGAGGCCCGGTCAGAAGCAAGGGCTGCGTTCTCCCTTCGGCAGCCCTAAGGAATCGAAAAACTAGATTCGGCTAGCTTGCACGATGGCGACTCTCCTCTGCTGTTGTAGGGATGTCTTTCTCGTAGGTACTGGGAGACCAGTCCCGAACTCGGCGGGTGGACTCTTCGCGGGTGACGCCATAGCGCTCTTGCAATTTGCCCACCAGCTTGTCCTTCTGACCATCGATGATGTCCAGGTCGTCGTTAGTCAACTTGCCCCATAGCTGTTTGACGGCCCCTTTCACCTGTTTCCACTTCCCTTGAACCTGATCCCAATTCATCGGCTTCTCCTTTTCCGTTTGTTCTCGCTTGTTTTACTGTGAAGGCGAGTGCCAACTTTCTGCCGAAACACTAATCGCACGATTCCCTGAGCACAGTGCACACCGCAGGGGTCGAGATGTGATGCCGGGCTAATGACTGGACTGTAAGCGCGTGTGGCCACATGCTGAATCCGGCTGAATCCTTAACTAAAGGGCAAAAACAACTAAGAGGGCTGACCGCTCGCTTGGCGTAAGGGCAGAAACGAAACCACCTAAGGTAATCACCTGAGTGCCAGACCCACGGCCGATGAATACGTTTTTGAGAGAAAGCAGTTACAGAAGGGCTTGGGCTGATCAGCGAGATGCGGGATTTCCA
>Ga0209465_10000944_pt1 | contig 13166 bp, 18 predicted proteins | sample PanSoiPlot1MoBio_FD_188321 | JGI IMG/M metagenome (GOLD analysis project Ga0209465, IMG submission 188321) | Tropical forest soil microbial communities from Panama analyzed to predict greenhouse gas emissions - Panama Soil Plot 1 MoBio (SPAdes)... | ecosystem: Environmental > Terrestrial > Soil...
TGGCGAAGGCGCGTGGGGTCGCCGATGACCGCGTCGGGCACGTCCACGGCCACGTCGCAGATGAGCTCGAGGCCCTTTTCCTCCGCGCGGAGCGCCATGGTCTTGAGCGTGGTCTCGACGCAGCCGCGGAGCGAGTACTCGATCAGGTCCAGGTCCAGGCGCCCGGCTTCGATCTTCGAGAAGTCGAGGATGTCGTTGATCACGGCCAGCAACACGTCGCCCGAGGTCTGAACCAGCGTCAGGTACTCGCGCTGCTCGTCGTCGAGGTCGGTCTCGAGCAGCAACTCGGTCATCCCGATGACGCCGTTCAACGGCGTGCGGATCTCGTGGCTCATGTTGGCCACGAACTCGGACTTGAGCCGCCCCGTCTCGAGCGCCGCCTCGCGGGCGCGGATCAGCTCGGCGACCTCGATCATCGTCGGCGCCGTCGGGCGCTTGACCAGCCCGAGCGAGGCCACCACTTCGGCGCGGACGTGCGTCGGCAGCCGGCTGTCGCGCGCGAGATCGCAGAGCGCGTCCTGCGCGACGGGCGTGCCGGCGGCGGCGAGCGCGTCGATGATCATCTTCGTCGCCCGCCCGACGTGGACGAACGCGGCGGCCGCACGCGCAGCGGCGTCGTCGCGCGCGATCGCTGTCTCCAGGCGCCGGGGCAGGCCGTCGCCTTCGCGGCCGGCGATCACGGCCGACAGAAGATCGTCGATCCGTTCGTCCTGGACGGCGGGCGTGTCGGGCGGCGGGGCGGCGCGCGGCGCGGTTCGCGGCGCGACGGCCAGGCGAACGTTCGCTTCGAGGCCGGACGGCTGTTTGCCGTTACACGCGGCGAGCAGCACGCAGACCACGAGATTGTATGAAGCGGCGACACGGCGCACGCCCACATACGACCACACGCGGATCGCAGCCGCGGCCTGGAAAATTGCGCGAGCGCGCGGCAAGAAATCGCCGGAAGGGGTTCCGGATTTTCAGCCGACGCGCGAGAGCTTGGCCTTCAGAAGAACCTTGAAGTCGTTGGCGCCGGTGCCGTCGAGCGGTACGTCGAGCCAGAGCAGCGTGGGCGTGCCGTGCGCCAGCTTGCGCGCGCGTCGCGCCACGTCCGACAGGCCGTCCCACCCGAGGTGCCCCTGGGTGGCTCCGTCGAGGGCGATGATCCCGACCAGGCGGCCGGCCGACAGGACGATCGCGCAGAGCGATTGATCGTCCTTGAGGAAGCGATAGCCCCACCCGGTGCGCGGGCCGTAATAGAAGAAGTCCTCGGCGGCGCCCTGCTTCTTGAGGAAGGTCCGCAGCACCTCGAAACGCTTGCCGACCGGCGCGGCCAGTCGGGCGGCGAACTCCGCGTGCGATGGCGGCTGGGCCTTCTTCGGGAAGGCGACCTTGGCGACGGCGCGCGGCTTTTCGGGCGAGGCTATCCGATTCACCTTCGTCTTCGCCATCGCCATGATTACATGGCGAGCGTCGGGGAGGACGGCGAGTTCTTTCGGCGGTTCATGAACCAGCTGATGAACGCGGGCAACAGCGACACCACGACGATCCCGACGATGATCGCGTCGAGCCGCTTGGTGATACCGGGGAACATCTTGCCCAGCGTGTACCCGGCCAGCGTCATGCTGAGCACCCAGCCCGCGCCGCCGACGACGTTGAAGGCGACGAAGCGCCGGTAGCTCATCTTGCCGACGCCGGCGACAACCGGCGCGAACGTCCGGAAGATGGGGAGGAAGCGGGCGATGATGATCGTCTTGCCGCCGTGGCGTTCGTAGAACGCCTTGGTACGCAGCAGGTGCTTCTTGTTGAAGAACAGCGATTGCTCGCGCGTGAAGATCTTCGGGCCCGCCTTGGCGCCGATCCAGTAGCCGACGGTGTCGCCGATGATCGCGGCGGCGACCACGAAGATGTTCAGCGTGAAGATGTTCAGCAGTTGCGCGCCGGTCGGATTGGAGGTGGTGCAGAAGATCCCGGCCGTGAACAGCAACGAGTCGCCGGGCAGGAAGAAGCCGACCAGCAGGCCGGTCTCGGCGAACACGATGGCGGTGATGGTCGGCAGGCCACCGACGCGGACGATCGCTTGCACGAGGTTGCTGCCCTGGCTGTGCGCCTCGGACAAGATGTTCTTGATCAACTCGACTAAGTGCATGCGGGCGAGACTTTGGGCCAAGCCGGCCCTTTTGTCACGTGGGAGATGGGGTAGGCTCTGCCGCCGATGCTGCGCGCCCAACCCCCCACGCACCGGCCGGTGTGGATGATCCTGCTCGCCGCGACGATGCTGCTGTTCGGCGGGATGACGCTGGTCGGCGGGCTGCTGGTCATCCGCGATCCCGCGACGGTTGCGCACCATACGATTCGCAGCGCGCCCCGCCCTCCCGCGGCGGAGGAGGCGGCCCGCAAGGTCGAGGTCGTGCTGGACGCGATCGTCGCCCGCCACCGCGTCGCGCTGCGCCTGGATGCGATCGTCTCGATCGCGTTCGGGTTGTTCACGCTGTACGCCGTCGCCGCGGTGCTGTCGCGCGATCGCAACGGACGCCTGCTCGCGCTGCTGACGGCGGTCTTCGGCATCGTCTATCAACTGGGCGAGCTGCCGCTTTCGATGCGCATCACGCGCGAAACGGTCGCGGCGGCCGGGCCGCTCCTCGCCCAGCTGATGGCTGCGGGCGGCGAGGGGGCGGGACGCTCGCAGGCAGAGCTGATCGCGAGCCTGGAGGCGGCGGCCGCGCGATCGCCGCTGTTCGCCATGGTCGGGGTCGGCTGGTGCCTGCTGCTGCTCGTCTATTTCGGCGGCCGCCGAGGCCGCGAGCTCTACGGCGTCCGGTCCTGAACCCGACCCGGCAGGCGCCCGCCGCGGGTGGTAGGCTCGGGTGATGCTGACGATGCTGATCGGTGCGGCGGCCGCGGGCGGGCTCTTGCTTCTGCTGACGGGCGTTCGCGTCCTGCAGGAGTACGAACGCGCGGTCGTGTTCCGGTTCGGGCGGGCGCGCAAGCAGCTCGCGATGCCGGGCTTCAACTTGCTCATGCCGTTCGGGATCGACCGGATGCGGGTCGTCGACACGCGGACGCGGGCGATCCAGATCGCGCCGCAGGAGATCATCACCCACGACAACATCTCGATCAGCGTCGATGCGGTGGTCTACGCGTCGGTGGCGTCGCCCTCGCACGCCGTGCTCGAGGTCGAGGACTTCCTGCCGGCGACGCTTCAGCTGGCGTCGACCACGCTGCGCGCGGTGCTGGGCAAGATGGACCTGGACGACATCCTCGCCCACCGCGACGCGATCAACGGCGAGGTGCGCGGCATCCTGGACACGCGCACCGAGCAGTGGGGCGTCGAGATCTCGGCGGTCGAGATCAAGGACATCCAGCTGCCCAAGGAGATGCAGCGCGCGATGGCCCGGCAGGCCGAGGCCGAGCGCGAGCGCCGCGCCAAGGTGATCGCCGCCGAGGGCGAGGTGCAGGCGGCGTCGAAGCTGGCCCAGGCGGCGGAGGTGATCGCGCAGCACCCGGGCGCGCTGCAGCTGCGGCTCTACCAGACGCTGGTCGAGGTGTCGGGCGAGGCGTCCTCGACGATCGTCTTCCCGCTGCCCATCGATCTCGGAACGGGAATGGGCGGTGTCGGGGGCGCCGCGACGCCCGCGCAGATCCAGTCGATGATGCAGAGTGCGATCGCGATGGCGACGAACCAGCAGACGCAAAAGCAGCTCGGCGACGCCCGCGACAAGCAGGACCAGATCACCGGCGACGACGGCGGTGTTCGCCGGCTTCCCGGACGTTAGCTCCGATCCCTCGCCCCAAGCGGATCCGATCCCCTCGCCCCGCGAAGCGGCAGCGTGGGTGGAGGGCTAGGGTGAGGGGCCGTCCGCCTCCGGCCAGTGCGACAGGCCGATCCGATTTCCTTCCGGATCGCGGACGTAGAGCGTGTAGTCGGTGCGGTGCACGACCTCCACGCCCGCCGCCGCCAGGTGCGCCTCCCAGTCGTCGCGCGTGCCGCGGACGATCGCCAGCGCCACCAGGTGGATGCCGAGATCGTCGGTGTAGAAGCCCTCGTGCGGCTGCGGCTTGCCGGCGACGCGTTCGACGGCCAGGAATCCGCCATCGTGCAGGTCGAACCAGATCGAGCGCTCGCCGTCGTCGCCTTGCCAGCGACGCAGCACCGGCAGGCCGAGCACGCCGCCGTAGAACGCCTCGGCCGCCGCGAGATCACGCACCTGGATCGCGACGTGGTGGATGCCGTGCGTGCGCGGGACGGGGCGGTTCGCGTTCATGCCTTCGCGCCCATCTTCAGGATCTGTTTCCACTCACCTGGCGTCACCGGCTGGACGGACAGTCGGCTTCCCCGGCGCAGCAGCACCATCTCGGCGAGCGCCTTCGTGTCGCGAAGCTCGGGCAGCGTCACCTCGCGCGCGAACTTCGTCTCGAACTTGATGTCGACCGCGTACCAGCGCGGATCGTCGCGCAGGCTGTCGCGATCGAAGTGCGAATCGCGGGGGTCGAACTGGGTCGGATCCGGATAGCCGGCGCGCACGACGCGCGCCGTTCCGGCGACGGCGGGCGGCTCGGCGCTGGAATGGTAGAAGAGGACACCGTCGCCGACGACGATCTCGCTGCGCAGCATGTTACGGGCCTGATAGTTGCGCACCCCATCCCAGCGCGTGGTGCCGTCCTTCGCGCGCGCCAGGTCGTCGATCGAGAAGACGCCGGGCTCGGATTTCATCAGCCAGTAACGGGGCATGGCCGAGCTTTTACCACCCCGCCGCGCCGGCCGGTTTGACGATCGAAATGTCGGGCTTAGACTTGAACGCGCAACGCGACCCGTGAGGCATATCGCCCACGGGAAACCCGCCGGGAGCTGAAGGCCTCGGCGAAAGGAGAAACGAAAATGCATCCAGCGATGGTGTCATGGTGGCGCTCGCGCCACGAAGGTACTGGCGGTTGTGGGGACGGGGGCTGTGGGCCGCAAGGGTGGGGCGGCGCCCGGCAGTGGGCGGGCGGTTACGGCCGGGGCGGGCACGGCGGCGGTTCTGACGAAGGCGAAGGGGAGGGCTTCGGCGGCGGCGCCTTCGGCGTCCGGCGTCCGCTGCGCTTCCTGGCGTACAAGCTGGAGCTCGACGAGCGCCAGGTGGGCGAGCTGGCGCGCATCCTCGACGAGCTGAAGACAGAGCGCGCCCAGGCCGAGGTCGATCGGCGCCGGTCGCTGTCCGCGTTCGCGGACGCGGTCGCCGGCGACACGTTCGACGACGCCAAGGCCAAGCAGGCAGCCGGCCAGCGGGTCACCACCGCCGAGCGCCTGCGCGACGCGGTGACCAGCGCGCTCGGGCGGCTGCACGCGCTGCTCGACAAGGACCAGCGCGAGCGCCTCGCCTACCTGATCCGCACCGGCGTCCTGACGGTGTAGCGCTTCCCCGCCGTACCATCCGATCCCCTCTCCCGCGTGAGCGGGAGAGGGTTAGGGTGAGGTCCGGGTTGCGCGCGCCTGGGCGATTGGCTCGGCGATTGCTGCCCTCATGCCGGCGCTGGCATTTTCTGGGCGATCCTCCGAGGATTGTCCGGGTCGGCCGAGGGAGGCGTCATGAAAAACTGTTTGGGCATCGTGATCGGACTGACAGCGGTGTCGTGGTTGATCAGCCCTTCTGCGCGGGCCTGCACACCGGCGGAGCCGGGCATCAGCTCGCGTGCGGTTTGGCCCGACGGCACGCAATCAATCCCGACCAACAGCCGCCTCGTCATCGCCTACGGCGCGGTGAACGGGGGGACCGCCATCCCGGCCTTCGGCCCCGACGTCCTCTTGCTGGATGCGAGCGGATCGTCCGTCTCCTTCACGATGGAGGTCACAGGGAACTTGGTGGTCGTTCGCCCCGACGGCGGCCTGCTGCCGAACCACGGATACCAGCTCGCTGATCAGCGAACGATTCCCTGCATGGCGATCGCCTCTGGCTGCGCGCTGACCGCGGCGCCCGCCGTGTTCGCGTCTTTCACGACCGGTCCCGGCACGGACGACGTGGCGCCGCTTTTCGCGGGCGTCACCGGCGCCAGCGTCGGGTCTCACCTGACCTGCGGTGGCAGCGCGTGCTGCGGTCCCTACGACCTCTACCTGGTCGACGTCTCCTGGGCGTCGGCGTCCGACGACGTCGCCGGCGGCGACCTTCGCTACAACGTCTATCGGCGCGACGGCTCGTCGCTGACGCTGGTGGCCCCGCTCGCGCAAGGGACCAGCCTGAGCGGAGAGCGCGTCTGCAGCGGAGACGGGGCGCCGGGCCTCGAGTCCGGTGACTACGTCGTCCGCGCCGTCGATTGGGCGGGCAACGAGGACACCAACCTCGCCGCGCGCCACCTGGGCGATCCCTGCAGCCCCGCGGCAGCAGGCTGTTCCGTGGCCGCTTCGCGGTCGTCCTCCGATGGGCTTCCGTGGTCGACGCTGGTGGCGATGGCGATCGTCGGCGTCGGGATCGGGCGCTCGGCTAGGCGGGCTCGACGGCCACAGCCGTCCCATACGCCAGCACCTCGGTGACGCCGCTGGCGACCTCGTTGGCGTCGTAGCGCAGGCCGATGACGGCGTTCGCGCCGAGGGCGGCCGCGTGGCGCAGGCAGATGTCCAGCGCCTCGGCGCGCGCGTGCTCGCACAGCTCGGTGAACACGCTGATGTTGCCGCCGATCAGGATCTGCAGGCCGGCGACGAAGGCCCCGACCACCGACCGGGACCGGACCGTGATGCCACGGACGAGGCCGAAGCTCTTGATGACGCGATGGCCGAAGAGGTCGAACGTGGTCGAGACCATCGCGGACGAGACGGGAGCGGGGACGGGGATCATGTCGCGCATGTGCGCCTCCTTGGGCGGGTGCCGGGCGCCATTATCGGGGCACCGGGCGGACGTGCACCAGGACCGGCCCCGATCTATCCTGATGCCATGCCGTCGCCGACCACCTTCGCTCTGCAGCTCTCCGCGACGCGCAAGCCGCGTCCGAAGGACGGCGAGCTGGTCTTCGGGCGCACGTTCACCGACCACATGGCGGTGGCGGACTGGGAGCCGGAGCGCAGCTGGTTCGATGCCCGCGTCGTGCCGTACGGACCGCTGGCTCTCGATCCGGCCGCGGCGGTGTTTCACTACGCGCAGGAGCAGTTCGACGGTTTGAAGGCGTTCCGCGGCGCGGACGGCAAGATCCGGTTCTTCCGCCTCGACCGGCACTGCAAGCGTATGCATGACGGCGCCGACCGGCTCTGCATCCCGCCGATCGACAAAGAGCTGATGCGCGAGGGGATCCTGGCGCTGGTGCGCGCGGACGCCGACTGGGTGCCGTCGTCGCCAGGCACGTCGCTGTACATCCGCCCGACGATCATCGCGACCGAGCCGTTCCTGGGCGTGCGCCCGGCGAAGCGGTTCGTCTTTTTCGTGATCGCGTCGCCCGTCGGTGCCTACGGCGGCGGACCGACCTTTTCCCCCGCGCGCATCCTCGTCGAGGACAACTACGTCCGCGCCGCGGTCGGCGGCCTCGGGGGCGTCAAGGCGGGCGCGAACTACATCGCCAGCCTGCGCGCCGCCGAGGACGCGAAGGCGCGCGGCTACGCGCAGGTCCTCTGGACCGACGCGGTCGAGCACACGTACCTGGAAGAAGTCGGCACGATGAACCTGATGGTGCGCATCGGGGACGAGTTCATCACGCCGCCGCTCGGCGGCAGCATCCTGGACGGCGTCACGCGCGATTCGGTGCTGACGCTGCTGCGTGACTGGGGATTCCAGGCCCATGAGCGGCCGATCGGGATGGAGGAGCTGATTCGCGCCCACCACGCGGGCAAGCTGCGCGAGGTGTTCGGCTGCGGCACCGCCGCCGTCATCACGCCGGTGGGCTCGCTCGGCTGGAAGGGCGAGGACATCGTCATCAACGGCGGCGAGCCGGGCGAGGCGTCGCAGCGCCTGTTCGACGCGATCACCGGCATCCAGTGGGGTCGCGAGCCCGACAAGCACGGCTGGATCACGCTGCTCGACGGATGAATGTCTGATCTGCTGGTGCGTCTGTACGACCTGCCGCCGCTGGCGCCGGCCGTGGACGCGCTTCACCGGCAAGGAATCGTGGTGCGGCGGGCGCTCGCGACCGAGAGGTCGCAGGTGACGGTGTTTGCGCGGGCGCACGGCTCCGAAGGGTGGGCGGCGGAGTGCGAGGCGGCGTTCGCGCGCATGCCGCTCGCCTGCTTCGTCGCGATCGAGCGCGACACGTTGCTCGGGTTCGCGTGCTACGAGGCGACCTGCCGCGACTTCTTCGGCCCGGAGCTGGTTCATCCCGACGCGCGCGGGCGCGGCGTCGGCACGGCGCTGCTGCTCGCGGCGCTGCATGCGATGCGCGCGGAGGGCTACGCCTACGCGATCATCGGCTGGGCGTCGTCGGTCGACTTCTATCGCAAGGCGGTTGGCGCCACCGTCATCGAGGGATCGACGCCCGGCATCTACGCGCCGCCGTTGAAAGGCTGACGCCGGTCCGTCCAGAGCTGGACAGCTAGGCGGGGGTCGGGGTCGGCGTCGGCGTGTTGACCAGCGCGCGCGCCTTGCGCAGCACGAACGCCGTGCGCGCGAACGGCTGCAGGATCGAACGGCAGAAGCGCGAGAGGGGACGCGTCTCGGCGTCGACGCCCATGCCCCGGAACAGCCAGCGCCATTCGCCCTCGGTCAGGAAGCCGAACGACGCGGTGCTCTTGATCTTCCGCCGGTAGGACTCGCCGTGCCTGTGGTTCATCAGCCGGTCGAACGCGGTCGAAGGCGTATCCTCGACGATCACGACCTTGGCGCGGCTGACGCGCAGCGCCTCCTCGAGCAGCGCCTGCTTCCGTTCGTCCGGGACGTGGTGCAGGACGAAGCTGAGAACAACCAGATCGAAGCTGCGATCGGGGAACGGCAGCCTGACGCCGTCGTAGAACTGGAACGGGTAGTTCTTGTTGCGGCGGATGTCGACGATGTCGACGCCCTGGACCTCGCGGAAACCGCGCGCCTGGAGCTCGTCGAGCACGTAGCCCTCGCCGCAGCCGATGTCGAGCACCGACGCATCCGGCGTCAGGTGCGGCACCAGCAGCGAAACGGTCTGCAAGGTCTCCTTCTTGACGGTCTTGGATCGGTAGAAAACGGACATGACGCCTCCTGGTACGACGCTGGTCACCCGTGATTGCAAGGTCGAAGCCAACGACGGCCATTGATTCCCGACAGCAAGTGGGAGACGGTGGGAGCGTCATGGGACGCAACCCGCGCGCGGTCGTTGCCGTCGCCGTCGTTGCCGCGGCGATCGTGGCGGCGATCGTCGTCGTGGTGGTGAATCGGCGACCGCCCGCGCCGGCAGTCCCCGTCGCGCCGGTGTTCCCGAAGCCGCCCGAGGCCCACCCGGTCATTCCGTCACCGGAGGAGCCGGTCGCCCGCCCGGCCCAGGCGTTCTGCGAGGCGCGGGACATCGGGCTGGTGTCGATCTCGCTCCGCAACGCGCATCGCGCGGCGCTGGCGGCCGCCAAGCACGCCGCCAAGACCGGCGCGCCCGCGAGCTGTCATACGACCGACGAGGATCGCGATCTGTCCGACGCGTTCAACAATCTCACCAAGCGGACGGGCGCCTGCGTCTCGCGCGACAGCGAGCTCGACAGCCAGTGGGCGCAGCTCGACTCCTCCGTGCTGGCGCTCGGGCGCTGCATCGACTGCACGCACCCGCAGGCCGACCGCCTGACCGGCTGCCAGCACATGCTCGACCTCGTGAACTCGGCCGAAAAATCGATGCGTTAGTCGGCACGAATCCGATCCCCTCGCCCCGCGAAGCGGGGAGAGGGTTAGGGTGAGGGGCCGCCCGCTAGGTCGCGTACCGCGCGACGATTTCCGGGTCGCAGGCGTCGCGGCGGATCCGGCGCGGGCCGAGCTTCACGCCGATCAGGCCGCCGAGCGTCTCGTCGAAGCCGGCCGCGAGCCAGCCCGCGATCGCGCCCCCGATCCCGACGTGCAGGCGCGAGGCGTAGCGCGCGAAGCCGCGTACGTCCTTGAACTGATCCATCGCGATCATCAGATCCGGATCGCCGACCAGTCCGGTCGGAATCGCGCGCGCCAGCTCCAGCGGATCGGCCTGGAAGGCGGCGATGTCGCGCGGCAGGCGCGCGTGATACGCCCCGTCCTCGATCAGCGACGTCAGCGCGCGCTGGTGCGGGTGCGTTCCCTCGACGATCTGCCCAGCTTGCGCCGCCATCGCCTCGACGCCGCCCTCGTGCGCGCGCAGCAGCACCATGTCGTAGAGGGGGTGGCGGTGAAAGGTCTGCAGCACGTGGTGCACGATCGCGTCGCGCGGCGCGAACAGCCCGATCGGGTCCAGCATCGTCGCCGGCCCGGAGATGACCCGGCGCAGGTTGTGGAACACCCACGGGATCCCCTGGCTGCGATAGAACAGCTTGGTCTCTGCCGCGGCGCTGACCACCATCTGATCGCGCCCGGCGACCAGCAGCTGCGCGATCGTCGCCGTCGCGTCGATGTGGCCGAGGGCGCGCAGCCGTTCCAGCCGGCCGCGCACCAGGCGCGGCCGGAAGTACGCCGCCAGCAGCGAGACCAGCTGGCGCAGCTTGTCCCAGTTCTGCCGCAGGCCGCCGACGACGTCGCGGAACAGACGCCAGCGCGATCGCCCGAGCCAGGCGGGCGGCGTCGCCCCCTGGGTCTCGGCCATCGAACGGCCGGCGGCCGTCGTCGCCATTGCCTCTGCCGGCTGCATGCAGATCCAAGATTAGCAGTTAGACTCCCTGGCCGATGACCGCCCCCCTGGTGCTCGCCTCCCTTCTGGCTGCCGAGGCCGCCGCGCCGGCTCCCGTCCGCGTCGACGTCGCCGAGCTGCCGGCCATCATGGCCGCGGTCAAGGCGCCGGGCGCGCAGGCCGTGCTGGTCAACGTCTGGGCCACCTGGTGCGAGCCGTGCCGGGAGGAGATGCCCGACCTCGTCCGTTTCTACCGCGACCATCGCGCCGACGGGCTGCGGCTCGTGCTGATCTCGGCGGACGACGACGATCAGCGCGCCGAGGTGGCGCGCGTGCTGGGCGCGCTCGGCTTCGACGGGCCGGCCTTCATCAAGCGCGGCAACGACATGACCTTCATCGACGCCCTGGACCCGGCCTGGAAGGGGGCGCTGCCCGCGACGTTCCTGTTCGACGCGCACGGCGCCAAGAAACGATCGTGGCTCGGGTCGGTGACGTATGACGATCTGCGCGCCCGCGTGTCGGGTCTGCTGAAAAGGAGGAAACGATGAAACTCGCAAGCATGGTCTCCGCGATCGCGATCGCGACTGGCGTGGCGGCGGTCGGGTGGGCCGGTGAGAGCACCGGCGGCCTGGCGCTCGGCAGCAAGGTGCCCGCGGCGGTCGCCAAGACGAAGATGAAGAACGTCGACGGCAAGATGCTGTCGCTCGCCGACGTCACCGGCAAGGCCGGCACGCTGGTCGTCTTCACCTGCAACCACTGCCCGTTCGCGAAGGACTGGGAGCAGCGGATCGTCGAGCTCGGCAACGCCTACGCGGGCAAGGGGATCGGCGTCGTGCTCGTCAACGCGAACGATCCGACCCAGCACGCCGACGACGGCTTCGAGGAGATGCAGGCCCACGCGAAGAGCCGCGGCATGAAGATCCCGTACGTCGTCGACGAGACGTCGGCCGTCGCGCGCGCGTTCGGCGCCAGCATCACGCCCGAGGCGTTCCTGTTCGACAAGACGGGCAAGCTCGCCTACCACGGCACGATCGACGACAACCGGAAAGAGCCGGACAAGGTGAAGGCCCGCTATCTGAAGGACGCGCTGGACGCGGTCGTCGCCGGCAAGGCGCCCGCGGTCTCCGAGACGAAGGGGCTCGGCTGCGGGATCAAGTTCCGAAGTTGATCAGCGCCGCGATTGGCAGATGAGCAAGGGGCGGCTGGAGGCGTTTTCGGACGGCGTCATCGCCATCATCATCACGATCATGGTGCTGGAGCTGAAGGTGCCGAAGGGCGCCGACGTCGCCGCGCTGCGCCCGCTGGCCCCGGTGTTCGCCAGCTACGTGCTGTCGTTCGTGATGATCGGGATCTACTGGAACAACCACCACCACCTGTTCCAGGCGGTCGACCGGGTGAACGGCCGCATCCTGTGGGCGAACCTGCATCTGCTCTTCTGGTTGTCGCAGATCCCGTTCACGACTGCCTGGATGGGGGAGAACCACTTTGCCCCTCTGCCGACCGCCCTCGACGGCTTCATCTTGCTGATGGCCGGTGTCGGCTACTACCTTCTGGTGCGGGCCATCCTGGCGCATCACGGGCGGGAATCGCGCGTCGCCAAGGCGCTGGGACGCGACTTCAAGGGGAAGGTCTCCGTCCTTCTCTACATGGTCGCTCTCCCGCTTGCTTTCATGAACCCGTGGCTTGCGGTCGGGATCTACACGCTGGTCGCGCTGATCTGGTTCGTCCCCGACCGCCGCATCGAGGGCCGGGTGGGCAGCGAATGAACCAGGGCGTGGGGGCCATCTGACCATGAGACGCTGGTGGCGGTTCTTGACCGGGGGGGAGCGGCGCCCGCGGCGCGGCGCCTCCGGGCCCGCGCGCGGCTTCGCCTACGAGCGCGACGCGGCGACCCTGGAGCGCTATTCGGGCGAGGGGTCTGAGGCGGTCAGGACCTCGGTCGACGAAGCGATCCGGCGCCTGGGCGACCCGAAGAAGCGCCCGGACTGACCTGTCGGGCGCCCTTTCCAGGGCACGGGTTTGCCTGGCCCGGGGGTCCGTGAGCCGTGATTTTCGCCACCGGACACCCACATGGAGGTTTTTTGCGGGATTCCCTCATTTCCCATGGAGTGACACATGCTTCGTAGCTCGTACATCGGCCTCGGTCTCGCGGTGACTGCGCTGCTGGCGTTCCAGCTCGGCGGCTGCAGCAGCAGTGGTGGCAGTGGCGGCAAGGGCGGAACGACCGGGACGGCCGGCAGCTCGGCGGGCGGAACGGGCGGTACGTCGGCCGGCGGGACCGGCGGGACGTCGGCCGGTGGTACGGGCGGCACGTCGGCCGGCGGGACCGGCGGTACGTCGGCGGGCGGCAAGGGCGGCAGCTCGGCTGGCACCGGCGGCAGCAGCGGTACGGGCGGGACGGGAACTGGCGGAACCGGCACTGGCGGGACCGGGACGGGTGGGACCGGCACGGGCGGCACGGGGACCGGCGGGACCGGCGCCGGCGGGACGCCCGG
>Ga0209465_10000945_pt1 | contig 13161 bp, 14 predicted proteins | sample PanSoiPlot1MoBio_FD_188321 | JGI IMG/M metagenome (GOLD analysis project Ga0209465, IMG submission 188321) | Tropical forest soil microbial communities from Panama analyzed to predict greenhouse gas emissions - Panama Soil Plot 1 MoBio (SPAdes)... | ecosystem: Environmental > Terrestrial > Soil...
CGGCGCTTGCAGGCGCCAAGCTCTTCGACGGCGACTTTCATTCCGGCTCCTGGATGAGAAGGGCTGGTGCGAGAGGGGGGAGTTGAACCCCCACGGGTTTGACCCTCTGGATCCTAAGTCCAGCGCGTCTGCCAGTTCCGCCACTCTCGCAGATGTGACGGCAAGGATACCACAAGGCGCTGGCGCGGCCGGGCGATCCGCCAGTACCCGCGGGGAGTTATGTCAACCGAGTCGGTGGACTAGGCGTGAGGCCGGCGGAGCGCGGAGGCTGGTAGACCCGACCAGGCCACAATGGCGTCGAGCCAGCCGAGATCGCGCGCGCTGAAGGCGGGCGCGCTGGAATCGCGAGGCTGGAGCCACCGCTGCACGTAGAGCGCGCCAACGAAGAGCTTGCGGAAATCCTGGACGCGATCGCGCAGCACTTGCCCTTCGTGGAGAAGGAGGCTCGCCGCGAGTAGATGGTAGAGCTGATCGGCGGCGGGCTTCGCCTCGAGCTCGGCTTCCTCGCGGGCGAGCAGCGCCCAGCCGTCGATGCGTCGTCTCGTCGACTCGACGGATTGCAGCACGAGGTCGACCCAGGGCTTGGCCGCCGGCTCCGTCACCCGCTGGAGCCGCCCCCCGATGACTGCGAAGAGCGGCTCGTGGCAGCCCTCGCGCACGATGGCGCGCTGCACGTCGAGGGCCACGATGGGGGTGGCGCCCTCCCAGATGGAGCCGAGATACGCGTCGCGCACGAGACGCGCGTTGACCCACTCCTCGATGTAGCCGTTGCCGCCTCGCACATTCATCGCCTCGCTCGTCACCGTGCGCGCCCGCGCGGTGATCCAGCACTTGGCGATGGGAGTGAGGATGCGGAAAAGCTGGCGGTCCTCGGCCGAGCCGTGGTTCCAGCGGTCGAAGACCGCCGCGGAGCTGAAGACGACGGAGGCGGCGGCCTCCACGTCGAGGAGCATTTCCAGCACATTCGCCCGAAGGAGTGGCAAGGCGAGGAGCGGGCCGCCGAAGGCCGCCCGGCCACGCGCGTGCACCAGCGACTCGAGGAGGGCCCGCCGCATGATGCCCGCCGCTCGCATGGCGTTGGAGAGGCGCGAGAGATTGACCATCTCCATCATCTGCTTGAAGCCCGCATCCACCTGTCCCACGACGTAGGCGACGGCGCCTTGGTAGGTCACCTCGCCCGAGGCCATCGAGCGCGACCCGAACTTGTCCTTGAGGCGATTGATGACCCAGCCGTTCTTGCTGCCGTCGGGCAGGAGTTTGGGCACGAGGAACATCCCGAGCCCTCGCGTGCCCGCGGGCGCGCCCTCGGGCCGCGCCAGGGTGAGGGCGACGTCGGTGTTGGCGTTGGAGCAAAACCACTTGTCGCCCCAGAGCCGCCAAGTCCCGTCGTTGTCCCGTCGAGCGATGGTGGTGGCCGCACCCACGTCGGATCCGCCCGTCTTCTCCGTCATCCACTGCGTGCCCTGGAGGAGCTGATCGAAGTGGGTAGTGGTCAGCCGCGGGATCCATGCGGCCTTCAGCTCGGGGCTGCCGTAGTGCTCGAGCATGCGCGCGGCCGAGTCCGTCATGTTGACCGGACAGAGCAGCCCGAACTCGGACTGAGCGAAGAGATACGAGAGCGCGTACTTCACAGTCTGGGGCACGCGTCCCGGCCAGCCCAGCACGCCGTCCCGGTGGGAGAGCGCGGCAAGCCCGAAGCGGCTGAAGGCGATCCGCTCCATCGCCTTGTAGGAGGGGTGGAACACGACCTCGTCGACGCGACGCCCGCCTTGATCGAAGGCCCGCAAGGTGGGCGGGTTCTTGTCGGCCTGGGCGGCAAGCTCGTCCAGCTCGCCGCCCGCCACCTCGCCCATGGCGATGAGATGTGGACAGGCGCGTTCGAAGGTGGCCGCGTCCATCACGAGCTCGCAGAGGAACTGGAGGTTCTTATCCTCGAGGTAGAAGTTGAGGCCACGCGTGGTCGGCATCGCGTCCTGCGCGGCCACCGGCGGGAGACTGGTCAGACTCACCGCACAGACCCCACGGGAAGCGGCGTCCCGTCCATGCCCTCCCAGGGCAATCCCAGATGGGCGAGCACGGTGGGCGCGATGTTCACATGAGAGACGGGCGTCGCCACGTCCGCGCCGTCAAGATAGCCCGGGCCGCTCACGAACAGGAACGGCCGCTGCTCGTTGGGGCCGACGCCACCGTGCTGGCCGAAGCCCGTGAACTCCCGTCCGTCGAGATCGGCTGCGATGTCGCCGAAGCCCCACACGCCGAACTCGTTGGGTCGGTTCTCGGCGCGCAACGAGACGGCAGCGGCCACGGGACCGCCCGTGGGCAGAGCGACCTGGGCGAGCTCCGCGCCCATGTAGAGCTGGCCGACCCAGTCCTGGTCCTGGAGGAAACGCTGGAGATCGTCTTCGCCTGCCTTGGCGTCGCGCGCGCGATAGATGATGGTCGCCGTTCCATTAGGCGCGGTGACGAGGTCAGTGGAGTCGCGCCCCGTCTTGAGGCCGGCCTCGACGAGCACGGCGTCCACGTCGATAGTGCGCGCGGTCGTTTCCATGCCGTGATCCGAGCAGATGATCAGGAGCGTCTCGTCGTCGAGGGCGCGCACGGTGTCGAGCACCTGCTTGACGCACCGGTCGGCGGCGCGGATGGCCGACAGGTGCGCGGGCGAGCCCAGCGGTGACTTGTGTCCCGTGTAGTCGGGCTCGGAGAGCCAGAGAACGCTCAAAGGCGGCTTGCGCTCGCGGAGCACCTCGTCGCAGAAGCGCGCCGTCATTACCGCGTCCCCTGCTTCCCCCTTCTGGATGTCCAGATGCTCGGCGTCCGGCACCAGCACAAGGCCCGGCCCGAAGGAGCCCGCGGAGTGATAGACGTGGCCGAAGCCGTCGGGATCCTGGAAGTAGGCGGCGCCCGCGGAGACGTTGGACATCACGATGACCCCGCCGTGGCCGGCGAGACGCTCGGCGAGCGTGGGAGCGAGGAGCGTGCGGCCCGTCGCCTTGCGCATCCGATCGCGAAACTCCGGCTTGGCCACGGAGAGGCAGATCAATCCCGCGCCCTCGTCGAGGACCATGGTGTTGCCGAGGAGACCGTGCCGGCCAGGGTGACAGCCCGTGGCGATGGAGGCAGACGTGACGCGCGTCACCGAAGGGAACACGCCCCGGCAGCCCGTGTAGCGTTTGACGGCGTTCCCGGGAAGGCTCGCGAGAGTCGGGGCGGTGTCGGCGCGGATCATGTCTGCGCGAAGGCTATCGCAGACCACGATGACGGCGCGACGTGACGGGGCAAGCACGGGGGAAGCGTACCAGACTTTGGGCATGCGGAGACGGCGCAGGACAACCGTACGGTCCTGTCCAGGGCCGCACTGATCGTCGTGTGGACCACGCGTCGCTCCCGTTCACGGCGCGGCCACACCTTGACGGGTCACCCGAGCTTCCCCTACCCTCTCGCCGGGAGGATCCACATGCGATCACTGTTCATCGCGCTCATGGTCGGCGCCGCGCTCACGGGCTGCAACACCGTCGCCGGCATGAAGCAGGACACCAACGCCGCCGTGGACTACACGTACGACAAGAAGGAGGAATACCAGAAGGCGTTCGCCGAGCAGATGCGCGACCTCGACGCGAAGACCGACGAGCTCAAGGCGAAGGCGGCGAAATCGAGTGACTCTGCCAAGGCGGAGTTCAACCGGAGCATGGAAGCGCTCGACCGGGAGAAGGTGGTGCTCAATGAGAAGATGGCCGCGGTGAAGACGTCGACGGCTTCGAGCTGGAACGAGGTCAAGGCGGGGGCGGACTCGGCCATGGACTCCACGAAGAGAGCTTACGAGAAGGCCAAGGCGAGCCTGCCGTAGAAGAGGTGTCGCTGTAGAACCCCCTCACCCCGAGGGAGAGGGAAACGAGGGTGACTCGGCCTCGGCATGGAGCGTGAGCCCGGCACACTCGTTCCCTGCTGTTCCACTTCGAGCGCGGGCTTCGCCCGCGCAATCCGAATTTTGGGGGGAGGTTCGGAAGGGGGGCGGAGCCCCCCTCCGAGACCTTAAGCGTATTGGAGGCCCATCACCTCGGCGACGAGGGCAGGCCGGTCCCTCCCTTCCACTTCCATCACCATCTCCGAGGTGATCCGCACGCCGTTGCCCTCGACGTCTTCCACGTTCTTGATCGTCTGGGTGAGCCGGATGCGCGAGCCGGCGGGCACGGTGCTCGTGAAGCGCACCTTGTTCGATCCGTAGTTGATGCCGCGCGTGCGCTTCTCCACCTTGAGGAGCTGCGGCGTCAGCCGGGGCAGGAGCGAGAGCGTGAGATAGCCGTGGGCGATGGTCTTGCCGCCGGGCATCTCCTTTTTGGCGCGTTCCACGTCCACGTGGATCCACTGGTGATCGCCGGTGGCCTCCGCGAACTTGTCGATCATGGACTGATCGACGGTGAGCCAGTCGGAAGGGCCGAGCTTCGTGCCGATGTGCTTCTTGAGGTCCTGGGGCGTCTCGACGATGAGCATGAAAGGCTCCTTGAGAGTGAGGGCTAGACGTCCGGGCGCCGATTATGCCCCATCCGGCACCGTCCCACCAGCGGCGGCCCGCGTGATGCCCATGGTATAGTGGCCTTCATCATGAGCGCCCCGAAGCGGCGGAAGACCGTGACCGTGGACGTGGGCGGCGTCAAGGTCGGCAGCGAGCGGCCCATCGTCGTGCAGTCCATGACCAACACCGACACCGCGGACGTGGCGGGGACGGTGGCGCAGGTGCAAGCGCTCCACGCCGCGGGTAGCGAGCTGGTGCGGGTCACCGTGAACAACGACGAGGCCGCGCGCGCCGTCCCGGAGATCGTCAGCCAGGTGCAGGTGCCCGTGATCGGCGACTTCCATTACAACGGCCACGTCCTCCTCACCAAGTACCCTGACTGCGCGAAGGCGCTCGCCAAGTACCGCATCAACCCGGGCAACGTGGGCGGCAAGCACCACGACGACAACTTCAACGCCATCGTCAAGGTGGCCATCGACAACGGCAAGCCCGTCCGCATCGGCGTCAACTGGGGCAGCCTCGACCAGAACCTCCTCACGAGCATGATGGACGCGAACTCGAAGCTGCGTGAGCCGCTGAGCGCCCGCGACGTGACCATGAACGCCATGGTCGAGAGCGCCATCCAGTCCGCGGAGCTCGCCGAGCAGACCGGCCTCCCCCACGATCGCATCATCCTCTCGGCCAAGGTCTCGGGCGTGCAGGACCTCGTGGACGTCTATCGCAAGCTCGCGCCGCGCTCCGACTACCCGCTGCACCTCGGGCTCACGGAAGCCGGCATGAGCACCAAGGGCATCGTGGCCAGCACCGCCGGGCTCGCCATCCTGCTGCAGGACGGCATCGGCGACACCATCCGCGTCTCCCTCACGCCCAAGCCCGGCGGCGACCGGACCGAAGAGGTGCAGGTCGCCCAGCAGATCCTCCAGTCCATGGGCCTTCGCAACTTCATCCCGCAGGTCACGGCATGTCCCGGCTGCGGGCGCACGACGTCCACGTTCTTCCAGGAGATGGCGGAGCAGATCCAGACCTATCTTCGCGAGCAGATGCCGGTGTGGAAGTCGAAGTACGCAGGCGTCGAGGAGCTCAACGTGGCGGTGATGGGGTGCGTCGTCAACGGTCCCGGCGAGAGCAAGCACGCGCATATCGGCATCTCCCTGCCCGGCACCTTCGAGGAGCCCAAGGCACCCGTCTTCGTGGATGGCGCGCTCAAGCTCACGCTGAAGGGCGATCGCATCGTTGCCGAGTTCCTCGAGATCCTCGACGACTACGTCGCGAAGCGCTACGCGGTCGCGAACAAGTAGCAGGGCTCGCCTCATTTCCGCGCACGTTCCCGCCTGGCGCACCGTTGCGCCTCGTTTTCACGACGCTTGGGCGCTCGCGCTGTCGGGGCTGCCCGTGCAGATCGCCGTCGACGGCCGCTACGACCGACGGCCGCGACGGAAAGAGATCAAGCGTGCCTTCGCCGAGGGCGCCACCATCTATATGCCGCAGATCCATCAAGTGCTGCCGCGCGTGGCGCGGCTCATGGCGCAGCTTCGGGCCACGCTCTTCGGCCCGGGGCGTGAGGAGTGCTCCTTCCTCTTCCTCGTCAACGGCAAGGACCGTCAGGGCTTGGGGCTCCACCATGACGGCGACGTCGACAGTGTGTGGCTGCAGCTCGAGGGACGGCGCACGGTGACGACGGGGCCGCCGGTCACGCGCGGCACGCCCCAGGATCTCGACGAACGGATGATCGGCCGCGGCTGGGTGACGCGGGATCTTCCCCCCGGCTCGCTGTTCTACCTGCCGCCGCGGACTCCACACCGTGTCGTATGCCGCGGCCGCTCGCTCGCCCTCTCCCTCACATGGAAAGCGGGCGCCGCTCCGCCCACGGGCGCTCGCGCCGCGCAGGCCCTCACATCGTGGGAGGTAACCTCCGGCCGGGCGAAGCCCATGCCGCGCCGCTCGGCCGAGAAGGTATGGACCCAGGTGCCCGTGTGCGCAGGCCCGGTGGACCGCCGGCGCCGCGATTTCCCTCTCTGGTTGCCGGGAGGCGTGGTGCGTCTCCCCGCCCGCTCTCACGCGCTCGCGCGCCGGCTCTCCACCATGCCGGCGCTCCGGCGTTCCATGCTCGGCCTCGCCGCGCAGCCGCTCCTCGAAGCAGGTGTGCTCGGCTCGCGCGACCTGCCCCTGCGCATCGTGCCGGCCAGACCCGAGAGCCTCGACGGCTGGCGATTCGCCTGATCGGAAAGGAGATCCGCAGATTCATGGCACTCGACTACGAGATCGACACTGAACGGAAGAACATCCGGGTCACGGCCACGGGCGAGATCTCGCCCGAGCAGTTCGTCGACCTTCACCATCACTTCGCGGCCACTGACACGATCGAAGCGGATTTCTCGATCCTCTTCGATCTTCGCCACGCGCAGGTTCCTCGCGACGGCTTCACGGCGGATGGAGTGCGGACCCTTGCCGTCCTCCCGGCGATCCTCGATCCTGCCTCGCGGAGGGCGGTCGTGGTGCGGAGCGACTTCGGCTTCGGCATCGCCCGGATGTACGGGCTCCGGCGGGGCGATCGCATGACCGCCTTCGAGGTCTTCCGCGACCTCGGCGAAGCGGAGCGCTGGATCAAGCGCGGCTGAGAGCGCCCGCCGCCGGCCTCGCGCCGACGCTTGACAGCAGTTCGATAGTTTCATAGTATTCGAAATATGAAAACCATCGCCCGCCTGCCCCTGTCCCAGCTGGAGGCCGACGAGACCCACGTCGAGGCCTTCAAGGCACTCGGCCATCTCTCCCGCCTCCAGGTGTTCTTCTACCTCGTGCGCGCCGGGCGAGAAGTCCCGGTGGGCGAGATCCAGGCCGCGGTGGAGATCCCCGGCCCCACCCTCTCGCACCACCTTGACGCGCTCCGGCGCGCCGGACTCGTGGAGAGCCGAAAGGAAGAGCGGTACGTCTACTACTCCGTGCAGCGGGAGACGGCGACTACCCTGGCTCGCCTGCTCACCGCCTGCTGCTAGAAGGAGGCCACATGAGCGCCAAAGTCCACCTGCACATGCACGTGTCGGATCTCGGCAAGAGCCGCGACTTCTACGAGCGCTTCCTCGGTGCGGGGCCCGTCAAGGTGAAGACGGGCTACCTGAAGTTCCTGCCCGAGTGGGCGCCCGTGAACCTGGCCCTCTCCGAAGGCGGGCACGCCGCGGAGGGCACGGTGAACCACGTCGGCGTCCAGGTCGACACGGTGGCGGCCGTGATGGAACACCTCGCCCGCGTGAAGGCGGCCGGATTGCCGGTCCGCGAGGAGATGGGAGTCAACTGCTGCCACGCCAATCAAGACAAGTTCTGGGTCCAGGATCCGGACGGCGTCGAGTGGGAGGTCTATCACCTCAACTACGACCTCGAGGACGAAACTCCGGCAGCCAGGAAGCCGCTGGGGCTCCAGCTGGCCAAGAGCGGCGACTGTTGCGGCCCCTCGGGCTGCGCGTCGTGAGGAGGCGGCCATGAGTGAGGGCGACATCAAGCAGATCGTCAAGGACAAGTACGGCAAGGCCGCGCTCGAAGTGGCTGCGGGCGGCCATGCCTCCTGCGGCAGTGCGTCCGGGCGCGAGGGCCATCCCATCACCTCCAACCTCTACTCGGCGACCGAGACGGGGTGCCTGCCCAGCAAAGCCACAGCCGCCTCGCTTGGCTGCGGCAATCCCACGGCGCTCGCCCAACTCGAGGCCGGCGAGACCGTGCTGGATCTGGGCTCGGGGGGCGGCATCGACGTGCTTCTCTCCGCCCGGCGCGTCGGGCCCACCGGCAAAGCCTACGGACTCGACATGACGGACGAGATGCTCGCCCTCGCCCGCGACAACCAGCGCAAGGCTGGCATCGAGAACGTGGAGTTCCTCAAGGGCGAGATCGAGCAGATCCCCCTGCCCGAGGCCAGCGTGGATGTGATCATCTCCAATTGCGTGATCAACCTCTCGGCCGACAAGGATCGTGTGCTGGCCGAAGCCTTTCGCGTGCTCAAGCCCGGCGGTCGCTTTGCCGTGTCCGACGTCGTGGTGCGCGGCGAGGTGCCGCCGGCCATTCGCAAGAGCGTCGAGCTCTGGATCGGCTGCGTGGCCGGCGCGCTCGAGGAGCAGGAGTACCGCGACAAGCTTGCCAAGGCCGGCTTCGAGGGAATCGACGTGGAGCCGACACGAGTCTACCGAGTGGAAGATGCCCGTGATTTCCTGGCCGGCTCCGGTATCGACGCCGACGCGATCGCGCCGCAGGTCGATGGCAAGTTCATGAGCGCGTTCGTTCGCGCGCGCAAGCCTCGCGCGAGGTGAGTCAAGCGCCGCCGCACCGGTTCGACCTCGGGCGGCGGGCGGTCGCGGAGGCGGTGGGCACGGCGTTGCTGCTGGCCACGGTGATTGGCTCCGGGGTTATGGGTGAGCGCCTGGCCGGCGGCAATGTGGCCGTCGCCCTCTTGGCCAATACCCTAGCGACAGGGGCGGTGCTGGTCGCCCTCATCCTGACCTTCGGGCCCATCTCGGGCGGTCATTTCAACCCCGCCGTCACGCTTGCCGATGCCTGGCAAGGCGGCCTCGGGTGGCGTGACGTGCTCCCCTACATCGGCGCGCAGCTGGTCGGCGCCTTCGTCGGGGTGGCGGCGGCTCATGTGATGTTCGAGCTGCCGCTCTACTTCGCCTCCCAGCATGCGCGGCCGGGCTCGGCTCAGATGTTCAGCGAGTTCGTGGCGACGTTCGGGTTGCTCGCCGTCATCTGGGGATGCGTCCGGGCGCGGCCCTCCATGGTGCCGTTTGCCGTTGCCGCCTACATTACCGCGGCCTACTGGTTCACCGCCTCCACGTCATTCGCGAACCCGGCAGTGACGCTGGCCCGCGCGGCCTCGGATACCTTCGCGGGCATCCGGCCCTCTGATGCGCCAGGGTTCATCGTGGCGCAGCTGTTTGGCGCCGCCGCGGCCACCGGGCTCTTCCGGTGGCTGGTTCCGGCGTTGCCGAAATCCGCGCCCGACGTCGTGGTGCGTTCGCGATGAGCATCGTCACCCCGGGCGGCGGCGGGTGGCTTCTCGCCATCTGTCTCTCGCGCGTCGGGGCCTACATGGTCTACATCTCGTACGCGGCCACGCTTCCGGTGCTGCAGCGCGAGTGGCAGCTCTCGGGTACCGCGGCGGGCAGCATCGCGTCGGCTTTCCAGGTCGCGTACGCGATCTCGCTCATGGGCTGCTCCGCGCTGGCCGATCGCGTCGGGGCGCGTCGGGTCTTCCTGATCGGTACCGTGGCCTCGGCGATGGCGTCGCTGGCCTTCGCCGCGCTCGCCCGCGACTACTGGAGCGGACTGGGGCTCTACACTCTTCTCGCGCTGACTCTAGGCGGCACCTACACGACCGGCATCCTGCTCGTGGCCGAGAATGTTCCAACCGAGCGGCGAGGACGAGCCATGGGAGGCTATCTCGCCGGCCATTCGCTCGGCCTGGCGCTGGCACTCCTCCTCGCGGGGGTGGCGATCCCGCGAGGCGGCTATGTGCTCGCGTTCTGGCTTCTCGCGTCTGGACCCGTCATCGGGGGTGTTCTGGCGTGGCTGGCGATGCTATCCACGACGAACGTGATCACTGCTCGGCGCCGTGGGCAGCGATTCGGTGGCGAGGTCTTGAAGAATCGGCCCGCCATGCTGGTGATTGCCGGGTACACGATGCATTCCTGGGAACTGCTCGGCATGTGGGCATGGACGCCAGCATTCCTGGCGGCGTGCTTCGTGGCGGCGGGCTCTGAGCTGACACGCAGCGCGGGGCTGGGCGCCTACATGACGTCGCTGTTTCACCTCACCGGAATGGCAGCCTCGTTGCTCGCCGGCGTCTTCGCCGACCGCTTCGGCAGGACGCCCGTGATCCTTGCGATGGCCGCCGTCAGCGCCGGCTGCTCCCTCGTGTTCGGCTGGCTCATTGGAACCTCTCTAACCGTGGTCGTCGGAGTCGGACTCCTCTATGGCTTCGCCGCTCTGGGCGACTCGCCGATCTATTCGACCGCCATCACCGAGGTGGTAGCGCCCGCGTATCGCGGAGCCGCGCTCGCCCTGCGCTCCCTTCTCGGTTATGGAGCAGGCGCAGTCGCGCCGCTACTCTTCGGCGCAATCCTCGATTGGTACGGGATCGAACACGCCGGCGCGTGGGGATGGGCGTTCGTGAGCCTGGGCATCGCGGGGACGGGCGCGGTGGCCGCCGCGGTGCTCCTGTACCGAACGCCGGAAGCGGTGGCTCTGCATCAGCGTCATGGCGCGCACCCCGCGGCCGCCTCGGTGCCGGTGCGATGAAACCCCTCCGGACGCGGCTGGCGACTGTCGCCGACGCGGCCGCCATCGCCGCGATCTACAACGAGGGCATCGCAGATCGAATCGCGACCTTCGAGACGGAGCCTCGCACCGCCGAGCAGCTCACGCAGCAGCTTGCCGACAAGGGTGACCGCTTCCCCACGGTGGTCGTGGAGAGGGAGGGACGCGTGGTAGCGTGGGCGGGCGCTGGACCCTACCGCAGTCGCCCCGCCTATGCCGGAGTGGCCGAGCACTCCGTGTACGTGGCGCGCGCGGCCCGCGGAACCGGAGCCGGACGGGAGGCTTTGGAGGCGCTGTGCCGGGCCTATGCAGAGCGCGGCTTCTGGAAGATCGTGTCGCGCATCTTCCCCGAGAACACGGCCAGCCTGGCCCTTCACGAGCGGTGCGGCTTCCGGGTCGTCGGCACGTATCAGCGGCACGGCAAGCTCGAGGGGCAGTGGCGGGACTGCGTCATCGTGGAACGTCTCATCGACGAGCCGCCTGAAGACTGACATGGCCAGATCGCGGGTGCTCTTCCTCTGCACGCACAACTCGGCCCGCAGCCAGATGGCCGAGGGGCTGCTTCGTGCCATGGCCGGCGATCGCTACGAGGCTGGGAGCGCGGGCACGGAGAAAACTTCCGTGCATCCGCTGGCCATCCAGGTCATGGCGGAGGTCGGCATCGACATTTCGGCTCACACTTCGAAGCGCTACGAGGACGTGGAGGCGAAGGGTTGGGACTGTGTCATCACCGTGTGCGATGACGCCAACGAGCGCTGCCCGATCGTGCCGGCCTCGGTGAAGCGGCTGCACTGGTCGTTCGAGGATCCTTCCCGAGCCGTCGGAGATGAATCGCAACGGCTCGCCGTGTTCCGCGGTGTCCGCGACCAGATCCTGGCCCGCCTGAAGACGTGGCTGGAAAATCCGTGACGAGACCACTCTGGCTACCCTGAGCCCGGCTCGTCTCGTCAGCTGCGTGTGCGCGGCGCAGGTGTGCGCCCAGATCGGCGCGTACACGTGGCCGGCGCTCCTGCCCGGCTTCATCGCCGATTGGCATCTCAGCAACAGCGAGGCGGGCTGGATCACCGGGGTCTTCTACGCGGCGTACACACTCTCTGTGCCGGTTCTCGTCACACTGACAGATCGGGTCGACGCCCGCGTCGTCTACCTGTCCGGTGTCGCGCTCACGATAGCGAGTCACCTCGGCTTCGCCGCCTTCGCCGACGGGTTCTGGAGTGCGTTCGTAGCCCGCGCGCTGGCCGGTGTGGGGTGGGCCGGAACGTACATGACGGGACTGAAGCTCCTGGCCGACCGCGTGGATCCCGTGTTGATGTCGCGCGCGGTGGCCGGCCATGCGGCCAGCATCGGAGTCGCCGGCGCGCTCTCCTTCACCTTCGCCGGTGCGATGCATCGCTGGTATGGGTGGCGCGGGGCGTTCGTGGGGGCGGGCCTGGCGGCGCTGGTCGCCTGGATCATCGTGTTCTTGTGGGCACCGCCGCACGAGCGCCGAGCTTCTCATACGTCTCCGACCGTGCTCTTCGACTTCCGCCCTGTGTTTCGAAATCGCTCCGCCATGGCCTACGCGCTGGCCTACTCTGCGCACACGTGGGAGATGAACGCCCTGCGAGGCTGGGCCGTGACCTTCCTGACCTACGTGGTCACGGTAACCGGCGAGACAAGCCCCTGGATCGCCCCCACTCTCGTCGCCACAACCATGGGCCTCGTAGGCACCGGGGCAAGTGTGGCCGGGAACGAGGCGTCGATCAGGCTGGGCCGGCAAAGGCTGGTGCGGCTGGCCATGCTGTCCTGCGCGATCTGCGCCGCCGTCATCGGGTTCCTTGGTCCACGGTCGTATCCGCTGGCCGCGATCCTGGTCCTCACCTATGGACTCTTGATCTGGCTCGACTCCTCCTCGCTGACGGCAGGAGCGGCAGGCAGCGCAGATCCATCGCGCCGGGGCGCCACCCTGGCGCTTCACTCGATGGCCGGCTACGCGGGCGGCTTCGTCGGGCCGATTATGATCGGGTGGATTCTCGACCGAACCGGCGGCATGTCGCCGCTCGGCTGGGGACTGGCGTTCCTGCACGTGGGCATCATCGTGCTCGTTGCTCGATTCGCGTTCGTATGGCTTGCCCCCCGCGACCTTACCGGCGACAGGGCCGAGCGGCAGCTCGTGGCCCAGCCCAGGCCATCCGCACGCAATCAGTGACCAGCGGAGATCGCCGGCCATGCCCGTGACCATTGCTGCCGAACGGCCCGACACGCCCGCTGCCACCGCGCTCATCAACGAGCTGCAGACGCATCTCGAGTCGTTCTACCCGCCCGAGAGCCGCCACGGCTTCAGCGTGGACAAGCTGATCGCCCAGGGCGTGGCG
>Ga0209465_10000946_pt1 | contig 13160 bp, 16 predicted proteins | sample PanSoiPlot1MoBio_FD_188321 | JGI IMG/M metagenome (GOLD analysis project Ga0209465, IMG submission 188321) | Tropical forest soil microbial communities from Panama analyzed to predict greenhouse gas emissions - Panama Soil Plot 1 MoBio (SPAdes)... | ecosystem: Environmental > Terrestrial > Soil...
CGCACGGCGTGAGGCTGGGCGAGGATCGTGTAGCCGTAGCCGCGCGCGTGGAAGACCTGGCCGTTGACGTTGGCGGCCGCGTCGCTCGACAGGTAGACCACGATCGGCGCGACGTTGTCGGGGTCGCGGTCGGTGCCCACCGCCTGCTCGCTCGGCCACTTCCCGGTCTGCTCGAAGACGGCGCGGCCCCGCGGCGTCGAGTCGATCATACGGGTGGCGCCGCTCGGCATGATCGCGTTCACGGTCACGCCGTACTTGGCCATCGCGTTCGCGGTGGACCACGTGAGCCCGATGATCCCGGCCTTGGCGGCGGCGTAGTTGGGCTGCCCGGGGGCGCCGAGCGCGGACACCGACGACATGCTGATGATCCGGCCGCTCTTCTGCTCACGCATCGAGGCCGAGGCCGCGCGGACGACGTTGAACATGCCCTTCAAGTGCACGTTGATGACCGCGTCCCACTCGTCTTCGGTCATGTTGAAGATCATCCGGTCGCGCAGGATGCCGGCGACATGCACGACGATGTCGATGCGGCCCCACGCGTCGATGACCTGCTGGACCATCGCGGCGGCCTGACCGAAGTCGGCCACCGAGCCGTAGTTGGCCTTCGCCGTCCCGCCGTACTTGACGATCTCGTCGACCACCGTCTGCGCGGGCGCGCTCTCCTTGCCCTCACCGCTCAGCGAGGCGCCGAGGTCGTTGACGACCACCTTCGCCCCCGCCGCGGCCAGCGCGAGCGCGATCCCGCGTCCGATGCCACGTCCGGCCCCTGTCACCAGCGCTGTCTTCCCATCGAGCATTCCCATGGTCACTCCGCCAACGGTCGGTAGTACGGGTTCCCTGCCTTGACCCACGATCCGAGCATCTCGCGGAACTGCGGGCCCATCGGATCGATTCCGCGCATGGGCATCGTCCCGCGTCGGATCGTGAAGTCGTGAGGCGCCAGCTCGCCAGCCTTCGCGAAATGGCGCCCCGCCGCCTCGGTTCGTCCCTGGTTGAACAGCCATTCGCCGAGTCCGAACTCGGCGCGCGCCCGCTGATCGTCGTCGGTCGGCAGCGACTGGAGCGCGCGAATCCGGGCCTCTGGCAGCGCCGGCGCCTCGCCGCGAACCCAGGCGCGGAGCGCCGCGAGGTGCGTCGCCGCCGAGAGACCGGTGATGTACTTGAACGTGTCGGTGCCGAACGCGACGTCGTTCGGACGAACGATGCGGCCGCGCTCGTCGATCCAGAGGATCGTCGGCACGTTGACGACGTTGTAGAGATCGGCGAGTACGTGGGCGGTGTCGATCAGCGACGGGTGCGTGGGCTTCGCCGCCTCGATCCACGGTCGCGCGTCGTCAGCGCTCTTGTCGACCGCCACCGTGATCACCGTGAAGCCGAGCCCCTTGAGCTCCTCGTACACTCCCTGCCAGACCGGCAGGTCGAGACGGCACCCTCACCACGACGCATAGGCCACCAGCAGGACCTTCTTGCCGCGATGCTGGGACAGCGAGTGAAGCCGCCCATCCAGGTCGGGGAGGGTGAAGTCCGGCGCCTCGAGCGACGCCAGCGCCTTCACGCGCTCGGCTGCGCTCACGCCCAGATAGGCGGCGCGCTCGTCGAGATCGATCGCCACCGGGCGCCCCGACGCCTCGGCTCGCCGCGCGCGCGCCGTGCCCTCGACCTCATCGACGTCGGCCGCGCGCCCGCCGTCGATGACTGTGAACCGTCGGTTGTCCGCCATGGGTCTCCTCGCTCAGGCCACGCCGTCGGGCCCGCCTTCGCGCGCCGCCACCGCGACGTCCGCGCTCCAGTCGCGCGCGATCGTCGGGCTCATCACGATCTCCTCGATCACGGTCCGCGGCGGCAGGGCCGCGCAGAGCAGCACGGCCCGCGCGACGTCCTCCGGCTGCATCATCGTTGCGCGCGCGCGATCGTCGGGCACCAGCGGACGACGCGACAGGATCGGCGTGTCCACCTCGCCCGGCATGATCGTGGTGGCCCGGATGCCCTTGCCGCGCAGGACATTGTGGACGTGCCCCATCAGGTTGCGGACGCCGGCCTTGGCCGCGCCGTAGGGAGCGCCGCCGATGAGCCCGGGCCGGAGCGCCGCGGCCGAGGAGACCGTGATGATGGTTCCGCCGCCCCGCTCGATCATGTCCGGCAGGACGGCCTGGGTCAGCGTGTAAACGGCGTTCAGGTTGACGTTGATCACGCCGTCCCACTCGTCCTTCGCCACCCAGCGGATCGACCGTGCCCGGCTCGAATAGCCGGCGTTGTTGACGAGCACGTCGATTCGGCCGAACGTCTGGATCGTCCATCGCACCAGGCCGACCGCCGCCTCGCGGTCTTCGATGTCGACCGCGCGGGCCGCGGCGTGCCCGCGCGCCGCGCCGATCTCGGCGACGACCGCGTCGAGCGGCGCCTGGCGTCGGCCCGTCACGACGACCCGTACCCCTTCCGCCGCCAGAAGCTTGGCCGTCTCCCGGCCGATCCCGCTGCCGGCGCCGGTGACAATTGCGACCTGTCCCTCGAGCGCGCCCATCCAGCCCCCTCCAGCCTGCAGAGAATACTATGTTGTAGCGGGGGCCGTGAGGCCGGCTTGGACCGAGGGTGGACTGAAATAGGCGCGACACCGGCTCCGCACGCCCGGTCCTTGGCATGAGTTGGTGTCGCGGCTCTGCACGCCCGATCCTTCCGCGCGCCGCGAGCGTGTCTCCCTTATGCGCCGGTCTCCCGGCTGTTCGCGCGATCCCTCCCGGATCTTCTTTCCCTACTTCCAGGCCCAGACCGGTTGCTCGAAGTGAGCGACTCGGGTGGGCCGGCCGTGGACGACGACCTCGCGGATCTGGTAGAGCACGGCCGCGGTCGGGGCGTGGATGAGCGACGAGAGCAGCGGGACCTGGATGACCGGACGATCGCTCTCGGGGATCGTGATGAGGCGCGGGACCTCAGGCTTGTCGAGCTCGGTGAGCGGCACCCTGTACACGTGCGCCACCTCGGCCGGATTCGGCGCGAGCTCGACCGCGGCGCCGGCCCACGCGACCACCGGCGTGATGATGAAGCCGGAGCGCGTCCCGTAGTCGTCCAGGAGCCCGAGCACCGAGTTGGCCTCGAGGGAAAGGCCGAGCTCTTCCTGGAGCTCGCGGAGCGCCGCGCCCTCGGCGCTTTCTCCCGCGTCGATCCGGCCCCCCGGCAGGGCCCATTGCCGGGCGTGGGCGCGCAGGGTCGCCGTGCGCCGGGTCAAGAGAAAGCAGGCGCGCCCTTCATCGTCCGGCAGCAGCACGACGGCGACCGCCGCCGGGCGGCGGCCGTCAGGGGCGATCGGCTGCCGGCTGAATCCCGTGAGGTTCTTGCGGACTCGCGCGCGCAGCGGTTCGTCGAAGCGGTCGGCCGGCTGATCGGTCACGCTCTAGCGGAGGCTCATTCAAGCCCCCAGCTCCGCACGCGCGAGGGGACGATCGTGAACATGACGCGGTTGGCCGGCATGGCCTTACCGGCCCAAAGCCGCTCGAGGCCGCGGTACTTCGCGTGAAAGCGCTCGATCAGCGCGCGGCGCTCGGGACCGTCGGCGAGGAACTCGACGCGACCCTGGATGGTGACCCCGCGCACCTCGCCGCCGCTCGCCACCGCCTCGGCGACGACCGAGACGCGAGGGTCGCTCCGTAAATTACGCACCTTCTGCGTGTCCGCCAAGCTGATCATCGTCAGCGACGTGGGCGCGTGGAGAAACCACATCGGCATCGCCAGCGGCGCACCGTCGGACTGCACGGTCGCCAGCACCACGACTTCCTTCGTGGCGAGAAACTTCTGGATGCCTGTGTCGTCGAGGCCCATCGAGTACGCGGGCGCCTAGTACGCGGGCACCTTGCCCGCGGTCACACCGGTCTTGCGCACAGCCGCGACTTCCTCGGCGGATTTGATCGCCATGTAACGGCTGTCGCTCGCGAGCGTCACGAACTGATAGCCGGCCTGGATCATCTTGAGCGCATAGGCCGCGGTGCCATTGTGGATCCCGGCGGCCTTGCCGTGGCGCTTGCACGCCTCGACGATCTTGAGCTGTGCCTCGACCACCGGCGGGTCGGTCTGGTCCAGGCGGGGTTTGCAGCCCATCGTGAGCGAGAGGTCCGACGGCCCGACGTAGACCGCGTCGATCCCGGGCACCTTCAAGATCTCGTCGATGTTCTTCACGGCCTCGGCGGTCTCGATCATCGGCATCACGATCAGATCGTCGTTGGCGTGGTCGCCGTAGTCGGCGCCCGCGTAGATCGACGCGCGCACCGGGCCCCAGCTGCGATAGCCGTGCGGCGCGTACTTGCAGGCGCCGACCAGCGCCTCGGCCTGCGCCTTGGTGTTGATCATCGGGCAGATCACGCCGTAGACGCCCGCGTCGAGGATCTTCATGACCAGCGCCGGGTCGTTCCACGGCACGCGGGCCAGCGGGATGGCCGGCGTCGTCGAGATCGCCTGGAGCAACGTGACCGCGGTCTGGTAGTCGACAACGCCGTGCTGCATGTCGACCGTCAGCGAGTCGAAGCCCTGGTGGGCCATGACCTCGGCCGAGAACGAGCTCGGAATCGACAGCCAGCCGTTGACGACCGCGTCACCGCGCGCCCAGATCTTTCGCAGCGTGTTCTCTCTCACGACGCTCTCCCCGTTGGTTCGAATTGTGATTCGAAGGCGATCCGGAGGCTAGGAGCCGAGCTCCGGGCGGCACACCGCCCGGAAGTTGCACCACTTGCAGATCCGCAGGTCCTCGGTCTTCTCGAAATCGGCGATCGCGGCGACGTTCGCGGCCGGATCCACGAGGTACGCCTTCATCGAGCGCACCGAGAGGCGCAACTGCTCCTTGATCGCCGCGAGCCGTTCGTCGCTCCACGTGAGCTGCGTCACCTCCGGCTCGCGCAGGTTCGCCTCGAAGAGGTCGACCTTGGCCGGCGGGACGCCGAGCACCTCGGCGGCGTAGAGCGCGTAGCAGCCGAGCTGGAACGCGGCGCCGTCCGGCGTGGAGCCGCCGGTCTTCCAGTCGACCAGCGCCAGGCGCCCGTCGTCGCTCCAGAAGCCGAAGTCCGGCGCCATCCACACCGGTGTCCCTTCGAAGTGAAAGACCTTCGACCAGTGCTCGATCGACCAGTGCTCGGACGACGTCTTGCGGATCGACGCCACGAGTGGAAGCCGAAAGAAGTTGCGCAGACACACGGCGACGTTGCGGGACAGCGCCTGCCAGACCTCGGGCTTCAGGTCGACGGCGTACTCGTGCTCGAACAGCGCGACCGTCTTGGGATTGTCGCGATAGCGCGCTGCTTTCGACGAGCGCCACTCCCCGCGCATCCGCTCGACCACGTCGGCGATGAAGGGCTCGATGGGAAGATCCCGCCCGCCCGCGAACGCGTGAAACGCCATCTCGATCGCGTCGTGGACGACGCGGCCCGCCCACTGCTGGCGCGAGGCGAGCTGCTTCAAGATGTACAGGCGGCGGATCTCCTCGGGTGCGCCCGCGTCCCACCCGCCCCACGCGCCGTAGTAGTGATAGAAGTACCGCCGCCGACAGTCCTGAAAGGTGTTGTCCCGACTGCGGGACCAGGAAAACTCGTTGGCGAGATCGGCCATCGGCGGCATTGTCGCACGGCTTGACGCCCTTGGGGCCGCGCTGCTAGCTTGGCGCCATGGCGGACTCGTCGTTCACCGTCGAGTGCCCCTGCTGCAAGGCCAAGCTTACGCTCGACCCCGAGCTCCGGGCTGTCATCGCACACGTGGCGCCGCCTCCGAGTCGATCCGTCGACGACCTGGGCGCCGCCTTCGACAAGCTCCGCACGAGGTCCGCCGAGCGAGAGGAGCGCTTCAAGGAGCAGCTCCGCGCCGAGGGCGAGAAGGGCAAGCTGCTCGACCGCAAGTTCCAGGAGGGCCTCAAGAGGGCCAAGGACGATCCCAGTCCGCCCAAGCGACCGTTCGACCACGACTAGCATGAGCGGCGACCTGCTGGGCAACCTCCTGCGGCAGGTCAGCCGGAGCTTCTATCTCTCTCTCGCCGTCCTGCCCGGTCCCCTGCGCGAGCCGATCGGCCTGGCGTATCTGCTCGCGCGCGCTGCCGACACCATCACCGACACCAAGGCCATCGCGCGGAAGGACCGCATGGCGCACCTCGAGACCGTGCGCCGGGCGTGCGCGGGGGAGCCGGCGGATGTCGGCGCGGCGGCGCGGGCGTGCTCACCGCATCAGACCCGCGTGCCGGAGCGAAAGCTCCTGGAGCGCCTGCCCGAGGCGCTGGCTCGGCTCGAGGCCCTGACGCCGACCGACCGCCACGAGGTGCGCGCGGTGCTGGCGACCCTGACGTCCGGGATGATCTTCGACCTGACCCGCTTCCCGGGCGAGGACGAGAAGGGCCTCGCCGCGATCGAGACCCTCGAAGAGCTGGATCACTACACGTACATGGTGGCCGGATGCGTCGGGCCCTTCTGGACGGTGCTCCACGTCACGCATCGCAAGCGCCTTGGCGACTGGGCCCTTCGCGAGATGAGCGAGGAAGGCGTGAGCTTCGGCAAGGCACTGCAGCTCACGAACGTCTTGCGCGACGTCCCCGGCGACCTGGCCCACGGCCGGTGCTACCTGCCGGCACGCGAACTGGCGGCGCTGGGGCTCGGACCGCGTGACCTGCTCGTCCCCTCCGGCGCGGCCCGGGCCCTGCCGCTCTACCGGCGGCTGGTCGGGCTGGCGCTCGAGCACTACAACGTCGGGTGGGACTATACGCTCGCGATCCCGCGGCTCGAGTGGCGCATGCGGCTGGCGTGCGCCTGGCCGCTCTTGATCGGCCTCGCAACGCTCGCCGAGCTGGCCGCGCACCCGAATCCGCTCAGCGTGACGACGCCGATCAAGATCTCGCGCGGCGCCGTGCGCGCGCTGCTGGCCCAGTCGACGGTCACCGTCTGGTCTAATCGAGCGCTGGCGGCGCACGCGGCTCGCTTGCGCGCGCGCATCGCGCTCTAATTTTTCTTGCGCTGACGAGGCCGTCGACCGCAGGGTAGATACGCGAGTGAACCGCCCCACGTGACTTCGAGCATGGAGGAGACGATGGAACGCCCGTTCGGACAACCTGAGCCCTGGTCGCCGCCCCCAGCTCCGATGACGCCGCCGCCCCCCATGGCGCCCGCGCCTCCGCGCCCCGCGCCGCCGCGCCCGGCGGCCCCCACGGCGCCGACGGCGCCCAAGCCCAAGGCGAAGGCCAAGGCGCGCAAGAAGGCCAAGGCCCGGCCGAAGAAGAAGGCAAAGGCCAAGGCGTCCGCCAAGCGGAAGGGCAAGAAAAAGGCGAAGGCGCGGCGGCGCCGCTAGTCGATCAGCGAGAGGCCCAGGAGGGTCGTGGGATCCACGCGAGCCCCGGCCACCTGGGCCCCGAAATGTAGGTGCGGGCCGGTAGCCCGACCCGTCGCTCCAACCGTCCCCAAGGTCTGACCGCGCTCGACGCGCTCCCCCTCGGCGACCGCGATCGTGTCGAGGTGGAAGTAGGCGGTGTAGAGCCCGAGGCCGTGGTCCAGAATGACGAGCCGTCCCGGGAAGAAGAACTCGCCCACGAGAGCGACTTTCCCGGCGTTGACCGCCACCACGGGCGTTCCCGTCGGCGCCGAAAAGTCACTGCCGGAGTGCGGTGAGCGCGGCTGGCCGTTGATGATCCGTCGCGCGCCGAATCCCTTACCCGTCCCAGTGGACCCCACCGGCGTCGTGAACTTGCCACGCCAGAGTCGCTCGGGCGTGATCGTCCTGTAGAGCGCCGCCAGCTGCTTGCCCTCGGCCAGCGCGCGGCGCTCCGTCTCGGGGTCGAGATCGACCATCGTGTTCGGTACGGTGAGGCGCTCGACGTGGAAGTCGCGGCGGACGATCCTCACGCTGCCCTGAGCGCTTCGCGGCTCCCGTCCGGCCTCGACGACTCCCACCCGCCAGGTGTGGGCGCCGGGCTTCGTCTCGAGATCGATGCCGAAGAGCGCCGCCTGGCCGCCCGCGTACGGAAAGAACGTGAGGGGCTTGCCGTCGACCGAGCCCTCGACCGTCGCCCCATCGAGCACGTCCTTGACGAGAACCCAGGCGACATCACCGACACGCGGCTTCGCGGGATGCCAGGTGACGGCGGCTTTCTCGGCCGCCGGCGATGCTTGAGCGGTAACGAAAAGGCCGAGCGCCGCGAGGGCGATCCCGGCCCAGGTCACTCCGGGCGCTGCTGGCGAAGGAACTGCTCGATCTCGGCGACGAGCTCGGACGCAGGCGGCAGATCGCTCTTCGCCGGAGCCGCGGGCGCGGTCTCCTCTTCCTCGGTGTCGCGTGATTCCAGCTTCTTGACGTAATTGGCGATCTTGTTGTTCTGCGCGACGATCTCTTTCAAGTTGCTGTCGAACTGCTTGCCCGCCTCCTCGAGATCGGCCGTGTCGATCGTGGCTCCAAGGAGCGGCGCGACCCGCCGGACCAGGGCCAGCGTGGCCTTGGGATTCTCGATGCCCGAGATGTAGTGCGGGACATTGGCCCAGAGGCTCGCCGTCGCGAATCCCTGCTCGCGGCAGGCGATGTTCAGGACCCCGACGATGCCGGTGGGCCCCTCGTACCGGGTCGGACGCACCCCGAGCTGGGCACCCACCTCGGGATCGGACGCGCTGCCCGAGAGGCGGACCGGGCGGGTGTGTGGCACCTCGGCGAGCAGCGCGCCGAGGGTGAGGACCAGGCCGACCTCACAGCTGCGGGCCAAGTCGAGGACCTGGCTGCAGTAAGCCTTCCAGTGTAGGTGCGGCTCGATGGCCACCCCCACGATGACGTCCCGGGCCAGGTTCGACGCCCGGGCAAGCGAGAACTCAGTGGTGGGCCAGGTGAGCTCGCGCTCCGTCTCGGAGCCAGGTTTGAAGCGGACATAGGGCCGGGATAGGCCGAAGTGATAGAACTCTTCGGGGTCGATCTCGGCAAACTTTTCGGCGTGAAACGAGGTGCCCAGGTACCGGACCGCGGTGGTCGCCGATTCGGCCGCGTCGTTCCAACCGCCGAACGCCATGATCAGGATGGGCCGGCGAAGACCCTCTGGACGGGAACTCATCTTCAGAGCGTCCATCGGTTCTCGGTCATTGGGGCTCTCCTCGACGTTGTAAGGGGGAGTCTAGCACGAACGGCCGATTGACCATCTTCTCACACGACTGTAGGATACCGCGTTGTCCGAAATCCCCAGGGAGGGTCTGGCCATGTACGGGAAGCACTGGCGCTCGTTCGTGATTGGAACAGCACTCCTGTTGGCTGGCGGCTGCGCTACAAGTGAGGAGTGGCAGATCTGGCGGTCGAACACCAGCCACTTCCAGTCGAAGGAGCACTTCGACTTCTCGATGAGGAACCGCTCCGGTGCGCCGAGCGTGACCCGTCAGGACGTCGCGATGGCCCAGAACCAGAGCTGGTTCGGCAAGGCGGTCACCGTCGACCAAGCGCAGATCCTCGAGCGGTAGCAAGCCCCCGGCCACGTCGGCACCTTTTGACGCTTCGGGGGGCAGTTTGGCGTCAGGGGCTTGCCTGATAGCGGCAGGTGACCTTCGGAGATCCGAAGGCTTAGGGTCCCTTGACAGATGGCACGACACATGCGACCAGTGTCACGCATGACAAACATTAAGCTCGGACGCGCGATCGTCGGTTTGGTCGCGGCCGCCACGCTGGCCCTTGCCCTGAACCCGGCCTCGGCCGCCGACGCCCCGGATCGGGTTCTCTCGCCGGACAAGTACACCTCGGACAAGGGACGCGCGCTCGGCCAGAAGTACCAGGGAGCGCTTCGCGATCTGAACGCGAAGGTCTACCACTGCATGCCCTGGCTGGACGTGAAGCCGGAAGGCATCGGCTTCTACAAGCCCAAGCACCTCGACGGTGACGTGCGCTACTTGTCCCTGAACGTCAACGTCGACCAGCAGCCGGCTGCGGAGTTCACCCGGCTTAGCGTGCAGGACCGCGTCTCCTCCATGTTCTCGCGCTACGTGCCGCACCTGCTGCGCTCGATGGCCACGAACGACATGCTGAAGGACCCGAATCTCGAAGGCTTCACCGTCATCACGAGCTGGCTCAAGGCCACGCCTACGGGCGGACAGCCTGCCGTCATGGAGACCTCCGCCAGCTTCATCCCGAAGACCCTGGTCGCGAACTTCCTTCGCGGTCAGGCCACCGTCGGGCAGCTGGCCGAAGGTTCGTACGTGATGGCGTGGGACGGTGAGACCAAGCTCGGCGCGATGAAGCCGAGGGCATGGGCCGATGACTTCGTGCTGACGTACAAGGTAGCCGGCTACACTCCGGATCCCAAGATCAGCTGCCAGTAAGGCCGGCTCTCTCGGATCGGATCCTCCTCGGCCCCGGACGTATCCGGGGCCGAATTTTTTTGCCCGCTGCCGCGCTCAGGCCTGACGCGGCGCGAGCGCGTCGCGGATCCGGCCGGCGATCCGCCTGAGCGCCATAGCGGCCGCGCTTTCCGGCGCCGTGGCAACGAACGGATCGCCCTGATCGCCGGCCGCGGCAATCGCTGGATCGAACGGCACGCTTCCAAGGAAGGGGACGCCCGCGTCGGCGGCGAGCTTGGCCCCGTCCGCCCCGACGAAGAGCCCCGACATGTTCTCGACCACGCCGAGCACCGGAGCGCGCGTGCTGGCGGCGACGGTGATCGATCGCCGAACGACCAGCCGTGAAACGTCGGACGGGATCGTCACGACGACGATCCCGGAGAGAGGCGCGAGCGAGGCGATCGTCGCGAGCCGATCGGTCCCGGGTGGTAGATCGAGCAGGAGCACGTCGAGCGCGCCCCAGTTGGTGTCGGCCAGGAACTCGCGGATCGCGTTGGCCTCCATCGTGCCGCGCCACGTGTGTGCCTCGTCCTGGACCGGCGCGTCCCACGTGAGAGGCGCCGCGTCACTGGGCAGCAAGAGGTCCATCGACATCACCTTCACGCCCAGCCCGGTGCAAGGCGGCTCGACCACGCCGTCGGCGATGAGCAGGCGACGGCCGCGCACGCCCAGGACCTTGGCCTGCGTCGGACCGTTGAGGTCCGCGTCGAGGACGCCGACCTTCCAGCCCTCGAGCGCGAAGCAGCACGCGAGGCCCGCGGTGAGGGTCGATTTGCCGACGCCGCCCTTGCCCGACACGATGGCCACGATCGCGCGAACCGATTCCAGCCGCTGCTTGAGCCGTCGCTGCTGGGCCTCGACCTGGCCCGCGATGTTCGAGCCGCCGTCGCCGGCGATGTCCTTGTAGCGCTTCACGCCGCCTCCTCCGCCCAGGCCGCCCGCCCGATCAGAAGGAGCGCCGCCACGGTGACGATCAGGAACACGATCGCGCCGGCCCGGAAGGTCACCTCACCGCCCCAGGGCGCCGCGACGCTCGCCGTCTCGGATCGAAGCGCGACCCTCAGCACGTGCCAGGCGCGCACAGCCATGAACACCGTCAGCACCCGCGCGAAGTCGCGGCGTGAGAGGATCCAGCGCTCGAACCACGCTCGCCGCCGGGCGAGCAGGTACGGGATCGCAGCAACGAGCACGAGCCCCAGGAGGATCCACGCCACGCCCGGCTGCATCATGCGATCGCCGCGGACGCCGACTCCCTGCGTGGCGAGATAAAAACCGCCGAGCCAGTAGATCACGCCATAGACGAGGTACGCCCGCGCCGCGAGGCCAAACGGATCCATCAGGACGAGGGCCGGAAGCGCGAGCCCCACTTCGAGCGGACGTCCGCGAGAAGCTCCTGCGTGATCGTGCTCTCGCCCCGCCCGCGCGCGTAGGCCTCGACCGCCTTGATCACCATGCCGCGTGCGAACGACGGAATCGCCCGCAGGCGCGCTCGCGCGTCCTCGTCCCACACGAGCTGATAGTCGACCGGCAGCCCGAACGTGAGCGACGCGGGCAGGTCGATCAGCGCTCCGCCGTACGCGCCGGGCTGGTAGCCGCACGCCGGGTCCTCGGCGAGATAGTCGCCGTGGGTCGCGTAGGCGCGGCAGCGGCATCCCCCGCAGATCTTCGCGAACTCGCAGGCACCGCAGCGGCCGCCGAGCCTCGGCTCGCGCAGGTCGCCGAAGACCGACGCGCCGCGCCACAGGTCGGCGAACGAACGCTCGCGCAGGTTGCCGGCGGTCACCGGCATGTACGGGCACGGCGTCACGTCGCCCTCGGGCGTGATGCGACAGTAGTACTTGCCCGCCGGGCACGAGCCGTGGGCGTAGTTGCGGAGCAGCGGCGACGACGGATTCATCTCGTACAGGACGCGCCGGAAGTGCGGCGCGCACTTGGCCCGGATGAGGAGCCCGTCGCTTCGGCCCACCGGCGTCGACCATGGATCCTCGAAGGCCTGCGGGCCCGGCGCGGGCCGTCGGTCGCCCAGACCGAGGAGCGTCTTGACGAACGACGGCGGCCCGCCGCCGACGCCCTGCACGCGCGCCAGGTAGGTCAGGATGCGCTCGTAGGCCGCCGGATCGATGTCGGTGAGGTCGCGGCCGCGCCCGGTCCGGACCAGGAAAAAGAAGTTCAGGACCTTGGCGCCGAGCGCGCGCGCCAGGTCGATCATCGCCGGCACCTCGCCGACGTTCCAGTCGGTCACCGACATGTGGAGCGAGAAGTCGAGCCCGGCGTCGGTCAGCACGCGCGTGGCCCGCACCGCGCCGTCCCAGGAGCCCGGCAGATGGCGGAACGCGTCGTGCTTGGCGCGGTCGATCGAGTCGAGGCTGATCGAGGCGCCGAGGACGCCGTGCGCCCGCATCGCCTGGGCCTCGCGCTCGCGCAGAAGCACGCCGTTCGTGCCGAGCACCGTCGTGAACCGCTTCTCGGCGGCGTACGCGGCGATGTCCCAGATGTCCCGGCGGAGCAGCGGCTCGCCACCGGTGAGGATCAGGAAGACGTTCGGGTTGATGAGCGCGATCTCGTCCATCACCCGCCGGCACTCGTCGGTGGACAGCTCGCCCCGCGTGTCCGCCCCGGCGAACGCCGACATGTAGCAGTGCGAGCACTCGAGATTGCATCGCTGCGTCAAATTCCACGACACGCTATACGCCGTGTAGGCCGAGTGGGCCGCAGCGGTCGCGCCCGCAGAACTCTGGGCGGCAGCCCCAGAGGGCGCCGCCGAGAGCGGATTCATGCTGGCGTCGGGGTTCGCCGAGCTCCGGCTCGTGCCGGCCGCGGGCTCCGGAGCCTGAGAAAAACTAGGCTCGGTCA
>Ga0209465_10000948_pt1 | contig 13153 bp, 9 predicted proteins | sample PanSoiPlot1MoBio_FD_188321 | JGI IMG/M metagenome (GOLD analysis project Ga0209465, IMG submission 188321) | Tropical forest soil microbial communities from Panama analyzed to predict greenhouse gas emissions - Panama Soil Plot 1 MoBio (SPAdes)... | ecosystem: Environmental > Terrestrial > Soil...
TTCACCGGCACGGTGTCCTTGCTCAGCGCGGTTTCGGCCCTGATCTCGGTGGTCTGGATGCGCTGGTCGAGCCAGGAGGCCACCGTATCGATGAAGGGCACGATCGCGAACATGCCGGGGCCGCGAATGGCGGTGAGCTTGCCAAGGCGGAGCACGATGGCACGCTCCCACTGATCCGCGATCATGAGGGATCGAGGAAGCAGCCCTGCGATGATGGCAAGGACACCCGTGGCCCAATAATAGCCGCGCGCGCCGGTATCATGGCCAAGCCAGGCGCAGTACGCCGCGGCGGCCGCGATCAGGGCCGACAATACGATCGCCGGCTGATTCACACCCTTGACCCTAAAATAGTTGTTCATGACGACTATTCCTTCTGGTTAGCGAGGGCTCTAATTCGATCAGCAACGGCGATCGGATCGATTCCCATCGTCGCGGCTGTGGCGAGAAGCTGTTTTGCCAGGCTGTCGGCCTGGGCTTGTTGCGCTCGCGCGCCCACGGCGGGCGGGGGCTTGGCGACAAAGCTGCCGCGTCCGCGAACCAGCGTGATCGCGCCCATCCGCTCCAGCTCATCGTAGGCGTGCCGAACCGTATTGAGGTCGACCTTCAGCGCAACCGCGACTTCACGCATGGTCGGCATCTGATCGCCGTACGCGCCGGCCGGCTCTTCGACAGCAAGACGGGCCGTATGCTGGCGCGGCAGGTCGTGGTCATCTCCGGCGAACGCATTGTGGACATTGGCGCCGAGCCGCAAATCAAGATTCCGCCCGGCGCCGAGATCCTTGATCTCACCCAGTTGACCGTGCTGCCTGGCCTCATCGACGCGCACACGCACATGTTCAACACGCGCAAGCCCAAGGGCTCGACCGAAGACTACATGCTGGTTGCCGTGCAGAACGCGCAGTTCGATCTCAACGCCGGCTTCACCGCCGCCCGCGAAGGCGGCAACGCGAGGGTCGAGCACAGAAGGAGAACGGCTTGGTGGTCGTCGAGGTGAAGCGCACCGACGTTCACGCGGAGCTCAGCGTGCGGGACACCGGTATCGGCATCCCCACCCAAATGGTCTCCCGCGTCTTCGACCGCTTTCATCAGGCCGACAGCTCGACCACGCGCCGATACGGCGGCCTCGGCCTGGGGCTGGCGATCGCCCGTGAGCTCGTCCACGAGCACGATGGGAGCATCGAGGCCGAGAGCCCGGGCGAGAACCTGGGTGCCACGTTCCGCGTTCGGCTACCGCTCGATGGAGCCAGCGCCCATTCCGAGGACATGGCCGTGCCCCAGGAGTGGGCGCCACGCGGACTCGAGGGGCTGGCGACGCTCGATCGGGTGCGGATCCTGGTCGTCGACGACGAGCCCGATGCGCGCGAGTCCATCACGACCGTCCTCGCGCAGGAATGGGAGGACAAAGGTGAGACGCCCGACCACGAACGCTTATACGCCCGCCGCGAGCCCTACCCGTTCAACGACGAGGCAGTCGTCCCGCAGCGCGCCCTGTTCCTCACCGCCTTCGCGGACGTCCAGGAGTCGCCGCCGCGTCTCGAGGTCGGCGTTACCGGCTGGGGGCGCGATCGCGAGAACTGGCCGCTCGCCTATTACGTGATCAAGGAGTGGGTCAAGGATGCGGACGGCAACGACACGACGGACATGCTCCCGGTGACACACCACCTGCTCTGGGAGCGGCTCGACGCCATTTTGCAGCGTAACTGGCGGCACGAGAGCGGCCGCACCATCCCGATCATGGCCCTCGGCATCGACACCGGCCGCCGGCCCAAACCCGTCTACGAGTTCGCACGCCGCCACGCCCAGCTCTCCTACGGCCCGGCCGGCGCCCATGTGCACGCGATCCGCACCGTGGTCCCGACCAAGGGCACCGACGACAGCCTGCGCATCATCGCCGGTTACAGCAAAGAGGATGCCGTGCGCAAGCGCCAAGGCGTGCGCATCATCTCGATCGGCACGCACTGCGCCAAGCAGGAACTCTACGACCTGCTCCAGCACGTCAAGCCAGGCCCGCCCGACGGCACCCTCAGCGGGCCCGCAGTCCCCGGCTGTTACCACTTCCCCATGTACGAGCTGAGTTACTTCATCGGCCTCACCGCGGAGTACCGTATCGTGCATGAGAACGGCAGGGTCACTTACGAGAAGCGCGCCGGCGTCGAGCGCAACGAGCCACTCGATATCGCGGTCGGCAACCGTGCCATGGCCGCGATCGTCGGCATCGACCGCTTCAGCGAGGCGCAGTGGCGGGAGCTCGAAAAGCGGGTCGCGCCCATGACAGGTACCCGCGGGGAGCCCGTCAGTAACGACTTATCACAACCTACCACGCCTACCACACAGACCGTAACTAGCCGTGTATCTCAGCCGGCTCAGCCATCTCAGCCATCCGCGCCCGCCCCCGCCAGACCTTACCGCCAACCGACCCGCGACCTGCGTCAGCGCCCTATCCGCGGCCGCTTCGTGTTCTGAATAGTCCGACTTAGACCCTCACTTCGTATCATAGGGAGATAGTGGAGGTGTCGATGCGGACGTCTTATGCCTTGCTTCTTGCCGCGATCCCCGTCTTTCTCACTCTTCCCCCTCTCGCCGCCCAGATGTCTTTCCCTCCATCGCAAGGCGTTCCGACCGGCACCGCCTTACCACCCACCTGTACCCCCGGCCCCAACACGCTCTTCTTCCGTGTCACGTCCGGCCCGGTCGGCTCGCTCTTCCAGTGCACCACGCCTAACACCTGGACCGGATTTGCCGCGTCCACGGTGAACATCGCCACCGCCTGCGGCGTCTCCGGCGGCCCGATCACCAGCACCGGCACTGTCTCAGGCTCAATCACCATCGACTCGCAGGCCGGCTCCACTCCATACGCCATCCCCTCGAGCTCCTGCGGCAAGCTGATCTCGCGCAATAACGCCTCGGCCGTCGCCGACACGATCGTACAGGCCGGCACCGCGGGCATCATCAACGGTTGGTGGGCCTACTACCAGTGCGTGGGTGCGGGGGGCTGCACGATCACTCCCGCCACCTCGACCATCGACGGCGCCGCCTCACTCGCCCTCATCCAGAACCAGGGCGTGTTACTCGCGTCGAACGGCACCGCATACTTCACCATGCGCGGCGTCGGCGGGTCCGGAATCGTCTCCGCCGTCAGTGGGACCACTTTCGGGACCAGTTCGGCGGCAGACCAATCTCCCATCACGACTGCAGCGGGAGCAGCCTCGTGGGCCAATCTGGCAGCCTGCAAGTTCTCGGGGTACTCGACGTCCTCCCACGCCTGGACATGCGCCACGATTGCCACGGGTGACCTCCCGGACCTCAGCGGAACCTATGTGCCGGTTACTCGAACGGTGAACGGGTTCCCCCTGTCGTCGAACATCACGCTGCCTATCCCGACGATTACAGGGTCATCGCTGCTGAAAGGGGCAAGCGGCAACGCCATACCAGCTATCTATAGCGACGTCGCCGTCCTCTGGGGAGGCACGGGGGCCTGCTACCTGAAGAAAGACGGCAACTGCGATATACCAGCGGGTGGTCCGGGAGGAGGGACTCCCGGAGGCGTAGACGGCGATCTCCAAATCAACAGCTCCGGTGCCTTCGCCGGTCGTCACTTGGGCACCGGTCTGCTCTGTTCTTTAACCGATTGCGGCGTTGACCCGGCCGTCTTCGCCAAGCTGGATGAATCGAACGTCTTCACCAACCTCACCAACTTTACTAATGCCGTCACTGTCTCCGGTCTCGGCTCCGGCCTCGATATCTCCGACCCACAAGCCGTGTCCCAGCCGTGGGCGTTCGCCGCCCTCCCCGCCACCTGTATCGCCAACACCCAGCGCATGACCAATTCCGTGGACGGCCACGACTACCGCTGCAACAATTTAGGCACCGGCTGGATCGACATGACCGGTGGCAGTGCCGGCGGCGCGCCGGGAAGTGATGGTAACGCCCTGGTGAATGTCGCCGGAAATGTAGGAGCGGTGGCCACGACCGGCACCGGTAACATTGTTCGCGCCGGTTCGCCAGTCCTTACCGGCCAGCCAACCATTACCGATCAGACCAACATGCAGGCCACCCACGAGTCCGCCGCAACCGGTGGCCAGTTAACCGCCACCGCTATCCAAACCTCCTCCAAGCAAGGCAACGGCACAAAGTTCATCATGGCAGAAGGAGCCTTTGTCGCCGGCAACGGAACCACCACCAATTCGAACGGTAACCTCGTGGACACCGGCAACCCGGCCGGTAGCGGCGGAGGGGGCGGAGGTTCCGGTGTGGGCCGTCAGACGCTCATTTTTCCATTCACCGTCACTATCGTCGATGGCACATGCGCGACTCAGACGGCGACATGGCCCGGAATTACCACGTCGGATTTTGTCATTGCCGACGCCGGTCAATACGGCCTCAAAACGTGGGTGTCCGCCGCTAACACCGTGAGCGGCCGCCTCTGTCCGACCGGAGGCGATATCACTCCCGGAACGCTTACCGCTAACGCGTTACTGGGCACGTACGGCCTGACAAAAACTCAACTTCTGGACTTCCCCAACATTCCGGACGGCACCTGCCAGACCCTTACCATCTCCGGCATCACCGGGTTGAACGTCGGAGATCCGGTAATCGTCAAATGGCCGGACCTTTCGAGTTACCCATATGCCAACCCAGGACAAGCCTATTCTGCCGCGTTGGGAGTCGCCGCGCTGAAAATGTGCGCTCTCGGCTCGGATGTGGACCTGCCGGGCACTTTATCGTACACGGTGCAAATTGCCAAGTAGTAAATTGCCAAGTAACAGGAGGAACCGATGCGAAACCTAATGGGACTGTGGCTGGTTGTGGCTCTGGCCGCCTACGCCCAGACCTCCGCGCCTTCGCGCATGGTGCGTGAGGGGCAGGATGTAATCGCCGGGTCTGGGGGCGTGACGGGCAACTATCTCTCCTCAAAAGACACCAGTGCTCCAACCCAATACGTCCTCCCCCTAGCCAATGGATGCGGCTCCGGGTTTGCCAGCGCCACGGTGGCAGCGGGCACCCACTTTCAGTTGCTCAACAAAGAGGGAGCGGATTATTCGGGCGTGGCTTACGGCGCGATCACGGCCGGACACATCGTCACCGGAGGCACCACGCCCGGCACGGTGGCGGACACGGGTGCGACCTCTGTCTACGACATCCCCAATTACACCTGTATTGTCGGCGTAGCGCAAACCTCGGCCACCGTAGGCAACCCCGTCACCGTCCGCTACCTCGGCCAAGGTGTTTTCGGTGCCATGGTTCCGCATGCCATCGGCGGCGAGTTCGATTCCGGCTCCGTTTCCACCGCCCTGGTGCCCGGTGCCACCCCTGTCCATGTCGCCCCTTACGATTGCACTTTCGTCTCCTGGGATGCCAACGTCAGTTCCGGTACTGCCACCTTTTCGTTCTGGGTAGTGGCACAGGGCACTCGCATTCCCAACGCCGGCGACTCGATTAACACAACCGGTCTGCAAATCACCTCCAATACCTCTCTGCACTCCAATACCCTCACCGATTTCATCCCTAATCCGGCAATGGTACACGCAGGTGACCGCTACATCGTGGCTCTCACCGCCGTTACCGGTTCCCCTTACCAGGCCAGCGTGCAGGTGAATTGCAAATGAAACCTTTCCTCCTCCCCCTTCCATTACTCCTCTCTCCGGCGCTCCTCTACGCGGTCAGTGCCAATGCTATCTGGCAGATTCAGCCCAACGGTTCCACCACCAACGCCGGAGGTGCCGGTTTCGATCCCTCCTCCACCTTCAGCACCAACGATCTCGCCACCGACGCCGGCACGGCCACCCTCGCCTCCCCCGTCGTCTCCAGTGCCTTGTACTCCTTCGCCTCCGGCGACACGAACGACTGGATCTACATCCAATCTGGCACTCATGCTAGCGCCGAATGCTGGTTCATGATCGTCTCCGTCGCCGCCCCCAAGGCCACCCTGGATGCAGCGGCCGGTCACGGTTTCTGCCGCAATACCGCACGCGGCTTCCCCGTTCCCCGCTTCTTCCCCACGACTACGACCGGAATCACCAGCGACGGCACCGGCACTCTCACCGGTATGGTGTATGGCATCGACCGCTCTTTCCGCCCCAGCGCCTATAAAAACGCGTCCGACCTTGCCAGTTCAAACGCAGACACCACCTGCACCGTCACCTCTGCCGCTTACACCTTCGTCGCCACCGACATAGGCAATGCGATCCAGATCAGCAGCGGTACCGGCTTCAACACCGGCTGGTACATCATCACCTCCATCTCCGGAGGCGCGGTTCTCGACCGCTCATGTGGCGCCGGTGCTACCGCCTCCGCTGGTGCCTACTTCCTCGCCGGTGCTATCGGCTTGTCTTCCTCTACCACCGGCCGTACCGATGCCAACTTTTTCACCGGCACACACCTGGCCAATGGTAACCGCGTGTTCCTGAAAGGCGGCGGCACTTACTCGCCAGCGACGGCCGTCACTCCCGCTGGCGGTGCCGCAACCGCACTGATCACCTACGAAGGTTACGCGCTGGTCCGTGGCGATGCGCCTACCGGCACCACCCGCCCCATCATCGACATGGGAGCAACCGCAGGCTGGACCACTTCCGCCGCCTCCGCCTACGCCTACCTGGCATATACCGGTACCGGCACCGGAGTCTTCACCGCCCAGACCAACACCATCCTGCTCTGGATAAAAGGCACCAATACCTCTACCACTGCCGGCCGTCCCGGTATCACCACCCAGTCCGCCGCTATAGTGCAAGGCTACATGGTGGAAGGCGTCTCCTACCGCGGGCGTGGCCTCCAGCAAGGTGGCTCCAGTGCCGTCACTTATCTCTACGGCTGCTACTTCCACGACTCCGACACCGGCATTGCCGACACTGCCACCACCGGTGCTCTCTACATGACCAACTGCGTCATTGCCGACAATGTAACGGCCGGTCTTGCCATCACCGCCGCGCACACCGGGCCCGTTGTTCTCACTAACAACACTTTCTACGGCGCAAAGAACAAGCTCGGCACTGCCATCAGTCTTATTACCGGCGCATACAATCCACGCTTGATGAACAACAATTTCTACGGCTTCACCACTGTCATAGCGCCTACCGATACCTCTACAGCCGGGATCAGCCTCTATAACAACGCTTTCAACTTCACCACTCTCGCCAATATCGCTCTCTGGCAACCAGCCCTCAACTACCTCAACGTAGACCCGCTCTTTACCGGCACCGGAGCGGTAGACCAGATTACCGGCACGGGTGGTACCTCCGTGGGCAACAGTCAGACCCTCAACGACAGCGGCGCGAACTTTGCCAATGTCGCCAACAATGTGGATTTCCTGCTAATCACCGGTTCTTCCACCGGCACCGGTGTTGCCACCAACCAGAAGCTCCTCATCACCGGCCACACCAGCACCAGTGTCACCGTAGCCACCACTGTTATCTCGACCACCGCCGCCACCGGCCTTGTCTACCAGATCACCACCGGCCACAACTTTACCATCGGCAACCCGCTCCTCAAGGGTTCCGGCGCTCCCGGCGTCCTGGGTACGCTCAACATGGATATCGGCGGTGTGCAAGCGCCCGCGGGCGGCGGTGGCGGCACCGGGCAGACGGCGCATGCGTTCGCCCAGTAACATAAACTCTGTCATGGGAGGCCCAGTGAGACTCATAGCGGCCCTTGCCCTGCCGGCACTTTTGTTCGGCGGCAAACCTTCGAACGCTATCTACCTGTCCAACGGCACTGGAGGCACGGTTAACCAGCCATATATCCTCAGCCGTTTCTTCGCGCGTGGCGAAATCCTGAATTACCCCAAGCCCACCGGTCCCGTCCAATACCAAAGCGAGGTCAAAACCCGTTGGCCGGACGGTACCGTGCAGCATGCGCTCATCGCCGTGTGGGAGTCTATCGCTAATCCCAGCTTTCCTAACTACGACTCCATGACCGTCGCGTTTGAAAATGCCCCCAACCCCTGCCATCTGGGCAACGCCGCCACCTGCACCGCCGCCGGCCTGGACGGTACCGGGATGCTGACCTTCAACGGCGGCAACTGGGGAGCGGCGATGGTCGCAGCCAACGGCGGTTTAACCGCTCATATAACTGACGCCAAAACGCTGATTTCCCAATACGCCAGCAACCCGACCACTTACCCGTATGTGACCTATTGGATGCGTGGTCCTATCGTCACTATGCCTATCGTGGAAGATCGCACTTCGGTCCGCCAGTACGATTTTGGTTGGAAATGCACGGCCGCATATCAATATCGCGTCGACCCGGCCAGCGACACCTTTACCGCTTATGATCAGGCTACCGGCACCACGCCGGTCAATATCCTCGCGGCAGACGGCCGGGAAGTGATCTTCGGCACCGCCGGCACCGGTCCAACCGCAGTCCGCACCGACAGCGGTGCCGCGGCTAACTTTGCGAAAGGCCAGTATGGATACCTCTTGTCCAGTCCGTCCGGGCCGAACTTCAAGGTTGACCTGTTATCCGGCACCAGGCGTGTGCCGCTCGATATCACCAGCACCGGGGTAGGCATCCAATACATATCGTTCTGCGGGGGCAGTAACGGGATGGATTACTCTGAGCCGGAAGTCACGTGGGCGGATGACTTCACTTACCGGCCACTCCACCCTATGTTCATTCTCACCTTTTTTCCCGGCTGGAGCGGCGTGTACTGCGAGTACATTATGCAAAATGGCTGGACCACCGCCATGCAGGATCAGCGGTACACGATCACTCTGAAGAACGGTTCGAGCAATTCCAACGTCGTCCGCTCCATCAATATTCCGCAGTTTGTCCGCACCGAATGGGTGTACCGCAAATGGGACGGGCAAAAAACAGTGGCGGAGTTCCCGGAATCGCCCGACCTGTTCCCGCTTGGTGGTACAGTCCCCGGTCCGTCCTTCAAGATCAATCCCAACATTCAGTACCTTATCTACTCACGCCTGTTCCCCATGCTGGAACCGTCGCTCACGGTGGACCCGGACCAGCCTAACAACTATCCGGCCAACAACGATCTGACATGGTATGCCAGCAACCCGGACCCCAACAACGCTAATCCATTCTGGTGCTCCGATCCAAACGGATACACACTGTCCGGGTCCACGTATTGCGGCTCTATGGTCTTTGGACTATCGGGGACCGGTGGCCGTCCTGAGCTTGGCTTACAGCCCCGCTGGATCACCCGTTGGGGTTACACCGGCGACACCCGGCTGATGTGGGTCGCGATGGGCAATTCCGATCTCGCCGGAACCATCCCATACCACCACTGGGAATCGGCCACCGGCAAGACCTACGATGCCAACCATTCCATCGACGCCTTTGGCCACCCTATTTCTGTCTATGCCCGTCCGACTGTGCATATCAATAACGGTAGCGGCAATACCATGGATACGAGCGGTTCTGGCACCGACCCCCTCCCGTACATCGACGCGATACCGGTCAATATTAGTCAGCATGGCTACTCATTTTCGAACGGTTGCCACTGGGTACCCGAATACTCCTACGGCAACCAGATGCACCAACCCGCCTATCACTTTTGGACGTATATGCTGGGTACCGGCGATCCGTTCTATCTGATCGACGGCCACGGGTTTGTCTCCCAGTACACTGTCAGTGCCCCTACCGATTTAAGGCACAACGAATGGGGACTGCTCGACAGCACCGGGGAGCGCGGCTGGGCGTGGGGATGGCGGTCTATCACCATGATGGCACTCATGACGCCGGACGGCTGGCCGGAGAAAGACTACTTTTCCCATATATCCACCAACATCATTCCGTTTTTCGAAGCGGTTGCCGGTCTGATGCCAGGACAGGGGTACTATGCCAAACCCGTCAATGTAGACACATTCAATTGGGCCACTGAACCAGATATCTTCACCTGGGTTAAGGTCAGCCATGTTGGCGTGTCCGGGCCGGATGGCATCAACATGAACCGCTGGCACTGGATGGCTCATGCAACCACTGCTTTGCTGACGGGTGGTACTTCGGGCGAGTATGACCACACTTACGCGGCCACAACCGGCGCTACTTACCAGCAGGGATATTTGATGAGCGTGCTTGGGTATTTCGGGGAGCTTGGGTTTCAGACCGACAAAATCATGCAATATGCAATGACGAGTCATATCGAGATGTCACGGGCGATCAACAGCCTTCATCCCCGCGACCTGGAGCAAGAAGGATGGCCCACCAGCGTGGTGGTCCCAAATAACTATCTTGCGAATGCCATGAGTCTTACCGACACCAACATCCGGCTCCAGTCCCCGATGACGTGGACACTCGACCCGCCGTTTCTGGTTAGCATCACGACCCCGAGCGACGCCACGCGTGGGGCGGCAGAGTATATTTATGTGTGTCGTGTGTCTGCGGACAAACTTACTCTCACGGCATGCTCCACCGGCCGCGCGGCCTTGCGCGGCCATGTGGATGGTGGACCGGCCAGGACGCACGCGATAGGCGATATGGTCAATCCATACACCAAGATGCCGCTCAACCACTCGGTGGATTCCGTCAAACAGCAGCAGAGCCAGACCGTCCGCGATTGGGTGGTGCCGTTTATCCGGTTCGCGGAGAACAACATTGGCTATACCAATTACGCCCTTGTCGCCCTCAGTCTAGGCAGCAACACATTCTCCAGCGGCCGTGGGGCATTCGATGCCTGGAAGCAGGCACGAGCGGTTAAGGCGAACTACCCGATTACCAACTGGCAGTACACTGGCGATTCCAACTCCAACAATCCCAAACAGATGTACGTTCCACGCCGCGAACCAGTGCTGGGAATATCCATTGACCCAGGAGACACTTTCGCGATCATCCGCTATCTTGCACCCAGCGCTGGCCGCTCGGACGCCGCCTGCACGGTCAACGGAGTGAGTGACGGCCAGAGCAATTCCCGCGCCCGTTGGTTTGTTGTCACTGGCCTCACCGCCTCCACCACTTATACGGCCACCATCAACTGCGCGGCCGATTGGTTCAACAACGGCGACGGCGCCGGCAATACTATCCTCTCCTATCGCACCGGCCCTGCCTTCAGCGGTACCGGCACCCTTTCCACCCGTATGGGCACCGGTCCGACCACCGCTTACATGGACTATGGATCAACCACGTCACTTGGCACTACCGTGTCGGCGCCATGCTCGTCCGGCTGCACCATGTCCGCCAGTGTGGCCAAGGGGTTGTGGTATTACCGTAACCGTGGGACCAATACAGCGACCGCCCCGTCCGCTCAACCGATCATTATCCGGTGATTCGTTGAGCCAGATACTTCCGCTTCCACAGCACCACCGCCGCAATTAGTAGCAGTGGAACGAACGTGGCCGGCTCTGGCGTACCGTTCAGATACAACAGTCCCGCATTGGTCTCGATTCTGTTTCCATCCTCGGACACCGCGAGAAACTGGTTGGCAGGTCCGAAGAGGTTGGCCCCCAGAGTCATCCAATACGGGTTGGTCTGATCCCAGTTAAACGTGGTGACATCGTCATGGACCAGCACTTCATCTACTGACCCGAACAGTCCCAGGAACCAACTCCCCACGATCAGCCCGGAATTGGTGATATCGTTCAGCACTTCCCCATCCCCGTGGCAGCACACCACTCCGAACCCGGTGTGATAGACAAATCCGGTATCAAACACCCCACCATCCCCAAGCACCTGCCCGATAATCCATCCATGGACGTTCGAATCCGTCAGGCTCCACTGCCAGTCAACGCCCTGTCCGGCTGCATGAAACCAGGTATCGAATGCGCTGCCATCCAACCCGATCAGTTCCGATGGGCGGGGGTCACGGTGGACGTGGAACCCCGGACTAGAGGCAATTGTTGAGGCAGTCGCCGGCAAAACCAGTCCAAAAATGGTCATTAACAGTGGAAAATGGCGTGTAATTCGGTGCGTAATTCGGTGCATAGGGTCCATTTTATCGTTGTTTTGGCTAATTTTCGAGTATTTTGACGCCGTCCAAAGGTCCTGTTTTGGTCCCAGCAGTCCCAGTCAGAACATGAGGTTTTGACCCTATTTTGCGTCATTTTCAGCCCGTTTTGGCCGTTTTTTGGTCATTTTTCAGTTCGTTTTCGGGCCGTTGTCGGGTCATTTCCGGGCCTTTTTCAGGCCTCGGTATCGGCTCGCTATAATGTCATCGTGCCTTTCACCTCGGCCGACCTCGATGCGCTCGACGCCGCCATCAAATCCGGCGTCAAAGTGGTCCAATTCCAGGACCGGCGCGTCGAGTATCAGTCGGTCGACGACATGCTCAAACTCCGCTCTCTGATCGCTGCCGATGCGGCCTCTCCTACACCTGGAGAAGCGGCTGGATCGCTCGTCCGGCAGATCCGCATGCGTACCGAGACCGGTTTTTAGCCACTTTTCAACACGCACCGAGGCACGTCTTACACTTAGGAGATGGCGTGGTCCTCCGTTTGGCACAAGTTAGCTGGTCGACCTACTCCTACTCCCGGGTCCGCTCCTTCGCCCGCGCCTGTTACCTCGGCACCTGTCACTTCCACCCCTGTCACCTCCACCGTTCCTAACCGCATCACCCGCCGGGCGAGCGGCGGCCAGCCGTATGATGCCGCCACCAGCACCCGCCGCCTGCAAGGCTGGCAACCATCGCGCCAGGGGCCGACCACCGACCTAACCGTATCGCTCGATATCCTCCGTGCCCGTTCGCGCGACGAGATCCGCAACAACCCGTGGGCCAGGTCGGCCGTCGATAACTTCGAGAGCCAGATCATCGGCCGCGGCATCCTGCAAGTGGATGGCGAAATCGAGGGTGACGTGCAAGCGGTTGAGGTCATCATCGGCGAGCAGGGCAAGGTGACGGGCATGGTGGCGGGCGAGCAGGTCGTCGTGCGCGGCAAAGTCTCAGGCGTGGTTTGTGCCAAGAGCGTCATGTTGCAAGCCTCATCCGAGGTGCAAGGCGATATCCATCATATGTCCTTCGCCATCGAACAGGGCGCGATGTTCGATGGTCGCAGCCGCCGGGCGGCGGACGAGGCCGCACTCAATTCCGTCGCGGAAGGCAAGGGTTCCGGCCACGCCTATGCGAGCTGACCTCGCAGCGGCCGTAGGCTGGTTCAACGCGCTAGATCGCGTTCGCGCCCATCAATTGGTGCTGGCCGCGACCGTGGTGTGCCTTTGCCTGCTATCCTATGCGACGGGATGGCCGCAACGACCGCGATCCACAGAGCTGGAA
>Ga0209465_10000952_pt1 | contig 13134 bp, 11 predicted proteins | sample PanSoiPlot1MoBio_FD_188321 | JGI IMG/M metagenome (GOLD analysis project Ga0209465, IMG submission 188321) | Tropical forest soil microbial communities from Panama analyzed to predict greenhouse gas emissions - Panama Soil Plot 1 MoBio (SPAdes)... | ecosystem: Environmental > Terrestrial > Soil...
CCGCCGTGCCGCCTGACAGCGGCCCCCGGCTCGGGCTGACGAGGCGCACGACCGGCGCGGGGAAGAATTCGAAGTACATCGCGTCGGTGACGGCCTGTCCCGTCGCCACCGTCAGCTTGGCGTATCCCGGGTCGTGACTGGACATGATCGCCGTCATCTCGGTCGAGCTGACCACCAGGACCGCGTTCGCCACCGGGTCGACAGGAACGCCGTCGATCAACAACTGGCTCCCATCCAGCAACGGGCTGCCGTCGGCATCGTACGTCGGCGCGACGAAGTCGGTTCCGTGAATGTCGATGGCGGTGCCGCCGCTGGCCGGCCCCACCGTCGGTGCCAGGCCGGTCAACGTCGGCTGCGGCGCCAGCCGGAAACTGGCCCGCGCCACGGCGGGGTTGCCGACGCTGTCCATCGCGTGCGCCTCGATGACGACCATGTCGTCGGGTCCCGAAGGCGCCGGCGCGGTGAACTGGAAATGGCAGATCGTCGCGGCCGTCGCGGGCGGAACCGTACAGGTGCTCGTGAACGTGGTCGTGGCGGTCGCGACGGTCGCGTCGAGCGACGCGAGCTGCCCGGCGCCGTCGTCGGCGGTCAGGGTGACGGTCACGGTCGTCTGCGCGCCGATGATGCTGCGCGCGCGGGGCGCCTGGATGCTGACGGCCGGCGGGTCGTGGTCCGGTCCGAGCGACAGGAACGCCGCGTGCAGGCTGGTGTGCTGCCCGCGCGGATCGGTGACCTCGACGTCGTAGGCCCCGGCCGGAATCCCGGAGGGCAGCGTCGCCGTCAACAGCCCGATCGACAACCACGACACCGGAGCGAGATCGATCGGGGCCGACGTCGCGCCCGCTGTGCCCGAGGCCGGTATCAGGCGCGCCGAAAACGCGCCGACATCGGTGCTCGATTGGCCGGACATCGAGTCGAAGCGGTAGGCGGGGCGGAACGGGCCGCCTTCGATCACCAGGGAGGACGCCGTGTCGCTGTACGCCATGGGCGGCGAGACGGCGATGACCGCGGCGGTCGGCTCGCCGTTCGCGCCGCATCCCCAGACGGCGCCCATCAGCGACGCGGTCGCCGCGGCGCGGCTCCTGGCGGTCATCGCGGCGATTCTAAACCAGTTTCAGTCGAAGAAGGCCTCCGTCCGAATCTGTGTCTTGCGGTTCACGCCGCGGGAAATAAGCTCGCGTTTGAGCTCGGTGATCATCGCCCCGTTCCCGACCAGGTAGAACGTGGGCGCCGTGAACCCGGGCAGGCGGTCGAGCAGGGCTGCCGTGATGCGTCCTCGCCCACCGGCCCAGCCCGGGCCTGGGGCGGTCAGGTGGACCGCCAGTTCGGCGCCCGCCGCGGCCGCCAGGGCTTCGATCTCGCCGCGCGCGAAGATGTCCTCCTCGTACCGGAGGCCCCAGAAGACGACGATCTGGGACGCCCGGGACCTGCGCTGCTTGGCCAGCTCACCCAGCATCGGCATCACCGCGGCGACGCCGGTTCCGGTCGCCGCGAAGACGATGTCGCCCGCGTGGACCGGATCGAGGACGAAGAAGCCGTGCGGGCCGGTCAGGTTGATGGTCGCTCCCAGCGGCAAGGTCATCAGGTAATCGGAGGCCTTGCCTTCCGGGATGACGCGGATGATGAACCGGAGCCGGTCCCCCGCGTCGCTCTGCGAAGCGATCGAATAGCTGCGGCGGGGGATTGCGGTGGCGGCCTCTTCCGCGGGCGAGGGCAGCGCCACCGAAACGAACTGGCCGGCGCGGAAGACGAGGCGTTCGGGCGATCGCATCGTGAACGCAAGCTCGGCGATGCCGGGCGCGATCACCTCGCGCGCGGTCAGCTCGGCGGTCAGCGGTCCAGCCATGGCTGGATCATATCCCGGGACGAAACTCTGGTAGGGTGCGAAGCATGGTGAGCACGAGTCGTCAGATCATCGCGCTGCTCGCGGCGTCGGCGTCGATCGCCGCCTGCTCGAAGAAGGACGACGCGGGCGCGCCTTCCGGCGTTCCGCCGCTGTCGCAGGCGGCGCAGGCTCCGGCCCCTGCTCAGCCGCCGCCCGTCGCGCCGCCGCCTCCTGCCGCTCCGCCGGCGGCGGCGCCACCGGCTGCCGAGGGAGGCACCATCACCGGCAAGATCGAGCTGGCGTCGGCGGTCGCCAAGAAGAAGCCGGAGGGGACGCTGTTCCTGGTGGCGCGGCGAATCTCGGACAACCCGAGCGCGCGCGGAACGCTGATCGCCGTCAAGAAGCTGCCCGCCGCGAAATTCCCGCTGCCGTTCGAGCTGAGCGCAGCCGACATGCCGTTCCAGAACGGTCCGTTCGACGGTGAGCTGACGCTGACCGCGCGCATCGACCAGGACGGCGATCCGCTCAGCCACCAGAAGGGCGACGCGATCGGGACGTTGCCCAAGGTCCAGGTCGGTTCGAAGAACGTCCGCCTGACCCTCGACCAGATCCAGAAAGAGGACGAGTCGCTGACCGGCGGCCCGATGATGGGCGGCGGCGGTCCGATGATGCCGCCCGGCCATCCCGGCGCCGGGGCGATGCCGCCCGGCAATCCCGCGATGCCGCCCGGCCACCCGTAGCCCCGGCGCGGCACAGGCCGGTTGCGGTTGCGATCGCGTGTGATACTTTCGGCGGCCATGGATTACAAGAAGCTCCGCGACATGGTCAGCCACCGCGTGACGTTCGAGTACGACTCGGGTTCGAAGGTGGTCGGCTACGTCGGTTCGTGCCTGCCGCCGAGCGGTCCCGTGCAGATGCTGGTGCTCTCGAAGGTGCAGGTGCTCGACGGGTCGAAGAACGTGATCGCCCGCTACGACGAGCTGCCGCTGGTCCCGAACAACCTGGTCGGCTTCCGCATCACCGAAGGCCCACTCTGATTCAAATGGGACCGCGCCTCGGGCTGCTGACGCTGGTCTTCGCAGCCTGCGCCGGTCCCGCGCACGAGATCGTCGAGGACCGCTTCGATCTCGCCGAGACGTCCAGCAGCCCGGAGGTGACGGAGATCTCCGACGTCGGCGGCGGCGATGTGGCGCTGACCGGAAATCTGTCGATGCAGGCGCCCGACGGCGTCGCGGTCATCGGCGAGACCCTCTGGATCCGCGGGCGTTCCTTCGGACGCCAGCCGGCCGTCCTGGTCGGCGGGCGCCCGGCGGCGGTGCTCGGCCGGACGCGCGACGGCGGGATCGTCGTGCGGGTGCCGGCCGCGACCCCGTCCGGCGCGCAGCCGGTCGTGGTCAACAACGAGGTCGGTCGCGGCGAGCGATCGATCGCCGTGCGGCGCTATGCGGCCGTGCTCGCGCCGGGCGGCGGCGAGCTCGGATGGGCGGAGCTCGGGCCGGACGGTCCGATCGCCGCCGGCAAGACGGCGGTGGGCGGCGCGCGCTGGCTCGCGCTGTCGTCCGACGGACGGGCCGCCTATCTCGCCGACGTCAAACGTTCGGTGGTCAGCGTCGTCGAGATCCCCGCGCCGGGCGGACCGAAGGTCATCTATCACCTCGACCTCGGCCCGGCCGCGATCGTCGCGCTGGCGGCCGCGGAGCGCGCGCCCGTACTGGCCGTGGTGCGCGAGCGCGACGTGCTGCTGCTGGATACGACGTCGCCGCTTCGCCCGGCGCGCAGCACGCCGCGGGCGCTGCCCGCCGAGATCCAGCGCGCGCACGTCGTGGCCGCGGATCTGTCGCCCGACGGCAAGCTGCTCGCGATCGCGACCGCCGACGGCAACCGCGTCGCGTTGCTCGATCTGGTCCCGGAAGGCCGCGCGCCGGTGACGGGCGCGCTGTCCGTCATGCCCGACGTCCGCGAGAGCGTGCTGGTCGACCTGGCGTTCTCCCCGGCCGCGGACACCCTCTGGGTGCTCTCCGGCGACAACCCGCGCAGCCGCGCCAGTGGGCCTCAGCCGACCGAGCTGCGTGCCATCCGGCTCAGCGCCAGCCCGGAGACGATGACCAACCTCGAGGTGGCGCGCGTCGTCGCCGTCGGCGCCGCCCGCGATCCCGCGCGCATCGCGGTCGGACGCGCCCCGCCGCTGGTCAGCGGCGCCGCCATTCGCCTGCCGCCCGAGCGCGCGACGGTGTTCTTCGCCGCCGCGACCAAGCCGGCCGTCCCCGCCCCGGAGATCGCGCCCGGCGCGCATGCCGCCATCACCCCCGACGAGGCGGCGGTGTTTCGGGTCGGCGTCGACGACGCGGCGTCGGTATCGATCACCGCCGTCGGTCACCTCGGGATGCCGGATCTGTCGTTCGACGGCCGCTGGCTGCTGGCGCCGGTCGCGGCGTCCGATGGTTCGATCCGCGTGCTGTCGGCGGCGGTCGATGGCCGGCCTGCGCCGTCGCCCGCGCCGCTCGAGATCGTGCGCGCCGGAGCTGGGGAGCTGCCGCCGGCGGCGCGGCCGCTGCCGCAGCTCCGGATCCAACCTTGAAACGCGTTCGCGCGGTCGTTCACGGCGACGTGCAGGGCGTGGGTTTCCGCGCCGCCACGGCGCAAGAGGCGCGTCGCGCCGGGGTCGCGGGCTGGGTCCGCAACCTGCGCGACGGCAGCGTCGAGGTCGAGGCCGAAGGGACCGCCGACGCCGTCGACGCCTTGATCAAATGGCTACGTCGCGGGCCTTCACTAGCACGGGTGACCGCGGTCGAGATCGATGATTCGCTGCCGCCGGCCGGCCTGGAAGGATTTAGTATTCGACCATGAGCACCAACGACCAAAATGCATCCGGGACGATCCAGTCGGTCTCGCGCGAGGCGCGGCTGTTCCCGCCCGCCGCAGATTTCGTGGCGCGCGCGCAGATCAAGGACGCGGCCGGCTACGAGAAGATGTACCGGCGGTCGATCGACGATCCGGAAGGCTTCTGGGCCGAGACGGCGCGCGCCGAGCTGACCTGGATCCGTGATTTCAAGAAGGTGCTCGACTGGAAACTGCCCTATTCGCGATGGTTCGAGGACGGACAGATCAACCTGTCCGCGAACTGTCTGGATCGGCACCTGGCCAAGCGCGGCGATCAGGTGGCGCTCGACTGGGAAGGCGAGCCGGGCGACAGCCGCAAGCTGACCTACCGCGAGCTCCACGCCGAGGTCTGCAAGTTCGCGAATGCCATGAAGGCGCTGGGAATCGTCGCGGGCGACCGCGTCGCCATCTACATGCCGATGATCCCCGAGGCGGCGGTGGCGATGCTGGCCTGCACGCGCATCGGCGCCACGCACACGGTCGTGTTCGGCGGCTTCTCCGCCGAGGCGCTGCGCGATCGCATCAACGATTGCGGCGCGAAGCTGTGCATCACGGCGGACGGCGGCTGGCGGCGCGGCAAGTCGGTGCCGCTGAAGGCGAACGTCGACGGGGCGCTGGCGCAGACGCCCTCGGTGAAGGCGTGCGTCGTCGCGCGCCGCACCGGCGACAAGGTGAGCATGCAGGCGGGGCGCGACGTCTGGTGGGACGACGTCATGGCCAAGGCGCCGGCTGACTGCCCGCCGGCCAGCCTGCCCGCCGAGCACCCGCTGTTCATCCTCTACACGTCGGGGACGACCGGGAAGCCGAAGGGGATCGTTCACACGACCGCCGGCTATCTGCTGGGCGCGCACCTGACGACGAAGTACGTGTTCGACCTGCGCGAGGGCGACATCTTCTGGTGCACGGCCGACATCGGCTGGGTGACGGGGCACAGTTACGTCGTCTACGGCCCGCTGTCGAACGGCACCACCGCCGTCATGTACGAGGGCGCGCCCGATCACCCCGAGAAGGATCGCTTCTGGTCGATCATCGAGCGGCGCAAGGTTTCGATCTTCTACACGGCGCCGACGGCGATCCGCGCCTTCGTCCGGTGGGGAAACGAGTTCCCGCAGAAGCACGATCTGTCGTCGCTGCGGCTGCTCGGCAGCGTCGGCGAGCCGATCAACCCCGAGGCGTGGATGTGGTACCACGAGATCATCGGCGGCGGCCGCTGCCCGATCGTCGACACCTGGTGGCAGACGGAGACGGGCGCCATCATGATGACGCCGATGCCGGGCATCACGGCGGCGAAGCCGGGCAGCTGCGCGCGGCCGTTCTTCGGCGTCGATCCCCAGGTGGTCAAGCGAGACGGCACACCCTGCGGGCCGAACGAGGGCGGCTTCCTGGTGATCAAGAAGCCGTGGCCGTCGATGCTGCGCGGGATTCACGGCGATCCCGAGCGCTACCAGAAGCAGTACTGGTCCGAGATCCAGGGCGTCTACTTCACCGGCGACGGATCGCGCCAGGATCAGGACGGCTACTTCTGGGTGATGGGCCGCGTGGACGACGTGCTGAACGTCGCAGGCCACCGCCTCGGCACCGCGGAGATCGAGAGCGCGCTGGTGTCGCACCCGGGCGTCGCGGAGGCGGCGGTCGTCGGCCCGCCTCACGAGCTGAAGGGGCAGGCGATCTTCGCGTTCGTGACGCCCAAGTCGGGGACGACGCCGTCGCCCGAGCTGAAGAAGGCCCTGTCGGACCACGTCGTCAAGGAGATCGGCGCGCTGGCCCGGCCGGACGAGATCCGGTTCACCGACGCGCTGCCAAAGACGCGCTCGGGCAAGATCATGCGCCGCCTGCTGCGCGAGATCGCGACCAGCGGCGCCGTGCGTGGCGATGTGACGACGCTGGAGGACATGGGCGTCATCAACCGGCTTGCAGCGGCGCGCGACGACGAGGAATAATCTCGCCGTCAGTGCTGCTGCTGTTGGCGACGATCGCGGCTGCGTCTCCGTCCGGCGGGGCGGCGGGGGCGGGGACCGCGCTGCGCGAGGCGCCCCTGCTCGACAAGGCCAAGGGTACGCGGGCGGTCGCCGCGTACCGCAAGGCGATCAACGACCTCTGTGACGGCCTCTGGTCGACGCCCGACGGAAAGCCGATGCGGCCTCAGTGGGATCCGAACAACTACGACGTCGTGCGATCGCTCGCGCCGCACACCGGCGACGAGCGCGCGACCGCGCGATTGAAGGAGATCGGGCTCGACGACGCCGACGCCATCACGCTCTGCGGAAGTACGGATCCGCCGGCGCGTCCGCTCGCTTCCGGGTCGTTCCTCGTCGCGGGAGCCGACGAAGTGCTGCTGGAAGTGGGCAACGGAGCGACCTCAGGAGCGACGCTCACGCTGGCGATCGTTCGCGGCAGCGGCAAGAGCTATCATCTCGTCACGCATCTTCCGGCCGGAGCGCGTCGGATAGGCAATCAGTTCGAAGCCCGCCTGCGGCTGACCACACGCACCCGGCGAGACGTGCTGTTCCTGTGCGAAGCGGGTGGGAACCAGGGCATCTATTCCAGCACCTGCGGCTTCCTGGGACACGGAAGCTTCCGCGAGCCACCCGAGCCGAGCAAACAGCTGCCCACGATCGCGAATCCGTCGCCCGAGGCGCCCGCCGACCCAGGCCTGGCCGATGAGCTCACGCTGGTGGATGTGCGGACGTGCGGACCGGTCGCGACCGTCGAGATGGGTAAAGTCTCCGCGCGCGGCGATCGGATGTTCGTGGACCTCGTCCTGGTCGATGCCGTCGCGGAGCCTGCGCACGGCGAAGAGGACAGTGCCTACTGCGGGCGGCAAGCCCAGCGCAAGGAGCGGCGGTTCACCCTCGAATACAAGTTCGAGGACGGCCGCTTGCGCCGCGTGACCCCCATCCCCGCCGACGTGACGGAGGTCCTGAACAAGAACCTGTAACGCGCGCGCAGTGCTTACGGGTGCTGCTTCTTATCGCGCTTCTGCTGGCCGCTGCCGTTGCCGTTCCCGTTCCCGTTGTTGCCGGGGGGCTGCGCGGGCGGCCCCGGCTGGCGGCGTTGCTGCTCGGCCAGGCGGCGCTGCTGGTCCTCTTGCTGGCGGCGCTGCTGGTCCGCCTGGCGCTGCTGTTCCTGCTGGGCGCGGGCCTGTTCCTGCTGCTGGCGGGCCTGGTCCTGCGCCTGCCGCGCCTGCTCTTGCTGCATCCGGCGCTGCTGGTCCTGCGCCTGGCGCTGCTGTTCGGCCTGCTGGCGCTGCTGCTCCTGGGCCTGACGCTGCTGGTCCTGCTGCATGCGGCGCTGCTGCTCCTGGGCCTGGCGCTGCTGCTCGGCCTGCTGGCGGGCCTGGTCGGCGGCCTGGCGGCGCTGCTGCTCCTCCATCTGGCGTTGCTGCTGCTGGGCCTGGCGCTGCTGCTCGGCCTGCTGGCGAGCCTGGTCGGCGGCCTGGCGGCGCTGCTGCTCCTCCATCTGGCGTTGCTGCTGCTGGGCCTGGCGCTGCTGCTCCTCCATCTGGCGTTGCTGCTGCTGGGCCTGGCGCTGCTTCTCGGCGGCCTGACGCTGCTGGTCCGCCTGCTGCCGGCGCGCCAGCTCCTGCTCCTGGCGCGCGCGGGCCGCGGCCTGGCGCTGCTGTTCCTCCTGCATGCGGCGCTGCTGCTCGGCCTGCTGGCGCTGCTGATCGGTCTGGATGCGGCGCTGCTGCTCCTCGACCCGCCGCTGCTCGGCTTCAAAACGCTGCCGGTCGGCATCGTTGCGCGCGCGCTGGCGCTCCGAATCGATGCGGGCCCGCTCCGTCGCGAGGCGCTGCTGTTCCGCCTGCTGGCGGCGCTGCTCCTCCATCTGACGTTGCTGCTGCTGGGCCTGCTGCCGCCGCGCCTCGTCCTCGCGCTGTTGCCGCGCGGCCATGTCGCGCCGGAACTGTTCGTCCTGCCGGCGGCGCATATCCCACTGGCGCTGGTTCTCTCTCGCGCGCTGTTCGGCCTGGCGCCGCTGCATGTCGTTGTAGCGGCCGTACTGGACCGGGTCGATCGTCTCGCGCCGCGGCTGCACCCGGTAGCGGTTCATCCAGTCGTTGTCGGGACCGGCGACCCAGGTCTGATTGCCGTTGCGCCAGTAGCGGTGGACCGGATACGAGCCGCGCAGATACGGCGTGGCATTCCCGAAGTAGTAGCTGCTCGGCGTCGGCGAGTACAGGTACGGGGCGTTGACGAAGCGCCAGGAGACGTCCGGGACGTAGGCGTCGTCCGTGTAGCCGACCGGCGCCCACCCGACGTAGCCGTCACCCTCGCGCCACTGCACCCAGGCGGGGCCCCAGGTCGTATCGGGGCGCCAGACCCAACGGTTGGCCCAGACCCAGCGGCCGTAGTGATCGGTCGCCCAGCCGAACGGATCGGCCGACACCCACGTATTGCCGTAATCGGTGTACGCCCAGTGCCCGTTCGAATAGGGGAGGTAGTTCGGCGACGGGGGCGCGAACACCCAGCCGTAGGTCGGGTCCTGGTACCAGCTGCCGTAGGGCTGCAGGTCGTTATAGAAGACGTCGACCGACGGAACGCTGCTGCCGACGACGTTGCCGTTGTAGTTGTCGTAAACCGGGCCGCTGTACGTGGGCGGGCTGGGCGGCGCGGCCGGGGCAGGGGGCGGCGCCGGCTGCTCGGGCGGCGGCGCGTACGTCGGCTGCTGCGGGTACGGGTTCGCCGTCGGTGGTGCCTCCGGGGGCGGCGCCTGTCCGTATGTGGCTGGCGGCGGGTTGGCTGGCTGGACGTAACAACCGAACAACGAACCGAGAATCAGCAACGAGCTGGCGATCTTCACGCGCATGGCCTCTCACCCTTTCCGCAGAAGTCGCCCCCTGTGACGCCGGGGGGCTGCACCACATTCAGCGCAGAATAAGTCACGTTTCTGTCGGTCGAACGCGGCAATTACTGTAGGGCCAACGAAAGGCTTGACGGTTAGCCGCGATCCGGCATGATCACGCTCGTCACGATGTTGCTCAATCACGCCTTCTCGAATCGCCTCTGGCAGCGCTCGTGCGCGCTGCCGACGATGACGCTCGTCATCGTCAAGGGCGCTCGGGAGAGCGTGAGAGACCGCTGAGCAGCTTCAGTCGTCCCACCCTCTCCCGCCCGCAGCGGAGAGGGTGAGGCGGTCTCACTCGCTCCGAGGCAGGCACCCCTTGGAGCGAAAATGTCCGCCGCAGCATCGTCCGTCTCCTCATCTCCCGGAGAATCCGAGCCATACAGTCGAGGTGCGCCCGGCGCGCGCCTCTGGAGTCGTGCCTTCGTCGATCTGCTGATCGCCGAGGCGCTGTTCGGATTCGCCTACGCCCTGTTCGTCCTGCTGCCGAAGTTGCTGGCGGTCAGCTACGGCGCGAACGCGAAGCAGATCGGCATCGTCATGGCCGCGTTCGGGGTGGCGAGCCTCGCGACCATCCCGGTGATGGCGCCGCTGGTCCGGCGTCTCGACTGCCGCCGTACGATGATCCTGGGCACGTTCCTGCTCGGCGCGGCGGGGCTCGGGTTCATCTTCATTCACGGCGCCGGGCCGCTGGCCGCGGTCCTGCGCGGCGTGCAGGGGATCGCCTGGTCGCTGACGTTCGCGGCGGGCATGTCGCTGGTCGCCGAGGTCGCGCCGCCCGTCCGTCTGGGGCACGGAATCGGTCTTTACGGCGCGGTGGCGCTGGCGACCAGCGCGCTCGGCCCCGCGGTGGCGGAACCGATCGCTCTGCGTTCCGGCGCGCGGCCGCTGTTCCTCCTGTCGGGAGCGGTGGCGCTCGCTGGCGCGATCTACTGCCGTCGGCTGCCGACCGGCGCCAACTTGGCGGCGCGCGTTCCCGCCTCGCCGGCGAAGCCGCGCCCGGCGCGCAATCAGGCGATCGTGATCGGCGTGCTCGCGGTCGGAAGCTTAGCCGCCGCCGCGGTGTCGACCTTCATCGCGCCGTTCGCCCTGACACACGGGATCGCCGTCGTGCGCGGCTTCTTCGTGACCTACACACTGACGGCGCTCGCCGTTCGCATCGGCGGCACGCGGATCGTCGATCGGCTGGGACCGAGACGGACGGCGTTCGCCGGGGCGGCGGGCTACGGCCTGGTCGTGGTCGCGCTCGCGATCGCCGGACCCGAGCACCTCATCCCGCTCGGGGCGGCGTTCGGGCTCGTTCACGGGATCGTTTTCCCGGCGCTGATGGCGCTGATTCTGGGTGAATCCGCCCGCGAGGAGAGACCGCGGCTGCTCGCGTTCGCGAACGGGGCCATCAACCTCGGCATCGCGGGGCTGGGCGCGATCGGCGCCATCGCCGACCGGACCGGCTACATGCCGGTGTTCCTGGCGACGGGCGCGGTCACGTCGGCGACGGCGTTCCTGCTGCTCCTGCCGTCGCGTCGATCTCCCGTTTCCGCTTCATCGACTTAGCGACCAGCTCGGAGACGTTCAGGACCTGGACGCGATCGCCCGCGTTCCGGTCCTGGACGCCGTCGCGCAGCATGATCGTGCAGAACGGGCAGGCGGTGGCGACCGTCTCGGCGCCGCTCGCCAGGATCTCGTCCGTGCGGTTGTGGTTCACGCGCGTGCCGATCTTCTCTTCCATCCACATTCGCCCGCCGCCCGCGCCGCAGCAGAACCCGTGCTGCTTGTTGCGCGGCAGCTCGACCCGGCCGGCGGCGCCGGACGGAAGCGCGTCGAGGACCGCGCGCGGGGCGTCGTACTCGCCGTTCCAGCGCCCGAGGTAGCAGGGGTCGTGGAAGGTGACGGCGGGGCGGCCGGCACCGTTGCCGGGCGCCAGCTTGTCACCGTCGATGGTGATCTTCCCGGCCGCGACCAGCTCGCGGATCAGCTGCGTGTGGTGGCGGACCTCGAAGTTGCCGCCGAGCTGCGGGTACTCGTTCTTGATCGTGTGCAGGCAGTGCGGGCAGGCGGTGACGACCTTCTTCACCTTCTTGGCGTTCATCGTCTCGACGTTCTGCTGCGCCTGCATCTGGTAGAGCATCTCGTTGCCGGCGCGGCGTGCGGGATCGCCCGAGCAGCCTTCCTCCAGGCCCAGCACGGCGAAGTCGACGCCGCCCTCGCGCATCACGTCGACCAGCGCGCGCGTCTGCTTCTTGATGCGGTCGTCGAACGCGCCCGCGCAGCCGACCCAGAGCAGGTATTCCGCGTCGGGCTTGTCGTCCAGCGTCGGCACGTTCAGCCCTTCGGCCCAGTCCATCCGCTTGTCCGCGCCGATGCCCCACGGGTTGCCGTTTCGCTCGAGGTTGGTGAAGGTGCGCGCCAGATCGGACGGGACCTTCTCCTGCACCAGCACCAGGTTCTGGCGCATCTGGAGGATCTTTTCCGGCTGGTCGATGAACACGGGGCAGACCTCCTGGCAGGCGCCGCAGGTCGTGCAGGCCCACAGCACCTCCTCGGTGGTGCGGACGCCGATCAGCGCCTTGTCGGCCTCGGCGCGCTGGTCCGCGGCCGATTCGCCGTGCTGAAAGCGCTCGAGCAGCACGTCGAGCGGCCCGCGATCGGGCATCCGGAAGCGGAGGTCGTCGCGCAGGTCATGGACGACCTGCATCGGCGACAGCGGCTTGCCCGTGTTGTAAGCGGGGCAGAAGTTGGTGCAGCGGGCGCACTCGGTGCACGCGAAGCCATCGAGCAGAGACTTCCAGGTGAAGTCCTTCCAGCCCTGGACGACGCCGGTCGCCGCCATGTCGTCGGCTTCCATGTTCAGCTTCGGGAGGACGCCGCGCTGGCCGAGGTTGCGGAAGTAGATGTTGGGCAGCGCCGCGATGATGTGGCTGTGCTTCGAGTAGAGCAGGTAGTTCAGGAACGCCAGCAGGATGACGACGTGGACCCACCACGACACGTCGACCACGCCGGCACTGCCGTAGCGCATGCCGAAGTACGAGATCATCAAGAGCGCGATCGCGCTCAGGATCGCGGCGGCGTCGCGGCTCATCGGGATCAGGCGCGGCTGCAGTACGATGCGCCGGAAGAACGCGAACGCGATGACGATCAGCACCAGCCCGCAGAAAAAATCGATGCACGCGTAGAGGGCGGACGCGAGCGTGGCGCCCAGAACCAGCCTCAGCGAGAACGAGGGGAACAGCCCCTGGATCAGGGTCTCGACGGACCCGATGGTGATGATCAGGAAGCCCCAGAAAATGAAGAAGTGGTACTTGCTCCCCATCGCCGAGACGAACCGCGAGGCGCGCTTGGCGGGCAGGGAGGTCTTCTCGACGACCTTCTTCTGGCCGAAGAAGAAGCGGACCACGGAGTCGATGCGGGCCGCGACCTGGTCCGTCCGGTTCAGCGGCCGGGCCGAGAAGATCAGACGGGCGAACCGCCGCACCGTCCAGGCGAACATCGCGAAGGCGGCGACCAGCAGCACCGCGAAGAGGGCGCGTTTCATCGCGGTCTATCGTAACCCCTGTTCCGCGCGCGTGGTAAAAGCCTCAGTATGG
>Ga0209465_10000954_pt1 | contig 13122 bp, 13 predicted proteins | sample PanSoiPlot1MoBio_FD_188321 | JGI IMG/M metagenome (GOLD analysis project Ga0209465, IMG submission 188321) | Tropical forest soil microbial communities from Panama analyzed to predict greenhouse gas emissions - Panama Soil Plot 1 MoBio (SPAdes)... | ecosystem: Environmental > Terrestrial > Soil...
GATGGTCGAGATCCTCGATCTCCTGCGCCCCGGCGACATCCTCACCCACGCCTATTCGGGCGCACCGAACCTTGCCGGCGCCTTCACCAACATCGTGCAGGACGGCCGGCTGCTGCCGGCGGCGCTCGCGGCCAAGCGGCGCGGCGTCATCTTCGACGTCGGTCATGGCGGCGGCAGCTTCGACTACACGGTGGCCGAGCCCGCGATCGCCCAGGGCTGCCCGCCCGACACCATATCGTCCGACATTCACGTCGTCTCCGGCAACACGCCCGGCATGCCGTATCTCACCTGGGTGATGAGCAAGTTCTTGGGACTCGGCTTCACGCTGGAGCAGGTCGTCGCGATGGCCACCATCAACCCGGCGAAAATCATCAACCGCACCCCCAAGCTCGGCACCCTGCAAATAGGCGCCCCCGGCGACGTCGCCATCATGGAGCTCGTGGAAGGGCCCGTCTCCTTCGTCGATACGCGCAACAACACACGCAACGGCCGCGCCTATCTCAAGCCGGTGCAGACCGTGACGGCGGGCGTGGCGTTCGGCAGGCCCTATGCACTGCCATTTTCGGTGAGGTGAGAGCCCGGGAGGGTTGTGGCTTAACCTCTCCCCGCGGGGGAGAGGTTAAGTGGCGGCATGCATGCGTCATATGAATCACGCTGAGGGGAATAGCCGTATTCCACGATCTTCAGCAAAAAAACATGACCGTTGAATTTGACCCTCACTTCCGCGTCTCTTTGAAATACCGCAAATCCGGCGGTTGCTGGCCCTTCTTGGCGGGCATCAGCAGGCCGTCCCCGCTCACCATGTAGTCCTCGTTGCCGATGCGAATATGCGGGTTGCCCTCGGCGCAGTCCCACGCAATCCAGACCGGGCGCGTGCCGGGATCGCGCACGTAATTCTTCATCACCGTCCAGGGATGCGTCAGTGCGTGGTCGAATACGGTAATTTCGTCATGCAGGATGTTGCGGTTTGCTTTGTCGAGATACATCTGCTCCTTGACGACGGTCTGATTGTCCTCATGCAGCGGAATGCCGGTCTGATCGAAAGCGCGCTGCCCCCTGAAATGCCGCGTCTCGACCACGAGCGTATCGAATTTTCCGTCGCCGTCTTCGTCGATCCACCGGCCGATGGAATAGCCGATGCGGCTGGGCTCGACGTCGGCCGGCCAGTCGCGGCCATCGGTGTAGATTCTGCGGTGCATGTACCCGTCCGGCCCCGTAATGTGGGTGGTATCGGCGGTGATGATGACCTCCAGCGGCGTATAGGCCGTCATCCGCATCGGCATGCCGGACGAGATGCACAGATAATCCGGTCCGAATCCGCCACCGCCGGCCGCCTGGTCGGCAAGGCTTGCTTCGAGGATTTTCTGATACTCGGGCGTCAGTGGCGCCTGCTGGGCGAGGCCCGGACGCTTGGTCGGGTCGAATGACGGGGCGATGCCTGGCACCTCCACGCGATTCCATTGCCCTTTCAGATCCGGATAGTTTGCGTCATCGAACGCCCATGCGCCGCTGGAAACGAGCATCAGCGCCGCGCCCAATAAGCCAATCGAATTTCCGATCGACATGATGTCCTCCCGGAGATTGAACCGAACGCGATGCCGCAAGGCTACACCTTTCGCGGGCACGCGCGAAGCACGGAAGCGAATGAGATTCGGACAGCTTCATGATTTCGCGGCGTAGAGTGCGCCGCTTGTTGGCGCACAATTGCATCGGCACGAGATTCGCTTCAGATGCGAGCTTTCAAGCCAATCAAAAAAAGATGCCGAATGTGAGGCTCCTCACGCGCTCCGCACATAGACGCCATTAAGGTGCCCGCACACACCGAGCAAAGGTGTGAGCAAGTTAGGAGACACCACCATGTTCACCAAGAGCGCATTCGCACTGGCCCTCATCCTCGTCACCGCCTCTGGCGCATTGGCGCAAACGAAGCAGCAGAGCGCCGATCCCGGCCGCAATGGCGTGTACGGCGTGCGCGGCACGTATGTCGGTTCCGATCCGGACGCCAATGTCCGTTTCGAGCTGCGGCGGGACTCGGCCCGCCCCGAATAATGTGTCATGACAAACGCGTGAGCGGTCATTCTTTCAGACTGGCCGCTTACGAATTTTTCGATCAATCCAGCAAATTTGCCTGGCAGCAAGCCGGCAGCCAGGCGTTCCCCGATCCCGGCACCGCTGGTGGTTATGCTGATTTCAGCGGAGTCAAATTCCCGCGGCACATCGTGCAGACCGAGGATGGCCACGCGACGCTCGACATCACGGTTAGCAAGGTTAAGCCCAATGCGCCCGTGACGATCGATGTGCTGGCCAACGTCCGAGAGACCGCCGGCCGCGCCGGCAGCGGGTGACAGTGGACAAGCTAGCGGCTGGGGTATGGTACTTGGCACTCCCAATGCGCAACTGGGCGGCATTGTCGGCATGCCCGTCGACCAAGGCTGCGTGCGCAAGCACCGACCAAACCCGAGGAATCGGTTGCAGTTTACCTTACAAAGCTGAGGTAAGATGCGAGTGCGTTGATCTCGTGCGGTGACAATGTGCTTGCAATTCGGGGCATGGGCCAAGCGGCGGCATGATACCCTTGACCCCACTGTTCTAATCTTGTTTTCAAATACGAATATGCCAGTCCGGCCAATCGGGGAATTTCTCTGACGCCCTCGGCGTTCGGCCCGTGGCAAACGACACACGCGACGACATTGGCATCCGGAATTCCCAGCTCATAAATCTTTTTTCCCACGGCCGCGAGCTCCGGGTCTCCGTCATTGGCGGCTCTAGGGACTAGCGTCGAAAAATAGGTTGCGAGACCGCGGGCGGACTGAGGACTCAGATTGGCGACTGCGTCCCACATATTCTCTTTTGAAGGCGGATTGTCCCTGGTGTGTCTCTTGAAGCTTAGAAGCTGATTCAGGATGTACTGGTGTCTCTGCCCAGCCAATCTCGGCGCGGTCGCGAATCCTTGGGCCGACGTACCGTGGCACCACGTGCAATTACGGATCGGGACGCTCTCCGCCGCCAGAGGACCACCGGCACACAAGAAAATTGCCAAGATCGCTATTTTCGACTTGGTGATTTTTATGATCCGCATTCTCGCACCATCAAAGCTGGCGATATGTGGTCGGGCTTACTTCAGATAACTGAGGTAGGCCGCAATGGCGGCAATCTGCGATTGGGTCAAGTTGTGCGCCGTCGGCGTCATGATGGCGGATGTATCAGCTTTGGTCCCGCCTTGGCCGCGCTCTTTGCTCCAATTCGTCAACTCCTTGACGGTATAGGGGAAGAGCTGACCCGCCAGCCGAGGAATTTCGTCTTGACCCTTGGCCTCTGGACCATGACACGCCGAGCATGCCGGGACATTGGCTTCGGGCAACCCGTCGTCATAGATTGTTTTGCCGGTGGCCACGTGTTCTCTCGGACCGCCCCCCGCTGGCCTCGGATTGAGATCCCTGAAATGGGTAGCTAAGGCCGATACTATCGACGGGCTCAACGCATGCGCCACGTTGAACATAACCGGGTTTGTTAACGAACCCTGTGATGTTCAACGTGGCGCATGTGTTGAACCCATCGATGGTAACGGCCTTGGCTATGTATTTCAAAGACCTTAATCCAAAGCCGTTGGGCGGTGCTCCAGCCGAGCTGGTGGCTACGGGAAAAGAAATCTACCAGGAGGGCATTTCTGGCACCGATGTTCCTCCATGCGCCTCCTGTCACGGTCCAGGGGCCAGAGGTCAGGACTCATTTCCGCGTCTGGCAGGTCAACTCCATGACTACATCTTGAAGAAATTGGTGAACTGGAGCAAAGAGCGCGGTCAAGATCCCGCAAAACCGGACACATCGGCCATTATGGAACCAATCGCACATAGCTTGACGGAGCCACAGATTTCAGCCGTCGCGGCCTATGTCAGCTATCTGGAGTAGCTCTCTGCGTTGGTCCATTTCCTAAAGGCCTTTAGCGGCCTCGGGCAGCCGCAGACGGGCGCTGCACATGCGGCTGCGGACGTGACCTCACGCGACCATTCCGGGGTGACGGCTTCGTCGCCCTTCGCTATTGGGTCAAGCATCCGGGACGGATGCGTGTCCGCATCCGCGTGCACATTGGAGAACGTACATGCAAAGCCGCTTCGTGAGGGCGGAAGCCGAGGCGATGGTCGCGCGCTATGGCGAGGGCGGCGTGCCGCGCGATCTGGCGCTGCGGGTCTATACGACACGGCTGCTCGGCGCCGATCCGCGCCTCGTGCTCCATGGCGGCGGCAACACGTCGGTCAAGACGCGCATGCCGGATCTCTTGGGCCGCGAGGTCGATGTGCTGTGCGTCAAGGGCTCGGGCGCCGACATGGCGATCATCGAGCCCGCCGGCCTGCCGGCGGTGCGGCTTGCCGAACTGCGTCTGCTGCGCACCCGTGATGTGCTCACCGACGAGGAGATGGTTCGGGTGCAGCGCGCCAACCTGATCGATCCAACGGCGCCCAATCCGTCGGTCGAGACCCTGCTGCATGCCTTCATGCCGCACAAGTTCGTGGATCACACCCACGCCATCGCAGTGCTCAGCCTGATCGATCAGCCGGACGGCGAGGTACGCGCGGTGGAGCTTTATGACGGCCGCATGGGCATCGTGCCCTATATCATGCCGGGCTTCGCATTGGCCAAGAAGGCCGCCGCGATTTACGAGGCGAATCCGATCGCAGTCGGCCTCATCCTTCATAAGCACGGCATTTTCACCTTCGGCGACACCGCCGAAGACGCCTACGAGCGTATGATCGAGATGGTCTCGCTGGCGGAAGCGAGGCTGCGAGGCGGCCGCCGCGCGGTGTTCGCGACTGCGCCACTGCCTCAGGCCGTGATGCAGGTCGCCGACGTGGCGCCGATCGTGCGCGGCGCCTGTGCTCTCAAGGACCCTTCCGGCGCGCACCGCCGCCTGATCCTGGAATTCCGAGGCGGCGAGGCCATCCTGAACTTCATCAACGGCGCTGAGGTGAAGCGCTACGCTACCGCGGGCGTGGTGACGCCCGATCACACTATCCGCACCAAGAACTGGCCCCTGGTACTGGAAGCGCCGCAGGAGGGCAGAGCGGCTGAGTTTGCCGCGAGCACGGCAGCAGCCTCCACCGCGTTCATGGAAAATTACCGGCGCTATTTCGCGCGCCACAATGCCCGCTGTGGCGGCGCCAAAAAGATGCTCGATCCACTGCCCCGCGTGGTGCTGGTGCCGGGGCTTGGCCTGTTCGGCCTCGGCCGCTCCAAGAAGGAGGCGAGGATAGCGGCCGACCTTGCCAAGACGGCGGTCGAGACGATTACGGATGCCGAGGCCATCGGCCGCTTCGAATCGATCTCCGAAGCGGACATGTTCGACTGCGAATACTGGTCGCTGGAGCAGGCGAAGCTCGGCGCCGCGAAGGAATTGCCGCTCGCCGGCCAGATCGCCGCAATCACCGGTGCGGCGGGCACGATCGGCGCCGCGACGGCTAAGGCCTTCGCGGCGGCCGGTGCCGAAATCGCACTGCTGGACGTGGACGAGACGGGTGCCCGCGCTGCCGCCACGTCGGTGGGCGGCGCGGCGCTCGCGGTCCGTTGCGATGTCACCGATGCGGCATCGGTGCGGGCGGCGTTTGCCACGATCGTCGAGACGTTCGGCGGTGTCGATATTGTGGTGTCGAATGCGGGCGCGGCCTGGCAAGGGCGCATCGGCGAGGTCGACGAGCCGATCCTGCGCGAGAGCTTCGAACTCAACTTCTATGGTCACCAGCGTGCAGCCCAGGCCGCGGTGCGGATCATGCTGGCACAGGGCACAGGCGGCTGCCTGTTGTTCAATACCTCCAAGCAGGCGATCAATCCGGGGTCGAATTTCGGGCCTTACGGCCTGCCCAAAGCCGCGACCCTGTTCCTGGCGCGCCAATATGCGCTCGACCACGGCGCCGACGGCATTCGCGCCAACGCCGTCAATGCCGACCGTATCCGCTCGGGCCTTCTCACCGATGCTATGATCACAGAGCGCGCCAAGGCGCGCGGCCTCTCGGAGACGGAATACATGAGCGGCAATCTGCTCGGTCGCGAGGTGACGGCCGAGGACGTGGCGCAGGCCTTCCTCGCCCAGGCGCTGGCGCTGAAGACCACGGCGGATGTGATGACGGTAGACGGCGGCAACATCGCAGCGGCGCTGAGGTGATGGGGCATCCGCTCCCTACAGGGCGCGTCATCGCATGTGGCCGCGGGCCTTTACCCCTCCCCGGGGGGTCGGAATGAGCGCGTCTTCGCGCTCATTCCGGGTGAGGGGGCTTCTCCGCGTGTCCGAGCCTCTGGCGCGTCCCCTCTCCCCGCAAGCGGGGAGCTTGCGGGGAGAGGAAGCAGGCCGTGCGGCTCGGGATGCTACCTTACCGCGGTATGCTCTAGGAAAATTCCAGCGCAAAGCAATCGGAATGATGGAAATCCGGCTTGCCCGGTGGATGCGCCAACGCCCAATATGATTTGCGGCCGCTCGTTTCTTCGATCACGGCCGCGAGACCGAGCCGCCACGCGACGTCATGCGGCAACCCCGGCAAACGGTCCAACTCCAGGGAGGCTAGCAAGGTGTAGCACTCCGGGCTCGATCGCACTTCGATCCGGGGCGCACTTATTTCACTCGCTACACGCATCTCGCTTCGGTAGCCGCTGAACCAATATGCCGCCCATTGGGTCGAGGGCGCAAAGTTGAATTCGTAATACCCGGCGCCAGGCGAAGCACGGACGAAGGCCTCGAAGCAGGTGTGCAGCCACAGTTCATCGGTACGTGCCGCCGCCGTTGCGGGCGGCACGCGCAAATCGTTTATGTTGCCGGTCACGGCATAGCACAATTCCAAACTGCCGGCCCGTGGACGCGCAACCTCCACTTCGATGTGCGTCGCTGCAAAGCAAAGCGAGTGCGGATGAAGTCTCAAGACTTGACGCATACCGGCATTGTAACGGCGGGATCGTGTTTGTCACATGCCTGGCATTGAGCGAAGCAACATCGGGGGGGATGCTTCATACCTGACGACATCAAGGGCGTTCTACATGCGGGTCAACCATCACTGGACTCAACGCGAGCCAACAATCGATCGATGAATTCACTCTGCCCCGGCAGAATTTTTCTGCGTGCATCGGCGATGCTGAACCATTCGGCGCGATCAACTTCGGGAAACTCCTTCTTGCGTCCACTCTTCGGCGGCCATTCCAACTCGAACGTGTTTGACCTTAGCTCCGCGACAGGAAAATCGCCTTCGGCCGCCCACGCGATGATCTCCTTTCTGCTGGGCTGCACAAGCGTACCCAAATCCCAGAACTCGCCGCTCGGCTGCATTCCCAGCTCTTCGCAGAACTCTCGTTTAGCAACAGCAAATGGCTCCTCGCCCTCCAAGTATTCTCCCTTTGGGATCGACCACGCGCCGAGATCTTTCTTTGCCCAGAACGGGCCGCCAGGATGAACCAGGAGCAAGAGAAGCTCCGGTCCCGATCGCTTGTACATCAGGATTCCTGCGCTTCGCTTTTTCATCGGCTGACCTCTAGCCGGATTTTCGCTCGCTTGGAATCACATACCGGTGTCGTCGTCGCCGGGCTTGTCCCGGCGACCCCGGATGTCAGCCACGAAGCAAGAATAATCGGGGTGGCCCGGGCAAGCCCGGTAACGACGCTGACAGGTTCCGGGATCCATCTGCGCGATGCCACGCCCCGCTCGGCCGGTGCAACGCCTTCCGCGCTGCAAAAACGCCCCGACGCTCTCCCGATTCACCCCGCTCGCGGCCTCGGACCGGCTTGCGCCGCAAGCCTGAGTACGGCATGTCTTAGGCCGGTTCAGGCGCGCAGTTGGCGTCAGGGGACCGCGGGGCACTCGAACAACGGGCAGAGTAAGAACATGAGTAACAATCACCTTCCGACCATCTTCGGCGCTCTGGTCATTTTGGGCTCGCTCGCCGCGCCGGCAAATGCCGCTGAGGCCATCGAGGCAAAATTGCAAGCCTGCAGCGTTTGCCACGGCGCGAGCGGCGTACCCATCAATGCAACCACTCCGATCATCTGGGGTCAGACGGAGTATTTTATCGTCAAGCAGTTGCATGACTACAAAGCTGGAGATCGCGACAACCAGATCATGTCGGCCTTTGCCAAAACCCTCACGCAGGCGGACCTGCGCCCGGCAGCGCGTTACTTTGCGGGCAAGAGCTGGCCGACCCGATCCACCCCCGTCGCCGCCGCGCCGGCGCCCGACGGGATCACGGTATGCCAGATTTGCCACCAGCAGGGGTTTGTCGGCGGCCTGCCGGCGCCGCGTCTGGCCGGCCAGAGCTACGAATATCTGGTCGAGGCGATGCGCAGCTTTGCGGACGGCGATCGGACCAACAATGCCGACATGGTGAAAATCATGCAGGACCTTTCGCCCGCCAAACGGGAAGAAATCGCGCGGTATATATCGAGTCTGTGATCAGCGAGAGGCGGCCGACGAAAGGACACCGAGGTTGGGCCGAAGATGAGCCGGGAAAAAGATCTTGACGCGTTGGCCGAGGGAGTGCGCGCGGGTTGGCTGACACCCGCCGCGCTTGCCGGCGGCAGCCCGCCGCCGCGCAAGCCGATCATGACCTTCCACGATCTCATGAAGGAACTGCAGCAGGACCGGAAAGACCGTTGATCGGGGCCCCTACTCCGCTGGCACCTGCGCGGCCCGGTGCGCCGCCTCGGCGCCGTTGACGGCCGCCGCCATTACGTAGACGCCGGCCATCATCACGAAGCCGGTCAGCGCGATGGCGGCGAGCACCAGGTCGAAGCCGCCGCGGCCGTAGAGTTGGGCGATGAGCTGAACTGCAATGCCGGACGTGATGAAGGCGAGAAAATAGCGCACCGCATAGACCCGGCCGCGCCAGGCGTCGGCGGTGTAGCGTGCAATCACCATATCGCCGACCGTGGTCTGGCCGTAGATGCCGCCGATCGCCACCGCGAGTGCCGCGATCAGCGCCGCGCCGGTCGCGTAGCCGGCCCATGCCACGCCGATGAATTGCACCGTCGCAACGGCGGCAAACAAGAGATGCGGCGGCATCCGTTCGATCAGCCGGCCCACGGCAAGTTGCGCCAGCCCGCCGCACAGGAAGATGCCGGTGGCTAGCCAGCCCACCACGACCAGCGGCACGCCTTCGCCAATCCGTTCGTCGACGAGCTTGGGCAGCGCAATCAGCGCGGTGTTGAAGGTGAGGCCGCCGGCGAGCGAGATCGCCACATAGCAGCCGAACATGATCACGGCGGCGCGCGGCGACAGCGCAACGTTCGCGCTGGTGCTGCGCTTGCCGATGCGGTGCTGGTCGTCGGGCACCAGCGCCAGATACGCGATGCCGGTGGCAAGACAGACCGCCGCCGGGACCAGAAATGCAGCACGCCAGTCGATCCAGGCCGCGAGCGTGGTGGAAATCCCCGCCGCGAGCGTGACGCCGAGATTGCCGCATACGCCGTTGAAGGCGAGCGTGCGTGGCCGCGCCTTGGACACATCGACCAGCATCGCCATGCCGACAGGGTGATAGATCGCCGCAAATGTGCCAAGCCCGAACATCGCGATGGCGAGCATCGCAGGCGTCGGCGCAAGACCAGCGGCGACGAGCGACACCGCGCAGCCGAAATAGAACAGCGCCATCATGTTACGCCGGCTCCAGCGATCGGCCAGCCAGCCAGCCGGAATGGAAAACACCCCGAACGCCACGAACGCCGCCGTCGACAGCGCGATCATCTCCGCATAGGGGCGATTGAACACGACCTCGAGCCCGATCACCACGGCCGGGAAGATCAACAGCACGAAATGGTCGATCGCGTGGGCGATGTTGAGGAAAGCGATGGCGCGGCGTTTCGCGGCTTGCGACAGCTCGGCCGCGGCGACCGGTTCGTGGGGCATGGAAACGTCGTTCATCGGTTCATCAAATCCATCCGGTCAGGGCACCACTTCCATGGGCGCCTCCATGGGCCGGCTGGGCGGAAGGGTTCGCCGTGCAGGCCGCCTAGCCAACTCCTTTCATTGATATAGCCCGAGCGATCACGACCCGCCTATGCGATTTCATCATAGACGGATGGCCCAATGGACGGAGGAAAAGACAGGGCCGGTAAATTCCTCTCGTGGGCCAAATGGCATCCCGCAACCGCTAGCAACAGCTGGTGAGGTGACTCTAACGCTTAATACCCATCGGCTCATTCCGGGCACGCGTGCTGCGCACGCGCCCCGGAATGACGCCGACGGTGTGAAAAGCGTTAAGGCCAGACCTATTTCTTTTCGAGGCTGACGGTAATCTCGGGGACCTCGGCTCCCGGTGTCAGGATCGACACCGACTGATGGTTGCCCCGTGTGGTCAAAATGATGTTGGAGGTAACCCCGGGCGCCTGGGCGACGGCCTGGACCTGGCGGCCTTCGCCGGCGGAACGGCCGGAAATGCCGCCGATCACGTTTCGCGTGGACTCCTGCCATGAGCCAGAGATCTCGCCGCTCTGATAGGCGAGGTTTGCGGTGAGGTCGAAATTGTAACTGTCGCTCGCGCACCGCAGCCGCAGCGAAAGATTTGCGGCGCCGGCCGTCTCGAAGGCGGAACGGCAGCGGATGCGTTCGCTGGCGCCATTAGCTTTCTTGATGATCCCGGCACCCGACCACGATCCATTCAGCGCGGAAAACGGACCCGGCTCGCCCCGCGCATCTCCGGCACCGGCGCCCAAAAGGAGCAATCCCGTCACCGCGGCAGCCTTGATGGCCCAACCAAAGTGAAGATTCGATAATCGAAATTGCAAATCCATCGAAGTGCCCCGCGCTCAGTGGACGTGGCCCTTAGCAGGCCGCATCCTGATTATTGAGGTGTTGATAACAGCACACGCCGATTCCGTCCATTTTTGCGTCGAAAAAACGCAACATTTCGCGGTGTCGGTCCGGCGAACGAGTGTTCGGCGCCCGCGCAGCGCCTCATCTGTCGCGCCCGATCAGCGTCAGGTTCATGACAGTTGGCAACCGGACCAGGGTTTCGCAAATTTTTTTTGGCAAATGCCGCAGCAATTGGCGCGGCAAGTCGGCGCAGAGGGCGAAAAAAAGAAAAGACCGCCGGCAGGTGGCACCGGCGGTCCCATGCGAAGCAAAATTACCTTCTATCAGCGGCTGGCCGCCCTCTGTCCCGGATTGAGGATCAGCTTCTGTATGCGCCAGTTGAGGATTTCAGCGACGAACAGCACGTTCTCGGACGGGCATGCAATTTCATGGACCCATCCGAACTGCTTGAGCTGCTTGCCCGATTCGCCGAGCACGCCGAGCACCTTGCCGTCGAGGGAAAGCTTGTAGATGCGGCCCGGATGGGAATCCGAACTATAGAGCACCTGCTGCCCGTTTGGGCCCGGCGGAGTGATGCACAATGCCCACGGCGCACCCGGACAGAAGGTACCACCCTCCGTCGAGCACTTCGAAAGGTCGGGTTTGTTACCAATCGCCGGCCGGGCATTCGGATCATACGGAACGTCGATCTTGATGATGTTCTGGAGGTTGCCCTCACCGTCGAACACCTGGATACGGCGGTTGGCGCGGTCGCCGACATAAATCTTGCCGGTCGCGTCGGCGGCGATGGTATGCACCGTATTGAATTGGCCCGGTGCGCTGCCGGGGCCGCCCCACTGCTTGACCCAATTGCCGTCCTTATCGACCTTGGCGACGCGCGAATTGATGTAGCCGTCGGCGATGTAGGCGTTGCCCTGAGGATCCCATGCCACATCGGTCGGCTGGCGGAAGCGGCCGTCGACCGCAGGAAGCGGCGGTTTTGGATGCTCGAGCGGATGGGAATTCTCGTCGGAGGACTCCGACTTGCGGCCGAACACCATCAGCACCCGGCCATCATCGTTGTTGAACTTGACGACCATGTCCGAGCCCTTGTCGGTAGCCCAGATATTATCGTCCTTGTCGACGCGCACCGTGTGCGCGAACGACCACGCGTAAAGGTTCTTGCCGATCTCCCGAACGAAGGAGCCTTCGGGCGTGAATTCGAGCAGCTGCGAGGCGGCGTTGCCATAGGCCGGGCCGAGGCTCGAACCGCTACGCGAATACACGAAAACGTGGCCCCTCGAATTGACCGCCACGCCGGTGGCCTCGCCGAGGTGCACATCGGGCGGCATTTTCAGGAAGTTGGGAACCGATTCGTAGGGGATTTGCGGGACAGCGTCCTGCGCCCAGGCAGGCAGCGCCGTGGGCGCAACCAGCGCCACCGACAGACCCAATAACCAACGATGCATCATGTTCTCCTCCTTGTGACGCGTTTCTTCATGCCCCGAGACCGCGCAGAGCCGGCGCCGCATGGTAGCCCTTGTGCGGCGCCTTTGATAGCGCTCATTCGGACCCGATGCGAGGGTCATCGCGCGCAAACTCCCTCCCCGCTTGCGGTCGCGTGCGCGGGACGGCTGAGGCGGCGAGTTCAGTGCCCGTGGAATCGGCCCCTCCCGAGCCCGCCCAGCAAGCGGGGGAGGGAACAGCCTCGCCGCTGCAGCTATTCCGTCACGCAGTCGCGTCTGGTATCAGGGCTGCCTGGTTGAGGGACCGACATGAAGAAATGGTATCGCGTCGCCGTCATACCGGGCGACGGCATCGGCAAGGAAGTCGCGCCCGAAGGCGTACGCGCCCTTGAGCAGACCGCCAGGAAGCATGGGTTCGAGCTCAAGCTCGACTGGTTCGATTTCGCCTGCGTCGAGTACTTCGAAAAACACGGCCGCATGATGCCGGAGGATTGGAAGCAGCAAATCGGCGGCCACGACGCGATCTTCTTCGGCGCGGTCGGCTGGCCCGCCAAGGTGCCGGATCACGTCTCGCTGTGGGGTTCGCTGGTAACGTGGCGGCGTGAATTCGACCAGTACGTCAATCTGCGGCCGGTGCGGTTGATGCCGGGGGTCGCCTGCCCGCTCGCCAACCGCAAGCCCGGCGACATCGACTTCTACGTGGTGCGTGAGAACACCGAGGGCGAATATTCCAATGTGGGCGGACGCATGTTCGCCAATACGGAACGGGAATTCGTGGTCCAGGAGACCTACATGACCCGGATCGGCGTCGACCGCGTGGTGGAATTCGCCTTCGAGCTGGCGCGAACGCGGCCCAAGAAGCACCTGACCTCGGCGACCAAATCCAACGGCATCTCCATCACC
>Ga0209465_10000956_pt1 | contig 13110 bp, 10 predicted proteins | sample PanSoiPlot1MoBio_FD_188321 | JGI IMG/M metagenome (GOLD analysis project Ga0209465, IMG submission 188321) | Tropical forest soil microbial communities from Panama analyzed to predict greenhouse gas emissions - Panama Soil Plot 1 MoBio (SPAdes)... | ecosystem: Environmental > Terrestrial > Soil...
GCTGCGGTGCAGCTTGGGGCTCTGTGGGGCTATATGGTGATATGGATTTTGCCTTGCAGCTTGCCTTACAAAAAGGCAAGTGTGTCGGGTCTGTAAGGCACGACTGCAAGGCATTGCTCATCCCAATCAATTCGCAGGGTTATGACTTTTCAGCGCGACGGGTCGCGCTCGACCAGCCCATTAGGAACGCGCAGACCGGGATTAATTGTTATGAGCGCATCAAAGAACCGTTTCAACTGTTTTGGATCAAGAAAGTTCTTTGTCCCATACCCGACGGTCTTTTTTCGGCCATCTGACTGGCGATAGGTAATCTCGATTCCGGTAGCTGCGCCGGCGAACATACCGCGCGTTCCAATATGAGTTATGGTGTCGATCGGAATGGCTCTCGTGCGGATGAAGAAATTAGATGCTTGCAAGGTCCTAGCGTCAGGGTCAATAGCGATAAAAGTGCCATGACGCGAAGCAATCCATACGAACAAGATGATAGAGTACCCGATTGCCGCAACTGTCAAGGCTGAACGATAATTGCCTTCAAGGACCGCAGAAACGACCATAAGCGATAGACCAGCGGCGATCACCAAGACGAATCCATTGGCTACTTTCGGGCTTCCGTAACATCTCATCTCTGCCATATATAGTTAGAATCATTATATCATAGCTAGCTCGGTGAGAATGGATTGAAGCTGCCCATCCATGAACTGACTGAGTTGCCGTACGATTGCGATGATTGAGAGTTTGATCCTTGACTGCCGCCCCCGGATCTTTGTGTTGCGCCAGAGCCTCCTGAAGATGCACCGGAAGAACGGCCATATTGATACCCGGCGGACCCCAATATCTGCAGGCTCGCCCCAAAAAATGCTTCAGCTCCAGATCGCGCTGCGTGCGCTTTCGAGAAGACCGCGAGAGCGGAACGGATGGATTGTGGCAGTGCGCCTGGAACGCCAGGCAAAAACATTAGTATTCCGGAGCCCAAACCATTCACGATGGCGTCGGTCAGAACTGAACCTCCATCGGTCGGTTGCCCAAGGAGTTTGTTTTGTACCGATGTCGGTGGCAGCGGTGAGCGCTCCGGAGGTAAGTCCCGTTGCACCGACTCGCGCAAGTAAACCAAGGCCAGCAGTCTCTACACCTGCAATTGCTGTGCCTGCAGCAACAATTGCCCCGGCGCCTCCAGCCGCCGTATAAGTTGCAATGTTTTGGCCAACGGTTCGACGAGAGAAGTCACCCGTGGAGTAGTCATGAAAGGCCTGAGTGGCAATTCCTCCTGCGAAGCCAAGAGCCGTCACTGCTTCAACGACGCAACCATCTTCCAAGCATTTTCCGCTCGGATCACTCTTTGTAATCGGATTGTCGTTCGCGTAGGAATATGAATTGAGGCTCTGCGGATCGGTCAGGTTCTGTTGTCGAGGATCGCCGAGGAACGCTGGGTCCTCGCTCAAAAACTCAGCTTTGCTGCCGTCATAATACCTTGCCTGCAGATAATCGAGCCCCGTGCTGTCATAGTACTGCCCGATGTACTTGTGAAGCTCGGTTGTTGTTGCGGTTGAGCTCGATACGCGAATGCCGCCAAAGGGGTAATAATCGAGAATTTGCGCGCTGCTGCCTGCGCTGTTGGTCACGACGTTTGTTGAGTTCAGGTGATCCGTATGGATGAAGTAGGTCGAGGTAGCCGTCGTCGTTGTTGCTGCCGGCTGAAAGTCGGCAACGAGCATGTCCCCTGCAAAGATGTAGTCGTTCGTCGTGGTGCCGGTCGCGTTGTAGTACTTGAATGGATAGATGGTGCTCACGGAGCCCGTGGTCTGGTGGACACGCTGACCTAGATCGTCGTGATCATATGTAGAAGTTGCCGTACCATTGCCGGCGCTCGTGACTCTGTTGCGGTAGTCGTAGGCGTAGGTGCTGCTTGCTGAGGCGCCTTTCAGCTTCGAACTCGTGAGGTTGCCGTTCTGGTCGTAAACCAGCGGGGTGGTTGCGAGGCCGTTCGCGATGATGGTCGGTGCGTGCGGGTTCGTGTAGCCGGGTGAATTGTAGGTGTAGGTGCTCGTCGCGGTTCCCGTGGCAACACTCATCATGCTGCCGAGCGCATCGTAGCTGTAGCTGTAGTTGTAGCCTGCAAGCGTGGCGACTGTAGTTGAAGCGTAAATCAATCTATTTAGATTATCATACACGTACGAGACGGTATGCTTGGCTGCCGTCGGTGATGCATCCGTAATCGAGCTGATGTTGCCGACCGCGTCGTAGGTGAAGGAAATATCTTGAAGCGTGGTGCTGGCGGAAGTCGAGGAGGCATTATAGGAAAGGATGACCTTGCCCGCGCCCCCTGATCCCGCTGTCGCGCTTGCGCCGCCGGTGCCTCCACCACCGGCACCGGGTGCACCGCCGTTTTCAGCGTTTCCGGAGAGCATCGCGTTGCCGCCACCGCCGCTGTCTGTCCCGGTACCGTTCGCGCCATGCGCGGCACCGCCTGATCCGACCGCGCCGGTAGTGCCATCACAGCCACCATTGTGACCGTTGCCCGATGAGCCGGCCGAGGAACCGCCGCCATTGCATCCATTGCCGTTCGTGCCGGTTTGCGTCGTGGAGCTGGTTCCGCCGGCTCCCCCGGTGGCGACCGAAGCGTTTGCTCCCGTCGTTGAAGCAGCGCCTCCACCGCCGGCAAAATCCCTTCCACTCCCCGGTGCACCTGCACCATTCCCACCCGCGCCTCCCGATGAACTAGTAGCGGCGTTTCCTCCATTGTATCCACCTCCGCCGCCACCAGCAGCGATGAGCGTAGCTCCGTCATTAGCGAAGGCCGATGACCCGCCTCCCCCGCCACCACGGCCGTTGGTGTCACTTGAACCATTGCCTCCGTTTTTATATCCGGTGCCGCCAGCTCCGACGGCGCCGTTTCCGACACCGCCGCCACCTCCTGTTGCTACCGTGACCGTGTAGACATGACCCGGCGTCACATTCACGGTCTGATGCACATATGCGCCCGCTCCGCCGCCGACTTGCGCGGTGCTGCCTCCCGAACCCCCACCACCCCCGCCCCACGTGTCGACGGTCACGGAGGTGACGCCCGCGGGAGCGGTCCAACTGGTCGATGAAGTGAAATATTTTGATTCAGTCCAGGATTAGTGAACGCGCAACCGAACGCACAGGTTTGCTTTCTCACGAGACGATAGAGTTGCTTGGGATCGAGCGTATTCGTCGTCTCGGTATGGTTCTGATTGACCTGATCAATCACCTGATCGGTGGGGCTGTAATCGAAGTTGCTGACGATGGTCGTCCACGTGCCGCCGGCCGGTTTGTACAAGATAGAATCGAGAAGTCCTGCGGTGTTGTAGCCGTAACTCACCTGCGTGTAGTCGGGATACGTGATCGAGGTCAGATTGCCTTGTCGGTCGGACGAGTACGACATGCCATACGCGATGCCGCCCACGGTTGTCGTTGCGCTGGTGACGCGGCCGAGCGTGTCATAGGTAGTGGTGGCCCGTGCGCCGGTAGAAGACGCGACGCACATGCGCCCGACACCGTTGGTGCAAGAATCGTAGGTGTATGTAACTTCGGTGCCGACCTGTCCGGTGAAATCCTCGCTGAGCTTTCGATTAAGCTTGTCGTATGTGTAGTTGACGATCTGCGAGAGCGGGTCAACTTGCTGCGTGACGTTACCTGCAGGATCGTAGGTGTATGAGTAGGTGCCGAAGGTCGTGTCGGTCGCAAAGTGGAGGTCTTGTGCGGTCAGTCGATCGTTCACGCCATCGTACGTGAAGTTGCGCACGTTTCCGGAGGCATCAGTAATGTTCGTCAGATTCTTGTTGAGGTCATATGAGTAGGTTGTGGTCGCAGAGCTTGATGCCGAAATATGCTCAACGACCGTCGCTAAGTTCCCGTACGCATCTTTTTATGTAGTCTTTGATGTGACCGTCGGGATCAGTCGTAGTCGTGGTCCAGGCGTTGTATGCATTCGAGGTCGTGCCGACCGCATTTGCGATGCTGGTTACGCGGTGCAGCGGATCGTATTGATAGTTGACGAACAGCCAGTTGCTCGTGGTCGCTGTGCCTCGTGACGATCCCGTCGCAAAATACGGTAGGCTCTCAGAGCTCAAGAGGCCGACGTTGCTGTATGTCCAATCTTTGACTTTGTAGTTGCCGTTTTTACCTTGCACTCTCGATTGGAGTTTTCGGTTAAGCCCGTCGTAGTACAGGTACGATGCAGTAGAGCTGGCGGAATTCAAATAATCCGTTTCGAGCACGCTGGTTGAGCCAGGTGTGTTGCTATCGGTGTATGCGTACGTGGTCTTCGTGACGAGTGAACCCGATACGGGATCAGGAATGCTTACCGTGAGTGGCCGCCCAACCCCGTCGTACGATGTCGTGAACAAGTGAATGTTCGGGTCGAAGGTCGATTTCACCTTGCCGGTCGAGTAGTCATAGGTGTTCGCCGTTGCTTGGAAGAGCGGATTTGTTGTGGTCGAGACATACAGATTTTTGGTATCGAGCGTTGACGTAGAAAGATTACCATCGGCGTCGCGGCGCTGCGTTACTATCCCATACGTCCCATCAAATACTTGCGTTGCCGAGGCATAGACCGGTGATGATGAACCAGAAATCCAGCTCTCTGTTTTCGTTTCATTGCCGACGATTACATTTCCCAGTGCGAGGTTGTCATAGTAGTGACGGGTCTCGCGCACGGTATTTGAATTCTGATCGACCACAAGGTCGTCATAGAGGGCATCGCGTACTCAGGTAGTTGTCGCGCTCCCGTTCGCGACATAGGTGACGATTAATTTGCCCGCGCCTCCCGAGCCTGCGGTTGCGCTTGCGCCACCGGTGCCACCGGCGCCTGGTGCACCGCCATTTTCAGCGTTTCCTGAGAGTATCGCGTTGCCTCCGCCGCCGCTGTCTGTGCTGGTGCCTGCGGTGCCATGCGCGGCACCGCCTGATCCGAGAGCACCGGTAGTGCCATCGCAGCCACCATTGTGACCGTTGCCCGATGAGCCGGCCGAGGAACCACCGCCATTGCATCCATTACCGTTCGTTCCCGTCTGTGTCGTCGCGCCGGTGCCAGCTGCACCGCCTGTAATACCTGAGGCACTGGCGCCATTGCTTCCTGCGGCCCCTCCGCCACCCGCGAAACTGTTGCCGGCGCCTCCACTGCCGCTACCTCCCGCGCCTCCAGAAGAACTGCTCGCCGCATTGCCGATGTTCCAGCCAGCTCCGCCGCCACCAGCCGCAATGATTATTGGTCCATCGTTTGCAAATGCTGATGAGCCGCCACCGCCACCGCCTCGTCCATTCGAGTCGCTGGAGCCACCGCCGCCATTTGCGTAGCCGGTGCCACCGACCCCTGCTGCGCCGTTGCCGACACCGCCACCGCCGCCAGCGGCAATCGTGACGGTGTACGTACTGTTCAGAGTGACCGGCACATTGCTGGCGTGAACGTACGCGCCAGCGCCGCCGCCAACTTGTGCACTACCGCCTCCAGAGCCGCCGCCGCCGCCCCATAGATCGATCGTGACCGATGAGACACCTGTGGGTGCAGTCCACGTAGTAGTGGAGGCTATAGTTTGCGAAGTCGAACTTCCTGTTGAACCCGTACTCGTTCCGTATGTGAGAACTACCTCACCGGGACCACCTGAGCCTGCTGTCAAACTGGCGCCACCCGTGCCACCGCCGCCGGCACCTGGTGCACCGCCGTTTTCTCCGTTTCCGGAGAGCATCCCGTTGCCCCCGCCGCCGCTGTCTGTGCCAGAGCCTGCTGTCCCATGTGCAGCGCGACCCGAACCGGCTCCGCCGTTGTTGCAATTGGGGCCTGAGCCGGCAGAGTTGCCGTTTCCTGACGAGCCTGCTGATGATCCACCTCCGTCGCATCCATTGCCATTGGTGCCAGTCTGCGCTGTTGCTCCTGTGCCGCCTGCTCCCCCGGTGGCCCCCGAAGCGCTTGCACCCGCTGTTGAAGCAGCGCCACCCCCACCTGCAAAATCCCTTCCACTCCCCGGTGAACCTGCGCCATTCCCACCTGCTCCGCCTGAAGATCCTGAAGCTCCATTGCCGATGTTGTAACCGGCTCCACCGCCACCAGCGGCAATGAGCGTAGTAGCGTCATTCGTGAACGCTGACGAACCGCCGCCACCTCCACCGCGACCGTTGGTATCACTTGAACCATTGCCGCCGTTTGTGTAGCCGGTGCCGCCAGCTCCGACGGCTCCGCTTCCAATGCCGCCGCCACCCCCTGTACCGACGGTGATCGTGTAGATATGTCCCGGTGTGACGGGCACATTCGTGGAATGGACGTACGCGCCGGCGCCCCCGCCTACTTGTGCAGTGCTGCCTCCCGAGCCACCTCCGCCACCGCCCCACATGTCGACGGTCACCGACGTGATGCCCGCGGGAGCAGTCCATGTTGTTGTCGTTGAAAATGTCTGCGTCGTCGAACTGCCGACACTGGTCCCTGCCCCCTGACCGACATAAGAAAGTGTCTCGACGCTCTTATCGGACCCAATATCGCTAAATGTCCCGACGGAGTTTCCGTTCACTTCGCCGCAACGCGTGATCTGTGTGAGGTTGCCGGTTGTTCTGTCGTATGCGTAATCAATTGCGGTGTCGCGATGCGAACCGTCTCCAGCGTAATCATTTTGCAGCTGTCGCGCGAGATATACAAACGTGACATTCCCACCGGAGGTCGTCGCCGTGTCCCAGCGATCAAAGACCTGTCGCAGCAAGGTTGAGCCTGACACATTTGTCGTATCGATCCGGAACGGATGGCCTATCTGCCCATAGCCGTCATTCTGCTCCCCCGACGATGTGTCGATCGTGTCGCCTTGGTCGTAGTAGGTCGTCGTTTTCGTCTGCGCATCGGTCTCGGTCGAATTTGCGAATCCAGCGAATTTTTGATCCCGTACGCCTAATGCGGTGTACATTTTTCCGCCGCTGTATGTGTAATCTTTTTCTGCCGTGTTTCCGAAGCCATCATTCGTGACAATGCTAGAGACCGCGAGCAGAGTTATGGGCAGATTGGCGTTATTGCCCTGTGCGCTCTTGGTGTACGAAATGTTGGACAACCCGCCCTGAGGATATGTGATGGTCGAAATCACGTCTTGCTTGTTCTGGCCGTTACCGGTCCAGTTGGCGTACTCGTTGAAGCATTGCCCTCCGGTCGCGGTCGCGCTACCCGTTGTGACAGGGCTGAGCGAGCCATATACGGTGGTCGTTGCCCAGCCGTTGCCGGTGTTCAGCATCACGACGCTGTACGTTCCAGCTTCGTCGTTCGGATTTCCAGTTGATGTTGAGTTCTGAAACGCATGGACAAAGTCTGGAAGACCGTCGCCATTGATATCAATGAACCGTATTCCGCGATCGTAGTACTGCGGAGGATTTGAGCTTGGCACAAGGTAGAGGGTCGATGTTGCAATTGTCCAGTGCGACGCGGTCGATGTTGCCCAAGCTGTACCGGTGTTTAATAGAACGTATGTGTTTCCGCTGTCAGAGTAGACCCAATCGGCAAGTCCGTCACCGTTAATGTCAATAAGCTGCGAGTTCGTTACGGTGGGTGCACTAACAGGAAGCTCCTTGGCGGGGGAGAAAATCGACGTTGTCGCCGCATCCCATAGCTGGCCATTGCCGAGGTAAGCGGCGTCGCCCAGCATGGAACTCACTGCCTGCTCGTAATCTGGAAGTCCATCACCGTTCACATCACCAAAAATACCAGTAGTGAGGCCGTGAATGCTGCCTGATCCATCCTCATCAAAATACGGAATCGTGCCGGTCGCGGAGCCACCCCAACTATATCCGCCAGACGCCGAGTATGTGTTGATCGCCGAGCTGACAGAGCCGCTGTTAGAAGTGTAGTTCCAGGAGCCCGTCACCACGTCGGCTTTGCCGTCCGCGTTCGTGTCTACAAACCGAACTCCGTATTCTTGTTGCCGCTGTTGCAGACAACTGTTTTCCGAGTACGCCCACACTGGTTGCGTGGGCACTACCGTGCGGTTCACCGTGGTCTGGTGCGCAAAACCGTTGTCAAACGATACGGTTTTTTCGGGTATTGCGTCGCCATTGACATCAGCAACCACGATCGCCGGCGAGGTCACTCCATTGCCATTTGTGACAAATGGATTCGTGTCGTTCACATATGAAAACGTTTCCGCTGGCAGCGTTACCGCATTCTGGCCATTTGAGTCCCAACCGGCTTCCTGCATCGATGAGAGCAGCGACCGCACGCCGTTGTTACCTGGCGTGTTGTAAGACAGAGAATACTGCGCACTGTGGTGCCGTTCACCGCCGCAGTGATGGTGGAGATGCGATAGTTCGTCGTGACTTGGAAGAGCGGCTTGTAGCTGATGTAGGGGTCGGGACGCGTTTGCGTCGTGAATGAGATCGTAAAGACACCATCGGCGCCGCCATTGCCCGTGTAGTAAATTACCGATGGATATATTTGACCACTATCTTTGGTGTAGACGTAGCGAATAAAATTGTTGTTGGTATCACGAACTTCTTGCAGCATCCATGTGTAGATCAGCGATGAGCTAGCGGACGCATTCTGTTGCGAATTGTCGATGGCACCGAAGGTATATTTTGTGCCGTGCTTGTCGTACATCGTCCAGACATTGTTGGTGAACGCGTAGGAGTTGAAGGTCCCGCTATCGACCTTCGCGCCAAACGTCATCGTCGTTGTCGCGCTTGAGGTCGTGGCCAGCTCGCCGTCAATGGATGATGTGAAGCTCAGGACGTTGTACAGATTTTGCGAGCCCAGTTTTGTTGAGCCGCTGGATGTATGGAATGGTAATCGTCCAACCGTAGCCGACGATACTGTCTTCGGTGCGCTGGCTGTTGTACTGAAGCGCTAAGTCCGGCTGCAGGCCGTTGCGTCCAGGCGGAATATCGAGCTTCAAATTCTGAATGAGCGCGCCAGTATTCCCGTCTGCTTTGGGACGTTCGTTTTGCAAGGTGAATACCGTCGGACTCTGAGTCGTTGGTGGTGTGTCGTTGCCACTCGGGCCAAGAAGTGTCTGTGGTTGCGTGGCGGCATCCGGCGATGTTGCAGCGTTACTACTATCGGTGGATGCCGTTGTATCGCTCGGAGTTGATGCCGCTCCGCTTGCCGTGTCCGGATTCGCCGTCGTCCCATCCGTTGGAGAAGTAGGAGCGCCAATGTCAACGCCAGGAATTGAGAATGCCTCGGGCGGAGGTTGTGGCGTCGTGTCGCTCATGGTGCTGGCTGGGGCCGTGCTTGTTCCCGGATCTATCGGCGGTGTGTCCGAACCCACCACCTGTGCGAACGCTGTGCCCAATGGCGAAAGAATACATGAAAACGCGAGAACAACGGCGAAGAGCTTCCGCAGTGCGAGTAATTTTGTAATTCTCCAAAAAGATCTACCCCGACCCATAGTAAAAAATTGACCCCATTGACCGCGAGTGTACACGATTAAAAAGTTGTCAGGTTGCAAAACGTGCGCGGTTTTTGCGCCGTGTTTTTAGAAAAAATTGACAGGAGCTCCAGCTGTTTTGAAAGAAAAGTCATCTCGGCTACCCGAGATGGGAATTAAACGCACGGTATCTCGGTAGACTACTTCATGAGCCATGGAAATTCGCCAGAGAACAACGATCGGAATCAGTCAAGAAAAGTTATCCACAGTTGCACGAAAAAATAGCGCTTAGAAAAGTTCTGATCTCGCGCATTGTCACGGAGCAAAAACGAGTTCGCCCACCACAGGAAGAACATCACCGTTTCTTGTACTGTCCTAATCTTTGCACTATCTATGCCACCATTGCCGAATTAAGCATCCGTCTTCGATGGTTTCGCTCCAGACTCAGAAGCACTTCCGTGCTGTCCAACGGCTGCCCTTCTGCTATCTGTGTGGATGCGCATTTGCGCCGGGCGACGAGAGGAACCGAGATCATGCGCCGCCGAAATGCACCTTCGCCGAGGCCGATCGCGAACCTCTGATTCTTGCGACCCACGTTAGCTGCCAATAGGTCATACGAGCTGCTCGACGAAAAGGTTGGGCAACTCATAGCAATGAGACGACGTGAGGTCGCCGCGCCTGACAGGGACCGCCTCAAGTTCGCCCTATCCCCCGATATGAGAGACGGCGCCTTGATCAATGTGGATGTCGACGGAGCCGTGTGGCGATGGATCAAGGGATTCCATGCGGCGCTGTATCGCCAACCGCGCGCGCGACCCTGCGATAGAATTGATGGCGACGGTGTTCGCGAAACCGGATCTGTACCCCGCCGCCGCCAACGCGGGTTTTAAACTACATCACCTACGGCACCTTCCGTCTCGCTGCGGAGAGATTATGTGCCATTTTGCCCGGGCGTTCGGTCGGACCGATAACTGGGAAGCCGTGGCGGATGAATTTCGGCAGAGGGACCCTGGCTTCTTCAGATGGCTTGATGCGCACGCTACGCCAGTCGATGCCGAGCGCATCAAGGAGCTGGTCGCGGAGGTGATCGCCGCCGCGAACGGATCGCTCAACGGAACCACGGGACCGCTGTCGAACGGTGGTTCGGTCGGTACGGCCTACACGAGCTCCGACAAGTCGTTGACCGAGGCGTTTGCGGGATGGACCACCCTGACGTACGTCGACGCGGCTGGGGTCATGTGCACCACGATGGCGTCGGACAATGCCAAGATCGAGCACCGTCCGGGCACCCGCCGGATTGACCCTGAGACAGGCTTAGCGGAACCTGAACCGCCGGCCGCAAGTAGCGGCGCTGAACCCCAGTCGAAACCGCGCGATATCAACGATTTTCATGTCGAGCACGGCGCCGATGCCGTGCGCGACGTCTTCGACAAAGCTGTGACGGAAGACCCGGCTTCGACGCGCAGTTCTCTGCGACATGATGAGAGCGGAACGAATCCAAAACAAACGTAATGCTGCAGCAATTGCCGCAGCGCTCGCTGGCATCAAGACGGCCACGACGCTACAGACCATGACATTTCCCCTGCTCAAATACATCGTCCCCGGCTTGATCGTAGAGGGTTGCGTACTTCTTGCCGGTAAGCCGAAGGCAGGAAAGTCGTGGTTCAGCTACGATGTCGCCTTGGCCGTTGCCAGCGGCCGATTCTGTCTCGGTGACAAAAAATGCGAGCAGGGTGACGTTCTTTATTTGGCCCTCGAAGACAACGATCGACGGCTTCAGTCGCGTGCGACGAAATTGCTTCCGACATTCGCCGGTATTTGGCCGGAGCGCTTCAATTTCCAGACGCATTGGCCGCGCGCCAATGAAGGCGGTATCGAGGCCATCGACCAATGGTGTGAAGCGCATCCTGGTGCACGACTGGTGGTCATCGATGTCCTGGCCGCATTCCGGGCGCCATCGACGAACAAAACAAACGCCTATGACCAGGACTATGCCGCGGTCTCACAACTGCAGAAATTGGCCGCTCGGCGGGCGATCACCATCATCATCGTCCACCACACCCGAAAAGGTGTATCCGAAGACCCTGTCGAGGAGATTTCTGGAACTTTGGGGCTGGGCGGGGGCGTCGACGCATTCTTAATTTTGAAGCGCAAGGGCTCAAGCGGAACACTGATTGGACGAGGTCGCGATATCGAAGACCATGACCTCGGGCTCCAATTCAGCAAGGAAACGTGCCGCTGGACAATCCTTGGTGAGGCGGCCGACGTCCAGCGTTCCGAGCAACGGGCTCGCGTTTTGGTTGCGCTGGAAAATGCCGCTGAAGGATTGTCCACCACTGAAATCGTCAGCCACGCACATCTTACCTCGCGTGCCGCCGCGGACGTTCTCCTCTCAGAGATGGCGAAGGATGGACAGATCGAGCGGGTGAAGAGAGGTGTCTACGCCCTACCTGGCACTAAGATCGCTAAGCAAGATAAGAAAAGGGACGAGTATGGAGAAAACTCAGCAAACGACCATACTCGTCCCAATGCTCGTCCTTCTAACGAATCTAAGGCACAGGGCGAGGCGGCCCACACTCCTCACCCTCCTGGCCATATTTCTGTCATCGAGTTTTTGAGGTGGGCCCTGACGCCGGACCGGCGCCTCGTCAGCGACATCGAGGCCTCTGCGCGTGCTGAAGGCCTGCTTGGCGAGAACCAACGGATCGACACGAAGCCGTTCCGGGCCGCCAAAATGGAACTTGGGGTTGTGGTCGAGCGAGAAGGGTTTGGCCCCGGTTCAAAGGTCTATTGGCGGCTGCCAGATAGTCCCGACCAACGGTCTCCCGACTCCCAGACCAACCGCGATCCGATCACCCGGGCGCTCGAGCGCGCGGGTGACGGCCAATGAGTGCTCTCGACCTCACCACCATCGACAGGCTGATCGGCGGCAAGTTTGGCAACCACGATGTCGTCTGTCCGCTGTGCGCACCGTACCATTCGGCGCAAGGCCAGCGGCGCAAGGTGTTACGAGTCTGGCGGGTCGAGCCCGGTTTCGCGACGTTCTGCTGCGCTCGGTGCGGTGAGAAGGGTTATGTCCACGATCGACATGCACCGGTTCCAGATCCCGCCAAGCTGGCGCAGCTTCGCGCCGAAGCTGCCGAGCATCATCGCATCCACAGGGTCGACCGACTGAGCAAGGCACAATGGCTGTGGGCGCAGCGCAAGCCCCTCACCTGCTCGATCGGAGAAAGGTACCTCCGCGAGAAGCGCCGCATTCGGTGTCTACTGCCCGCGACGTTGGGTTTCTTGTCAGCTAGTGGCGACTATCCGCCCTCGATGATTGCTGCCTTCGGTTTGGCGCACGAAGTCGAACCCGGCCTCATTGCGATTGCCGACGATGCGGTGACGGGTGTTCACATCACGCGCTTGCTGCCGGATGGCTCTGATCGTGAGCGCAGCAGTCAGGCCAAGATCATGATCGGCTACTCGCTCGGCTCTCCGATCGTACTGGCGCCGCCCAACGACTTGCTCGCCATGTCGATCGCGGAAGGCATCGAGGACGCGCTCACCGTTCACGAGGCGACCGGTCTTGGCGTCTGGGCGGCAGGCTCCGCACGACCGCCAGCAGTGCGCTGACTCCGACGATCGCTATCACCCGCTTCATGTTGTAGGCGAGTACGTTGAGCGCCATCTCTGTCGACACCTTACCGAGCCTCCGCATCAGAAAGTGCGTTGCGCCCATCCAGCACTTGATCGTACCGAAGGGGTGCTCCGCTGTCTG
>Ga0209465_10000957_pt1 | contig 13105 bp, 12 predicted proteins | sample PanSoiPlot1MoBio_FD_188321 | JGI IMG/M metagenome (GOLD analysis project Ga0209465, IMG submission 188321) | Tropical forest soil microbial communities from Panama analyzed to predict greenhouse gas emissions - Panama Soil Plot 1 MoBio (SPAdes)... | ecosystem: Environmental > Terrestrial > Soil...
ACTATGCCGAACGTAACGCCGGTCAGTTTTGATGTCCGCTTCTGGGGGTAAAGCGGACATGACACGGACCGAATGCGATGTCCGCTTTTGACCCAAAGCAGACATCAAAAGGGCGGGCAGCAACGTTTGGCCCTTCCAGCACCATAGCCCGCTACAGGTGCTATAATACCCCACAGGGGAGGCCGTCGTGGCGGAAGAGCAGCGAGTCGATCGGCGTCTCACTGCTATCCTGTGCGGTGATGTCGCTGGCTACTCGCGACTTATGGGAGCCGACGAGGAGGGCACGCTCGCGGCATTGAAGGCGCACCGGCGCGAGCTTATCGATCCCCTGATTGCTCAGCACCAAGGCCGCATCGTCAAAACGACTGGCGATGGTATCCTGATAGAGTTTGCTTCGGTCGTCGATGCGGTGCGTTGCGCTGTCGTGGTGCAACAGGGTCTGGAAGACCGTAATGCGCAGGTCCCGGAGCCCCGGCGCATTCTCCTTCGTATCGGCATTAATCTGGGCGACGTGATTGTCGACGAAGGCGACATCTTTGGCGATGGCGTCAATGTCGCCGCGCGCCTCGAGATGCTGGCCGAACCCGGCGAGATTTATGTGAGCGGCTCAGTACGAGAGCAGATTGGAGAGAAACTTCCCATCAGCTTCACTGACATGGGCGAGCATAGCGTGAAGAACATCGCACGTCCCATCCATGTTCATCGTGTCGAGAGGCGTCTCGATGCAAGCGCGTCCAAGGCCGCTGCTGCGGAGCAGACAATGCTTTCACTACCCGACCGGCCCTCCATCGCCGTCCTACCCTTCCAGAACATAAGCGGCGATGCGGAGCAGGACTACTTTGTGGATGGCATGGTCGAGGACATCATCACCGGCCTCTCGCGGATCAAGTGGGTCTTCGTTATCGCTCGTAATTCGAGCTTCGTCTATAAAGGCAAGACCATCGACGTGAAGCAAGTCGGGCGCGAGCTTGGTGTGCGCTACGTTCTTGAAGGCAGCGTACGCAAGGCGGGGGCGCGCGTCCGCATCACCGGCCAACTCATCGAGGCAGAAAACGGCCGTCACATTTGGGCCCAGCGTTACGACCGTGATCTAACCGACATCTTCGGGCTTCAAGATGAGATCACGATGAGCGTCGTCGCGGCTATCGAGCCGAGCTTGCGGCAGGCCGAAATCGAGCGCGTGAGGCGTAAGCGGCCGGAAAATCTTGACGCCTATGATTTCGTGCTCCGTGCGCTACCACACATCTATCGTGCAATGCCGGAAGAGGCCGCAAAAGCTCTGCCGATGCTCGAGCGCGCGCTTGCACTCGAGCCCGACTATGCACTCGCGCACGGCTTTGCCGCCTTCGCGCATGAGATGATCTTCGTGCGCGGCGGCGCTCACGAAGCGAACCGCATCGGCGCTGTTAGGCACGCCCATGCCGCCATTGCTCATGGGCAGGACGACGCGCTCGCGCTGACCCTTGCCGGCTTTGCGCTTGGCATGGTTGCACATGACACCGAGGCGGCGTGTGACGCATTCGACGCGGCGCTCGCAGTCAGCCCATGTTCTGCCATGACCTATAATCTTGGCTCCGTAGTAATCGGCCTATCAGGTGATGCTGAGCGCTCCATCGAGTGGGCCGACCGGGCGCTTCGCATGAGCCCGCTCGATCCGATGCGATTCGGTCCCACCTTCGCGTTGACTCTAAGCCATTTCCTGCGCGGCCGTTATGACGACGCGGCAAACAACGCGAGAAAAACGTTTCAGGCCAGTCCCAACTGGAGCTTTTCGCATATGCTCTTGGCAGCCACTCTGGTCCAGATCGGCCGCACCGAAGAGGCGAAACGCGCCGCACAGCGCCTTGTCGAGTTGCAGCCGGGTTATACGATTGGCGGCATGTGTGCTGCGCTTCCGATTGCCCCCGTTCTTGCCGCGCCATTATCTGATGCTCTGCGCGCGGCGGGATTACCCGAGTAGGGCTCGATTAGTCCACTTGGACGCCGATCTTCGGGGCCTGTGAGACGGCGTTGACCTTAACCAAGCCAATGTCCGCTTTTGACCCAAAGCGGACGTTGGCAGTTCGGGATTACTGCGGTGCAACTTGACTCCTAAAGGGATCAGGATCCACCCGCGCTTGCGACACCACTGGGCTCCGGCTACCAGCTCATTTCTGCGCTTTGTCTGGCAAACATTTCTCCCACATCGAGACGGATCGCGGCAGGGACATGAGCCGGCGCATAGGGCCCGACGTCCATTGTTAGCGGGGAGGAAAGGGCCCATCCATCACGCAACGTGATTGCCCTCGGGGGGAGAGGCATTTCTGCGCGAATGTCTTCGGCCACAGTGCGGCCGAGAATACTCGCTAGATCATCAATCCACTGCGCACCTATTGGATTAACGCAACCGGCGATGCGTGCGAGCACATCATCCAAGGGTGTCAGCAATGTGATTCGTTGCGGCATCGATCACATTGTAAGCGGTCATTGGGCGTTGGATACCCTTGAGCGTAAGCTCGCCCACCAGCTCGACCTTCATGGTGTCTTCGACTGCCATCAAGACACGCGGGCTGATCAGAATTTGACCCGGCTTGGCCTCGTCACAAAGCCTGGACGCAATATTCGACACTGTTCCAACCGCGGCATAGTCGAAGCGTCCCTCAAAACCGATGGTCCCGAGCGTAGCAAAGCCATGCGAGATACCGATGCCAAAGCCAATGTCGTGCCCTAGCCGTCGCCATTTTTGGGTGAACGTTCCCATAGCATCCCGCATTTCCAGCGCCATGCGCACGGCTTGAAGCTGGGGCTTATCTATTGGAACTGGAGCATTGAAGATCATCATTACGCCGTCACCGGCGAAATGCTCAAGCGTTGCACCGTACTTTATGACGATTTGCCCGATAACTGCATGATAGTCTCGCAACAGCACCATCACGTCTTCAGGGTCAGAGGTTTCAGAGAACCGTGTAAAGCCTCGTAAGTCACAAAAGAGCGCAGTAATCTCGCCTCGGTGACTTTGAAGTAGCTTCTCCATCCCTGAGGCAACAATCAGATCAGCGACTTGTGGAGAAAGGAAGCGCCGCAGCCTTCCCATACGCTCGATTTCACCAAGTTGATCTGCCACACGCTGTTCCAGAGTTTTGTTCCAGTTGGCAAGCTCAGCGGCCTGCGAGGCAAGATCAGCCGCTTGCGCCACCACCTGATCATGTAGCCGTTTGCGTTCCAGGGTTGCACGGACGCGCGCTCGGAGAAGAGTGGGCTCGAATGGTTTCGGCAGGTAGTCCTCGGCGCCAAGCTCGATGCACCGAACAACGCTGTCGAGTTCGCCGATCCCCGAGATCATGATAACCGGAATATTGCGTAACTCAGGGCTGGATCGCATGCGTTCCAGCACTTCGTATCCGTTCAGGTCCGGCATCATGATGTCTAGAAGCACGAGGTCGAAGGACTTCGAGCGCAAATTGTTCAGTGCTTCGTGCCCATTCGTTGCAATGGTTATATTGTCGTAGCCCTGAATATTAAGCTGCTGCGAGAGCACATAACGATTGTCTTCGTTATCATCGACGACTAGCAGCGCAGGGTCGGGGACACCTGAAACGGGCGCTGCGCCATCCTTACTTGTCAAAACCAGACTCGTCCTAGCCATGAACCCCTGTCAGGTCTTATCACTTCGTTCTGCGCGCACGCGCGATAGTTCTACCGGCGCGTTACACTTCCCTTCTCGCCCGTAGTAAATTGGTGATGTCCCGGTATTGGGAATTGACCTAGCGGGCTGCACCGAGCAAGCTTTTGAGTGCCAGCTGTGACATCCCGGTGCAGTGGCTTTGGGCCGCAACATGCGCAAAAGCAACCTTCGAGGATTTACGCCAAATAGGAAAGGACTTCCCCAACGAATCGCGTGGACGATAGGGCCTACTGACATGGCCGTTATAGCCTGCCGCGAGCGCCTTGTCTGCATCGCCGGCGAAGGCGTAGGACGCTAGGCCTTTAATTGGCACGGACTTCAGGCTCGGATTGGTCATAATCCGTCGGGTCGGAGCCACCCATGACCGGCGGATTGCATGACGCGTGTACGCGCCGATATGATTTCGCGAAGGACAGGACCACTCAACGAGGGCTCCCCCGAAGGAGAAGTTCCATGCCCAAGTGCCGCAGGCCGGTCTGGTTGGGGATCGCGTTTGTCCTTGCGCAAATCTCGTTCGCTTCTGCGCAGGACAAATCAATCGTAGTGGCATCGACGACATCGACGCAGGACTCCGGCTTGTTTGAATACCTATTGCCGATCTTTAAACAAAAGACTGGAATCACAGTGAGGGTTTTGGCGCAGGGCACTGGCCAAGCTCTCGATACCGCGCGGCGCGGCGATGCAGATGTAGTATTCGTGCATGCGAAGGAGGCCGAGGAGAAATTTGTTGCGGAAGGGTTTGGCGTGAAGCGCAATTCCGTGATGTACAACGATTTTGTCATTATCGGACTCAAGAGCGACCCCGCCGGCATCAAGGGGGGCAGGAACGCGGTGTTTGCGCTGCAAACTATCAAAGCCAAGAGTGCACCCTTCATCTCGCGCGGCGACCGATCCGGCACGCATATTGCGGAAATCAATCTTTGGCATGCCGCCGGCATCGACATCGAGAAGGAGGCAGGGCCGTGGTACAAATCGATCGGGCAGGGCATGGGGGCCGCGCTCAACATGGCAGCGGCCAGCGGGGCTTATTTGCTGTCCGACCGCGGCACGTGGATCTCATTTAAGCACAAAGCCGACCTCGTCATCGCAGTGCAAGGCGATAAGCGGCTGTTCAACCAGTACGGCGTCATACTGGTGAACCCTGCCAAGCATCCGCATGTGAAGAAGGAGCTTGGCCAGCAGTTCATCGACTGGCTCATTTCGGACGAGGGCCAGAAGGCAATCGCGGACTACAAGATTGACGGCGAGCAGGTGTTCTGGCCACAACGCGAGTGATCCGGGCGTGATGATTGCAGAGGGCTTCCGAGCGCGTGATCTCGATTTCCAGCCAGTGCGCCAGCCGCGATCCTGCTCTCCACGCTCACGACCGCTCATGCCAAGGCGGTGAGAGGTCATCCAGATTCAATTAGAATCGTGATTTGGATGTCTATTTGCGAGCAATTGAACTTTTTTGATGAGCTGCTCGAAGTCCACCGGCTTTGTATCGAATTCATCGCAACCCGCTGCAAGCGCCCTTTCGCGTGAGCCCGACATTGCATGTGCCGACAGCGCAATGATCGGAATAGCTTTGGTCGCAGGGTTGGACTTCAGCCGGCGCGTCGCTTCCCATCCGTCCACCACGGGCATATCAAGATCCATAATGATGATATCTGGTTGCTCCGAAAGCGCCATTGCGCATCCCGTTTCACCGTTTTCGGCAACTAATATTTCGAAGCTGTCCAACAATTCAAATTGCAGCTTCAGCATGTAGACGTTGTCGTCGTTGTCCTCGACGTACAGAATTCGTGTCACAAGGCAGCCTCCGGTACCTTCTGTGGCGGGCGCGATTTGGCCACAACTTGGCGAATGGACTCGATGAGGGTTGCCGGGTTGAACCGTTCCTTCCGCAGGATCATCTCAATTAGGGAATTCAACCGCGCATGATCCTCGACCGTAAGGTCGCGCGCAGTGACGACGATGACGGGGATCTTGCTCCACGCTGGATGCTTTTGCATCTCCGCTACTAGCTGAAATCCGTCCATTTCTGGCATCATCAGATCGAGAAGGATGACATCCGCGACGCGTTCGCTAAGTCGGTCGATTGCGACACGTCCATTGTCGGCCTCGATCACCGACCAATTCTGAGGTTCCAGCCAGGAGCGAATGAGCTCGCGCTGCGTCGCGTCATCCTCGACGACCAGGATTCGGGTTGGACCGGAGGGCGCTCGGTATTTCGCGACCAAGTCCACCAACTTGTCGCGGTCGATCGGCTTCGTGAGATACCCGACGGCTCCCAGCGTCATGCCATGCCGCTGCTCGTCCACGATCGTGGCCATGATGGTCGGAATGTCTGCAAGCTCCGGGTCCCCGCGTAGTGCCGCGAGAACCGTCCAGCCGTCGATGTCGGGCATTATAACGTCCAGGGTGATGGCGATCGGGTGATACTCCTTGGCGCGCTTGAGGCCTTCGACTCCATTCGCCGCGGTGATTACGGCGAAGCCCGCCTGAGCAAGATAATCCGCAATCAGCTGGCGCGCTGTCTCATCATCGTCAATCACCAACACGTAATCGCGCCCTGGCTCTGCTGTGGCTGCTGTGGCCGCTTTGGCTGCCCGGGCCGCAGCTGGTTCAGCGACACCGCCCGCAGCGAACGGCAAGCGGACTGTAAATGTCGATCCTTTGCCGGGTTCGCTAGACACCGTCACGTCGCCGCCCATCATTTGACAAAGCCGGTGCGTGATCGACAGGCCGAGGCCAGTGCCGCCGTACTGGCGCTCGGTCGATGCGTCGGCCTGCGAGAATTCCTCGAACAGACGGGACATCTGTTCCGCCGTCATGCCAATTCCAGTGTCGATCACCGCGATCTCAAGAAACTGCTGTCCCTGATGCAATGCCATTGCGACTTGCAGCTTGACGTTACCTGACTTGGTAAACTTGCAGGCGTTGCCCAATAGATTCAAAATAATTTGCCGCAGCCGCATCGCATCGGTTTCGATCGGCGGAAGGTCGCGCGGGCATTCGACCGTTAAGACGTTTTTATTCTGCTCGGCGAGCGGACGTGCGGTGCCGACGACCTCCTCGATCAATGGTGGAATGCTGACGCTCTCCAGATGGAGCTCCAGCTTGCCGGCTTCAATTCTTGAAACATCAAGAATCTGATTGATCAGTCCGAGAAGATGAGTGCCTGCACGATGAACGCGGCGCAACGGCTCAAGCGCTTTATCCGTCCCAAAGCGCGCAGCATTGTTCACCATCATGTCTGTAAGGCCGATGATGGAGTTCAACGGGGTGCGTAATTCATGGCTCATATTGGCCAGGAACTGGGATTTATGCTGGTTTGCAATTTCGACTTGCCGGCTTTTTTCGTCGATTTCGCTGAACAGCCGGGCGTTCTGGATGGCGAGCACGGATTGCGTGGCGAAGGTCTGCAATAGCTCAATGGTATTTTTCGGGAATTGGCCCGGTGCCTTCCGCCGCACCACGAGCGCGCCCAAGACTCGATCGGCGGCGAGCAGCGGCACTATAAGGCGGGCGGGATAGCCGGCCCGCAACATGATGTCGCGACCCAACGACGGCGGTGCTTCATGCAGATCGGCCGTCTGTATCGGCTCGCGCCGTTCGATGGCGCGGGCGAGGCCTTCGTTGATTACAGGATGCTGCTCTTTGAGCGACTTGATTAATGACTCCGTCATCCCGTAGGTGGCGCATAATTCATATTCGTGCTTCGATTCGTTAAACACATAGATCGTTCCCGTCTCGGTGCCGGAAAGCTGAGCCGCTTTGCTGACGATCGCGCCCAGCACGGTATTCAGATCGAGCGTCGAATTGATCGTTTGACTGACCTCGCCGAGCGCGCGCAGCTCGTCGACCGAGCGGGCGAGTTCGGCGGTACGTTCTGCAACCAGCTTTTCAAGCTGTTGGGCCGCTTGTTCGCGTTCGGCCACGAATCGATCAAGCGAAATTGCATTGTCGCGAAATACTTCGACGGCGCGGGCCATCTCGGTAATCTCGTCATGGCCGCGAACAGAAACCGTGATGTCGCGACGCCCGCTTACAATGCCGCGCATTCCAGCAGAAAGCGCGGTAAGCCTCGCAACAACGTTCCTCCCGACATAAAGCCAGACAATCAAGACTGAACTGATGAGGCTGAGCGCAACGACTGCCAGCAGCGTAGTATTGCCGAGCTTTTGGACGGATCGCGTCCGATCTGTGGCCGCCGTGATCCCGCGTGTCGACTCGGCTACCAGGTTTTCCACCGCACTGCTCAAGCGAGCGGCAAAAACGGAGTTTTCAACCGTAAGGCGGCGACCCTCACCGATGGTTTCGAGTTCGACCAGCCGCGCGGACATAATGCCCCCATCCCCAATTGCGTCACTGCGCAGCCGGCTGAGGGAGCCGGTCAATGCGGATAAAGCGTCCGGGGCAAGGCCAGAAACAAGATTGTCGATCTGGCCGAATGACTGGGTCACCTGATTGCGAATGGTGTCAAGCGAGGCTGGCGTACTGGCACCCGCGGCGCGCAGCAGAGCCTCAAATGATTTCGCGGCTTCCTGTTGAATTTGCTCTAGCGGCGCCAGATCACGCAGCGCGGAGTTCAGACTCTCGAAAGCAGCAAGACGTTCTTCGGTCGAGCTGCCCGCTGGATCAAGCGTTTTTCGAAGCAACGATACGTTTCGCTGCAAATCCTCGAATCTCGGCGTCAAAATCGCGCGAAACTGATTGTATGCACTGAATATGTCTCGAACGACCTCGTCCTTGCGATCGACAGAAGCAATGCGCTTTTGTGTGACGGCCTTAAGCGCGGTAAAATTGGCGTTCACTTGGGCGAAGGCTGTCTGGATTTCTTTGAGTTCTGTCTCCGCGAGGTCAGTATTGGATAGCTGCACGACGAGTTTTTCCGCTTCCTTGAACTCTTGATCAAGCGCAGCGCTCTCGCCAGCCAATTCATTGACCGAGCTCACACCAAGCAATGTGGGGCCAACGGCAAGTATACGCTCGGTTCGTTGCGCGAGCTCCAAACTTATGATCGCGGGCGGTATCGTTCTGTCGGTGATCTCATCCACTGCTTTGCCAATGGTATGGAACGCATAGGTGCCGACAATGGCGGCGATCACGGCAAAACTACTGATCGCAATGAATGACAGTAGCAAGCGCCCGCGAAGGCCCCATCCGGACCTGCTCGCATCAGCGATCACAGTAGACATAACTCTTTACCCATTGAGATCTCATCCGTGAGGTCCGGAGTGTGCGTAATTAGATCGTCCATTGCCGGCGTCCTAAGACCTGCACAATACTGGAAATACGCGAGATCGTCACGTTGTGAGCTATGCCGGCATGGCCTACGAACATTGGCCACATACGTCTTTCGATATGTATCGATTGTATCGATTCTTCAGCGGTGGGCGCGCCGCGAGAGGCCAGGATGCCGCCGCTCCGCGACCGAACAGCGTGACGAACTCGCGCCGCCGTAGCGGCAGGGACGCGAGTTGTCTCGCGCCCCCGCACAGAACCGTAAGGAAAATCCAGAACAGCAGATCTTAAACCTGCCCGACAATCTGGCGGTTGGTGTAGACTATGGTTTGAGCCCAGCAGTTGCAGAGTTTATTATGTCATCGGAGGGCCAAGTGATTTTAATGAAACACGGCTTTACGCCGGGAAAGTGAGTACATCTCATGAAACTGATGAGCGCACGCAATCAGCTCAAAGGTAAGATCACCGATGTGAAAAAGGGTGTCACTACGACCCATGTTCGCATCGATATCGGCGGACAGATCATCACTGCCTCGATAACCAACGAATCGGCAGACGAGCTTAAGCTCGAAAAAGGCAAGACAGCTTACGCCATCATCAAGGCAAGCAGCGTGATGGTGGGAGTAGATTAGTTTTGGTTGTCATCACCCCCAGGCAATGATGCCTCCAATAGGGTTGCCGCCGTTGCGACACTTTCTGTAAGTCCATGGCAATCTCCCGCCGCAGTTTCGTCGCCGCTGCCCTAGCCACAGTAGGCACATCGACAGCTCGCGCAGGGGTGACCGACGCAACCGGCCGGGCCCTCTCGGCACCCGAGAAAGTTGCACGCGTATTTCCAGCGGGCCCGCCCGCCGCCATTCTGCTCTATACGCTCGGGCCTGATTTACTGCTCGGCTGGCCCCGCGCCAATCGACCCGAAGAATGCGCCTATATGCTACCCGATGTCTGCGCGCGCCCTGAGGTTGGACGGATCACTGGGCGCGGCAACACGGCCAATCTGGAAAGCGTCCTGGCGCTCAAGCCCGACCTAATTCTAGATGTTGGCTCGACCAGCACTACTTTCGTCTCGCTGGCCGAACGGGTCCAGCAGCAGACTGGCATTCCCTATGCGCTGCTGGACGGGCGATTTGATGCAATTCCTGCCACTTACCGAAAGCTTGGCGAGTTAATAGGTCGGCACGACGAAGCTGAAAAATTCGCGCGATACGCCGATGACACGCTCAAAACTATTGATGGAAGAACCGCAGCGATCGCGCCTTCCAATCGTCCGCGCGTTTACTACGCCCGCGGCCCGCGTGGATTGATAACGGGCCTAGGCGGCTCGATCAATGTAGAGACGATTGAGTTGCTGGCACAGAATGTCGCCGGCGGTAATGAAGGCGGACTCGCCAATGTATCGATCGAGCAAGTTTTGCTTTGGAATCCTGATGTGATCATTACCATCGACCAGGACTTCGCAGCGAGTGTTTATGGCGATCCGTCCTGGGCCTCGGTGAACGCAGTGCGCAACGGCCGCGTTCACTTGTCGCCGAAAATGCCGTTCGGCTGGGTGGATTTCCCGCCATCGGTGAATCGCCTAATTGGCCTTTGGTGGCTCGCCAATATCTTGTATCCGGACAGATTTCATGAAGACATGCGTGCGCTAACACGCGACTTTTACACAATGTTCTATCACCGCACACCGAGCGACGTGCAGATCGATCATGTGCTGGCCGGGAGGGAATAGTTGACCCGCTCCGCTCTGCCCGGCCTCGCGATTGCGACCGCTGTGTTGTGTGTGGGTCTTCTTCTCGCCTTTACCGTCGGCCGCTATCCCGTGTCGGTCGCTGACCTTTTCAGCGTGCTGTTGGCAAAAATCAGTGGCCAAACTGCTGGCGCTTCAACGGCGGTCCAAAGCGTGATCCTGCAAGTGCGCGGGCCTCGCGTGCTGGCGGCGGTCCTGGTCGGGGCGGCGCTCGCAGTCGCCGGTACGGCGTTCCAAGGCTTATTTCGGAATCCGCTCGTGTCACCGGACATTCTGGGGGCTTCTTCGGGAGCGGCGTTGGGAGCCGTTATCGGCATATTCTTCTCGCTCGGCGTGCTCGCAATACAGGCTTTGGCTTTTGCCGGCGGGCTGCTCGCGGTCGCTGCGGTCTATCTAATCGGCTCGGCAGTGCGGGCACGCGATCCGATTCTGGTGCTTGTGCTGACCGGCGTCGTGGTCGGCGCATTGCTTGGCGCCGGCGTGGGCCTCGTAAAATATCTCGCTGATCCCTACAACCAACTGCCCGCCATGACGTTTTGGTTGCTCGGCAGCCTCGCGGCGGCAAATGTTACGGACCTGCTGCCACTATTCGGTCCGGTAGCGATTGGATCCGCGGTTCTGATCGCGTTGCGATGGCGGATGAATGTGATGTCGCTTCACGAAGAGGAAGCGCGCTCGCTTGGCATCGCCACAGGTCCGCTGCGTGTAGCGATCGTCGCAGCGGCAACGCTTACCACTTCGGCCAGTGTCGCAACTGCCGGCATCATCGGTTGGGTCGGCCTGGTGGTGCCTCATCTCGCACGCTCGCTGGTCGGGCCGGATTTCGCCCGGCTGTTGCCGACTGCGGCGATACTCGGCGGCGGCTATCTACTGCTCATCGACACGCTTGCTCGCACCGCAGCAGAAGTGGAGATACCGCTCGGCATTTTGACGGCGGTGGTGGGCACGCCATTTTTCATTTGGCTTTTGGCCAATATGCAGAAAACTTGGTCGTGAATATCGAAGGACGTAATCTTACCATCGGCTATCCGGACCGTACCGTCGGCCACGGACTCGATGTCGCGCTCGCAACCGGTGAAGTGCTTGCGTTGCTCGGGCCAAACGGTGGCGGCAAAACCACGCTGCTCAAGACGCTGCTTGGTCTCCTCAGACCAAAGGCTGGCGAAGTGCGGCTCGGCGACAAGCCACTCAATAATTACTCCATCCGTGAGCGGGCGCGGGTTATCGCCTATGTTCCTCAGGTGCACATCAGTACCTTCGCGTTCATGGTGGAAACCGTTGTTCTGATGGGCCGTACTGCACATGGCGGCTTGTTCAGCAGGCCGAGTGCGAAAGATCGCGCTGTCGCTCAAGCCGCGGTCGAACGCTTTGGCATCGCAGCTCTTGCCACGCGGCCGTACACCATGATCTCCGGTGGAGAACGACAACTGGTTTTGCTTGCGCGCGCCCTCGCACAGGAACCCCAATTCATCGTGCTCGACGAGCCAACCGCCAGCCTTGACTTCGGCAATCAGGGAAAGGTGATGAACGAGATTCGAGCACTCGCAAGATCGGGGCACGGCGTTCTATTCACCACCCACGACCCGAACCACGCCCTACGGGCGGCCGACCGCGCCTATCTCTTGCGTGAAGGCAAGCGGCTCGATGAGGGGCCGGTTGATACTGTCCTTCAACGCGCGCCGCTAGAGGCACTTTATGGTGCGCCAGTACAGCTTATCTCCGATGAGAACCGGCGCGCATTTCTTCCCGGTTGAAACTCTTTCAGAATATCCGCTTTTTGTAACAAAGCGTGACACGCGGCAACCATCCGCTAATTGCGCTAAATCAAATTTTTTGAAAATGCAATTGCCACCAAGCTGTTCGGGGGGAACATCTTTAGTTACAACCGCTCCGGCTGCGACCACTGAATTTTCGCCCACTATAACGCCACCAAGTATGGTGGCACCTGCTGCAATCCAAACGTTCTTTTCAATTGCGATTGGCTTTGCCTCAACGTGAGCCCGTCTCTTGGATAGTTCGAGCGGGTGACCTGAGGTGATGATATTCACGTTTGGCCCGATCATCACGTCATCGGCTATGTCAACGCCGGCCATGTCATAAAGCATGCAGCACTGATTAATGAACACCCGCGATGGCGCTGAACGCCGCGTCCCATTCGGGACTGGGGATTTGCACCCGCTTGGCGACGAATGGTCTCTCGACATGCATGTAGCCTTCCTCTTGAGTCTGATTCGCCCATCTTAGCAATTCGAAGGTGCCGGCTATTGGCACCTAACGGACATCACGACGGGGCTGATCATGTCCGCTTTTGGGGATAAAGCGGACATTGCGGGGACATGCGTTGATGTCTGCTTTTGAGAGAGAGCGGACATCGGGGCGGCGCTCGCTTAACGGAAGGCTACAGCTGGCAGAGGATAGCTGAGCACTGCGAAGAGGCCGCCAGCAAAAAAAATTACGCGGACAGGAGG
>Ga0209465_10000958_pt1 | contig 13090 bp, 9 predicted proteins | sample PanSoiPlot1MoBio_FD_188321 | JGI IMG/M metagenome (GOLD analysis project Ga0209465, IMG submission 188321) | Tropical forest soil microbial communities from Panama analyzed to predict greenhouse gas emissions - Panama Soil Plot 1 MoBio (SPAdes)... | ecosystem: Environmental > Terrestrial > Soil...
CTAATGCCCCAAATTTGAAGAGGGGAAGGGTGAGGTGTCCTGAAGCGGTCTACCCGATCAGCCGTGATAACGTCTAGCGATGGCAATTCCAAAGAACAATACGACATGCTGCATTGTTGGAGGCGGCCCCGCAGGCATAATGCTGGGCTACCTGTTGGCCCGCTCAGGAGTGCAAGTTACGGTTCTGGAGAAACACGCTGACTTCTTCCGTGATTTCCGCGGAGACACTGTACACCCATCGACCCTGGAAGTGATGTACGAACTCAGGTTGCTCGACGATTTGCTAAAGCTGCCTCATCAGGAGTTGAGTTCGGTCAGTGGCGTTTTTGGGGACTACGTCTTCAAGGCAGCCGACTTTACTCACCTGCCGACCCATTGCAAGTTCGTGGCGCTCATGCCGCAATGGGACTTTCTCGACTTCCTCTCGGGAAAGGCGAAACAGTTCCCCTCATTCCAACTCTGCTTGCAGCACGAGGCAGTTGATCTGATCCGCGAAGATGGTCAGATCAACGGCGTACGCGTGCAAACTCCCGATGGCCCCGCCGAGATTCGTGCCGACTTGGTCATCGGATGCGACGGCCGACATTCCACAATCCGGCAGGCGGCTGATCTGGAGGTAATCGAGCGCGGAGTGCCTATCGATGTGCTGTGGTTCCGTATCAGCCGCATCACAACTGACCCTGAACAACTGCTGGGCAACTTCAACTTTGGGCGGGCGCTGGTGCTTATCAATCGAGGTGACTACTTTCAGGTTGGCATGCTGATTCGCAAAGGTTCATTTGAGGAAATGAAGGACCAAGGACTCGAGGCATTTCGCGAGGCTGTGCGGCACATCGCGCCATATCTTGGCGATCGCGTAGAGGAGTTGAAAGACTGGGACCAGATCAAGTTGCTCTCAGTACAGGTCAACCGTCTGCGGAAGTGGTGGCGCCCTGGGTTGTTGTGTATCGGCGACGCTGCGCATGCCATGTCACCAGCGGGCGGGGTGGGCATCAATCTGGCCATTCAAGATGCGATTGCGACCGCCAACCTGCTCGCCGATCCGCTGCTCGAAGGTCGGGTGGCCGAGTCAGATCTCACGCTGGTACAGCGGCGACGTGAGTTTCCCACGATTGTGACTCAGCAACTTCAGATTTACGCTCACAGCCGGCTTGTAAAGGTCTTTGACAATCCGGGGCCCGCGAAAGTGCCGTGGCAACTGAAGACAGTTTTTCAGATTCCCGGAGTGCAGCGGCTCACGGCGCGAACTATCGGCATGGGCGTCAGGCCGGAACACCTCAAGGGAGCGCGCCCGAGCCCGGACTGGAAGTCGGCATGCATAAAGAGCATCGCATTCGCAATTGGAGTTGTATCGGCTGCGTTGGCCGTGTCGTTATTGGGTCGACGGAGACGACAGACTGCCATGTTTTAAAAGATCTGTGGCTGCCCTAGGCAACTGGCATCGTGGTTGAATATATCCGCGCCGAGAAAGCCGAATGGGGTGATGGCCCCACGCCTACCCCTTACCCGTTTTCACATTTGGGGCATTAGGTTGCGGCAGATGTTAATTGGAGCGTTCCTAGCGCTGTAACTGGGCTTCTGAGGGCCTCGAATGCACGATAATTGAAGATCGCCTTGCTTCCGGGAAGCTGTTCTTTTGGAGCTTGCGGGAATCACTGACATAATCAGTTCGTTGTATATCGTTCAGAGAGCAATATGGAGCCACAGAATTGGGATCGCCAACCTGGCAGGAGATCGCAGATTGGAGGCGCGCTCGCGCTTGCAATCGGCATACTGCTGTGGATCTTCCTGCCTGTGCCTCCCCCAGGTTCACCAGTGGATTTTCACCGCATGAGCTATGCGTTCATTGCTGTAGGCATTCTTGGCATCGCAGTGGGAACGATTGGCCGCAAACTTTTTCTTTGATAGCCCATCAGCGTAGTTTTAGGACACGATCAAATGCCTCTTGTTTACCCGAACCGGATTCCCTGAGCTATGGCTTTCCGGGCACACCTACCCCCTACCCCTGTTCACATTTGGGGCATTAGGTCGTGACCGACGTTAGTCGGATAGGTCCTGACAGACGTGAGTCGGACGTGCGTATCTCAGTTCTTGGGAACACCAAGCACCGCGCGTCGAATCCACTCGGATAGGGTCCGGTCGTTCCTTTTTGCGGCAGCGGCCAATTGCTCAGCTTCGGCCTTCGTAAACCGGACGGGCACGATCTTGCCCTTAGCTTCCCCTTTCGGCAGTTTCGGCCTTCCGGGTTTGCGCTTCACAGAAAGTATCTCTAATGTTATTGTATTACAATAAATAACACTCTGTCAAGTAGCAGTCTTTACCTAAAGCCTGAAACAGGAGCTTTCACCGGTGTGCATCACAGACGGCAAACGCCTCCTGCTTGGTTCGCCATAGGCTTTGGAAAAGGCGGCGGAGCTCGTCGGGATTCGATCGGGATGTCGGCCGTGGCGAAAGCATCTTATCCAAAGCCGAAAGCAAGCTTGCGCTCGCCGCAAGCCTCCCTCCACTTGCTCGGATACCGTCTGCTAATGCGTCCTGGTCATAGTCCGTCGGATGCCGGCCGAGTAAGCATTGCAGCATTACTACGCCAAGCGAAAAAACGTCGGAAGCACAGGATAATGGTGCTAGTCCTCCGAGTTGCTCTGGCGAAAAGTAGCCCAATGTCCCCATTGGTTTCAGGGTCGGCGACGTATTGGTTGGATCAGCATATCTAGAAGGCGCAAGTGTGCGATGAGCATTATCTTGATCTAAGTATCGGGCAGCGCCGAGATCGATGAGAATGGCGCCGACCACTGACCCAAGCATCACGTCGTCATCAGAGGCTCTGAGCATTATGTTGGAAGGCTTTATATCTCCATGAACAATACGTCGCGACCAAATGTGGGCGATAGCTGCCGAAACATCGCGCCCTACCGCCAGAGTTTCAGATTCCAGCAGTGGTCCGTCCTTCAACCGAACGTTTAGCGGTTGTCCCTTTACGAATTTCCATGCAACGTATCTTGTGTGACGAGTGGCTACATCACAATAACCGTGCTCAATTAGCCGAGCCAGATTCGGATGTGCGACATTCTCCATCGCGGTAACCTCGCGCTGTACGCGAACATCTTGACTGGGATAGAAATGCAATTTCAGAGCTACATCGTCACTTGCCTCTGAACCGTCTTGCCGAGAAGTTCTGGTTGCCCTGAAGACCGCTCCCTGACCGCCCACCGCGATTACGGGGCCAACGACATAGCGCCCGCCCAGCGCGGCTTGTACATCTTCACGCACAAAGGGGCAGGAATTTTGGTGGAGTGCCATTCGGCTTACGATGTCAGCGGCAGGGCCAACTTTTCTCTTCGTGGAATCGAGAAATTCGCAGAAACTGCGCCGTAATGTCAATTGCCTCATGCGTGGCCTTGTCTTCACCTACCAGAACAAAGTGTATGAACAAGTTGACGGCAACCCGTGACGCGGGAGTGCAGCTTCCAAGCGTGCGGCTGAAACGGCTGCTCACGAAGAATCCTCTGGGGAAAAGGAATAACTCAGCAACGGAGTCGAAATCTTTCATATTCTTGATGTACCTGTAATTAATGCATGACTCGTCCTGTGGTTGCCTTTTAACCAACATGCGATGAAGTTACTTTCGTAACCTGGTTGGGCTTCTAGTCGGGATATTGTTCAGACTATGGTCAAAGGCTTTACAGTTTGTTCCGGCGTTTCGATCGAGCCAATTGTGCGCGATGTGAAACCTACGGCTCCTGTCGATAAAACCGCCTGCTCATTGAGTGATTTCATCGCATTTCCCTGCTTCCAAGGGCGTGTGTTTCTCGTTATGGTGCACTACGCCAATGTTGGCGAGGATCGCATCACTCCCGCGCAAGCAGCAGCGTTTCCCCTCAATTCTGAGCTACATTTGAGTCTGATAGCACCAGAGATGCTGGCGGCATGATTTTCCTTACGACGACCACACCCGAACTGGGGAGTTAGCCTGTTGGGAACGGGGATTCTCTGTGGTTGGGGGAGTTGGAACAAACGCCGATCAATCTGTCGCCGGTAACTGACTATCCGCCCTCCCTGGCCTAGTACTCCAGAATCTCCACCTCGATCTGTATGTCCGCGTGCCAACGGCCCACCAACCGTACCAAAAACGCACCAAATACCGACGAATATACCCGCATTTCCGGTAACTAACCCTATCTAACCTCTTTAGAACCAACGGCCGATGGGAGGATTGTTCCTGTGAAGATGGCACTCTACCGCCGAGTTAAGCGCCCGCTGATGCGCTGATTCGATTGTTCTCACAGTGCCCAGTTCAGCACGATTGAGCACATCATTTCACGTCTTTCATAGGTGTGATAGTGGCGTATTCGTGGCCGAGGCCGTCTGTTGCGCGCACGATTACGGACGCAAACGCCTCGCGAAACTCGGGATACTTGGTCAATAGTGCTTTCATCACCCCCGCGTTTTCTTGTGCGGCCATAACCGGGTTGCTCGCAGTCGCGCTTTCGTATTCCAAACGCAGGTCCATGTCGGCGCCCAGCGTGACAGCGGCAAGTTCGGTGACTTTGACAGGCTTGCCTCCCACAGTTAGCTCCAATGGTGCGCTGGTTCCCGGCATATCGGGAGGGCGCGAGGCCTGGATTTCCTCGTTGAGCTTATCGAGCGGTGGCGTGCTGATGAAGTCTACCGGCGCCAGTAATTCCCATGCGATGAGGTAGTAGAGCCAGGCGTTATGCAGTTGGCCCTTTTCCTTGTAGGCGCGTGCCTTGGTTACAAACCATTCGCCGTCGTGATCGCTTATCGTGTTTCGCCGGACGTAGTATCCGGCCAGCTTCCAGGAATTTCTTCCTGTATCTTTCAGAATCAAAGTCAAGGTTAGGGGTTCTTTGCCGGTGAGCTTCGCGATAACCAGCGCATAGCGCGCGGGCGGAAGGTTCGGTATCGAGATGCCAACGCGGCTCGCTGAATTGTAGATGCCGCAGTAGAAGTCGGCCCGCTGCCATGTCGACTTCGAATTGGAGGCATCCAGCACGAAAACGCGCGTCTCGGAGAGCTGGTTCTGCGCGAACAGAGCTTTGTTGTTGACCACAGCCTGCTCAATGCCGGAGAAATTTCCAGCTACGTCGGGCAGGGCGTTGGTCTTGAGGGTGGCAAGATCGCCTTGCGCTGACAGATTCAAGAATTGCTGAGCCGCCGCTTCCAAGGACGTTCTGGTGGCGCCGTCAATTTCTGATCCGCTGTAGCACTCCTGCGCGTGCGCCGAAACGAGAAGAGCCAGGCTTGCCAGAATGGTTGCGGCGAAAGCTCGGCTGTGCCGATACAAAACCAAGAAGTGCAAGCTCGCGACAAATCGTGCCGTTTTTGCCAAATCAGCAAAACTCCGGACCCGGGCCAGGGGTTAAAATGGGCGAAGCGGCGAAGCGAAGTTCGTCGCCAGCCTTAAATTCATGTTACGCTCCTGCATGTTACGCTCCTGTATGTTACGCTCCTGTCGAATGCGCGGATTGGCAATGTTGCTTCTGCTGTGTGTCGCCGTTGGTGGTTACGCACAAACGCAGCCCCCAGCAGGCGCGCCGAACAAGGGAGCTGCTTCGACGGCTTCCTCCCAGAAGCCACGAGTACATGTCAAGAAGGCTCCGGCCCCAGTTGAGGTTCCACCACCGCCGCCGACCTTGGAACAACAGCCGCCAGCGCCTCCGCAGGTTACTTATCAAGATGGACAGCTCACCATCAATTCCTCGAACGCCACGCTGTCGCAGATCTTGCGCTCGGTACAGGCGCAAACCGGAGCCGCAGTGGACATTCCTCCCGGAGCCGGCGGTGAGCGGGTTGTCGCGAACCTTGGCCCGGGAAAACCGCAAAGCGTGCTAGCCAGCCTGCTCAACGGCAGCCGCTTCAATTACGTCATCTTGGGTGATTTCAACCAGCCGGGGGCGGTGCACAAGGTCATTCTCATGGCGAAGACCGGAGGAGCAGGCACCAGCGCTGGGCAGCAAGCTATCGCGCAGAGCAATTTCCAGCAGCCGCAGCTACAGATGCCGCAGGGCGTCGAGCCGCCGGAAGATGATTATCCGCAGAACGAACCTGTGGTCGAAAACGAGAACCAGCTACAGCCTGGACAACCAGGGATGCCGGGCAGCGAGAACCTGACTCCTGACCAGATAAACAGCGGCAACAAGACGCCGGAACAATTGTTGCAGGAACTGCAACGCATGCAGCAGCAACAACAGCAGATGCAGCAGCAGCTCAATCCGGCGAATCAGCAACCGCTGAACCAGCAACCCCAGAACCAGCCGCAGGGAACTCCATTCCCGAATCCGCCGCAGCCAAGGCAACAGTAGCTGGTTGCTTATAAAGGCCGGCGTCCTATACGTTGCTGAGATCTTAATGCTGGTCTAGCCGGAAACAAAGGACGCTGCTCCCCGGCTTGAGCTGTTTTTGGGAATGTGTAGCCGGACTTACGAGGCTGTGACGAAAGTCTGCCGTGCCTACTGGACTCGAGCTAAATTTTCCTCTTCACCGCCTAGATGTAGATTGTTCTGTGCCTCCGGCACTCGAATCATAGCCTCTGTTCCACCACAATGAACCACCTACGAGCTTCGTAGCAGCACGCCCAGGCCTAAAACCACGTCGTGGCTCCGCTGCTAGGTTCGAAATCAGGACTAGTTCGCATTTACTAGCTTCGGAAGCGATTCGAGATAAGGCGCGTGGGCCACGCCGCGTTCAGTGATGATGGCCGTCACATATTCGCTGGGAGTTACATCGAAGGCGGGATTCTCGACGTGCACGTCATCAGGTGCGATTTGCCTGCCCGCCAAGTGGGTGACCTCCGTGGTGGCGCGCTGCTCAATGGGAATCCGACTGCCGTCGAGTGTGTTCAGGTCGATTGTTGAAATAGGCGCTGCGACATAAAAGGGAATCGCGTGCTCCTTTGCCAGCACCGCGACCGTATAGGTACCGATTTTGTTGGCCACGTCGCCGTTGGCGGCAATGCGGTCAGCGCCCACGATGACGGCATCGATCTTGCCGAGCCGCATCATGGCTCCGGCCGTGTTGTCGGCAATTAACGTGGTGGGAATGCCGTCTTTCATCAGCTCCCACGCTGTCAGACGAGCACCCTGCAGAAAAGGCCGAGTCTCGTCGGCGAAGACACTAAGCTTTTTCCCCGATTCAACAGCAGCACGGATAACTCCCAAAGCCGTTCCGTATCCCGCTGTAGCCAGGGCCCCGGCGTTGCAGTGGGTGAGCACGGCGCCCGTGGAGGGCAGCAGGGCTGCGCCGTTGCGACCCATGGCTTGATTAATGGCGATGTCTTCGGCTAGTACCCGCTGCGCCTCGGCAACCAGTTCGCTTTTGATCTTATCGATAGGCAGAGGGCGAAGCTGGTCAAACTTGTCGCGCATCCGCCGAATACCCCAGAAAAGGTTGACTGCCGTAGGCCGCGTATCTGCTATCACTTTGCAGATCCTATCGATGTCACGTTCGAACTCCGACAGCGTCGTGGCCTTCGATTGCAGTGCTCCGAGCGCTACTCCCATGGCAGCGGCAACGCCGATCGCCGGCGCCCCGCGCACGATCATGGTGCGGATAGCGTCGGCAATCTCTTCTGAATTTTTGCAGGTGACGTACACCTCTTCCGTCGGCAGCTTTGTCTGATCGATGAAGCGCACGCCTGCCTCTGTCCATTCCAGTGTTTTGATCATGAATCTCGTTTAGTACAGGCTTAGCCCTGTCCTTGCGCCATCATTCGTGCCCGAGATAAACGGTCATTTTCGATAGCGGTGTGCTCCGCGCGAACGTCGTTAGCCGTGAACAGTGCCACGAACCGCGCCGGCGCTGCGGCCATTTCCACGTTCGCGCGACCGCCGGCTTCTTCGCGCTCGACCAGGCAAAGCACTCCGGAGATGTGAAACCCGAACTCCCGGGCAGCTTCAATCGCCTGAATGGTGGAAGCGCCGGTGGTACACACATCGTCCACGATAACCACGTGCGCGCCCTTTTCGCCGAAGCCTTCGATGCGCTGGCCGGTGCCGTGAGTCTTCTCTGATTTGCGGACCAGAAAGCCGTTGATCGGTGTGCCTAGCTGCGCGCTGATCACCGAGGTTGCGACCACGATGGGGTCGGCGCCCATCGTCAGGCCACCGATGGCGTCGGCCTGCCACTTGCGGCCATGGATTTCTTCCAGTACGAGCTCGCCGGTGGCAACGGCTCCGGCGGCATCCAACGTGGTCAGCCGGCAATCGATGTAGTAATCGCTCGTGCCGCCGCTGGAAAGCGTAAAGTTTCCCAGCCGGAAGGACTTCTCGGCCAGCAGTCTCAGGAGTCGTGCGCGGGCATTTCGCATCATGTTCAACGATAACACCTCAATTCATTGCCTTCTCGAGATGAAGGAAGCCGTCACTGGCTACCCACAACGAACCAAACAAAGCAAGGTTGTAACCGCAGTGCATCAGGAAAGAAGCCGCCACGGAGCCTGTGCGTTCGCGCACCAGCGTGAACACCAAACCCACGACGAAGATGCTTACGAGCGGCGCCCACGCATAATCTAATTGACCGCCATGGATGAAGGCGAACGTGGTGGCAGTGACCAGCACCGCGGCGGTAACACCGGCGGCACGACGCACCAGAGGATAGAGCATTCCGCGAAAGAAGAGCTCTTCGAGCAGCGGCGCGAGGGTGATGCCGAAAATGGCCATCAGGTAGGCGCCGAGCCTGTCAGTGAAAAACTTGTCGACCGGTAACGATTTGGGAATGGGCAGATAACGCGAGGCCAACTCAACCACAAAAGCGAACCCCACACCTGCGAGCAAAAATACAATGGCGCGGGCCTTGGGCCAGTTCCATTGAATGGTTCGCCAGAAATCCAGGCGCGATTTGTTGCGCACCAGAAACATCATGAACGCAATCACCAGAGGGTACGCAGCGACCTGCGATCCGATTACCACGATTGGACTGGAGGCAAGGTCGCCGAGGGGAACGTGCCGCTTGCCCGTGAGCAGATGCGCCGCTCCCAGGGCGAGTGCGGTGAAGAGCACGATGCTGGCAACGGTGAAGGCAAGTACCGCGGCCACATCCCAGGCTGACCACGGGGGAAAGACGGCCCTGGGGAGTTGGGCGACGGGCGCGTCTACCGAAGGAGAGGTCGTGTACCCAGGCGGGGACGATCCCGGCGAAGGTTGTTCAGACCACTCGAGTGGATTGTGTTCAGGCTCGACCACAGTATTCGTTGCGCTGCCCTAAAACTCTACCGCATTAGATGCAACGTGCAGCAATTTCGCCAATGCCTGGCCGGTATGAGACTTTTTGACGCCGGCGACCTGCTCGGGAGTACCCTGGGCCACGATGCGGCCGCCGTCCTCGCCGCCTTCCGGGCCAAGGTCGATGATCCAGTCGGCGTTGCGGATAACGTCCATGTTGTGCTCGATGATAATGATGCTATTGCCAAGATCGGTGAGCCGGTGCAGCACCTCAAGCAGTTTGCTGACATCTTCGAAATGCAGTCCGGTGGTGGGCTCGTCGAGCAGGTACAGGGTCTTGCCGGTCTGTCGTTTGCTCAACTCGCGCGCCAACTTAATGCGCTGTGCCTCGCCGCCGCTCAGCGTCACCGCCGACTGCCCAAGATGGATGTAGCCCAGGCCGACATCCACCAGCGTCTGCAGCTTTTGGCGAATCTGAGGGATGTTTTCCAGCAGCGGGAGGGCGTCAGCAACCGGCGTTTCCAGCAGGTCGGCAATAGAGTAGCCCTTGTATTTCACAGCGAGTGTCTCGTGGTTATAGCGCTTGCCGCCGCAAACTTCGCACTGCACGTAGACGTCGGGGAGGAAGTTCATTTCGATGCGACGTTGTCCGTCGCCTTGGCAGGCTTCACAGCGCCCGCCGGCGACGTTGAAGGAGAAGCGTCCAGCCTTGTAGCCACGCTCGCGCGATTCGGGCAGCATGGCGTATAGATCGCGAATCTGCGTGAACACGCCCGTGTAAGTTGCCGGGTTCGAGCGCGGGGTGCGCCCAATCGGCGACTGGTCGATGCGGATGACCTTGTCGATGAATTCCGTACCGGAAATGTTTTTGTGCGCCCCGGGTTCTTCGCGGGAACCGTAAATCGCCTTGGCCAGCGCGCGGTAGAGAATGTCATTGACCAGCGTCGATTTTCCCGAGCCTGAGACTCCTGTAACCACAGTCATCACACCCAGGGGGATCGTCACATCAACGTGTTTCAGGTTGTGCTCGCGCGCACCCAGTATTGTGATGGCGTTGCCATTGGGGTGCCTGCGGTCGTAACGGTACAGCACCTGTTTGGCGCCCGAGATGTATTGGCCCGTCAGCGACCGCGGAAAGCTCTCAATTTCGCGCGGCGTGCCACTCGCCACGACTTCCCCGCCGTGGCGTCCTGCGCCGGGGCCAAGGTCAATGACGTAGTCGGAGCGGCGAATGGTGTCCTCATCGTGCTCGACGACCAGGACTGTGTTGCCTAAGTCGCGCAGCGACTCCAGCGCTGCGAGCAAACGCTCGTTGTCGCGGTGATGCAAACCAATTGAGGGCTCATCCAGGACATAGAGTACGCCGCGCAGCTTAGAGCCGATTTGCGTCGCCAGTCGGATGCGCTGTCCTTCGCCGCCGCTTAGCGTCATGGCTGAGCGGTCGAGCGAGATGTAGCCGAGACCAACCGCATTGAGGAACTGCAATCTCTCGATGACTTCGCGCAAGATGCGGCCCGCAATCTTCTGCGCGCGTTCGTTGAGCTTGATTTTGGCTGCTGCTCCTTCCGCGCGCGAGACCGGCAACGCTGTGAAGTCGGCGATGGATATGCCATTCACCTTGACGGCCAGGCTTTCGGGGCGCAGACGCTTGCCGTCGCACGCCGGGCATCGTGAAGCCGACATATGGTCGAGCAGCCACTGGCGATAGGTCTCTGAGCTGCTTTCTTCCATCGCCTGTCGAAGATAGGCGAAGACGCCGAGGAAGCCTCCACGCTTTTTCTCGCCCGGCTCGGGTCCATACAAGATGAGGTTTTGCGTTTTGCGAGGAAGCCGCTCGAAAGGCTTGGACAGATCGAAGCCGTATGCGGCGGCAGCGAGATGCAACGTGTGTATCAGATTTTGCGAGGCTGATCCCGGACCAAGCCCGCCTTCCAGCAGCGGCTTCGACCAGTCAGTGATGACCTTGGCTGGATCGAAGTCGTACTTACTGCCCAGCCCATTGCACTCCGGGCAAGCGCCGTAAACGCTGTTGAAGGAGAAAGATCGCGGCTCGAGCACCGGGACGTTGATGCCGCACTCCGGGCAAGCGAGCTTGGAGGAATACAGCCTTTCCTCGCCATCCACGACAGCCACCAACACCAGGCCATCAGCCATCTTCATCGCGTCTTCCACCGCAGTGGCCAGCCGCCGTTCGATCCCGGGCTTTACCAGCAGACGGTCAATCACGACCTCGATCGTGTGGTTCTTGCGCCTGTCGAGCTTCACCTCTTCGTCGGTAATTTGGTGGAGCTCGCCGTCGATGCGAGCCCGGCTGCGGCCCTGCTGCACAAGCTTATCTAGCTCCTTTTTGAACTCGCCCTTGCGCCCGCGAACGATCGGGGCCAGGATCATGACCCGCTCTTCCGGCTGGAGTTCCATCACCCGCTGCACAATCTGGTCGGCTGATTGACGCGAAATCTCGCGGCCGCAATGGGGGCAGTGTGGGACTCCGATCGAGCTATAAAGGAGCCGCAGGTAATCGTAGATTTCCGTGATGGTGCCGACCGTGGAGCGCGGGCTGCGGCTGGTCGTTTTCTGCTCGATGGCAATCGATGGGCTAAGGCCATCGATGCTGTCCACGTCTGGACGCTCCATCTGGTCGAGGAACTGCCGGGCGTAGGCGGAGAGCGTTTCGACGTACCGCCGCTGCCCTTCCGCGTAAATAGTGTCGAAGGCCAAAGAAGACTTGCCCGATCCGCTGAGCCCGGTGATCACCGTCAGGCTGTTCCGGGGAATTTCGACGTTGATGTTCTTCAGGTTATGCTGCCGAGCACCCCTGACTGTGATGTTGGTAAGACCCATTGCCTTGAACTATGAATGTGGATCCTGGGTGCCCCATCCTTTCCCCGCCTTTGGGAAAGGGTGGGAACAAGAGTTCACAGCTTGCTGTAGTGAGTTCAAAGGATGGAAAACGCAGCTCTACTCTCGTATCTTATTTGCCACTCGCCAGCAGCGTCAATTCCACGTTAGAGTGACTGCGCCTTACGGCGTTAAGCCGTAGAATAGGAAAGACATGACGCCAGTCTTGATGTCGTTTTTGCTGCTGTTTACCATCCTAGTTTGTTTCGTTTTAGGCATTGCTCTTGGTTATTGGGCGGTTTGTGGGATCCTGAACTTCTTCAACCCCTCACGACCTCGCAAGACCCGCACCCCACGCCCAACCTTCGCACCCTCACCCAGTGGCGATTAGATCTCACTTTTTAGGGCTACGACCGATGGGTTCGCATGGCGGCAACCGTTTTGCTGCATTTCGCCGTAGCGTTTATACACAGAGCCATAAGGCTGCGGGCACCTGTCTGCTGCAACTTTTCCCAGTCTGACCGATCCCGATGCGAAATGCATCACCGCATTCCGTGACGAGCGTCACAGAAGTGCTTCATCCTCTGTAACAGACTGAACCTGCGGCCGGAGAAATCCGGCTGCGCGGATCGGGCGTCAATGGGTCATACCTTAAGAATTATGGTTAATGACCACGGCCCGGTAGGTTGGTTCCGCGTGGCACTCTCTGAAAGAGGAAGTAATGAAAAGAGTCATTTTTGCAGTGCTACTTACGGCGCTGGCGCTGTTCCTGATCCTTCCGAACTTGTCGTGGGGGTTCTAAAGTAGCTCCGCCCGCAGAGACGGTACAGCCAGCCAAGCGGTTGCCGCTCGTTCTGCGATATTACTGAGGGCTCTGCGCAATGTGTGGTTCTGGCCGTTGTCGTCACGCGGTTTGGATGACGGCGGCAGGATAGTGCATTTCCGCATTGTCGCCGCTACGAATACGGACCTAAAGAAGCTCATCGAGGAAGGGAAGTTCCGCCCCGATCTTTACTACCGTCTCAACGTCTTCCACATCGAGCTGCCGCCGCTGCGCGAGCACCGCGAAGACA
>Ga0209465_10000959_pt1 | contig 13063 bp, 13 predicted proteins | sample PanSoiPlot1MoBio_FD_188321 | JGI IMG/M metagenome (GOLD analysis project Ga0209465, IMG submission 188321) | Tropical forest soil microbial communities from Panama analyzed to predict greenhouse gas emissions - Panama Soil Plot 1 MoBio (SPAdes)... | ecosystem: Environmental > Terrestrial > Soil...
GAGAAGTCGGTCATGCGGCGGGAACCACCGGGGGAAGGTGCGCGGCGAAGCGCGGGGACACGAGACGCAAGAGGACGCGGCGCAGCGGCAGCCAGCCGACACCCAGGGTGAGCACCATGCCGCCGAGAACGAGCAGCGTGGCGGCGAAGATGGCGGCCTGGTCGACCGAGGCCGCCTTGAGCGCATAGGCGATGACGACGCCGAGATAGGTCAGCGTCGAGACCAGCAGGGCGCGGCGATCGATTGCGACCGCGACGATCGTGAGCGCCAGCACGATCCCGACGATGGTCACCGCCACCTGGTCGGTCATCGTCTTGAATGCGTTGTCGGTCGCAAGCGCGATCAGCGAATGCACGATCAAGGGTGCCGCGAGCAGGTGCAGCCAGAAGGCGCAATCGGCCCGTCGCGTCGTGCGCTCGCGGTCCGAAATGTCGAACGCCATGGCGGCGGCGAAGACGGCAAGTCCGCACGCGAGCAGGATCGCGGTCTGAGCCAGGTGTTGGGTATCGGCCCCGACCAGTTGCGCCGCCATCATGACGGCGATCACCAACCCGCCCGCCGCGGGCAGCAGCGCGAAGGGCAGCCGGAAGCGGGCGTAGAACACCAGCGCGGCGGCTGCCGCGACCAGTCCCTTCGCGGCGCCGTCCAGCGACGATGTCGCCCACGGTCGGCCGCCGAGAAAGAGCCCGATGTTGGGCGGGGTCTGTGCGCCAGCCGCGCCGGTCAAGTCGACTGGCACCGCCATGAACACGAAGTAGACGAAAAATAGCACCAACAGGATTCCCGGCAACACCAGCCGCAGGCGTGCCACCAGGAGCTCCGCGAGCGCCCACACAATGGCGGCGGCGAAGAGGCTTCTGGTCACCGCAGTGCCGGCGAAGTACGTGGCGCCCACGCCGAACAGCACGACGCCGCTGGCGAAGAAGAAATCGTTGAAGCCGCGCATGAAGCGGAAGCGTTCCTCGTGGCCGAGCTCGGCGATTCGCGCCGTTTCGCGTTTCGCCGCGAGTGCGCGGAGTGCGCTCGCCTGCGCGTCCGTGATGATCCCTTGGGCGACGCCGGCCGCGAGGTCGTCCTGCGTAAGCATCTAGAGCTTCTCGATCGTCACGTTGCGATTGGTGTAGACGCAGATGTCGGCCGCGATCGCCATCGCCTTCTTGACGATCGCCTCGGCATCGAGATCGGAGTCGATGAGCGCGCGCGCGGCCGCCAGCGCATAGTTGCCGCCCGAGCCGATGCCCATCACGCCGCCCTCGGGCTCCAGCACGTCCCCGGTGCCGGTGAGCACCAGCGACACCTCCTTGTCGGCGACGATCATCATCGCCTCGAGCCGGCGCAGGTAGCGGTCGGTGCGCCAGTCCTTGGCGAGCTCGACCGCGGCGCGCATGAGCTGACCCGGATACTGCTCGAGCTTCGCCTCGAGCCGCTCGAACAGCGTGAACGCATCCGCGGTCGCGCCCGCAAAGCCGCCGATCACGTCCCCCTTGGTCAGCCGGCGCACCTTGCGCGCATTGGCCTTGACGATGGTCTGGCCGATCGAGACCTGGCCGTCGCCGCCGATCGCCACGGTGCCGCCCTTGCGGACCGTCAGGATGGTCGTGCCATGCCAGGGTCCGGACGAGGCAGGCGAGTGGGAGGAAGCAAACGGGAGGGGCATGGGTGCATGGGCCTTGCGTTGGCAGTCATTTAAGGATCGCCGGCGTTTGATGCAAATGGTGGGCTCGGCGCAAGGCCAGGGTCGGTTCGGCCGACGGTCATTCCGGGCAATCGAGGCGCGCGGCCCATGCGGCTTGATGCGGCTTGCCGTCGAAAAGCCGATATGGCGGACTGCCATGGCGGCGGACCGCCGCCGTCCGGTCGCAAGCGAGGTGCATCTGCGTGACGATCGCCCCTTACGGTTCCTGGACCTCGCCGATCACGTCCGCGCTGATCGTCGAGCGCTCGATCGGGCTGATCGACGCGCGGCTCGACGGCGGCGCAATCTTTTGGCTGGAGCAGCGGCCGCAGGAGAATCGTGGCGTCGTGGTGCGCGCCGCCGCGGACGGGGCGCGTGACCTCGTGGCCAAGCCGTTCAGCGTGCGCTCGCGGGTGCACGAATATGGCGGCGGCGCCTGGCTGGTCGCCGGCGGCACGCTCTATTTCTCCAACGACCAGGATCGCGGCCAGGGCCGCGAGCCCGATCGCCGCTTGTATCGGCTTGGGCCCGACGATCCGGTGCCGCAGCCCATCACGCCGGATGGCCGCTGGCGCTATGCCGACGGCATCATCGACCGCGCGCGCCGACGCTGGATCGGCGTGCGCGAGGATCACACCGATTCGGAGAAGCCGCATCCCGACAACGCGATCGTCGCGGTCGATCTGAACCGTCCCGGCGCCGCGGCGGTCGCCGTTCTCGCGTCCGGGCACGACTTCTTCTCCTCGCCACGGTTGTCGCCGGACGGCCGTCGGCTGGCCTGGCTCGCATGGGACCATCCCAACATGCCGTGGGTCGGCACCACGCTCTATGTCGCCGAGCTCGGCGCATCCGGTGATCCGGTCGGCGCGCCGACGGCGGTCGCCGGCGGCGTGCGCGAGTCGATCGTGCAGCCCGAATGGTCGCCGGACGGCGCGATGCTCGCCTTCGTATCGGACCGCACCGGCTGGTGGAATCTCTACGGCTACGACGTGGCGCGCAACGCCGCCAAGCCGATCGCGCCGCGGCAGGCCGAGTTTGCACACGCGCAGTGGGTCTTCGGCATGTCGTCCTATGCCTTCGCGGGACGCGGCCGCATCGTCACAAGCTACGTCGAGGACGGCATCGGCCGGCTCGCGGTGGTCGACGTCGAGTCCGGGGTGCTGACCGACCTCGACCTGCCGTTCAGCCAGTTCTGGTCGGTGCGCGCCGACGGCGAGGATCTCGCGGTATTCGGCGCAGCCGCCTATGACCGGCCGGGGAGCGTCGTCGCCTATGATCTCCATGCGCAAAGCCATCGCGTGCTCAAGCAGGCGAGCGACCTCGCCGACGATCCGCAGTTGCGCAGGTATTTCTCGCGGCCCCAATCGGTCGCGTTTCCGACCACCGGGGGTCGCACCGCCCACGGCCTCTTCTATCCGCCGACCAATCCGAATTTTACGGCGCCCGCCGGCGAGCGGCCGCCGCTGTTGGTCAAATGTCACGGCGGGCCGACCTCGAGCGCGTCGAGTGCGCTCGATCTGCGCGTGCAGTACTGGACCAGCCGCGGCATCGCGGTGTTCGACGTCAACTATGGCGGCAGCACCGGCTATGGCCGCGAGTATCGCGACCGCCTGCATCGGCAGTGGGGCGTCGTCGACGTCGACGACTGCGTCAACGGCGCCGCGTTTCTGGCCGACCAAGGCCGCGTCGACGGCGCGCGGGCGGTGATCACCGGCGGCAGCGCCGGCGGCTATACGGCGCTTGCGGCGTTGACGTTCCGTGACGTCTTCCGCGGCGGCGGCAGTCACTACGGCATCAGCGACATCGCGGCGCTCGCCCGCGACACCCACAAGTTCGAGTCGCGCTATCTGGATTGGCTCATCGGCCCCTATCCGCAGGACGAGGCGGTCTATCGCGAGCGCTCGCCGCTCTTTCACGCCGAGCGGCTGACGCGGCCGGTGATCTTCTTCCAGGGCAGCGAGGACCGGGTGGTGCCGCCGGACCAGACTGCCAGGATGGTGGAGGCGCTGCGCCGGCAGAACGTCCCGGTCGGCTTCCTGCTGTTTGCCGGCGAGCAGCACGGTTTCCGCCAGGCCGCCAATATCCAGCGGGCGCTCGACGCCGAGCTCTATTTCTACGCTGTCCAGGTGTTTCGCAGCGGCCTGAGCTTCTAGCGCAGAAATGCGCCAGGCGGCCACCTGATTGCCGGCGTCGTGCCGCAGTAGCGAAGGGCGCGAACCCCTGATAAAAGGCGCTCGCCCTTCACGCCCAGGCGGACGAATCCATGCGCAAAGGCTCGGTCAAGCGCACCACCAAGGAAACCGACGTCGAGGTCGCGGTCGACCTCGACGGCACGGGTGCGTCGTCGATCGCGACCGGCATCGGCTTTCTCGATCACATGCTGGATCTGCTGGCGCGCCACTCGCGCATCGACATCACCGTCAAGGCCAAGGGCGACCTGCACATCGATCACCATCACACCACCGAGGATGTCGGCATCTCGCTCGGCGCCGCCGTCAAGCAGGCGCTCGGCGACATGCGCGGCATCACGCGCTATGCCGACGTGCACGTGCCGATGGACGAGGCGCTGACCCGTGTCGCGATCGATATCTCGGGCCGGCCGTTCCTGGTGTTCAAGGCCGAGTTCACCCGCCCCAAGGTCGGCACGTTCGACACCGAGCTGGTGAACGAGTGGTTCCAGGCGTTCGCCATGAATGCCGGCGTTACGCTGCACGTCGAGACTTTGTACGGCTCGAACGATCATCATATTGCAGAGTCGTGCTTCAAGGGTCTTGCCCGCGCCTTGCGCGCGGCCGTCGCGATCGATGCGCGCGCCAAGGGCGAGGTTCCGTCGACCAAGGGGACGTTGGGCGGGTAGGGCGCTCTTTCTTCTCCCTTCTCGCCTGAAGGAGGGGAGGGAGCAGGAGCGTTGATCGTGGAGTGACATGACCGAGGTCCGGCGATGACAGTCTACATGGTGTTCGAGCCGCCCCGACACGGCGAGGACGCGGTCGCGCATGCGGAGCGCATCGCCTTCGTGCGCGACCGCTTCGCGTGGGGCGCCTTTCTGTTCGCGCCGCTATGGCTGCTGTGGCATCGGCTGTGGCTCGCGCTCGCGGCCTATGTCGGCGTGGTCGCGGCGCTCCTGGCCGCGTTGTGGGCGCTCGGCGCCGGCGCCGAGGCGGGCGCCTGGATCGTGCTCCTGGTAAATCTGCTGCTCGGCTTCGAGGCCGCGACCGTGCGCCGCTGGACCCTGCTTGGCCGCGGCTGGCGCGAGCGCGGCACCGTCATCGGCGATGACAACGAGGTGGCGGAGCGGCGGTTCTTCGACGGCTATGTGGCGGAGGAGATCGGGCGCGCGCCGTCCGGCTCGGGGGCGGCATCGCTGGCGTCCGCGCCGCCGGCGCGGCCGGGTGCAAGCGACGTGATCGGCCTCTTTCCGCAGCCGGGAGCAAACCGTTGAGCGTCGCGATCGTCGACTACGGCTCCGGCAATCTGCACTCGGCCGCCAAGGCGTTCGAGCGCGCCGCCCGCGAAACCGGGCACGACCAGCCGATCCTGGTGACGCGCGATCCCGACAGCGTCGCGCGCGCCGACCGCGTGGTGCTGCCCGGGGTCGGTGCCTTCGCGGATTGCCGGCGCGGGCTCGACGCGGTCGCCGGCATGGTCGAGGCGCTCGACGTCGCGGTGCGCCAGAAGGGCCGGCCGTTCTTCGGCATCTGCGTCGGCATGCAGCTCATGGCCGAGCGCGGCCGCGAATATGCGATCACCGAGGGGCTTGGCTGGATTGCGGGCGAGGTCGACCGCATCGCCCCCGCCGATCCGTCGCTCAAGATTCCACACATGGGCTGGAACACGCTCAGCACGCTGCGCCACCATCCGGTGCTCGACGGCATCGCGACCGGCGCCGCCGGCCAGCACGCCTATTTCGTGCACTCGTTCGAGCTCAAGCCGGCTGACCGCGCCGACCTTGTCGCCCAGGCCGACTATGGCGGGCCGGTCACCGCGATCGTCGCGCGCGACACCATGGTGGGCACGCAGTTTCACCCGGAGAAAAGCCAGCGGATGGGACTTGCGCTGATCGCGAACTTCCTGAAGTGGACACCGTAGGCGCCCCCATCTGTCATTCCGGGCGCGCCGGAGTGACGATGCAGATCGTCCCCCGAATGACCAGTCGACAACGCCGTACCTTGGTGTAAGCACCTGTCCATGATCCTCTTCCCCGCCATCGACCTCAAAGAGGGCGTATGCGTGCGCCTCGAACAGGGCGACATGAGGCGCGCGACCGTGTTCAACCGCGATCCCGCCGCGCAGGCGCATGCGTTCGAGACCGAAGGTTTTCGCCATCTCCACATCGTCGATCTCGACGCTGCTTTCTCGGGCAGGCCGATGAACGCCGCGGCGGTCGACCGCATTCTCGAGACGGTCGGCCTGTGCGTGCAGCTGGGCGGCGGCATCCGCGACATGGCGACTATCGAGGCCTGGCTCGGCAAGGGGGTCGACCGCGTCATCATCGGCACCGCGGCGGTGCGCGATCCCGCACTCGTCAGGGAGGCGGCGCGCAAGTTTCCAAAGCGCGTCGCGGTCGGCCTCGATGCGCGCGACGGAAAAGTCGCGGTGCAGGGCTGGGCCGAGACCTCCGAGCTCACCGCGCTCGACCTCGCCAGGCGCTTCGAGGACGTCGGCGTCGCGGCGATCGTCTACACCGACATCGCCCGCGACGGCCTGCTCAAGGGCCTCAATCTCGACGCGACCATCGCGCTCGCCGACGCGATCTCGCTTCCGGTCATCGCCTCTGGCGGCCTCGCCTCGATCGAGGACGTGAAGCTGCTGCTCGAGCCGCGCGCGCAGAAACTGCAGGGCGCGATCGCGGGGCGTGCGCTCTACGACGGCCGGCTCGATGCAGCCGAGGCGCTGGCGCTGATCCGCGCCGCGCGTACCGCGCACGCCGGCTGAACGCGGTTGCCTCAGAGGGATCCGAAGTCCACGCGTGGCAAGGCGGATCGAGGGCGAGGGGCTGTCCGCGAATCAAGGCGCCGCGCGATGCGCGCCGCAGCCCGTATCGTCAGGATCGCCCGAAAATGCTCTTGATCTTGTCCGTCAGCCAGCCCGACGCCGTCTTCGAGCCGGGCGGCGGCGTGTCGAGCCGCTCGACGACGACGAGTCGATCGACCTCGCCGCGCAGGTAGGCGTTGAGGAAGGCCTCATAGTTGTTGAACGAGACGCATCCGTTCGACTGGCCGTTGGGACCGAGCATGTAGGTATGCGCCAGCATGCCGTCACGGCCGTACATCTTGGTCTCGTCGACCGGAACGAGGCGAATGGCGCGGACGCCGTGGAAGAGCCGCTCGCGCAGCGTCAGCTTGTAGACATTCGGCGGCGTCGGCCCACGACCCTTCAGGTCGACGTAGCGGATATCGTCCATGTGCTCGCCGAGGCCGGAATGCGCCTCCAATCGCTCGCCGTTCGGAAGATAGACCACACGCGCCGCGATATCGTAGATCGCGGTGCGGCTGTTGTCATCGGATGGGGCGGCCGGATCCTTCGCTGCGTCGGCGGGTGAAGCCGCGCCCTTCGGCACGTCGGCGGACGGGTCCTTCGGCAGGTCTGCGGTGCGCGTTCGCTTGTCCGGTGCGCCGAGGCTTCGGGTCAGCGCGGCAGGCGCGGCCGCGCGCGCGGATTGCGTCGGCCCCACCACGTCCACCGGCGGCAGGGACGCGAGCATCATGCGCTGCTGCGGTTCCTCGGCGGGTGCCTGATAGGCCGTGTTCGCCGAGCCATTCGTCGAGAAACGCTCGTCGAACGAGATCATCAGACGCGGGTCGATCGCGAAGCGATCCGCGAACGATGCGCGGGGCGGAGCCGAGACCGACGGCTCCGGTGCTGGCTCCTCGGCGGCGGAGGCGCTGATGCCCGGGTCGAGGCTCGCAAGGCGCATGCCCGGCCGATCCGGTGTCTGTGGGTTTGCTGTCTGCGCGTTTGACGACGTCGCAAACTCCGACGGGAAGCGCGTTTCGAAGACCGAGGCAACCGGCTCCCCAACGGAGGCGGGTGGCGCCCCACTAAAGCGCGTTGCGAATGCCGAACTTTGCGGCTGCGCGGCCGGCTCGCCGGTCGGGCTGCTCGTCCCCCCACTATTGAGGACGAGGCCGACGGCCAGCGCCATCACGCCTGCAGAGATCGATCCTACCCCGACGTAAAGCAAGGCTTCCCCGTCGCCACCCGGCGCTTTGCAGTCCGTGGAGACGGGCACCCGTCTCCCCCCGATTCGGATTATAGAAGACTAAGCAATTGCGGCAAAGAATTGCCCGGAAAGTTCCCTTGGGCCGTACCGGAGGGTGGGGATACCGTGGACAGTGGGGTTTTTCGGCCGCTTCCTACCTGGATGCGCCGTGTGCCGAAAAATGAATCAGCATAGGAGCTTACGGCCTGCCGGGAGGGCGATGCGGTCGACACCGATGCACCGGCACGCTATTTCCCGGCCGACGGCTTATGCGCCGGCCCGGGCTCGACATGCGCCCCGGGGCGATTCGCCAGGTGACCCATGTTCAAGGTTCGCGTCATCCCATGCCTCGATGTGAAGGACGGTCGCGTCGTCAAGGGCGTGAACTTTGTCAATCTGCGCGACGCCGGCGATCCGGTCGAGGCCGCGATCGCCTACGATGCGGCGGGCGCCGATGAACTGACGTTTCTCGACATCACCGCGAGCCACGAGAACCGCGGCATCATGCTCGACGTGGTGCGGCGCACGGCCGAGGCCTGCTTCATGCCGGTGACGGTCGGCGGCGGCGTGCGGACCGTCGAGGATATCCGCGCGCTGTTGCGCGCCGGCGCCGACAAGGTCTCGATCAACACCGCCGCCGTGAAGGAGCGGCGCTTCGTCAAGGAAGCGGCGGAAAAGTTCGGCGACCAGTGCATCGTGGTCGCGATCGATGCGAAGAAGGCATCCCGTGCGGGCGAACCCGATCGCTGGGAGATCTTCACTCATGGCGGCCGCAATCCGACGGGAATCGACGCGATCGCCTATGCGAAAGAGGTCGTGGCGCTCGGCGCCGGCGAGATTCTGCTGACATCTATGGATCGCGACGGCACCGGCCGGGGTTTCGACATCGCGCTGACGCGCGCGATCGCCGACGCCGTCACGGTGCCGGTGATTGCCTCGGGCGGTGTCGGCAGCCTCGATCATCTGGTGCAAGGTATCCGCGACGGCCACGCGACCGCGGTGCTCGCCGCCTCGATCTTTCATTTCGGCGAGTACACCGTGCGGCAGGCCAAGCAGCACATGGCGTCGGCCGGCCTGCCGATGCGAATGGACGCGTGACGGTCATGGTCAGCCCGCGCGGCGAAATGACGAATTAACAGGTTTGGTATAAGAGAGCCGGATGACCAGCTTCACGCTGCATGACCTGGAGAAGCGGGTGCAGGAACGCGCCGGTGCGAGCGCGGAGGCGTCCTATACGCGCAAGCTGCTCGACCGTGGCGTCGCGCAGTGCGCCAAGAAATTCGGCGAGGAGGCAGTCGAGACCGTGCTGGCCGCCGTGGGTGAGGACCGCGACCGCTTGATCGGTGAGGTCGCCGATGTGCTCTATCACCTGCTGGTCGTCATGCATGCGCGCGGCGTGACGCTTGCCGAGGTCGAGACGGCGCTCGGCGAGCGCACGGGCAAGTCGGGACTCGACGAGAAGGCTGCGCGCAAGAAAGACTGATGTATCGATGAGATCGCCCACCCACAGACCGCATCCCGAAGAGCGCGGCCGCAGCCCGCGTGTCGCGGAGGAAGGGCGGCTGGTACCGATCATGGCCACCCTTCGAGACGGCGCTCCGCGCCTCCTCAGGGCGAGGCTGGCGACATGATGGACCAGCGCATCGACGACGGACTCTCGCCCTACCGGGTATTCACCCGCGCCGAGTGGGCGGAGCTGCGCCAGGACACGCCGATGACCTTGACCCACGACGAGGTCACGCGGCTGCGCTCGATGCACGATCACCTGGACATGCGGGAGGTGGAGGAGATCTATCTGCCGCTGTCGCGCCTGCTGTCGATGTATGTCGCCGCGACGCAGCGGCTGTTTCGCGCGCAGCAGCGCTTCCTCAGCACCGAGGACGCCAAGATGCCCTACATCATCGGCATCGGCGGGTCGGTTGCGGTCGGCAAGTCGACCACGGCGCGCGTGCTGCAGGCGCTGCTGGCGCGCTGGACCAACGTGCCGAAGGTCGATCTCGTCACCACCGACGGCTTCCTCTATCCCAACGCCGTGCTCGAGCGCGAGCATTTGATGGATCGCAAGGGTTTTCCGGAAAGCTACGACCTGCCGGCGCTGCTGCGCTTCTTGACCGACGTGAAGGCCGGCCGGCGGCCGACCCGCGCGCCGATCTATTCGCACCTCGTCTACGACGTGATGCCGAACCACTGGATCGAGATCGACCGTCCCGACATCCTGATCGTCGAGGGTCTCAACGTCCTGCAGGCCGGACGGCTCCCCAAGGACGGCGAGGCGATCCCGTTCGTCTCCGACTTCTTCGACTTCTCGGTCTATCTCGACGCCGACGAGGATGTGCTCAAGACCTGGTACGTGAATCGCTTTCTCACCTTGCGCGGCACCGCGTTCAGCGATCCGAAATCCTACTTCCACCGGTATTCCTGGCTCAGCGACGCCGAGGCGATCACGACCGCAACGGCGATCTGGACCAGGATCAACCTGGTCAATCTGCACGAGAACATCCTCCCCACCCGCCAGCGCGCCGACCTCATCCTCAAGAAGGGTGAAAGTCACGGCGTCGACGAGGTCGCGCTGCGGAAGTTGTGACGCCAGCTGCAAAGACCTGACGGGGCGTGCGCGACAGAGTTCGGTTCCGGTCGGTGCACGGTGGCGACGATCTCGTCTGCAACCGATGGCGGTGTTCCGCTATGACGAGCCAGCGATTCCGGTCTACGAGCACTGCGTGTAACGCAATGCCGTGCACCGAGGTGTGATGGTATTGTCATGCCAAGGGTCTAACAGGGAAGGGATCCTGCGCCGGGGCATGCGTTGCCCCCGGTCGAGAGCGCGAGGCGTTCCTCATGGCGGTGTTATTGGCCCAGTGCCCGATCTTCGGGTGGGAATATTCTGTAGGCGTTGAGACCGATGCGGCGAGCTTGGAACTCATCCCCGAGACGTCCGCGCTGGCGCAGTGCCCGTATTGCGGCGCACGTCACTGGTGGTCGAAGCGCGGTGCACGGCTGTCGGAGACCGGGATCCCGGCCGACCGCGTGCCGGCGGAAGGGTAGCACGGTTCCGTCATTGCGGGTGCCGCAATGGGGGGCCGAGGCGGCCTGACACGCGCACCACGGGCAGTGGTTGGACGATCACACTCGGCGGCATGCCGAATGACCATCGCGCCGTTGCGCGCAGGTGCGGTGGAGCGCGTGATCGATTCAGTTTGAATTGATCAGACTCTCGTCGAATTGATCAGACCCGGCGCATATTCCGGCGAAGTGGGATCATGCGCCCCCGGCGTGGCGATCGGCGCCCGCGCCGAAATGCCCGATGTAGCGCGGGCTGATCGCCGGCACGGGCAGCACGATGAAGATGTCGGTGGTGCCGAACTGGCGGTCGACCACGGCACCGTCGCCGACGCAGGCGCCGAGCCGCAGATAGCCCTTGATGAGCGGCGGCAGCGCGCGCAGCGCGGTCTCGCGGTCGACCGCCGCCTTGCGCATCCGGTTCATTTCGACGTAGCGGCGCGGCAGCGCGCTGGTGCGCCACGGCTCGGGGGCGCGCGCGAAGTGATGCAGGAACGACAGCGGCAGCGCCAGGCGATCGGGATCGGTGCCTTCCAGGCTGGCGCAGCCGATCATGACGTCGAGCCGGTGCTGCAGCACGTAGGACCAGATGCCGTGCCACAACAGCTCGACGGTGCGCTTGTTGCGGTAGGGCGGCAGCACACAGGAGCGGCCGAGCTCGAGGAACCTGAGCTCGCGGTGGCGGGTGAGCAGCGCGCCGACGTTGAACTCGGCGGCGCTGTAGAAGCCGACATGGCGCTCCGCCATGTCCTGGCGCAGCAATCGGTACGTGCCAACCACGCTTGGCTTGCCGGCGCGACCGGGCGCGGCGTGATCGACCACCAGCAGATGATCGCACACCGCATCGAACGGATCGACGTCGCGCCGCGCAAGCTTCGCGGCGGCGTCCGGAATCGCGGACATCTCCCGGTAGAACACCTTGAAGCGCAGGCGCTGCGCACGCCGCACGTCGGCGGCGCTGCGCGCGAGGCGGACCTCGAGGGTGCCGAGGCGACCGAGCACATCGGCGGTAAGCACCGAGTCGCTGTCGCGCACCCGCAATCCGCCATAGGCGCGCAAGGCCGGCACAATCGCGGGCACACCCGCGAGCGGTGCGCGCAGATGATCGATCCAGCGGCGCGGCGACGTGGTCCGGGCACGGGTGGTCATTCGCGCGGGGCCCCCTGTAGAACGGCGGACCAGAACCATGCGGCAGGCACAGATTTGTGACAAGGCGGTATCCGGCCGCGGGCCGGTCACCTTGGCGGTTCGGGGCTGTGTCGCAAGACGGAATGGATGGGGCGCGGCTACGCCGCGAATGTCTTGCGGCCGGGCGCGAGCAACTCGGCGAGTCGCTCGCGGTCGAGCGGCTTGGTCAGGAACGCGTCCATACCCGCCGCCAGGCACGCCTCCTGGTCCTCGTTGAACGCGTTGGCGGTGAGCGCCACGATCGGCGTGCGTGTGCCGCCCGCTTCGGCGTCGCGGATGCGGCGCGTCGCCTCGATGCCGTCGAGCTCCGGCATGCGCACGTCCATCAGAACGAGGTCGAACGGCTCGCCCGCCGCGCGTGCCGCCAGGAAGCGGTCGACCGCCTGCGCGCCATTCGCCGACAGGGTCGGCCGATGGCCAAGTCGTGTCAGCACGGCGCGCGCCAGCAACGCATTGATCTCGTTGTCCTCGGCGACCAGGACCGCCAGGCCCGCAGCGGCACCGGCGTCGGGTGGCGCGGTGTGGCGCACCTCGCTGTCGGAATCCTCGAATCTTCCATCGGCAAAACGCGCCGCCAGGGAGGCGGCGCGCACCGGCTTCACCAGATATCCGGTGAAGCCCGCATCTTTGAGTGCCGCCAACTCGGCGCGGTTGTCGGGCGTCACCAGCACGAGGCGCCGCGCGGCCGATCGCTGTCCGGCGCGCGCGATCGCGTCAACGGACGGTGACCCGAGCGCGCGGTCGACGATGACCGCGGCCCATTCCCGCGCGGCGAGACGCGTGAGCGCGGATTCGCGGTCGGGCACCACGTGGCAGCCGGCGCCCCAGGCGGTGAGCCGGCGTGCCACCAGTGCGGCCGCCACACTGTCCCGTGGTGCTGCGATCATCACGGCGGCGGTGTCGAGACACGGCCGTTGCGGAGCCGGGGCGCCGTCGGC
>Ga0209465_10000962_pt1 | contig 13028 bp, 17 predicted proteins | sample PanSoiPlot1MoBio_FD_188321 | JGI IMG/M metagenome (GOLD analysis project Ga0209465, IMG submission 188321) | Tropical forest soil microbial communities from Panama analyzed to predict greenhouse gas emissions - Panama Soil Plot 1 MoBio (SPAdes)... | ecosystem: Environmental > Terrestrial > Soil...
AAAGTCGAGCACTTAAGCTTTCGCAGGTGGTCCCAATTTGTCCATGATGAAAATTAGTATTATGTCCACGAATTCCGACCGTGCTGCGAACCAAGGGAGGACCCATGAAAAAAATCCTTCCGCTTCTTTTTCTGCTTGCAGTTGGTGGAGGTTTAAGCACAGTTGAAGCGCAGTCGCTGCCGCTTCGAGTGGGTTACACTGCCCTGGCGGGCTCGTTCTCGCCACTGTGGATGGCAAAGGAATTAGAGCTGTTCGAGCGACAGGGGATCCAGTCCAGCCCGATTTACATGGCCTCGACGCTTGCTTACCAGGCCATGCTGGCCGGAGAGACCGACTTTACGGTCGGAGCTAGCGTTCCAACCGTTCAGGCTCGCCTCGGCGGGGCGGACCCGCTTATACTAGTCACCTGGGTCAGTGGGTTCACCTTTTCCATTATGGCCCGCCCGCCGGTTCACCAACCAGGCGACCTCCGCGGCAAGCGCATTGCAGTCACGCGATTTGGAGCGCCGACCGACTTCGGTGCACGGACCGCCCTGAAGCGGTGGGGTTTGGTTCCGGTCAAAGACGTGACGGTCATCCAGTTAGGCGGGCTCCCCGAGGCCTTTGCGGCCCTGAAGGGAGATTCTGTGCAGGCGGCCGTCCTGCCGCCACCCTTCTCCACGGAAGCCAAACGTTTGGGGATGGTCGAACTTATTGATTTCAACCAGAGTGATATTGAGTTTACCGGCGTAGGTCTCACCGGCACAGCGCGCTACGTGACTGCCCGTGGTGAAGCTACCCAGCGAGTGGTCCGGGCGTTGGTTGAAGCAATTTGGGCCTTCAAGGCCAACCGGGAAGCAGCTCTTCGTGCCATCGGAAAATACACGCGCTTAACCGACCGCAACCTCTTGGAGGAGACCTATCAGATCAACAGGAAGGTCATCCGGCTAGTTCCTCGGACCACCGAGCCGGCGGTGCGCAATGTCCTTGAAGCGCTGGCAGATCAAAATCCAAAAGCCCGTGGGGCGAACCCGTTGGATTTCTACACCAACCGCTTTATTGATGAGCTCGAGCAGACAGGCTTCATGCGTGAATTAGCCGAGCGCTATCCCGACGCTCTTCGCTGAGTTCGGGCCGGCTGGGTTCGAGTGCCAGGTCAGAAGGGCGTAGATGCAAGGAGAGAGAAACCGACGACCGTATTTGCGACAAAAAAACGGAGATCGAGAATGGAAGATCGAACACCGCCATCTATCTTCAATCCTCGATGGTTATTTGGCGACGACCTTTTAAGGCGACATGGAAGGAGGGAATAGTTATGGCTCTCATGACGGGCTCGCGCTTTTTTGCTGAGGCGATGCAAGCGTACGGCGTGACGCATATCTTTTTTGTCCCGACGATGCTGCTGCCGGCGATGGCAGAGATGGAGGATATGAATATCCGGCGCGTGGTAACCCACGGCGAGAAGGCTGCGGCTTACATGGCCGACGGTTATGCACGCGCCTCGCGCCGGCCGGGAATCTGTATGGCGCAGAACGTTGGCGCAGCCAATTTGGCGGCGGGGTTGAGAGACGCATACATGGCCTGTTCTCCGGTGATCGCGATCACAGGAGGGCCTGACTCCGAGTCCCGATACCGCCACCTGTATCAGGAGATCGAGGATTTTTCGATGTTCGAACCGGTAACGAAATTTAATGCTCGGATCGACAGGCTAAACCGATTGCCGGACCTGCTCCGCCAAGCCTTCCGAGAGGCGACCAGCGGAGCGCCTGGACCCGTGCACTTGGAGACGCGCGGAAGTCATGGTCAGGTGGTTGAGGAGGAAGGAGACCTGGAACTGATTGTTGAAGAGCGGCACAAGGAGTTCCCCGCCTTTAGGCCGGAGCCAGAGCTGGAGCGGGTTCGCGACGCGGCCGCCGCGCTGAGGCAAGCGCAGCGGCCAGTGATCGTAGCCGGTGGCGGAGTTACAGCTTCTCAAGCCGCGCAAGAGGTCGTAGAGCTTTCGGAGAAGGTCTCGATTCCGGTAGCAACTTCGCTGAATGGCAAGGGGACGATCGCTGATGATCACCCGCTCTCAGTGGGAGTCGTCGGAACTTACTCCCGTTCATGCGCCAACCGCGCCGTGGCCGAGGCCGACTTAGTTTTTTTCATCGGCAGCCACACTGGCAGCCAGGTGACGAACAATTGGAAGATTCCACGGCCCGGCGCCGCCGTTATTCAGTTGGATATCTCGGCGGCGGACTTGGGCCGAAATTATTCAAACACGGTGAGTCTATTGGGCGACGCCAAAGCGACGCTACGAAAGATGATCGAGGCGCTACAGCCGATGGAGCCCAGGACGAGCTGGATACGACGCGTACAACAGCTCGTTAGCGAGTGGCGCGACCAAGTGGCGCCGCTGCGCGACTCCGACGCGGTGCCGATGAGACCGGAACGGCTCTGCAAAGAGATCACCGAGTTTCTACCGCCGAATGCAGTCGTAGTATCAGACACGGGCCACTCCGGGATCTGGTCGGGCACAATGATCGACCTCAACAAACCGGGTCAAAGGTATATTCGTTGTGCCGGCTCTCTCGGCTGGGCTTTCCCGGCGTCGCTCGGCGTAAAATGCGCGCTTCCCGACACGCCGGTTTTATGCTTTACCGGCGACGGTGGTTTCTATTATCACCTCGCCGAACTTGAGACCGCAGTGCGCTTCGGCATCAACGCGGTCATCGTCGTGAATGACAACCACTCGCTCAATCAGGAGACGAGGTTATTTGACAGCGCTTATGGCGGACAGCAGCGCGGTCGAGCCGGAGAGATGTGGATCTTCGAGGACATTAATTTAGCCAAAGTAGCCGAAGCGATGGGCTGCTTCAGCGTTCGCGTCGAGCGACCGAGCGACATCCAAAGCGTCCTGGAGCGTGCCTTTGCCGCCAACAAACCGGCCGTCATTGACGTCGTCAGCGACATCAAAGCGCTGGCGGCCCGCGGGTGGACGACCGTGTCTTGACGGGAGGATGGAGTGATACGTAAATCGGCTTTGCTGTTCGCTTTCCTCTTTTTGAGTTTGACTTGCCTCCCTCAGCTTGCGTGCGCGCAGGAGCGCATGCGCATCGCCTGGGCGGGGAGCACGCCTTCCAACACTCCGATCTGGGTCGCCGACCAAAAAGGCTTCTTCAGGAAAAACGGCCTGAATGCAGAAGTCATCGCTATCAGCGCGAGCACGATTGTCATCCAAGCGCTCCTCACCGGCGAGCTCGACCTGATCATCGCGCCATCGGCGACGTTGGTTACGTCGCGGTTGGCGGGAGCCGACACGATCATGGTCTCGACCAATCTGCCGCTATTCATTGACCACATCGTCTCCCTTGCCGACATCTCGACTGTTGAACAGCTAAGGGGCAAGACCGGCGGCGTCAATCGCCTCGGGACGACTTCCGATATGACTCTGCGGCTCGCGCTCCGGCGCTTTGGCATCGATCCGGAAAAAGAGACCAAGATCATCGCGACGGGAGAAAATCCCCAGCGGCTCGCGGCGCTATCGCGCAACATCACGCAATTCACGCTTCTGGGCGAGCCTTTGGTGAGAGAAGCAGAAAAGATGGGCTTTAGAGATTTGATCGATATCGGAACCCTGAAGATCCCCTATCACGTGAACGCCGTAGTCACGCGCGAAGCCACCATCAAAGCGAGACGACCCCTCGTGGCCAAGACGGTGCGGGCGTTCACAGAAGCGATTCACTACATCAAAACCAATAAGGAAGACACCAAAGCGCTCATTGGCAAAAATCTCAAGACCAACGACCCCGAGGGCTTAGAGCGGGCCTACCGCGCTTATAATGCGGCTTTCCCGGAAACGCCGATACCCACCTGGGAAGGCGTGAAAACCTTGCTCGACGACATGGCGCCGCGCAATTCCAAAGCCGCCGCGGCGGACCCGAAGAGCTTCGTCGATACGAGTTTTGTACAGGAGCTGGAGGCGTCGGGTTTTATTAGGCAGCTTTACAAACGGTGAGCAGATAAGCGCGCAACAAATTCCCCTTGGATTGCCACGCGGGTGTTTTATCGCTATTCTCCGCGCCACGACATCTTTAGTCCGAGGCTCTCTTCCACGCAACGGTCGCGACGCGCGAGGATTTCGCTGTCGTCGTACGGATACTGAAGCTTTGTCCATTCCTGATCAAACTGAATGACCTTGTTGGCTGCTTCCTTTCTGGCGCGAAGATACGGCAGCAAAAGCCTAAGCAATTCAGCGCACCGTCGCCTTCCCCCAAGCGACCAAATAAATGACTGCCCTGTCTTGCGCACGGAACCACCGAGCAAGGCGCATAATGGCTTCAAGCTTGCGCGATTTGAGCATTGCACATTGATTCTTACCGTATATTTTGTTCTTCCCTTATCCGAATACCGAATGACGCCAATGAAACATGAACGGTCCAAGTAACCGGCAAGGTAAGCGCATTCCGCATCCCCAAGGCTGTACAAAACTTCGTTCATTAGGATCGCCTCCGAAACGCAGTAAGGGTTTTCAAGACTCAACACAAACAAGCGACTAGGCCGCAATAAAAAGTGAGAGCCGGAAGTTGGAAGGGTAATCCTGAGTTTACAGGGCTGTTGATCGTGCCAAAAATTAACCTTGTTCGCTCAGAGTTTCACCAGCGTGACGCAAAGTTAAGGCCAATTTTAACTGATCGATTTTTCTAGCACTCGAAGGCTAAGCTGTAGGTCGGATCATACGCAATTGTGGGTTAATGGCTACGCGTTCACGGTTCAGTTCATGAGCAACCAGGGTCGGTAAGGAAATGATCACGAAGCTGTTTCGCTTTAAAACGGAGATATATCGATGAAAATGCGGCTTTATACCGCGCTGGATCGCACCGGGCCCTGCTAAAGGTCCGGCTTTAACGCCAGTACGGAGATGGAGCCGAGATCGATCAGGGAGTTAAGTTATCAATGAGTTCGGCGTCGATCCACGACTTCGCCATCTCAACCGCATAGATCTCGGCTTGCTCGATGATTTTGAAGAGGTCAGTCGGCCCAGCGATCAGCTGATGCTGTTGCTTCCCATCTTCATCCCATGAGACATCGGCCTTAGGAATCCAGCAGTCCGTCTCTAGATTTAGCTGAGGCATGGAGTAAATTCGGCGCGCTTTATATAGCTCCTCCATTTCGTCGTCCCTCCGTTTTGAATCCTACCAACGATTTCAAATCGCTCATACGTTCGCCGCGAATGGGAACAAATGGAACGCCCGACGTATAACGCCAGGGCAAAGACCAGTCAAGAGGCATTTCCGGGTCCGGCTAGGTTGAATGCGGATTCCGCAATTAAACTCATCGCCCACACTAGGTGAAGCGTGAGCTTGGAGTTGCGAAGGCACAGACGCGTAATGTTTCATAGCCGTTTTTCATACTCGGCACTCAGTTCTCAACATTTCAGGCCCTACTCACATCACACCGCTGCTGGCAAATTTCTTAGAGCTACAGGACCATTGACTTCGCAACGGAAAGCTTGCGCTTCATCGCTTGTTTCACCTCCAACTGTGGAATCCGGGAGGCTGAATCAACGTGAAAAAAGGACGGGTTCGTCATCCGCCCTTTTCAAATTGGTGGAGCGGGTGAGGCAGTGTGGAATAGCGGAGAATACAGTTTCAACCCTAACGCAGATCACCTGCGGCGTCGGACCATGAACGGCGGAACGCGCCGCCGCGTGGTCCTTCTTCGGGGAGCCCGCCTGGGTCATCTAGATTACAAGTCGTGATGTCGATCTCGTCCGAGAAGCTTCGTGCTCGAAGTTCAACTGAGTGCCGCATTGGAGCACAAAAACTTCGCGTGCCCTAAACCGCGAGGGTTTGCCGCTTACGATTCGGAAGTCAGACCGAACCACGCTGAACCACGCGACGAACGGAGCGCCGGTGGTTCAGCGACAGATCGAGCAATGCATTTTATCTCATCGAAGGGAGTGCCCACTGTTTCATAACGGACCTCTCCGCAAAAGCATCCGCCCTTGAGCATTCAATCACCTGCCGCTTTGCTTTTCTCCGTGACTGGCTTGCGTTCTCTGATTGCCGGCTCTTCGATTGCGCAGGCCCTTCCCCTTATCTACTTTTTTCCCGCGAACATCGCCTGCACGCGTTTCTGCAACTCCTCCGGCGCGACGTCTTCTTTATGCGTGGCTACCCACCAGAGATGGCCGAAAGGGTCCTCGAGCTGGCCCGACCGGTCGCCGTAAAACTGATCCATGACAGGCTTGCGTTCTTTGGCGCCGGCGGCAAGCGCTTTCTTAAAAAACGCGTCGACGTCTTCGACGTAAAGATGGATGCTGACAGGCGATCCACCAAGCGTTTCCGGCGCCTTACCGCCGTATTCCGGAAATTCATCCGACAACATGATCATAGAATCGCCTAAACGGATTTCCGCATGCCCAAGGCGGCCATCAGGCATTATCAATTTGTAGCTCTCCGTCGCTCCGAACGCCTTTTTGTAGAACTCCAGCGCCTTGGCGGCATTTTTGATGGCCAGGTAGGGTGTTACGGTGCGGTGTCCGGCGGGTATGGCCTTCACAGTACTCATAGCTACCTCCTTGAGATGTTTTAGCTTACGGAATGAATGAGTCAATCAGTTGGCCCGAGTGATGCCTAGCTTTCTCATGCGGGATTGGAGAGTCGTCCGCTTCAAACCGAGCCGCGCGGCAGCGCCTGCGGGCCCGCCGATGACCCAATTCGTTTCACCGAGCGCGCGCACGATGTGCTCCCTCTCGGCATGTTCCAGAGTCGCCACCCCGCCAATTGAAATGGTCGCACTTGAATTCGACCTGTGCTTGAGCTCGGCGAGCGGGAGTTGCAGCTCCGTACTGCGGGACAGGATGACCGCGCGCTCGATGAAGTTTTCGAGCTCACGCACGTTGCCGGGCCAATGATATTCAGTCAGAGTAGCCATGCCCTTGACCGGAATTGTCTCAATCGGCTTTTTCGTACGGCGCGCGTACTTTTGGGCGAAGTAGCGTACGAGGAGCGGAATATCTTCCCTGCGCTCGCGCAGCGGCGGGACTACAAGTGGGAAAACATTGAGCCTGTAATAGAGGTCGCTGCGAAACTGCTTGTCTACAACCTTTTGGGTAAGGTCCACGTTTGTGGCGGCGACGAGACGAACATCCACCCGGGTCGTACGCCCGCTGCCCAACCGCTCGAATTCCTGTTCCTGCAAAACGCGTAAGAGCTTCGGTTGTAACTCCAAAGGGATGTCGCCGACTTCGTCGAGAAAGAGCGTGCCTCGATGCGCGAGCTCGAAGCGCCCGATGCGCTGCGCGATAGCGCCGGTAAAAGCACCCTTCTCGTGGCCAAACAGCTCGCTCTCGAGTAGTCCGGTTGGAATCGCTGCGCAGTTCACCTTCACGAGCGTCCGTTCGCGGCGCGAACTTAGATTATGGATAGCGCGCGCAATCAATTCCTTGCCGGTGCCCGTTTCTCCCAGAACGAGAATCGTTGAGTCCGTCCCAGCCACCGTCTTCAGTTGCTCTAAGATTTGTTTCAAGGCCGGGCTTTCTCCGACAATTTCTTCGAAATTGTGTTCAGTGCGAATCTCGTCTTGTAGATATAGGTTCTCCTTGGCCAGAAGGTCTTTAAGTTCGGTGATTTCCCTATAGGCCTGCGCGTTCTCCACCGCGATCGCGATTTGCTTTGCGACCTCGGTGAGCAGCTCGACTTCATCCGGGTTGAACATATCCTCTCGGCATCGCCCCACGTTGAGCGCGCCCAGCAATCGGTCGTGAGACAACAGTGGGACAGAGCAGAAGGCTTTTACGCCTTCGGCAATCAATTGTTGCACGGCTGGCGATTCCGAACACAGGTTTTTCAGATCTTCCTCACCGAATACCGCCGGCTTCCCGGTGCTGATCGCGATAGCGGCGGGTGATTTCATACAGCTGTCTGACTCCACTCGCCCTTCTCGAACGAAGGATTGGTTCTTCGCAAAACTCAGCACGTGCACCCGATACCGGCGCGTCTCCAGATCAACCAGAACCAAGGCTGAACCGTCATGCTGGATGACCCGTCGCAGGCAGCTACTGACGGCGGGGAAAAGATCATCGAGATCCAAGTGCGAAACCACCGCATTGTTCACTTCCAGCAGCAGACGCACCCGGTCACGTTCACGCGTTAGTTGCCCCTGCGCCGACTGCGCCTGCTCAAAATTAAGCGCGTTGTCGATGGCCACCGCCAACTGCCTTGCCACTTGCTCGAGAAAGCGAAATTCCGCGGGCTGGTACGCTTTCTCGCGAACGCTGCCTATGGTCATAGCTCCCAGGCGTCTATGTGCCGTGCTCAAGGGCAAACAGCAACAGGACCTGATGTGATTTGCGCGCAACCTCTGCATCGCGCGTGGAAAGCGAACTTCGTGGTCAACGTCGTCAAAAAGGAGCGCTTGTTGTGTTTGCCATACGGAACCGGCAAGCGATTCGTTGACGGGCAATTCAGGAACTAAGTCACCGGGCGCCGACTTTTCCAAAACGTGTATGCGCATGACATTGCGCTCCGGATCATGCAGCCTTACACTCACATAGTCGAACTGAAGAATATTGCGCAGGGGCTGGGCGAGATCGTGCAACAACGCGGAGAGGTCTCGATGAGAAGCGATAGACTCTGAAACCTGCAAGAGCGTTTGGTATTGATCCCGCAGCGCGTCAGTATTCTGACCCGCAAATTGTTGTTGACTCATCACTGGAAGAATACCCCTCGGCTGAGCGCTACTCAAGGTAGCGTCTGTTGCGGTATTGGCCGACGCACGTGAGCGCGCCATCTCCGTATACTCCTTGGCCACGCCGTTCTCCCGTTGCAAATTTTTATTGCTTTCCAATTCCATCCGGAAAACGATCTGGAACGAGGTTCAATTCAACGTCGAGTTCGAGGAGCGCTTTTCCTCCGGCGAGCACGAACGCAAAGCCCTCAGTGGCATCGAGCGCGAGTTGCGCGGCTCGGTCTCGCTTCCTGGAAAACCTTTGTTCGTGACGCTGACGAATGTCGTGCCATCGGGCCGCGCCTCGGGGCCTTTTTTCTCCCTCGAGCGGGCCGTTTGCTTTGAATTATTCTTTCGCACGCCGCCGCTCACTTTCGCAGATCAACTCGGCCAGGTTCTCAGCCGGACGAATCTCGACGATTCCCGACTTCACGGCCGGGTGCTCTGCCATCAACTGGATCGCATGGTTCAGGTCGCTCGCTTCGAACACGCCGAATCCGCCCAACTGTTCTTTCGTCTCGGCGTACGGGCCATCGGTGATAAACACTTTGCCGTTCTTCCATCGCAGGGTGACGCCGTTCCGGGCGCTTTGGAGCGCTTCCCCACCCGCAACCCAGTGACCGTTCTTCCGCAACTCGTCGTCATACGCGAAGCATTCGTCCAAATAGGCGTTTTGCTCGCTTTGGGACGTCGTCTCCCACTTCTTCTCGTCAAAGTATCCAAGGCAGATGTATTTCATGAACTTACCTCATGCTCCTGTTGCTCGTGAACGCCGTCGCTCACTTTCGTGAATCATTTCAGCCAAATCCTGCGCCGGGCGAATTTCCCAGGGCCCTGCCTTCACACCGGGGTGCTTTGACATCAACTGGATCGCGTGGTTCAGGTCTTTCGCCTCTAGTATAAGGATCCCGCCTAAGTACTCTTTCGTCTCGGCATACGGGCCGTCGGTGATCAACACCTTGCCGTTCTTCCATCGCAGCGTGGCCCCATTCCGAGGGCTTTGCAGCGCCTCGCCACCAACAAAGTGACCATTCTTGCGAAGCACGTCGTCGTAGGCGAAACACTCATCCACAAGGGCGTTCTGCTCGCGTTCGGACATCGTCTCCCAGCTCTTTTCGTCAAGGTATCCAAGACAGATGTATTTCATGGTTTCCTCCTGTTCATAGCTTGCTGCTTTCATCCCTAAGGTTTCGTGTCTTTCGGCTGATATCACAGAGCATATCCGAATGGATGTTCAGACCGATATTAGTCATGTTGTAAAGATGCTCGCTGGCAACAAGCCAGACGATCTCGCAGATCTCACGTTCGGAATAATTGCGGGACAGGCGAGCAAAGGTCTCCGGTTTGATCTTTTTATCCTTTGTCAGCTCCGTCACATAGTCCAGTGCGGCGCGTTCCGCGTCGCTAAAAAGACCGCTCGTCCTGTATTCCTCCAGCGCATCGAATTTCGCTTCATTCATTGACCCCTTGATCGTGAATGACCGGGCAATATCCATACAAAAAGAGCAGACATTGGCGCGTGCCACCTGCTCGCGGATGAGCAGAACAGTCTCCGGCGGCAGCGTCAGCATTTTATCCAGCTTGTTGATCTTCGTGTAGAAGAGACCGAATGCAGGCGGCAACCGCGCGCTATGCACTTTCAGCGGTGTGAGCACCTTGCCAAATTGCCGGCGCGTAAAGTAGTACGCCAGCTTCATGGTCAGCCCCTTGGGTTTTTCGATGGGAGGAAGGAGTGTATCCATATGCGAGAGCCTAACGCCCCTGTATTTCCCAGACCGGCCTGACCTCGATACTTCCAAAGCGGGCTGACGGGATCTTGGCGGCAATCTGAATCGCCTCGTTGAGGTCTAGGGCCTCAACGAGATAATAGCCGCCGAGTTGCTCCTTCGTCTCCGCAAACGGGCCATCGGTGGTCGTGACCTTTCCGTTTCGTACCCTGACCGTGGTCGCTGTGTTGGTGGGCTGAAGCCCGTTGCTTCCGAGGAGGTGGCCGGATTTCTTGATCTCGTCAGTGAATGCGAGGTAATCACCATGGATCTTCTCTCCCTCGGTCTTCATCAGCGCCTGCGTGGCCGCCTCGTCTTGATAGATCAAACATAGATATTTCATAACTCAGACCTTTCGTTGGTGAAGGCTTGTTGCTTCACTTATAGTCGTTCGGTTAAAGCGCAAATCGACAACGAGTTCCATCTATTTCGATTTCCTTGAGCCGCGCGTTTCAAAAACCACCTGCTGCGCGAGTTCGAAAGCGACCGAATTGCAACACAAGTCACAGCTTTCAGCCGCACGCACTAGTTCTTCGGAACGTCATCGTACTTGTCGTGATGTCGTACCCATGCCATGCTCCACGGCAACGTCGCCTCATCGCGCCCCTTGGGCACGAGATCGAGGTAGTTGTACGTACCCACCAACAGGTCTAACCCGCGCGCATACGCTGAGTAGGTGTGGAAAATGTCCCCGGCTTCATTCTTATAGAAAACACTGAGGCCGGGCGCTTCATCGGTCGAGAACTCATTCATCCCGTAATTGTAGTAGACTTTTCCCTTTGCCATCTCGTCCTTCGTGAAAGACACATGATAATCGAAGTTAAAGTCATTGCCGTACGACGACACCCATTGGAAGCGCCACCCCATGCGCTTCTTGAAGGCCTCGAGCTTCGGCAAGGGCGCCCTTGAGACAACCACAAACGTCACATCGCGATGCGCGAGGTGTACGGTACTGCCGTCGCTATGATCGGACAGAAACGAGCAGCTCTTGCAACCCTCCTCCCAATCGGGACCGAACATGAAATGATACACAATGAGTTGGCTGCGGCCGGCAAAAAGATCGGCGAGTGTTTCCTTTCCTTTCGGAGTATCAAACACATAGTTCTTCTCGACTTTGACCCACGGTAACTCCCGCCGCTCGGCGCTTAGTTTATCGCGCAGCCGGGTGAATTCTTTTTCCTTCTTCAGGTGTTACTTGCGTGCGGCAAGCCACTCATCCTGTGACACCACTTTTCGAGGCTCCATTTTTTTCCTCCTTTTGTTTGACTGTCATGCCAGCATTAACCAGGGTGCTGAAAATGACCGTCTTCATTACATAGTCGTTCGGCAGAACCCCAAATCGACATAGAGACCCCACCACCCTGGGACTCCGTTAAAGTCCCGGAAGCTTAGGAGTTTGCTGCCATGCAGGGCGCGAGCGGATGGCGTCCACCCAATCCGCAGATGGTCCATTTCGCACTGACGGAAAATGGTAAAGTTTCATCGATCGCATCTCTACTAATAAAGATTTTTGTAGAAACACTTCGCATTGCGTCTTACGAAAGTGTTCTTTCGCTTTATTAATACGACAAATGAGCAAGTGCTTTCACGGCAGCGAGTGGCCATTTATGGACCCGCAACTTTGAAAAGTTCTATTGCCAATGCGGTGGATATGTGCGCTGGTAATTCGGCAACGCTTCGATGCGTTGTACCCATCGGGCAATGTGGGAAAACCGATGCGCAAGTGGAAGGAAACCTAGATTGAACGGTTGGGCGGCTTCTTTGGACGCTGCGCGCAAGATAAGTTGGACCAACGGAAAGACACCGATATCCGCTGCGGAAATCTTATCGCCAACTAACCATTGCGAACCAGCTAAATGTTCGTCCATCAGCTTAAACTCGTTGCGAACCGTTTGCGCGGCCTGTTGGATCTCTTCGGTTTTGTCCAATCCTTGGCCAAAGAAAATCGGGCGAACGATTTTGTTGTTAGCTGTCACGACATACGATTCACATTCGGCGAGCACGCGCCAGATCAAACCTGTTTCCTCAGGCGTGTCTCCGAAGAGCGGCGGAGTGGGGTATTTGCGATCGAGATAACTCATGATCGCAAGTGACTCGTAGAGGACGAAATCACCATCTTTCAAAGTGGGGACTTTGCCGCGCGGGTTGAGTCGAAGATAAGTCGGCGTTTTGTTTTCGCCTTTGGAAAATTCCAAAAGTTTAGATTCGTATGTTAGCCCTTTCACTTCCAACGTCAGCATGACCCGCCAAGCGAATGGACTGCCGCTGCCCCAATAAAGTTCGATAGCCATAACTCTCCCTCCTTTAGTTCGACTGCTGATGCATCGAATCCAAAACAATCCGTCGCTACGGCGATTTTCCGAATTTTATCTGCGCTCGCCATCACGCCCCACAGTTGACGTCTCGGCCGCGGGAGCCCTTGATCACCGTAAAAGTTAACCAAATCCAAAATCGCGCCGACCCAACCGCCAATTTGAGCCAAGAATTTTCATGGTTAATATTTTTCTTGCTTAACGTCTTGGCTTGAGCGGTAACAGTGAAGTCCGGTCACATTAGGTAGCACCGCCTTCA
>Ga0209465_10000963_pt1 | contig 13028 bp, 7 predicted proteins | sample PanSoiPlot1MoBio_FD_188321 | JGI IMG/M metagenome (GOLD analysis project Ga0209465, IMG submission 188321) | Tropical forest soil microbial communities from Panama analyzed to predict greenhouse gas emissions - Panama Soil Plot 1 MoBio (SPAdes)... | ecosystem: Environmental > Terrestrial > Soil...
GGGATGCCGTAGCGGACGCTCTCGCGCTGCGCCGCCTCTCGCCAGCGGATCTGTTCTTTGCCAGTGGCCGACGACAGCGCGATCGCCCCCACGCCAAGCATCATCAGCAGCGAACCGCCAACGACCTCGATATGCGCGCCGCTACCCTTTCCGTGTAGCTCCCCGAAGACGAGCACACCCCACAGCAATCCCCAGAGCTGATTTGTGTTCGAAAGGGGAATGCCGCGGCTGATTCCTACATACTTTGCCGCATACTGCTGGAACAGATCGCCGATCACCCAGATGAACCCGCCCAGCATCAGCCAGAACATCACCGCTCGCGCATTTAGCAATTCCATCCAAAGCGGACCCACCCCCGTGTACGCCACGGCCAACCCTGTCATCATGCCCAGTTCACCAAACGTGAAGATCGTGACGAACGCAAGCGGATTCATCCCCGTCAGGTAGGCCTTGCGGTAGGGAATGTACATCGTTCCCCAAAGGATTCCAGCGCCGAGCGCCGCCCACACCCCGTTCAGCGAGTGCGCCGACACAGGCGCCTGCGCTGCAGAAGCGGTCGCCAGAAACGCTGCCCCCACACACATCACCGCTGCCCCGCCCACCACCCCCATCCAGCGTCGCCGACCCGCCTGCCGCAGCTCATTAAAAAACAGGCATCCCCACAAAATTCCAAGCAGGCTATTCGAATTCCACAATGGAAAGGCGATGCTGAGACCAATATCTCGAATCGCAAAGATCGTCAGCGTATTGGCCACGGCCCACAAGCAGCCCGCCAGCAGCGCCCAAAGCACCAGGTGCGGCGCGCGTCTCACGTCGGCGCGCACCGAAGAGGTTCCCATCACCAACGCGGGCAGGCTCCACCGCGCCAGGAAAACTCCAATCACCATGATGAGAGAAATCACCACCGGAGAAATGCCGATGGTCACAAGCTTTGTCGGCGCTTCCGCGGCGCCAAGCCACGCCCCGGCCGTGAATCCACACAAAGTGCCAAGAATCTGCAGGCTTCTCGATCGCGCCGTCTCTTGCGTTTGCCGGGCGGAGTCGCGCGCTACGCTCCCTCGCATGATCCTCCGTCGGAACGTTTAGTGAATGAACCGCAGCAGCAGCAGCCCGCCCATCAGCACGGCCACCGGGACCCAAAAATGAATATCCTTAAGCACACTCACAAGTCGCGAAAGTCCTGCTTGATTTGTCGCGTCGTCGGGCATAAGTCTGCGGCTGAAAAGCCGGGCCGGCGGGAATTATACCCCCGCGAGCTCTTTGTGACGAAGGGCCCAAAAAAGTCCGCGAATCATGAACGGCCGGCGGCCTGGCTCTGGCACACGTTTCCAGAACGAACGATTGTGCGGGGAGCTGCCTTCGTCCAGTTCCCTCGTTCGCTCCATGGAATCACCAGCCCGCGCGCGGATTTTTCGCACAAGTGATAGCTGCAAGCGTTTCTACCTAAAAATGAGGTTGCACTCATGGTGACCCCATGCTAGCCTGAGCGAACAAAAGGCGAATCCATGAACAGCTCCCCTAACTCCGACTCCCTCGCCGTTTGCGGCTCTACGCCCCCCACCCGCGGCTCCTCGCGCACCTCGACGTCCCTCGCCCGCGTCGCCCGGGTTCTCGATGCCTTTGCCTCGCGCGACCATAACGGCGAAATGCTCACCGCCATCCGCCACTATCCCGCCCGCGAAGCACAGTGGGCCGACTTTCCCGGCTGGGTGCACCCCGATCTGCGGGCGGCCTACAACGCCAAGGGCATTCGGACGCTCTACACCCATCAGGCCGCGGCCGCCGAGCGGGTCCACGCCGGCAAGAATCTCGTGGTCGTCACGCCGACCGCTTCGGGCAAAACCCTCTGCTACAACCTGCCCGTTCTCGACGCCATTCTCGCAGACACCGATACTCGCGCCCTCTACCTTTTCCCCACCAAGGCCCTCGCACAAGACCAACTCGCAGAACTCTACGACCTGAATCAACGCCTGCATAATTCCTTTGGGGTGTTCACCTACGACGGCGACACTCCCGGCGACGCCCGGAAGGCCATCCGCGAAAAATCGCACATTGTCCTGACTAACCCGGACATGCTGCACACAGGGATCCTGCCGCACCACACGCGCTGGACCCGCCTGTTCGAAAATCTGAAGTACATCGTGATCGACGAGCTCCACACCTACCGCGGTGTGTTCGGCAGCCACCTCTCGAACGTCCTTCGCCGCTTGCGCCGCATCGCGCGATTCTACGGCCGCGAACCCCAATTCGTCTGCTGCTCCGCGACCATTGCAAATCCGGCCGAACTCGCTTCGCGCCTGATTGAAGCCGACGTCGAAGTGCAGTCCGCCAACGGCGCACCCACCGCCGAAAAAATCTTCGTCTTTTACAACCCGCCGGTCGTAAATCGCGCGCTCGGCATTCGCCGCAGCTACATCAACGAAGCGTCCCGCGTCGGCCAGGAATTCCTGAAACACGATCTTCAAACCATGGTCTTCGCGAATTCGCGCCTGCACACCGAACTCATCCTCACCTATCTCCAGCAGGCGAATCCGCAGCTCCCCGGCTGCCCCGAAACCATTCGAGGCTATCGTGGAGGCTACCTGCCAAACGAGCGGCGTGAGATCGAGCGTGGGTTGCGCGAAGGCAGAATTCGCGGCGTCGCCACAACTTGCGCAATGGAATTGGGCATTGATGTCGGCTCACTCGACGCCGTCGTGATGGCGGGCTATCCCGGCAGCATCGCTGCCACGTGGCAACGCGCGGGCCGCGCCGGACGGCGCAGCGGCAGTTCCTGCGCCGTGCTCGTCGCTTCTTCCTCACCGCTCGATCAATTCATGGTGCGCCATCCCGACTACTTCTTCGGCAGCACTCCGGAACACGCCTTCATCGAGCCCGATAACCTTGAAATCCTGATCAATCATCTGAAGTGCGCCGCTTTCGAACTGCCCATCGCGCCAACCGAAAAATTTGGCGACGTCGACCTGCAGGACCTCTGCGCGTGTCTCGCTGAGGCCGGCTACTTGCACCGCGCCGGCGGAAAGTACCACTGGACGCACGAAGCCTACCCCGCCGATACCATCAGCCTCCGCTCGGTCACCAGCGATAACTTCATCATCATCGACATCACCGACCAGCCGCTTGTCGTCGGCGAAGTCGACTTCACGAGCGCCCCCACCACCGTCCATGAGAAAGCCATCTACCTGCATGGCGCTCAGCAGTACCACGTCGAGCATCTCGACTTCAAGGAGCGCAAGGCCTATGTCCGCCGAGTCGACGTCGACTACTACACGGATGCAATCCGCTATACGCAAGTCCGCATCCTCGCGATCGCCGAAACCGTCTCCGGGTTAAATTCCGTTTCGTCGCACCTTTCGAACTCCCACTCTCACGGCGATGTGCTGGTTCGCTCGCAAGTCGTCGGTTTTAAGAAAATCAAGTTCTTCACGAACGAAAACATCGGCTCGGGCAAACTCGAACTGCCCGAAAACGAAATGCACACCACCTCCTACTGGATCTCGCTCGACCGGTCACTCCTCGAATCGCTGCCCTACACCATTAGCGAACGCCAGTCCGGCATGTACGGCCTGCTCCACGCGCTGAAGTCCGTTGCCACATTGCTCCTGATGTGCGACGGGCGCGACCTTGGCACAGCCATCGGTGAGCGCCCGCCGGCGCATGCAAGCGAAGAAAACGAGGCGAACGTCGAGTCATCTGCCAACTGGATAAGCGGCCAAAAAGAGTTCTTCGAGCCCAATTTGTATCTTTTCGACGCCTATCCGGGAGGCATCGGGTTTTCCGAGCCGTTGTTCGGCGCACATGAGTTGCTCGTTCGCAAGACGCACGAACTGATTCAAGCGTGCCCGTGCGAAGCTGGCTGCCCGTCATGCGTAGGCCCGGCGGGAGACCTCGCGGCGCACGCCAAAGAGGCCGCCGTCGCGATTCTGGATCGCCTCTGCGAGTAAGGTTTCAGTGCCGTAGCCGGTTTACCCGGAGTGAGTTTCGCGAAGGGCCGCCGGTTTCACATCGAAGCGGGGCCGAACTTGCGCCCTGGGAAACTTTCTCTTCGCGGGGCTGGATTGAGCTGTATGTCTCTTTCGCTTGACAAATTCTCGCGTCTCGCGGCCCTCAAGCCCACCGGCAGCTCGCCGCGAAAGCCCGCAGAGCTGCGCCTGCCCGACGAGACCGACCCGATCAGCCGCTTGCTTGGCGGAGCCATCGCGCGGAATTATTATGGCGAACACCTCGTCATTCGAAACTGGTTCTCCACTCCCGAATTCGCCGATCCTTCTTCCGTTGCTCTCGAGCTGCTGTCCCGCGCTGGCGACGAAACCACGTCCCGCCGCACGCGCGCCGCCCTCGAGAACCCGGAAAAATGGCTGTTCCTCGACACGGAGACCACGGGGCTCGCCGGCGGCACCGGCAACTACGCTTTCCTCGTCGGCCTCGCCTGGTGGGACGCCGGCGGCCTCGCGGTAGAACAAATGCTTCTCCGCGACTTCTCCGACGAGCACTCCTTGCTTGCGGAGCTCGGCGATCGCATTGCCGAACGTCCCGTCCTCGTCAGCTTTAACGGAAAATGCTTTGACTGGCCGCTGCTCGAGAACCGCTTCACGATGACGCGAGCCATCCGCGTGCCTTCCCTCGCTGCACACCTCGACTTGCTCCACCCGGCGCGCGCTCTGTGGCGGTTACGTCTGGGCTCTGTGCGACTGGTCGAACTCGAACGCTATGTCCTTGACGCACCTCGCTTGGGCTGGCACCGCGACGACGACCTGTCTTCAGGCTTGATTCCCCAGTTTTACTTCGACTATTTGCGAGGCGGCGCCGCGCAACCTCTCGCTGGTGTTGTGAAACACAATCAGATGGACTTGCGCGGGCTCGCCGCCCTGTTCGGAAAGATCAATTCCCTCCTCGCTTCTCGCGAGGCCTTGGACGAAAACGATTCACGCGATCTTTTCGGACTCTCGAAATTTCTGCAACGCCGGGGCGAAAACGATCGGGCCCGTTCAGTCTGCGCCAAGGCTCTCGATTCCGGCCTGCCGGCTGAGTACCGTGCACGAGCCACCCGCGATCTCGCAACGATGGCCAAGCGCCTCGGTGATAAAGAAACCGCAGCGGATCTCTGGCTGGAGCTTGTCGCGGATCCACGCGACGGCGTCACGGCTTGCGAACAACTGGCAATTCACCACGAGCGAATTTCTCGCGATCTTCAGCGCGCCTTCGAATACGCCAATTTGGCACTCGCAAAGGTCCGTTCCCAGTCGGCCGATTCCCGCGATCCCAGCTCGCGCGCCCGCGCTATCGAGAGAAAATTGATGTGCCGTCTCGAGCGTTTGCGGCATCGCATAGGGAAGGCGAAGGTAGCCGCGCATGCACCCTTGCTGGCCCATTCCCCTGTAGCCGGCCCGCGCCGGCGCTCTCGCTGATCTCCCGAACCTCTCCGACCGCGCTTGAATTTGGAGGTACAAAACGGATGGAATCCACGACAGCAAAACTTCAACCTGTCAACGGAGGAACTATGGCCACCGCAGAAACCACCTATCTCCGTAGCGAACTCGAGGTTCGCCGCCAGCGTTTGCTCAATGCCACCCGCGCCGAAGCGGCAAACGCTTCGCTCCGCGAGCTTCTCTCGAATGTGGACGCGGCGCTGGCCCGCCTCAGTGCGGGCACTTTTGGGATATGCGAGGAATGCCACGATTCGATCGAAGCCGACCGCTTGCTTTGCGATCCGCTAGTGCGCTTCTGCCTCGATCACCTATCCCAGGATGAGCAGCGCGCCCTTGAAAAAGACCTCGCTCTGGCTGCGGGCATCCAGCGCGCCCTCTTGCCCCGCCCCGACTGGTTCGTCGATGGATGGCAGGCGCGCTATCACTACCAGCCCGCCAATGTCGTCAGCGGAGACTACTGCGACCTGATCGAATCGAATGGCGGCTTTTTGTTTCTGCTTGGCGACGTCGCCGGAAAAGGCGTCGCAGCCTCGATGCTGATGAGCCATCTACACGCGACGTTCCGTACCCTTGCCGGACAGCATCTTCCACTCCGGTCGCTGATGGGACACGCCAATCGCCTTTTCTCCGAGAGCACCACCGCCGGCCAGTTCGCCACCATGATCGTCGGTAGCGCGCAACCCGACGGAAGAGTCGAATACATCAGTGCCGGCCACCTTCCACTGTTCCACATTTCCGACTCCGGTATCTGTTCCCGGTCGGCTACGGGTGTGCCGCTCGGCATGTTTTCCTCGACCGAATACGACGTTTGCCAGCTGCAACTCGCGCCAGGCGACAAGCTCTTTCTCTACACGGATGGCCTGACTGAGGTTTTCAACTCCGCGGGTGTGGAATTCGGCCTCGAACGCGTTCGTTCTCTGGCTAGGCGTCACACCGCCGATCATCCACAAGCCATGATTACAGCCTGTCTCGACGAGATCGGCAGCTTCTCACCAGCCAAACGAACCGATGATCTAACAATGCTCGTGTTGCACCGCTCCCATTGAGGACCCGGGCACAGGATCTCAGCCTCTGATTCTTTGAGGAACTACACTCTCCACATCGCCCGCTCACGGCATGTGGCTGTTTTTCTACAGCGTCCTCTGAATCTGCGCCTCTGCCGCCTTGGGATCGCCGGGCCGGGCCGGCTCCGGAGGATTCTGCGGCCAGCCTAGTTTCTTGACCCACCTTGCAAACTGTTCCTGCTCCCCGCCGTCGAGGGTGACACACTCTCGCCCCGAGCACCGCAGAAACACGGCGCCGTCCGCAGTGTCAAACGAAAGAGACTTTTCCCCTCGCGACACTCGGCGGCGCTCGGAATATTTCTTCGCGAGTGCTTCGGAATATTCCGCAAACATCCGCGATGCGCCCTCCTCCGTCGTGAAGCGAATGCGCGTGAACAGCGCCAGCCGCTTGCTGCCAGCCTGCTCATAAGTGGCGTAATCGTCTCCGTCCCATCCCGCGGCAATCCTTTTCGCCACATCTTCGTCCAGAAACTGTTTCAAGACTTCCTTCCAGCCAAACTCGCCCATGGAGTTTTCCTCGAGCTTCGTCCAATCGCCGCCAGGAACGCCTTCGGGCAAATCAACCTTCAGCGTGGCGGGCGCTTTGCCTTCACGATAAAGCGCCGGGTGCATGATCTGCTGCGTATTCGCGGGAGGCTTTGCGAACACGCCTGCAAACCCGTTCCATCCGTCTGCGCGCAAAACCGTCAGCGAAAACGTCAGCCCGCTGAAATAGGGAAACATCAGCGAATCCTTGATGAAGGGTGGCGCTTTCTTCAGTTGCGGCGTATCGGTCAGGTCGCCCACAAACAACGACGGATCAACTTCCGGCAGATCGCGCAGTTTCAACCCCTTGTCCTTGAGCGCGTAATCGAGCATGGCGGCCATCGCGCTGCCCTCGAGCACCGCCTCCCGCGCCAGTTCGGCATCGTCGTTGGGCCGCGCCGCGTGCACCCAAGGCTCGATCTGGAACTGCTGGTCCATCAGCGCGTGCGTCAATTCGTGTGACATCACCATGCGTTGCTCGTCCGGCGGGATCCAGTCCGCAATATAGAATTCGTGCACTTTCGGATCGTAGAGCCCTGCGATCTGCTCCGTCAGCAGATCCACAAGGAACGCGTCCAGGTTGAATCCCTTCGGAATCAGCCCAAACGCTTCCGCAGACCGCGCCGACGCATACCGCTCCTTTGCATCCTTTTCGTTGTCCATCTGCGCAAGAACGTAAGCGCGGATTTCCTCCCGGTTGCGGATCGATTTTTTCAAGGGCTCTTTCAGCGCCCACCCCGTGATTTGGCTCATGTCATGCAGAACTTCGTCCGCCGTCGCCAGGAATTCGGGACTGCTGGCGCCGCCGGCACCCGCCGGGGGCGCGGGCGCCGCTTGCTGTGACCACGCCGGAGCGATCGCTAGCAGCAAGGCACCGCATAAAGCAACCAAGCGCCCGAGCCGCCAAGAAAAACAGGTGACTGTCTGCATAGAATGGCAGAATAGCAGATTCCTGTCTCGGCTCCGAACATGGGATTGACAGGCGCGTGGAACCACACTTTTTCGCGTGATTCGTGCTTCGGTCGGCCTCAGCCGTGTCTCATCTCCGCGGCCCCAGCCCCAATGGGCTGCTGGCCGCTGCCGTCGGCTTCGAGCGGTAATTCGATGCGGAACGTCGCTCCCCGGTCGGCTTCATTCCTTACGTGAATCATTCCCCCGTGTTCGGTGACAATGCCGTAGCAAATACTCAGGCCCAGGCCTGTTCCCTTGCCGACGGGTTTTGTCGTGTAAAAGGGATCGAAAACGCGCGATGCATCTTTTACCCCCGGCCCGCTATCCGTGAACTCGACGAACGCGTGCTTCTCGTGGACCCCTGTCCGCACCCACAGATCGCCTTCGGGGCTTTTCTCGAGGATCGCGTCTAGCGCGTTGTTGATCAAATTCAGAAAGACTTGCTGCAATTGGTGCGGGTCCGCCGGAACTTCCGGCAGGTCCGGAGCCAGACCCAGATGCACGCGAATCTGGCTGAGCCGCAGGTCGTAGTCGCGCAAAGCCAAGGTGTCCTCAAGGATGGCGTTCAGACGCACCCGCACGCGTTCGGGCTTGTGTTGCCTCGCGAAACTCAACAGATTTTGCACGATGCGATGCGTTCGCTGGGCTTGCTTGTAAATCTTCTCTGTGTATCCCAGTCCCTGGGAACCAACCTGCCCGCTCGACTTTAACAACTGGCTGTACCCCAGAATCGCGGTCAGCGGATTGTTTAGCTCGTGTGCCACACCGGAAATAAGTTGCCCGACCGCGGCCAGCTTCTCGCTATGCACCAATTGCTCCTGTGTGCGCCGCAGGTTCTCATAAGCGCGCCGCGTCTCTTCATACAACAGGCTGCGCTCGACCGCGCTGCTGATTTGACTCCCGACCGCGATCAACAGGCCGATGTCCGCAGCCGTAAACTCCCGCATCGACCGGCAGCCTACAACCAATGCGCCTATGATTTTCTCCTTGGACCACAGCGTTACGATATAAGCCGACTCGATGCCTTCTTTCTTCTGCAGTTCCTTGACGACCGGTGGAAGCGGCAGTCCTTGCGCGGAAAGAAAGGTGGCATGAGCATTTCTGAGCTGTTGGGTCAGGTCGGCGGGAATCGTCAATAGGGGAAAGTTCTTCGATAGCTCCGATCGATGGCCCACCGCCGCCACCCGCCGCAGGGTCGCGCCATCCGCATCGAACAAGAAAAGCGACGCGATGTCCAGCTCAAACAACTCGAGAAGCTGACGCAACGTCCGTAGGATCGAGTCCGTTAGGTCCAGCGTATAAACCAGCGTCTCGGCAATCGAGTTCAACACGACAAGCTCGCGGTTGCGGCGTCGGATCTGCTGTTCGGCCCGGCGCCGCTCGCTCACATCCAGAATAAATCCCTGGTACGCGTTTACGTTTCCCGCCGCATCCCGCACCGCCGTCGAAGACTCGCTCACGGTGCGGATTTCGCCGTCTTTCCGCTTGATGTCGTACTCAAAATCATTCACAGACCCGTGTTCGTGCAGCAACCGCGACAACCGTTCACGTTCCTGGGGATTGACGTACAAGCTTTTCCCTACATCGGCACACATCAATTCATCCCGGCTATCGTACCCGGTGATTCGCATCAGAGCGTCGTTAAAATCCAGAAACCGCCCCTGCACCGTCGCGATAAACACTCCTTCCTGAACACTCGCGACCAACGTCCGGTATTTCTCCTCTGCCCTTTTTCGTTCCGTGATGTCTTTGAGTACGTGAATGGTTCCCAGTTTCCGCCCCGCCGGATCCATGAACGTCGAGTTCGACGCCAGGAAGTATCCTTGCAGCCACGTGTCCGGCGAGTCCGCGTCGCCCGAGGCTCCTTCGCAATACGGACAGATTCGAAAGGAATGATCACGGGGACTGAGCAACTCCGCCACCAATCGTCCAACCATTCCGCGCGCATCCCGGCCGAGCAGGTCCGCCAGCCGCGTGTTGGTCCGCAGGACACGCCCCTCTTCGTCGTGCACCAGAATCGGATCGCCAATCGAATCGAATGTGTACGCCCACTGCTGTTGAACGGTTTTTATCCGCTCAAACAGGTTCACATTTTCCACGGTGGTCGCAAGGAAGTTGGCTACGTTCACCAAGTACGTCAATTCGTCTTCATGGAATCTCTTTCCCGGCAGCGCTCCAATGTTCAGCAACCCGACGGGTCCTTCCTTTCCACACAGTGGGACCGAAATCAATTGCGTAATGCCCGCTTCCGCCATGTTCCGCCGGACTCTAATGTCCTTCTCGTCTTCAAACCGCGAAACGCGGCAATTCTCTTTCAGCACTTCCTGCACCCAGTCACTGTTAAGGGCATAGCGCTCGTGCTGCTTCACATAACTTTCCGAGAATCCGACGGAAGCCCGCGCTACGAATTCCGCCGCATCCCCTTTGCCTTCCAGCAAACGGATCACGCCATGGCTGGCATTCACGCTGCTCGTGATCTGCTTCAGCACTTTCCGCAGCAATTCGGGTAAGGCAACCGACTGGCTGCTCGACGCCGTCAGCATCGTGAATTGCCGCACTTTCTCGCTGATTTCTTCCGAGCGCGCTCGCGCTGTCTCGAGCAGCAACACGATCATGCCGATGCCCAGACCCGCGTGCAGAAAGTGGTCGAAGGCAAAGCGGATGAGGCTCACCCCACCGTGTGTCCACTGAAACCGGTCCAGATTGTTCAATCCGAGCAGCGTAAAGGCTCCGGCAAGCAGCTTGCCTCCGTAGCCGTGCCCGGAACCTGACGCTCGCCACAACAGCCACGCCACCGACAGACAAATGGCGCTTTCGAGAACCGCCGTCTGCCACGGCGTCTCGCCCCATCGCGGAGCCCTACTCTCATAATAACTAGCGGTCAGCGCCATCAGACCCGCCAGCCACAACATAGGCCAGTACAACCGCCTCTGGATGGTCGTCGACTGCGCGATCGACGCCAGAAACATCACCAGCGCGCCAACACCGAAAGCCGACACCGCCACCCTCAGGCCCCCCGTATGCCGCGCGTAAAACATCGCCAATTCGCAGAAGGAGGAAATTGTCAGGCTAACCCAGCCGAGCAGCCACAGCCGGTAGGAAATCCCCGCATTATCCCGTCGCAAATGAATGAACAAGACCAGGAGCGTCAGGCAGGCGCTGGCCTCGAAGAACGCGATACCCTGGAGGCCTTGAGTCGGCACCACGAGCGGATTCCTCCCCGATACTCTTTCGGGATTGCCATTGAAGGTGGTGCCGGACGCTCAGGAGAAGACCCCACGCACCACGTATGGTTTCACGCTAACACGCCGTGTGCCGGCTCGGCGCGCGGTTGTCTCAAAGGTTAATATTGCAGCGTGTTCGGCCTATGGTCTGCGCAACTGCGCCTAAGGTGCGACCGGGCGCAGCCCCTCCTTGCGTACCTGAATGCTATTTTCAGACTGGGCAAACTCCCACCATTCGTGCTTTTCCCTCTCGTATAATGGCTACCTGGAGAAATGATGAACGCGGACGCCGAGAACATACTGGTGGTGGATGACGAGGAAGCCATTCGAGAGGTCGTCTCGACCATGCTCGAGTCCAAAGGCTACCACTGCACCGCGGTAAGCAATGGTCGCGCCGCCCAGGAGTTTGTGCGCAAGCAAACCCCCGACCTTGTCTTGAGCGACATGATCATGCCCGAAATGGACGGGATCAAGCTCCTCGAATGGCTACGCAACTTTGACCCGGAGATTCCCGTCATCATGGTTACCGCCATCCACGATATCTCCACCGCCCTCGAAGCGATCCGCCGCGGTGCTTACGACTACATTCTGAAGCCTTTCGAAAAGGACCAGCTCTTCCACGGCGTAGGACGCGCCCTCCAGCATCGCCGGCTGGTCATTGAAAACCGCAATTATCAGGTCAGTCTGCAGCAGCAGGTGGACGACAAGACCGCCCAGCTCCAGACGGCTTTCGCCCAGCTCGAGCAGTCCTACGACGACACGCTCGAAGCCCTCGGCAGCGCTCTCGACCTCAAGGACGCCGAAACCGAAGGCCATTGCCAGCGCGTTACCGCCTTCACGATCTCCATCGCCAAGACCGTGCCCGTTTCCGTCAGCTATCTCCCCATCCTCGCTCGAGCCGCCTTTCTCCACGACATCGGCAAGATGGCCATTCCCGATTCCATTCTGCGCAAGCCTGGCCCGCTGAACGATGACGAAAAAAAGGTCATGCGCACGCACTGCGACATCGGCTACAACGTGCTGCGCCGCATTCCGTTTCTTCGTGATGCGGCGGAGATTGTTCTGGCCCACCAGGAATTCTTCGACGGCACCGGGTACCCCCGCCGTCTCCGCGGAGAGCAGATTCCTCTGGGCGCCCGCATATTCTCCGTTGCCGACGCCCTCGACGCTATGATCAGCGATCGCCCTTACCGGCGGGCGCTGCCTATGGCCCACGCCACAGAGGAAATTCGCCGTTGCGCCGGCACCCAATTTGATCCCAAAATCGTCAGGGTTTTTCTCTCCATCCCGGAACAGCATTGGCATGAACTGCGTGAGAACATGGGCTCACCCTTCCGCCTGGCGCACCTGAAAAACCTAAACAATTGACTTCCGTTTCGTGCGCGAAAAACTGCGGACAGAAGCCGGCACAGGCTTCGGCTGAGCTTCGAAGGGCTGCTCCAGAGCTCGGCAAGCCACGCCACCCTCGGTTCGTTCCACTTCCTCTTCTCTCAGTCACAACCGCATGCTATCTTCTCTCTCGAGGTACCCCATGCCACTGGTTGCAATCAAGACCGCATCCGAAACCGGCTACTGCGACTGTGTCTGTGGTTGCTACGAGCTTGCCAGCCAGCGCGATGAGGACACGGGAAAGGGCTATTGCCCGGCGTGTGCCAAAAATCATCTCGACTGGAACGCGGGAGTCGGAATTCCTCAACCCGCGCCGGCGAAGGTTTCCGCAAACAACGGCTCGGGCGCAGCCGTTACACCGCTTCCACCCGGCGCCGATCCCCCCGCTCGCCTGCGCTAGCTTGCGGGCCCCAGCGGTAACACATCATGAGGAGGGCAGGCGGGTC
>Ga0209465_10000964_pt1 | contig 13027 bp, 16 predicted proteins | sample PanSoiPlot1MoBio_FD_188321 | JGI IMG/M metagenome (GOLD analysis project Ga0209465, IMG submission 188321) | Tropical forest soil microbial communities from Panama analyzed to predict greenhouse gas emissions - Panama Soil Plot 1 MoBio (SPAdes)... | ecosystem: Environmental > Terrestrial > Soil...
AAGCATATTGGGTTGGATTGGAAATCTTGCTCGTACCCTATGGGGTAAGGGCATGGACATCATTGATGGCTTGAAGTCTGGTATTACCGATGCTTGGAATGGTGTTGCTAATTGGATTGCTGGAATTGGTGGAAGAATCATCGGAGCAATTGGAGACGCTGGTAGTTGGTTGACGGGTATTGGTGGAAGCATACTGGACGGTTTGCTAAACGGAATGAAAGGTGCCGTTGGTAAAATCAAAGACTTCGCTAGTGGTCTTAAGGACAAGATCATTGGTTGGAAGGGCCCTCCTTCAGACGACGCAGTTCTCCTAGTAAACAATGGCCAGTTGATCATGCAAGGGTTGCATGACGGGATGCAAGAAGAGTGGAAAACGGTTGAGGCTTGGTTAAAGACCTTGTCTCAACAGATTTCGGATTCCATGAGTGACACCGATGTCCAACCAACAATCACTCCAGTTCTGGATCTTACTCAGGTTCAAGCGGATGCATCGAAGATTCCTGGTTATATTTCAGGAGCTACTTCGACGTTCACGCCTATTGCCTCTTTGAACCAGGCTAAGACAATTTCCTTTGACGCCAATGCAGCTGCCGCATCTGCAGCCCAAGAAAGCCCCGGGGGAAATTCCGGAGTAACTTTCACACAAGTGATCAATGCGCCTGAGCAGTTGTCCACTGCTGATATTTACAGGCAGACCCGCAACCAAATCACACTGGCAAAGGAGGAGCTTAAGATCCCATGAGAGTAACCGGCATTAACATGTACTCCTCCACTTTGTCAGAGGCCCTCAGTTTCAGTTTGTCTGATGTGGACACTCGTGATCCATATTTGATTCGAGGCATTCAAGGTCTTGATGCAATGGACTTGGTTCCGAAGTTCTACACGTTCAGTCAACTGACGCAATCCAAGTACTACGAGTTCAGTATGAAGGCACGAGAGATCGTCATGAGAGTTGCGTTGAATCCCAACTTCCGAGTGGATGATTCGTTCTCAGATCTTCGTGACGATCTCTATCGTGCTATATCTGCACAGAGAACTGGAGAGATAGCGCTCCACTTCATGTCAGGACCAGCAGTGGTGGCTAAGATTACGGGCTTGATCACCAAGTTCGAAGCGTCATATTTCACCAAGCTTCCTGAAGCTCAACTCACGATCACCTGTGCAGATCCGATCTTCCGAGGACTTAATCCGGTTCACATGGATAATACGAACTTTCCTGCTTCTCCAGTTTTAATTCCGGATAGCATCTCTACTGCTCCGCACGGTTTCGAAATTCAGGTGACGTTTACTACCGCTACATCTGCGTTTCAAATGCGAGATGTTTCTACGACGAACATAGCTAACATGGAGTGGGAATTCAGCGTGACTCCATCTCCTGCTTTTGCAATAGGAGACAAGCTATATTTGTCCAGTGACTTTGGAGGTAGAGATCTGTACGTAACCAGAAGTGGAGGAGCTGTTACTCATCTGATGGACAAGGTTTCTCTGACTTCGGTGTGGCCACTGCTCTTCCCAGGGCAGAACACAATTTACTGGCCTCAGATCAGTTATTTCACCGTTGACTTCCTCAATTACTACCCAGCGTACTGGGGTGTCTGATGAAGCTCTTCAAGTTCATCAAAGATCCAGCGCAAGAGATGTCAGTTCTTACTGGAGGAGGTCAACCTATTGAGGGATACACGAGCGCTACATGGACTGAACGTTACCGTCCGGCCGGAGAATTCATATTAGAAGCTCCACTCAGTAGTGGATTACGAGAGTTCTTGCCAACGGGAACGCTAATCGGTAATGCGGAAAGTCTCGAGGTGATGATCGTTGAGAATCATCAAATCTCTGAGAAGTACAAGGAGGATCCAAATCTCAAGATCACTGGGCGATCCTTCGAAACCTTCTTGGAGAATCGGATCGTTGGTTTGAATGATTTGATTCACACTGGATCTGGCGGAGACATGACCTACAATCTCCCCGCCGATTATATTTGGAATCAATGTGTGAAGTTGATAAACGATCAGATAGGTCCTGGGATATTTTGGGACTGGATGATTCTCACGAACGTTTTGGCGGTGAACAAGGTTCCTGCTGGTACTGCCGGTGATCAAATGCTTCGTAAGCAGACTCGAGGAACTGTTTACCAGAAGCTGTTGGATTTGTTGGGAGTTGGAGACCTAGGGATTAGGACAGCTCGTCGTAGTAACCTAGGAGGTAACTCCAATCCCAACCAGACCGAGTACCAGATCTACGCCGGTAGAGACATGTCTTCTTCTGTCATATTCTCCTGGAATTCAGGAGATCTTGACAGTTCAGAATTCTTGTTCAGTAACAAGATGCAGAAGAACATCTGTGTTACCTACGGCAAGTGGGTCTTCGGACTCTCGGACAATACAAAGCCGCAACCATGGCGAGGGTACGATCTGCGATATTCGTACATCGATGCTGCAGACATTGATGAGCGATATCCGGATGCTAATTCCGCCTGGACGGACACCAACATGCGTGCGGCAATGAATGCAAGAGGCGTTGAAGCTCTCGCTGCTCAGACTCAGGTTCATATTACTAGAACAGACATAAGTGATCTAACAACCGCCCAGTATCGACGGGATTACGATATTGGGGACTTGGTCACGATTGAGGACGATCTCAATCAGTCTGCAGTAATGCGAGTTACTGAGTATGTGGAGATTAATGACGAAAACGGTGCGAGTGGACATCCTACACTCGAAATTCCGACGGGGGATTGATATGAGACGCTTAACGATCGTACTTCCCATAGTAAGTTCGTTATATTTCGTTGTGGCGTACCTTTTGGGTTTTCTGAACGATTTCGTCCTAGGACTGCTAGTCATATTCATCACCGTTCTGGTGGTGATTAGTGAGACTAGGAAGAGGGCTAAGGACGTCGGAAAACTCGTAGTGACAGACAGCCACAACGGAACGGTTCTCTTCTCCCTGGAGATGGACGAAGACCCCATGGACCTCCTCAAGATGGACACTGTCTCATTCAAGGTGGAAAAGTAGTAATCGTAGATTAAACACGCCCTTTAGTGAGAAGCTACTGAGAGGATGTTTATGTTGCGCTTCTTAGTTAGGAACAAGTCGGACCTAGATGAGGTCATTGACATGCTCCTTGCTCGGATGAAGGAGGCAGATCCAAATTCGCCGGAATATTTCAAGCTGGTTCAACATCTGGACAAGCTGACAAGACTCAAGGAATCAAACAAGAGTCGAGTCAGTAAGGACACGATGGCGATCGTAGTAGGGAATATTGTGGTGGTGCTGATCGTCGTCGGATACGAGCATGGTCATGTTGTGGTTTCGAAGGCCCTTCAGTTCATACTGAAGAGTCAGCGATAACTCACAGTGGCAAAGAAGGCGTAGGAGTCGTGTATAAGTACACGGTTCCTATGCTTTCTTTTTGTCTGGGTGTGCATTTTCGATTCGGAAAATTCCCCGGGGGGTAATTTCGCCATATTAATCGCAGAAATTACACGTATTGTAATGAGGAGAAAGGTATAAGAGATTCGAATGAGGGATTTCTAGCACCCACTGAGGATGAAGAGTCTGGTGGCCAGCTAGAGATGCATACTCTCGAATGCAAGCTTACCAATCTCCTCAGGTTTTTTAGTTTTGTCTCAGGGGGTTTCATGGAACGTGACTACACACTACTTCAATTGGCGAAGGGAGCCCTGGTCCATGAATGTCAAAGGTGCGGTGCGATCATATTCCACAAGATGATTCACGATGCCTGGCACGAGACAAACGACAGGTACGAGGAAATCTTCTCGGTAATGTTCGCCGAATTTACATCTCATATAATGAGGGAAGACAACTCATAAGGAGATGTAAGTGAACGAAGAACAGAAAGCAACATTGATTGCGACTGGAATCGGAAGCATCGTCGCCGTTGGAGTTGCTAGCGTTTGGTACGCCCTGACGAACCGTAAGGAACGCAAGAAGCGGAAGCAAATCGTTACAGAGATGAACGAGGAGCTGAAGGCGATTGCGTACGCCAACGGGCGCGTCATGGGCAAGCTGGAAGCTGGCGAGTACAAAGGTGGCATTGCAGACGTATTTGAGTCAGCAATGGAAGATGCCGAGTTCTACAAGATTCAGTATCGTTTTGAGAACGAGGAGTCGTAACCCATGAGGAGAGTATGGAAACATATTCTCCTTTTTTCTCTTTAGGAGTTGTCTAATGGATCCAGAAACTCGTGAGGATCTGAAAGAGATCGGGGTTGCAGTTCAAGCCACCGGTCGTCGAATCGCATCAGCCAAGAGCGATCTGGAAGATTTGGAGATCTTGGCGCAGGCAATGGTAATGTTTACCAAAGCCATTCGCACGTACATCCGAGTCGAGAGAAGGAAGCTGGAAGGGATTTAGGTCGCATAATTTACACGCCTTCTAATAGGAGAAACACTGAGGAGGTGTGATGTACAAGGAGACTTGGAAAGACAAGATCAAGCGTGCGTGGAACGAGAACCCGCTCGCCGTGATCGCTATCGGAACTCTGGCTACTGGAGCAGCAGCCAAGTTCATCGACGCGGTTTCGGGGGCGCAATCCCGTCGTGCGTACGCTCGACAGATCAACCGCAAGCACTGACATCAGCCAACAGGTTGATTCGAAGGAGGAGGGTCCGGAAACGGATTCTCCTTTTGTCTCGCAGATTTTACACGTCCTTTAGTGAGGGAGTGAGCAATACTACCCGGTCGAAAGGCTGGAGTTCACGCCCTCGACTTTTTCATCCATCCAACAAGGAGAGACAAGCTAATGGCAGAATCAATCGGAGATCAGGTCAGCCATGCAGTGACCGAGATCCAGAGCACGTCGCAGTCGACTCGAGACATCGCGTCGCTCGTGGCGTTGGGGTCGGTGGTGCTCGTCTTCGGAGCGGGCCTCATCCTCGGTCGTCGGGGAAAGAAGCTCAAGCTCCGGGTGAGCCACTTGGAGCACTTGGTCGACGGAATGTCCACGTTGCTGGACATCAACCTCGAGGCGGGGAAGCTCGTCTTCGCCGTTCCCGAAACGATGGATGCTGCGATCCGTTTCGGAATGCAGCACTGACCAACGTCGATTTGAGGAGGTTGGGGAGCCCACAGGGGGCTCTCCACTTTCTCTCGTTTTCTGAAAGGACACACTCGTGAGCGTGTTTATATTCACTCAATCCGCTCCCAAGTCTCACCAGTACGGACTGTTCAGATTCCTATGGGACGTCGTCATGACTGTCCTCACGGGTGGTTTCTGGTTGATCTGGATATTTGTGCGAGAGATGCGCAGAGGTCGCTCATGAACCTCAGCGGAGTTGGGAAAGCCATCAGAGTCGGACTCAAAACGCATTATCCGCTAATTCTGACTGCGGTTGCAGGCATCGGCACGGTAACTACTGCATATTTGGCAGCTCGTGCTGGATACCAGTCAGCGAAGTTGCTAGACATCAAGGAAGAGCTTAACGGCATCAGTGATGATCGCATGGAACGCGTAGTAGATCGGACGAAAATTGTCTGGAAGCTCTATATTCCGCCCGCAGCTTCGGCAGTTGCTACAATTGGCTGCCTCGTCCTTGCAAATCGAATGGAGACCAGAAAGACCCTCGCCGCTCAATCTGCACTTGCTATCACTCAACAGCTATATTCTGACTATCGATACTACGTGGCTGAGGAGCTCGGTGCTAGTAAGGATCAGGCCATTCGAGATAAGATCGTTGACAATGTAGTCCGACAGAATCCTCCTCCTGCCAAAGAGGTCTTGATCACGGGTCCCGGTAACGTCTTGTGTTGTGAGCTGTACACAAGGCGATATTTCACTTGTGATGCAGAGACGTTGCGTAGGGCTGAGAACGAGATCAACAAGCGTATGCTCAACCACGACTACGCAACGTTAGACGACTTCTATTGGGTCGTAGGCTTGAAAGGTACGACGAAATCAGGCGAGACGGGCTGGAGGGTAGGTAGAAGCCTCGAGTTGGAGTTCACTAGCGTCCTGACTGAGGACGACCGTCCATGTCTCGCATTTGAGTACAACTACGTCACCACCTTCTAGATGGCGGATTTTACACGCCCTATAGTGAGGAGGTGATATACGTGCCCAAATTTGAAAAGGGCGATGATCTACCTGAGATCGTATACGTCCAAGTAGTCAATCCAAAGAGCAAAGAGTCTTTGCAGTACAGGTTTGGCCGTGACATATTCGGCGGCATCGTCGGATTTGGAGCTGGCTATCTGGCTGAGAAGACCTGGGATTTGGTGGCTCAGGAGTTGCGTAAAGGGACTCATCGTCGGCTTGCAAAGCTGGTCATGGAGTTCATGCGTCCGTAAACGGAGGAGAGTGCAGAGATGTACTCTCCTTTTCTCTAAGGGGAAGAATGCTCAAGCGTGAGATCACCTACGAAGACTTTAATGGTGACAATGTCACAGAGCCGTTCTACTTCAACCTGACTAAGAGCGAACTGATGGAACTGGAATCCAGTTATCAGGGTGGTCTCGAAGCAGCGATCAAAGCGATGATCAACGCCGAAGACAATCATGGTGTACTGAAAGAGTTTCAGAAGATCATTCTGATGTCGTACGGTCAGAAATCCCCTGACGGCAAGCGTTTCATCAAGAGTGATGAGTTGCGTGAAGAATTCCTGCAATCGGCTGCGTACGATGCGTTATTTATGGAGCTCGCAACGACTGAGGACGCAATGATCGCGTTCATCAACGGCGTGCTTCCGAAAGACATGGTCGCAGAAGTTGCAAAGATGCAAGAAGTCAACCTTCCGCCACGTCCACCTGAGGTCGGACAAGGAGCATAATTCATGGACTACCCGAGTAATTCAAGGAAAGAACGTGAGGAGCGCGAGGAGCAAATCGTCCACTACGAGAAACCGAAGAAAGGAAAGAAGGACAAGGACGAGGAGCCTCAGGAAGAGAAGAAGATCGAGAAACTTGTCACTGGAAACGTCGTTCAGAAGAAGAAGCCTCTCGGGCGTAGGTTTCGAGAGATATTCCTGGGCGAGAATCTCCACACGGTTTCTGATCATGTAGGTAGGAACGTGTTCTTGCCTGCGGCTCGCAACATGATATTTGACGTCATTGTTGAGACCGCTCGAGAAGTGATCATGGGTAGACGTCCCTATGATCGTCCGATCGAAGGCCGAGGCGGGTACGGTCCTCGAGGGACATATCGTTCGTACGATCGGGTTCCATTGCGTGAACCTACCCAGTACGCAAGACTTCCGGATCAGCCCAGTATCCGGAGAGTCAATCGGCGTCAGATTCAAGATGTCATATTGGACAGCAAGTCCGAAGCGGAGATGATCCTGGATACCATGTTCGACGTTCTTCGTCGGTATCAGATGGTGTCTGTTGCGGACTACTACGACATGCTTGGATTGGAAACGCAATACACAGACAACAGGTGGGGCTGGACATTTTTGAGTAGCGCCAACATTGTTCAGACTCGTGATGGTTGGGTAATCGAACTTCCCCCTGCTGAAGAACTAGGACTCTGAGGAGGAGATAATGGACCTTATCCCGGTACAGGTTACCAGGAATGTCAGTCGTGCAATGTTCCAAGCGAAGAAGAACTCTCCGCATATTTTCTTCGTTGGTGGAACTGTTGGCATCATTGCCACAGTAGTCATGGCCTGTAGGTCAACACTGAAATTGTCAGACACTCTTGACGATATTTCAGTGGACATCAAGAACGTGAAAGTGCTCAAAGCGAGCAGTCCGGAATACGCAAAGCATCAGTACAGCCGTGACATGGCGTACGTCTACAGTAAAGCAACTTGGCAAATGACCAAGTTGTACGGTCCACCGATCATTTTAGGAGCAGTTTCTATCGGGGCACTGACCGGATCCCACGTAATTCTCACGAAACGGAACACTGCTCTGATGGTGGCGTACGCCACAGTCACTCAAGCTTTTAACGATTATCGAGATCGAGTTCGTGCTGAACTTGGTTCCGAGCGAGAGCTCGAGGCTTATCGAGGAATCGAGAGAGTTGTTGAGCATGATCAGCGGACTGAGGATGGGAAGATTCCTGTCGTCAAGCAGATCGATCCAAACAAGATGTCGATCTATGCTCGTTGCTTCGATGAGAGTTCAACTCACTATGAGGATGATGCTGAGTTGAACAAGATGTTCATCCTGTGCCAGCAGAATCTGGCCAACGATCGTCTGCAGGCTCATGGTCACGTCTTCCTCAATGAGGTTTACGACTGGCTGGGACTCGAAAGATCAGGCGCAGGTTCGGTGTGTGGTTGGAGGCTCAGCAAAGAGGGTGACAACTACATCGACTTCGGCATATTTGAAGCTCGCAGTGCTCGTTTCGTCAATGGCAACGAGAGGTCAATCTGGCTCGACTTCAATGTCGACGGAGTGATCTGGAATCAGATCTAGGAGAACCATGAGCCAATTTCGACGTTTCCTAAAGAAGGAATGGATAATTCCGTCAGCAGTCGGGGTTGTCTCATTCAGTGCAGGCATCACCACCGGTTACATCATCGGTAGGAGGAGGCGATTCAAGGATATTTCAAGACGACTCGAGTCGGTTGAAGAGCGACAGACCGAGGACGCAAGTGGGTTTGCCCAAGCAGTTCAGAAGTTGAAAGAGGATTTCAAGGCAGGTCCCATATTTGAGGACACTGGTCTTAGAGCTCCGCAACCTCATCCGGAATACCTCGAGAAGCTGGAACGTCGAGAGCGTGATCGGGAAGCCTTTGCGCACAGTGATGTTGCACAGTGGGACTACGAGGAAGAAGTAGCAAAGCGAACACCAGGAAAGCCGTACATCATCCATGTGGATGAGTTCATGTCTCGGGAGAAGGAGGACGAGGATTTCCGGCAGACGACACTGACATATTACAGAGGCGACGACGTGCTCTTGGATGAGCGAGATGTGCCTTTGTACGATCACGACAAGATCGTGGGTAAGGAGAATCTCATATTTGGGCATGGATCCAACGATCCAAGCATCGTCTATATTCGCAACGAAGTCTTCGAGGCTGAGTATGAGATCTTGCTCGAAGAAGGTCGGTACGCGATCGAAGTACTTGGAGCGGATGTAGAAGATGAACCCGAGATTGAGCATTCTCGAAAGAGAAAGAAGAAGCTCAGGGAGGATTAATCATGATACGGCCATTTGAAGAGCAATATTTCAAGTGGCTCTGTGCAAAGGTGTTTAGGAATCGGCCTACAAGTCCGAGCCTAACGTTTTGGAAACTCTTCAGGCACTTGCATACCACCGAATTCGTTTGGTTAGTTATGGGTGACGATAATAGAGCGGCAGATGGAATCTATCTCCGGTATTATTACACTCTAGCTGCTAACATCGAAGATGTTGATTTGCATTGGAGGGATGAGATTCCTTGCTCTTGCCTAGAAATGTTCATAGCCTTTGCAAAGAGAGCAGAATTTCAAACTGGTGATTCGGTCTATGATTGGTTCTGGGAATTCATGACAAACCTTGGTTTGAATGAGTTCAACGATGCCAATTTTGATCAGAACACTGTGGATGATATTCTGGAGGAATTCATCTGGCGCCTCTATGACTCCAACGGTCACGGTGGAATGTTTCCCATGCACTACCGCACTGACTTTGACCAGAGCAAGATTGAGATCTGGAATCAGTTTGCTGCATATCTTATAGATCAGAATCGTCTGCCCTTTTGAAAGAAGGAAGTGTGGATTTCTATAGGATAAAGACCAAGGAGAGCAAAGGAGTTGCTCAGGTATATCCTGATTGGGTAGTTGATTACTTCGACGATCTCATGGTTCGTGGTGGAGATTTCTACGCCGTATGGGATGACAGTCGAGGTCTGTGGTCTCAGAATGAGTTCGATGTTCAGAACTTCGTGGACAGAGATCTCAAGGAGTACGCAGATCAACACAAGGATCTGGGTCTACCGGTTGAACCACTTCTGTGTCGTAACTTCAGTACTGGGACATGGGAGAAGTTCAATCGGTATATTCGGAATCTACCCACCAAGGGTAACTACCACTCGCTCGACGACAACATCACATTCACCAACCAGGTAGTTACTAAGAAGGATTACGTCAGCAAACGCCTACCATATGCGCTGGAAATGGGCAGAACAGACGCATGGGATGAACTCCTTGAAGTGTTATATTCTCCGACAGAAAGGGACAAAATTGAGTGGGCGATCGGGGCGATTATCGCAGGAGACTCAAAGTGGATTCAGAAATTCCTCGTCTTCTACGGGCCGCCAGCATCCGGTAAGTCGACGATTATTAGCGTCATCGAGAAGCTCTTCGAAGGGTACGTCACGGCGTTCGAAGCGAAAGCGCTCACGAGTAACAGCTTCGCCTTCGCCATGGAAGCTTTCGAAAGTAACCCGCTAGTAGCCATTCAACACGATGGAGACTTGTCCAGGATTGAAGACAACACTCGCTTGAACTCAATCGTGGGTCATGACTTCATGACGATCAACGTTAAGTACCGATCAGCATTCACGATTCGTCCGAATGCGTTTCTGATCATGGGTACTAACAAGCCAGTCAAAATCACTGACGCTAAAGCAGGTAACACAAGGCGTCTAATCGATGTGCATCCAACAGGAGCTAAGATCGAAGCTAGTCGTTACCATATTCTCATGGAGAATGTGAACTACGAACTAGGCGCGATCGCTCATCACTGTTACATGAAGTACCTTGAAATGGGGAAGTTCTACTACGAGAACTATATTCCCACCAAGATGATGATGTTGACGGACACGTTCTACAACTTCATCGAGGCTCATTACGACATATTCAAGGCAGAGAATGGGATACAGCTTAAGAGAGCTTGGGAGCTGTACAAGCAGTACTGCGAGGATGCGCATATTCTGAAGCATCTCCAATACCACGAGGTTCGAGAAGAACTCAACAGTTACTTCGATGAGTTCATCGATCGTCATTGGACTGGAGAGAGGGAAATTCGTAGCGTATATTTGGGATTCAAGGGGTTGCCTGAACAAGGACCAGTTCCCTTTGTTCCAGATACTACGTACGTCATCGACTTGGACGAGTACACGTCTGTGTTCGATCGTCTATATTCTGGACAACCGGCACAGAAAGCAAACCGAGTAGGGCGTCCTCAGAAGAAGTGGAAGGACGTAACCACTACTCTGAAGGACATCGACACCACTGAGTTGCATTACGTCAAGGTTCCTAAGAGTCATATTGTGATTGACTACGATCTCATGGACGAAGCAGGCGAACGAGATCTGCCTAGGAACATTGAAGAAGCGTCAAAGATGCCCCCCACGTACACTGAGTTGAGTCAGAGCGGAAAAGGGATTCACCTTCACTATATTTACAATGGTGATGTGAATAATCTGGCTTCGGAACTGCAACCTGGTGTTGAGATTAAGACGTTGCTAGGGGATAGTTCTCTTCGACGTAGGTTGACCAAATGCAATAATCTCGACATCATGACGATAAGTGGCGGTCTTCCAAAGAAAGAGAAGAAGATGATTGAGGCCAAAAGCATTCAGACCGAGAAAGGTTTGCGAGAGCTTCTCGGGCGAAATCTCCGAAAAGAGATTCATCCAGGAACGAAACCTTCGATCGACTTCATACATCATATTTTAGAGGAAGCTTACAACAGCGGACTCTCTTATGATGTGACTGACATGCGTCCAGACATCCTCACGTTCGCAGCTAAGAGTACTCACCAACCTGCTAACTGCATCAAGATGGTGCAGTCGATGAAGTTCGTTGGTAAGGACAACATGCCAGAACCAGCTGAGAACGACAAGAAGCCAATCATCTTCTTTGACTGTGAGGTGTACCCAAACCTCTTCGTCATCTGCTGGAAAGTGCAAGGCAAACCTGGTGTGGTTCGTATGCGAAACCCGAAGCCTGAAGATGTAGAGATGCTCTTCAAACAGAAGCTAGTCGGGTTCAACAATCGTCGCTACGATAACCATATTCTGTATGCCCGCTACCTCGGATACGACAATGAAGCCTTGTTCAAGTTGAGTGATCAGATCATCAACGAAGGAACAGGGTACTTCGGCGAGGCATATAATTTGTCTTACACGGACGTTCTCGACTTCAGTTCAGACAAACGAGGTCTCAAGAAGTGGCAGATCGCTCTGGGCATATTCCACAAAGAGCTTGATCTTCCTTGGGATCAACCAGTAGACCCGAAGAAGTGGGAGCTCGTCGAGGATTACTGCGTTAACGACGTGGAATCTACCGAAGCAGTCTTCCAGTATCGAATCCAAGACTTCGTTGCACGGCAGATCTTGTCTGATCTGTCTGGTCTCTCAGTTAACCACACGACTAGAGAGCATACCACTCGGATCATATTTGGGGATGACAAGCGTCCTCAAACTAAGTTCGTCTACACCGATCTCTCTGAAGACTTCCCTGGGTATCAGTTTGATGGACGGACAAGTACGTACGATGGAGAAGTTACAGGGGAAGGTGGATACGTATATTCTGAGCCCGGTTACTACACGAACGTAGCCGTCTTGGATGTCGTCTCCATGCACCCAACGTCCATTGTGGAGCTCAATTTGTTTGGGCCTTACACTGCGAAGTTCGCAGCCCTAAAAGAGGCAAGGGTAGCAGTCAAACGAAAGTCATATTCCGAAGCCGAAAAAATCCTCGGGGGGAAGATTTCGAAATACCTCGCTGATTCTGACGGCACAGCGGAAGATCTCTCGTATGCACTGAAGATCATTATCAACAGCGTGTACGGCTTCACGAGCGCTAGCTTTGACAACGCGTTTAAGGACAACCGCAATAAGGACAACATCGTCGCCAAACGTGGCGCCTTGTTCATGATCAACCTAAGAAAGGCGGTGGAAGAGCAAGGATTCCCGGTAGTTCACATCAAGACGGATTCGGTCAAGATTCCGGATGCAAGTGACTACATAATCGAATTCATCAAGGAGTACGGGAAGCGCTATGGCTATGACTTTGAGCTTGAAGACACCTACGAGAGGTTCTGTCTCGTCAACGATGCTGTATACGTCGCTCGTAGCAGGGACATATGGACTGCTGTTGGTGCGCAGTTCCAGCATCCGTACGTATACA
>Ga0209465_10000965_pt1 | contig 13018 bp, 11 predicted proteins | sample PanSoiPlot1MoBio_FD_188321 | JGI IMG/M metagenome (GOLD analysis project Ga0209465, IMG submission 188321) | Tropical forest soil microbial communities from Panama analyzed to predict greenhouse gas emissions - Panama Soil Plot 1 MoBio (SPAdes)... | ecosystem: Environmental > Terrestrial > Soil...
GTGACGGAGAAGGGGAAGCCGGAGTTGGTGTTGGTGCAGTAGAAGGTGTAGCCGGTGGAGTGGCCGCGCTGGGCGTCGGTGAAGGTGATGGTGCCGAGGGCATAGCTGGCGCCCGGACAGAGACCGGCGTCGCGGGTGGGCGGGGCGCCACCGACGGTGACGGTTCCGCTGACGGCGTAGCCGACCTCGTCGAAGTTCAGGCTCGTGATGTTGCCGCCGGCGCATTCGCCGTTCGTGTTGCATGAAAAACCCGCCGGACAGGTGGACGGACACGCGGGCGCGCCGGCGCTGCCTCCTGTGCCTCCCCGCCCGCCCAGGCCGCCCGTGCCGGCCGCGCTCGTGCCGGCCGCGCCGGCAGCCGTCCCGGCACCGCCGCCCACGCCGGTGACGCCACCCACGCCGCCGGTTCCGGAGGCGCTGCCTCCTGTGCCGCCGGTTCCGACGCCGCCCTGGCCGGCGGAACCGAGGCTTCCACCCTTGCCTCCGCCACCCGTCCCCGAGCCGCTGCTGCATCCGCCTGCGATGCCGATGAGGGCGACGACCAAGAAGGCCCATTGGGCACGTGTCATGCGCCGCAATTTATCATCCTTGCTCGAGCGAACTCCCCTCGTCCGGGCGGGATCCGCTCATGGCGGTTGCGGGAATGTTTGGGGGTGCCTGCAATGACACGCCCTGCGCCGGGGGTGGTGGCCCGATCCGAGTCCGCGGGGCTGGGGCCGCTGCTGGCCGCCCTCGACGAGCTCCGGGCGCTGGAGGGGACCGACCGCATTCTCCGCCGCGCGGTCGAGGTGGCGCGCGACCGGATCGGCCTCAAGCGCGCGGGAATCTTCCTGCTCGACCGCTCGCGCAACGTGCTGCGGGGGACGTGGGGGATGGACCTTTCGTGCGCCGTCGTCGACGAACACGACGTCACGTACGACATGTGCCAGCCCGATCGCGAGGCGCTGCGTCGCGCCGAGGACGAGGGCGCGCACTTCACCGTGTTCGACGACTGCCCGATCGTCGAGCATCAGGGCGGCGAGACGCGGATCGCGGGGCGGGGCTGGGTCGCGCGGACGCCCATCCGATCGACCGACGGTCCGATCGGAATGATGTTCAACGACGCCGGTCTGACCGGCAGTCCTGTCGACGAGGGCAGGCAGGCGCAGGCCGCCGTGCTCTGTTCCCTGCTCGGGACGATGCTGGACCCGCGGCGTGGAGGACTCGGGCGCGGCGTGGTCCCGGTCGAGTCGCGCAGCCAGCGGCTTGCGTCGTCGACGGTGGCGATGCTGGATCGGGCACCGGGCATGGGCGGCAAGGAGATCGCGGCGGCCCTGGGCATCAGCGTCTCGCGCCTGGCCCGTGTGTTCAAAGCCGAGCTGGGGATGTCGCTGGTCGCGTACCGCAACGGCCTCCGCCTGGACCGGTTCGCCGCTTTGCTGGACGGCGGCTGCAACAACCTGCTGAAGGCCGCGCTGGACGCCGGCTTCGGCAGCTACGCGCAATTTCACCGGGTATTCCGGGCGCGCCTGCACGCAACGCCGCGACAGTACCTGCGCCCGACGGGCTCGGGCATTCGCGGCGCCTGATTTCGGTGTAGCGTCGCCCCAATGAAGGTCTACAACGTCATTGGCTACGCAATCATCGTGCTTTACGCCGTCGCCTGCGTCGCCACCGCCCCGGCGCATCTGGGGCCGTGGGGCGCCCTCGCGATCGGCGCCGCGTATTTCGTGGGGGCATGGTTTCTCGCCGGGCTGTACCTGTCCGATCTGGTTCATCTGGGGATCGCGCACCGGTCCCTCGACTACGCCGATTGGTTCATGAAGACCGTCACGGTCGTCAACAACACGATCGGCATCTACGTGAACCCCGTGACGTGGGTAAATCGCCACCGCCTGCATCACCGCCACGCCGATCACGCCGGCGATCCCAACAAGCTCGAGAGCGACGGATTCTGGAAGACGATGTACTTGTGCGTTCTGCCCTATCGGTGCCGGGAGAACGTGGCCAACGACGCCATCCTCAAGAGTCTGCCGTTCCGGCTGGTGTCGAATCCGATCTGGGCGGTGCTCTCGCAGGGCATCAGCTTCGGTCTGGTCTGGCTGCTGGTGCGCGACCTGCCGTGTGCGTTCGCGATCTGGTTTGGGTTCCGGGTCTTCGCGCTGTGGGTCAATATGATCCAGAACTACTGGACGCACGATCGGCGGTTCGGCTACCGGCGCTACGACGACGCGCACGACAACGCGATGAACATCGGCGAATGGCTGCCCGTCACCGCGACGTTCAGCGCGTGTCTTCAGAACAACCACCACCACTATCCGACGCTGCTGCGCCTGAGCCACGACGAGGCCGAGTACGACTTCGGCTTCATCACCGTGAAGGCGATGAAGGCGTTGGGCCTGGTCAAGGCGAGCGTCAAGGGCGACAAGCTGTCGCCGGAGATCCCGCTCGCCGCCGTGAATTTCTAGCGCCTCGGCTACTTGCCGAGGAACGGCCCGATCGTCTGGCCGATGAAGGTCGGCGACAGCTCTTCATCGGCGAGGCCGTAGCGATCGGGCCAGCGGCCCTTGGGCGAGTAGTAGGTGCCGAAGATCCTGTCGATCCAGGGGAAGTGAATCGCGTAGTTCTTGTCGATCGCTTCCTTTTCGGTGGCGTGGTGCCAGTGATGGTGCCGCGGCAGCACCAGGAAGTTTTCCAGCCACGCGGCCGTCGGTCCGAAATTGCAGTGGGTCCACGTGGCGTGCAGGGTCACGAACACGAGATAGGCGGGGACGATCGACTGCGCGAAGCCGAGCAGCACCAGGGGCAACAGCACGGCGCCGCGAATGATCACGTCGTCGACGAAATGCGCGCGCGAGCCGGCAATCCAGTCCAGCGCCTTGGCCGAGTGATGCACGGCATGAAACCGCCACAGGAACGGCACCCGGTGCACCAGGCGATGCGCCGCGTATTCGGCGAGGTCCGCGACCAGGATCGCGAACACGAACTGGACCAGCCACGGCAATCCGCCCACGAATCGTTGCAAGGCGGGAACCGCAAGGAATCGGCTGGCCTCGGTGGCCGGCAGCAAGATCATGAGCGACAGGATCTGCACCGGAAGATGCGTGGACAGAAAGTATGCGACGTCCAGCGTCCACTCCGGGCGGAAGGTGCCCTGATCGGGGTACTGGGGCCAGAGGCGCTCGATCGGCACATAGATGAGGGCCATCAGCAGCAGGTCCAGCAGGAACCAGTCCAGGCCGATCGCCGGACCGTCGTGCAGCGTCTGGTTGATCGGCACGCTGGCGCCGCCCAGAAGGATCGCCGCGAAGGCCAGCACCATCCCGGACAGCGGCAGGACCTTCTTCTTGCGCAGCAGCGACGCCACGCCGCCAAACACGATTGCGCCCACGATCAGGCCCTGAATCAGGATGCGCATGACGTGCATCGGGTAGTGCGGGCGAAGCTCTGGCGCGGTCAGGATCTGCGGAAAGTGCAGGCAGAGCACGGCACCGAAGGAGAGGAAGCCGAAGAAGGCCGACAGCACGCCGCTCCACCAGCCGCTGCCGAATCCCTTTGGTTCTTCGTCACCAAAGGTCTTGTTCACGTTGTCTTCGAACACGCGACCTCCCGGCGGGGATGATACCGCGGGTCGAGGCCGAGCTTCGCGGGGACGGGTGAGCTTGCTGGCCCTTCCTCAGGCACCAGTTTGAACCCCATGAGTCACTTACCGAGGGGGGTGGCCCGCGTGGCTCGCGGGTTTGCGTGGGTGCTGGCGTCGCTCTGCTTGCTCTTGCTCCTGCTCGCGGTCGGCCTTCCGCTGCTTGTGCGCGGTCCGTTGCTCGCCCGTCTGGTCCAGCACGAATCGAAAGATCTCTGCGGGTCGGTTCACGTCGACGGCGGCCACGTCAGCGCCGGCCTGGCCTGGGCCCTGCTCCGCCAGCGCGCCTTCGACGTCGTCGTCGATGGGCCGCGCATCCGCGAACCGGGCGGCCACGACATGTTCCGCGCCCGGATCGTTCGCGCCCGGGTCGCGGTGCATCGCCATCCCTGGCGCGTCGTCGTCGAGCACGTGCTGGTCTCGGACGGCACGTGGCAGCTGGTCGACGAAGGCCTCGGGGCGCCGATCACGCAGGCGTTACGGAAGATTCCGCACGGCGGGCGCGACGCCTGCCGCATCAAGCCGCAGCCCGAAGCGCCGCGCGAACGGGGCGTCGGTTCGGTCATCACGGTCGAGCGCGCCGACTTCCAGCGGATGTCGGTCCTGCTGTCGTTCCCGATGTGGGAGGTGGCGCTGCCCTCGATCGACGCGCACGGGACGGTGGAGCTCCGCAACGTGCATGATTGGACCCAGATCCTGTTCGAGGCGCGTGACATCGAATCGGGCAAGGGAGGAACCCTGCGCGTCGGGCCGCGGACTCCATCGACGCCCGTGATGCCGTTCGATCACGTCGACATTCCGCGCGTGGCGGTGACCGCCGACGCTCCGCAAGACCTGCTGCTCTGGGTGACCGAGGCGCGGACCGCGGACGCCGTTCTGTCCGGGCAGGCGCGGTTCACGAACGTCTTCGCGCCCGTCCAGTGGCCGGTCTCGCCGGGCACGGATCTCGACGCGCGCTGGACCGACCTCGGTCGGCCGCTCGAGCGAATCGACCGCTGGGCGGAGGTCGGGCAAGGGCTGACGCGCGAGCGCGCCACGCTGACCACGTCGCTGCACGGCTCGTGGGACGCGCTGACTGGCGTCGCCTCCTTGCGCGGCGAGCACTTCTCGCTGCGCGCCGACCTGTTGCCGCACGGACGCTACGCGCTCGACGTCGGCCTCGACAGCGTCGACACGACGCCGTTCCTCCCCGCGGAGCGGCGCGATCTACTGGCCGGTCGCCTCGACGGCCGCCTGGCGGTGACCGCCCAGATCGACCCGCGCTCCGGCGCCGGGCCGGCGGTATCGCTGGACGATGTCGAGCTGCAGCTCAAACGGGCGCGTGCGGGTCGCGGAGGCGACAGCCTGCCGCGGCGCCTGGTCGTGAGCCGTTCGTTCCGCCCGCGGTCGGCCGACGAGCTGCGCCTCGATCTGGGGGAGGTCGACTACGGCGATGACGGCGGGCGGATCGACGCGTTCCGGCTGGCGACGCCGTGGGCGCAGCTGGCCGGTCGCGCGCGCGTCGAACGCCACGCCGGATCAGGTGCGATGACAGTGCGTGTCTGGTCGCAACCGGGCTCGCGCTTCGCCTTGCAGGGCGAAACGTTCCTGCCGCCCGCGTTGCTGACGGCTCACGTCGAGCCCGGGGGGGGCGTCGTCGTCGATCCATTCTCGGTGCAGCACGTCGGGGCCGGTGCGATCGACGCGGGCGGCAAGCTGCACCCGGACGGTCGCGTCGATCTCAAGCTGGCGGTGCGGGCCTATCCGCTGGCGCACATCCCCGGTCTGGCCGCCAAGAGCGCTCCCGGACGTGGACGCAGCGCGACCATCGGCGGCACGCTCCGTGGCCAGCTCGATGCCGCGTTCGCGATCGCGGGCCGTCCGCAGCGGCCGGCGCTGAGCGGGACGCTGGCTCTGTCACGCGTGGGGTGGGCGGGTCACGATCTCGGCGGCGGTCGGGTCGATTTCGCCGGCCTGCCGGGCGGCACCCGCTTTCGGGGCCAGCTCCTCGACGGGATCGGCGTGAGCGGGACGCTGCACCCGGCCCTCAAGGCGGAGGATGAAGTGACCGTCGCCCTCCGCAGCTTTTCGCTCGGGCCCTGGCTGGCGCCGAGGCTGAGGCCGCTCGACCCCCGCGCCTCCGGCGAATTCAAGTGGAAGCACGACGGCGAGCGCGAAGACGTGCACGTGTTGCGCCTGGTCGTCACGGCACGGGGCGCGCAAGCAGAAACCGCGGGTACGTTGCGCATCGATCCGAGTGATCCGGGCGCCACGCCCCTGGACGCGACCGTTACGGCGCGGGTCGACGGACGCGCGCTCGCGGGCGTGCTGTCCCCGAAGCTGACGGGCGCGGGCAGCGCAGGCATCGATGCGTCGATCGGCGGAACGATCGCCGCGCCGCGGGTGCGCGGCCAGTTCCGGCTCCAGGGGCTGACGGTCAACGGACCGCAATCGCCCTTCGGGGCGGTGCGCCTCGACGGCGCGCTCAGCAGCGACGGACGGACGCTGGTCGTCGGGCCGTTGCGGGCGACCTTCCAGAGCGGTGGATTCCTGCAGATCGGCGGGCCGAGCGGCAGCGGCAGCGGCAAGGTCGTCCTGGCGCGGCCGGGGGCATCGCTGCCGGTGAGCAACGTCGACGTCGCGGTCCGCGCGTCGCGGATCACCACCGCGCGCCCGATCGGCGGTCTGTCCCTGCACGGCCTCTCCCTTGGCGTCCGGCTGACCCAGCCGAATGCGGTCGCGCTCAAGGCGGACGGGTGGGTCTACCTCGGGCAGGACTTCTTCCAGCTCAATCACGACAAAGAGAAGAAGCAGGAGCCGAAACCGAAAAAGGAACCGAAAGAAAAACCGACTTCGCCGTCGCCGAGCTTCGCCGACAACTTCTTCCTGCACCTGAAGATCGTCGGCCCCAAGGACGCGATGAAGATCGGCATCCCTTACGCGCCCGACGTCACCGTCGATCCGAACTGCCTGGTCGAGGGCTCGCTGGCGTCGCCGCACCTGTCGGGCGAGGTGAAGGGAGACGGCCTCTACTCGAAGGCGGCCCTCGCCGTCGCCGACTGGTTCAGCTCACGCGACCTGCGCACGTGCGATCTCGGCCCGCACTGAGCCTTCAACTGTAGCGGCGTCGAGCCGCCAATTGCGGCGACGGCCCTCTCTTCCCTGACGGGGGCGCTGCCTATATTCGCGTTCAGGGCGCGTCCCGGCGTCACCGGGCTGTGCCGTGCACAAAAGGGCGGAGGCGAACCATGAAAAGGTACATCTGGGGTGGGGCGCTGGCGGTCGGGATCGCGCTCTCCGCGATCGGGTTTCGACCGTTGAATGCGCAGCACGGCGCCGTCGCCGCTCAGGCGGGCAAGGCGGAGGCGCGCAAGGGGATCGATCCCGACGCTGATCGCATCCTGAGACAGATGACGGATTACCTGGCGGGCCTGCAGAGCTTCCAGGTCGACAGCGCGGCGCTGGACGAGGTCGTGACCAAGGCCGGGCAGAAGGTCCAGCTCGCGAGCGAGTCGCAGGTGTCGGTGCAACGTCCGAACCGTCTGCGGAGCGAACAGGTTGGCACGCGCAACGGGATGGGGTTCTGGTACGACGGCAAGACGATGACGCTCGCGTGCAAGGCGAACGGCACGTACGGGACGTTGCCGGCGCCGGCCACGCTGGACGCCACCATCGACAAGGCCCGCAAGGATTTCCAGATCGATGCGCCCGGCGCCGATCTGATCTTCAGCCGCCCGTACGCCGTCCTGACCGAACAGATCACGGGTGGCCAGTTCATCGGGCGCGAGACGATGGACGGCGGCCCCGTCAACCACATCGCCCTGGTCGGCGACGAGGTCGACTTGCAGCTCTGGATCAAGGACGGACCAGAGCCGCTGCCCGTGCGCTACAGCATCACGACCAAGGTGACCAAGGGTGAGCCGGAGTTCTCGGTCCACCTGACGCAATGGAAGACGAACCCGACGATTCCGGCGTCCACGTTCCAGTTCAAGGCGCCCGCGGGCGCGACACGCGCGCAGTCATTCCCGCGCACGTGTTCCCCGGGACAGACCGGCTGAAGGAAGGAAGGATAGCGATGCGCACATTACGGAAGCTGACGCTGATCGCATTCGCCGTCGGGGGGATCTTCTTGACGGTGGCGCCGGACGTGCTGGCCGTCGTCGGCCGGCCGGCCACACCGATGAGTTACGCCGGTGTGGCGCGACGGACCGCCCGCCGCAGCGGCTACTAGGGATCAGAGGATGATGCGGTCCTTCTGAAGCGACTTGGCCACCGCCTGGCCCACGTCGGTCATGGCCTGCCTGGCCGACTGTGGGTCGAACGTCTTGCTGGTGCCCGACCAGACCAGCTTGTTCTGTTCGAGCGAGTACAGGTTGCTGACGATGTGGACGATGGTGTTGGTCTCCACCTCGCCGGGTCCGGGGCCGTAGACCGTGCCGACCCCGTAGGCGTAGTAGCTGTCGAACGTGTTGTATGCCGTCACGTGTTCGGAGACGGCGGCCAGCCGCATGACGAGCACGCCGTCGAACCCGGCCGCGTTCAGCCTGGACTTCACCGCCTCGCGATCCTTGAGGTCGATCTCATCCAGCACCTGATAGCTTGGGACCGCGTGGGTCCCCCCCATCTGCGCCGCGGTCGCGTCCTCGGCGATGCGGCGCAGCCCGGGATCCTTCGCCAGGCAGATCACCGCGATCTTCGACATCGCGGCCCCCTTGGCCGACGGATCGGTCCAGGTGTTGGTCATCTCCGTCGTCGCGCACCCGATGCTGAGGGCCGCCGCAGCGAGCCCCACCGCGACGAGCATCTTCTTGGCAGAGTCCATGACGGTCTCCCGGCGTCGCTTCACATGCAGGTCGGCATCATCGCCGTGGTGCCGTTGCGCATGATCTGGCCGCAGGTTGGACCGAACGACCAGTTCGCCTGACCGGGCAACGAGCCGCCCGTCCGATCGACGGTGATCGAGCCGCCCGTCGGCCGGCAACAGCCGCCGCTGCGCTCCAAACCCGAGCGGGTGATGGTCGCAGTGGCGTTGCCGTTCTTCTCCTTGACCGTCGTGGTGCCGTCGACCTTGTACGACTGGCTGCCGGAGAACGTGAACATGTTGTCGCCCATGAAGGTCAGATCGGTCTGCATCGCTCCCGAGCTGTCGAGGATCTGCAGCTCGCCGTTCGTCGTGATGCTCGTCGTGGTCGGCGATTGCCCGAAGCTGAACGTCGTCATCCCCGTGTTGGTCTGGTTGGGGATCACCAGCGTCCGGCCGTCAGCGACCTTGATCGACAGATTCGTGAACGTCGAGGTGTGACGGAGGGTGATCATGGTGGCTGCGCCGCACGTCTGATCGGACGCCGTCGCCGTCCCCGTCACGTCGACGGTGCCGTTGATCGTCCCGCCGGTCGTGCTGCAGTTGTTGAACGTGATGGTGACGCCGGAGCGCGCCGCGGCACCGTTCGCCACGCAAACGACACCCGACGTCTTCTCGTTCACCGTCACCTGGCCCGGACAGACTTGCTGTCCGCGGGCGAGCGCCTCGATCGCGCCGACCACGCCCGAACGCACACCGGCCCCGGTGCCCGACGTGCCTCCGGTGCCCGCCGTGCCCGCTGTGCCCGCGGTGCCCGTCGTGCCCGCGGTGCCCGAAGTGCCCGAAGTGCCCGACGGGCCGTAAGCGCCGATGTAGTAGTAGAACGTCGTGTAGTTCCACGGGTACGCCCAGTAGTAGCTGGCGTACGCGACGTCCGCCGGATAGTAGGACGTGTAGACGTATCCGTCGTCGTAGACGTAGCCCGTCGTGACGGTGCCGGTGCTGGTGCAGTTGACGTTACCCAGCGTGGCGAGCGCGGCGGCGACGCCGGCGAGAATCAGTCTGTTCGTACGTGCGTTCATGGCTGAGAGCCCCCTTTTCACGCCAAGCTAAAGCGTGATCGGGGCTGACCAACGCGAACGACGGGCCTTGCGGCGGCGGGAAAGCCGATGTCATGGTTTTCTTCACGCGCTGTCGCGGATACAGCAAACGTCGCGATCGCGCTGCGCGGCGGCGCCGCGGGCGATCGCGACGTTCTGGTTCGAACCGTTCGGATCGGGCTACGGCATCGGGTACGCCGTATAGCTGAACTTTTGCCCGCCGACGCTCGCCTCCAGCATCAGGCCGCCCTTGGTGGCGGTGAAAACGGCAACGCCGTTCTTGAACTTCGCCTTGGCGGACGCGCCCGCATTGAGCGCGACGGCGCTGGCCTGGGCCGACAACGATGAGTTACCCGCTTTCAGATCGTCCATCGGCTTCGCTATCTGGAAGAAGACGATCTCAGAGAATTCCTGACCGCCGGCCTGGGCCCCGATGGTCACCTGGCTCATCTTGACCTGGCCGACCGGGACGCCGTGCTCGTACAGCACGCCTGTGCCGTGCGCGCCGCCGATGCCCAGCCCGCCCTTACCGGCGCCCGGAAACACGACGTAACCGACCGAGCGGCGGAAGAAGTCGTCGATTCCGGGATCAGCCCGGCGATAGACCGCAATCGTCTGATTGGCCTCGTTGATGAGCTCTGCATCCTTTGCTGACGGCGCCGCGTAGCTCGTCCTCGCCAGCCCACCCGCCGCAAGCGCCACCGCCGCGGCCAACCCGACCCGCATCCCCCTCGAAATTCCTGCTCGCATGGCTTCCCCTTCCCTTTCCTCGGTGGAACTTAATGCCGCGCGGCCGATCGCGCGTCGGCCGCCGAGCTGCCGATAGCTCAGCGCGAAGGCTCAGAGCCGCTTTTCTAGGCTGATGTGGAGGAGGCCGAGCCAGAGCGTGTACTGACCGCCGCCGTCGGGGCGGCGGGTCGGCAGTTCCGGATCGCTCAGCGTGCTGCGCCCGGTGTTGTCGCGCGACGCGTACTGAACGTCGGTCAGCCCGGCGGTGACGTGAAACCCGCCCGGGACCGCGAAGCGACCGCCCAGCGCGAACCGAAAGCTGTCGGCGTCCATCATCAAGGGGTCCAGCGTCGCGTCGGGGGCGGCGGCGGTCGCGAAACCGACCCCCGCGAACAGCTCGACCGCGTCGGTCAACCAGAAGCTGGCGCCCAGGTTTGCGCCGTACGTGTCGTTCCAATGGCGGCGGAGGTTCTGGATCGTCGTCCCGCCCGGCGTCGCGTCGGTTCCGTCCGGAAAGACGGCGCAGGGCTGGCCCTGCAACGACACGCACTGCGTTTGCAAGCGGCTCCAGCGCGTCAGATCGCCGTAAAGGCGCAGCTCCAGCGCGTGTCGCCAGCCGGTGCGCGGCCGTGCGCGCAGCCCCGCGCGTACGATGTCGGGCAGCGCGTACGTGTACGTGATGGCCATGGGCGGCGCCGCGTCCGCGCCGAAGGTCGCCGAGAATTTGCCGTCGAGATGAATCGGTCCCAGCCCGGGTTGCGCCTGGTACGAGGCGCCGAGCCAGAGACGATCACGCACCGCCTCGACCATCGCGCCGATTCCGAAGCTCGCCTGCGTGCCGTCGGCGTCCACACCGATGCGCCCTTCATTGAGCGGATCGACGACCTGCTGCGAATTGAAGCTCTTGGCCTGGCGGGTCGACACCGATGATCGAATGAGATTGCCGGTCAGCCCGAGCGCGAGCGGCCCCAGGCGGACCGCCGCGCCCAGCGTGAAGTAGAGCGACGACGTCGAGCCGTCAATGACGTGCCAGCGCTGCACGCCGTCAGCGGCCAGCGGAAAGGCCGGATCGTTCACGAAACGCTGGTTTTGATCCCAGTGGACGCTGCCGCCGAACGGAACGTAGAAGGCGCCTCCCAGCGCGACCCGACCGATCCACGTCGTCGCGGCCAGCGCGGGCGCGCCGAGGAGGGTCGAGAAGCGCGCCTGTCCGGTGTCGGCGCCCTCGGCGCCGGGCGGATCGGCCGATTCGGACGCCGCCTGCGCGTGCGTCCAGCTTCCGCGCCGCAACGCGAGCACGCCGCTGACGTACAAGTTCGTGCCCTCGCCGAGCGCGATCCCCGCCGGGTTGAAGTACAGCGCCGTCGGGTCGGTGGTGACCACGTTGCCGTGCTCGCCGCCGAACTCCGCGGCCGCGAAGCCCGACGCGCTGGCGGGACCGGGCGCCGCGAGCGCGCAAGCGAGGCACGCGGCCAGCGCGAGCCGCGCCGGTGTTGCGACGGCGGATCGCGGCGGCGACACGGCCCTATGTTACATCGGCAGGGCGGCGCGCACGTCGGCGCAGGTGGCCGTGTCGGCGACGATCTTGGTCTGCGCGGTCGCGCCCGTGATCGTGTAGATCGCGCGGTTCGAATCGACGAAGTTGACCTCGGTGGGCATGCAATCGCTGCCGCCCATCACATGACAGCCGACGACGTGGTTGTCGAGGTGCATGAACGTCGCGGGGCCCGACGCCTCGTCACACGTCGTGCGGGACAGCATCGGCGAGCTCGCATTGCGGATGACGACGTACAGCTTGTCGACGCGCGAGGTCTGCGCGATCGACGTGGGCGGCAGCGTGTAGCTCCCGCCGCTTCGCGGGATCGACGTCAGGCCGGGGTTCATGTCCCCCTCCGCGTCGGTGATCATCGTGATGCCGGTGTAGGAAGCCGGCCAGTCTCCGGTCTGGAGGTCGCTCGCCGTGGATCCGATGACCGCCGTGTAGCTGTAGTTGACGGTGCTGGGCACATCCCAGCTGGTCTGCGTCCCGGTGACCGGGAAGGTGGGCATGCTGGGCGCGTCCCAGGTGCTGTCGGGGACCTCGATCAAGATCATGCCGCCGCCGCCCAGCGCCGTCAGCGTCGTCGTCGGCAGCACGAAGCCGCACGCGTGGAGGGTGCCGTTCAGCGTGTTTCCGCTGGCGGTGTAGACCGTCTTCCCCCACACGTGGATCTGGCCGGTGCCGCCCATGCTCGCCAGTCCGGGTTGCCAGCTGACGTTCACCGTCAGATGCGACGCCTCGGTGAAGGTGTCGCGCGCCGGGCATTGCATCGGTGTGACACCCGTGCCGCCGGTGCCGGTCGCCCCGCCGCTCCCCGCGGCGCCGTCGGGCTTCACTTCGGAGTTGCTGCTGGAACAGGCGCCCGACAGGGCGAGCATCAGCGACGCCCCGAGCCCCATGATCATCCGCCATCGCCTTTGATCCACGACTTGTCTCTCCCTGCGCGACACGATATCGCCGGGGTCGGGAAGAGACAAACCTCGGCTACTGGCTGGTGCAGCTCAGGGTGTAGGGGCCGATGCCGGTGGCGGGCACGATCGCGACGACGACGACGTCGATCGTCGTCGCGGGTGGGACGGTTATGGCCATCGTCTGCAGCTGCATGGTCGTCGGGTCGGGATTCAGAACCCCGCCCACGTCGCCCAGGAAATTGGTGGGGAGGTCGAGCGGATTGAAACTCGAGTAGGCGCTCAGATAAGCCTGCACAGTTCCTCCCATCGCATCGTAATTCAGGCTGAAGCTGTAACAGG
>Ga0209465_10000966_pt1 | contig 13012 bp, 11 predicted proteins | sample PanSoiPlot1MoBio_FD_188321 | JGI IMG/M metagenome (GOLD analysis project Ga0209465, IMG submission 188321) | Tropical forest soil microbial communities from Panama analyzed to predict greenhouse gas emissions - Panama Soil Plot 1 MoBio (SPAdes)... | ecosystem: Environmental > Terrestrial > Soil...
AAGGAGATTTCCTCCTGTGCGCGGGCCAGGGGGAGGCCGATGATCGGGTAGACAGCCCAAATGGCAAGCGCAAGGAGTCCAGACTTAAATCGATTCATCAAAGAGGCTTCTCCAGAGAGTTCGCGAGAAGTTTAGTCCTAGTGGAAAGCGGTGACAAGACGAGACCGCAAGGCGCCCGGGACAAGAGACGCCTTTCCGGTTTCCGGTTGCGGGTGAAGTCAGGACGCAGGCGGCAGGAAAACAGCGGAGGGCGTAAGGAACTCCACGCCGGGCATCTCGGTTCGCACCCTGATGTTCACAAATCTTCCTCTCCGCCCGCCGTCGCCGGCGAACGTGAGCAGGTATTGATTACCAAGATGCTGCAAGATCTCATCCAAATAAGGCTTGATCGAAACGGGAGACTGTACACCGAGGAAATAAGACTCGGCTCCGGTATCCTGCGAAAGCTTGGAGATGTTGTTCTGAGCCATATTGACGAGAAAGAAGGAACGGCCGCGGTGCCCGGCACTAGGGTAATAGATGGACCAGATATTCGTATTCTGCCTTTGGGCGCGCTGAATCAGTGGATCGAGGTCCGGATAAAACGCGCCGAAGCTGCTGCCGCGGAAGAAGTCGATTCCGGAAGTGATCAGGAGAATCGAGCGCTGTGGACCGGTATTGGGCCAGCGCCTCAGGAGATCGATGGTGCCGAGGTATGGGCTCGAACCGAGGGCGCTCGTCCCGAGAGGCAAGCGCAACGCTTTGGCCGCCAGTTCGTGATTGGGGGTGAAGTCTTGGGCCAGCATGGTGGTGTTGTTGCGGATATAGCCGACCGCGATTTGCGTGCCGGCCGGTTGTGCCGCGATGAATTCCCTCAAATTGTCCCATTGGCCGCCGGCGCCGGTGTCGATCGAGTCGTCAATCAGTATGGCCAGAAACAGACCGTCGCTCTTCTTCCAATCCAGAATTTGTTTGCGTTCCCTGCCCTGGGTAAGCTGAACGTCGTCTTTCGCGATCGGCGGCGCTTCCTCTTTCTTGCCCACGGCTGTCACGGTAAAAGTGGCGGCTCCCGACGCCGCCGGGGCCGTTTGAGCTGAAGCCGCTCCCGCGTTTAGGAACAGAAGCGCGGCGAAAAAGAGAGCTACCCGGACGCAGGTGCTGTAGTGCTTCATGCAGTTCCTCCTCACAAAAAATACTCCGTATAAGCTCCTATTAATTTAGATGCGGATATATCATTTTCAGGGCAAAAAGTCAGCGAAAACCTGGCGAGAATGAAGAGTCCGCGACCGTTGCCCACCGGTGATGGCTCGAAAAGACGTAACTCATACCGCATGGCTTGTCGGCCTTGGCCATCAAGCTCTCGGGGAACGCGCTACGCTCGAAGGAAATGCCCGCATCCATCGCCATGCCTCCTGCTTCAGGCGCACCTGCTTCCGCAAAAGATGCGGCCAGAACGAGCCCATGGATTTACAACCCTTGGATTGACCTTGCCATTGGATGCGGCGCGTGGTCGGCCCCACTGCTGCTTGTGACAAGTTACGTTGCCGGCTCGAGGGCAGCCGGGTGGTCGTTTGCGTTCTACATGCTGGCACTGTTCTTCAACTATCCGCACTTCATGGCCACCGTATACCGCGCCTACCACCTCTACGGCGAGTTCGCGAAATACCAGTTCTTTACCGTTCACGGAGCGGTGCTGCTGGCCTCTGCCGGGCTGATGGCACATCTCTGGTACCCGCTGCTGCCGTGGATTTTCACGCTGTATATCTGCTGGAGTCCTTGGCACTACACCGGCCAGAATTTCGGAATTTTGATGATGTTTGCTCGCCGCGCGGGACTCTCGCCAACAAATCGAGAGAGAGAGGCGCTGCACCTTGCTTTCATGGCCTCGTATCTGATGCTGCTCTTCAGCTTCCATACGGGGCCCTCGGGCGACGCGCTTATTCTTTCCTTGGGACTGCCAGCAAAGTTCACCTTGCCCGCGCGCGCCATGCTCGGCCTATTTTTCATCGCGGCCAGCGGATGGGCATTAGTTTCGCTTGCGAAGCGCAACAATTGGAAAGCGCTGTTGCCGACGGCGACGCTGGTGACCACACAGTTCCTGTGGTTCTTGTTGCCCGCTCTGATCGAGCTCGCGAGCGGCCAGGAAGTGCCGCAGACCCGCTACTCCGGCGGGATCCTGGCGGTTTTACACTCGGCCCAGTATCTCTGGATTACCAGTTATTACCAGAAAAAGGAGGCGCGAGGGGCGGGTCAGATCTCCTGGAATTTCGCGCACTACCTGCTCGCACTGGTGGCGGGCGGCATCGCGCTTTTTGTGCCCGGACCCTGGATCGTGAGCCGGCTGTTTCACGCCGATTTTTCCTCCAGCTTTCTGACGTTCACGGCGCTCGTAAACCTTCACCATTTCATGCTGGACGGAGCGATCTGGAAGTTGCGCGACTCGCGCGTCGCTGCGCTTCTCCTGGACAGTCGGGAGCGCCGAGCGGCCAAGGACCCAGAAGCGCGCAGTCCGGTCGCCGCCTCCGTCCGCTGGCTGGCGGGAGGAACTTTCGCGGCGCGCGCCCTGCGCGTTGGCACCGTCGTGGTGCTGCTGGTCTGGGGAGGGATGGACCGCTTGCATTTCTACTGGGCAAACGTGTCCCCGAGCCTGTCTTCTCTGGAACGGGCGGCGCGACTGAATCCGCACGACAGCGCACTCGAGACGCGGCTGGCTCACGCAGCTCAAGCGGCGGGAAACAATGATGCGGCTCTCGCCGCTTTGCGGCGCGCGGCGCAGGTGAGCCCTGGAAATATCGCGTTGCAGGAGAATTACGCGCGTGCTTTGATCACCGCGGGTCGCAACGAAGATGCCTTTGCGCTGTACCAGAAAGTGCTAGAGCGCGCGCCGCAAAACGCGAATGCACTGGTGAATTTCGGCGTGCTGGCAGACCGTCTTGGCAACCGTGAGGAAGCGATTGAGAGCTGGCAGCGCGCCGTCGCGGCCGATCCCACGCAGACCAACGCGCAGCTCTACCTCGCCCAAGCCATGGAACAAAGGGGGCAGTTGCAGTTGGCTTCCGGGCATTATCGCGCTTACCTCGAGACGGTTTCGCGACATCCCGCAGACCATTCGGGCGAGGGCCCCACGGTGATTTCCGCGCTCATAAAGGTGGCCGACGCGGACACCGCCGCACAGAAAAACCACGAGGCGATCGAGGGATACCATGCGGCGGCGCGCTTTGCGGAGCGGATTAAGAATGCCAGCCTCGAGAGCCTCGCGCTGGCACACGCGGCGACGGCCGAGGAGCAGTCCGGCGCTTTCGCAGACGCCGCGCAATCCTTCCAGCAGGCGTTGATGCTGGATGAAACGCAGGGCGAGGAACGCGCGGCCGCCACCGACTGGTACAACTTCGGGAAGTTTCTGCGTCGCCAGAAGCAGCCCGAGAGGCTGGTGTTCGCCTGCTTTTACCGTGCCGAGGATCTGATGAGCACGACCCCCGGAACGGAGTTGAGCGCCATGGCCAGCGCGCGCGGGGAAAGCGAAGCGCGGCTCGGCGCGGAAGCCCGCGGCCTGCCTCTCGGGCTCGCGAAGCTCCTTTCCGAGGCTCTGTCGCTTCCGCCATCGGCATTCCCTTCGCCCGGCCGCTGAAACGCCGCACGCATCCGAGTGTTGCCGGTGCTACTTTTGGTCTAGAATGGGGCCGCGGAATCTTCCCTTTGTACCTGCTCCCCCGCGGAGGCTGAATAGGCCGATGGCGCTCGTGCGCTCGCTGTTGCTTGCCGCCTCGCAGAACGCGTGGTTGCGTGAACACGCGGTGAAGTATCCGTTCGTGCGGCGCAGCGTTTCACGTTTCATGCCCGGAGAAACGCTCGATGCAGCGCTCGAAGCGGCCCGGACCCTGCAGCTCAAAAACCTTGGGACGGTCTTCACGCACTTAGGGGAAAACGTCGTTGACCGCGGGGAAGCCCGCCGCGTCGCGGAACACTATCTTGAAGTCCTCGGACGCATTCACGAACTAAAGCTGCCGAGCGAAGTCTCCGTCAAACTGACGCAACTCGGGCTCGACCTATCGCCGGACTTCTGTTTCGAAAATCTCGACCAGATTATCCAGCGCGAAAACGGGAGCTCCGTCATCTGGATCGACATGGAAGCCAGCAACTACGTCGACACGACCCTGGAACTCTATCGTCGCGCGCTCAAAAATCATCCGAATGTCGGCATCTGCCTGCAGGCCTATCTGTACCGCACGAAAAAGGACCTGGCCGAGCTCTTGCCACTGAAGCCGTCCATCCGATTGGTGAAAGGGGCGTATAACGAGGCGGCCTCCGTCGCCTTTCGAAGAAAGGCCGATGTGGACGACAACTACTTTCGACTCGCCGAGGAAATGTTGCGAGCGAAAACGGCCGGGCAGTGCGTTCGCGCCGCGTTCGGCACGCACGATGTGCCGTTGATCCGACGACTGGCGGATTATGTGCGAGCGCAAGGGCTGCCCGCGAGCGAACTCGAAGTGCAGATGCTCTCCGGCATACAGCGTGCCGAGCAGGAACGCCTGGCGCGGGAAGGCAGCCGCTCGATTGTGTTGGTGGCGTACGGGAGCTACTGGTATCCCTGGTTTGTGCGGCGGCTCGCGGAGCGCCCCGCGAATTTGTGGTTCATGGTGCGAAATGTGTTGGCTTCCTAGCATTCTTCAGGGAGGTGTCTGATGAAAAAACTGGGCGCGTTTTTGGTTGTAGCGGCCACGGCGTCGCTGATTGCGGCGCGCACGCCCGAAGCCGAGTGGAAACCGCTGTTCAACGGCAAAGACCTGACGGGATGGAAACACGTCGGCAAGGGAGACATGACCGTGGAGAACGGGCTGATTCAAACGCACGGAGGCATGGGTCTGCTGTATTGGACTGGAGGAAAGGTCGGACACTGCCGCCTCCGCGTGGTGTACAAGATGCGCGACTTCAATGACAACTCGGGCGTGTTCATCCGCATTCCCCTTGAACCGCGCGAGGCCTGGATGCCGGTGCATTACGGGTACGAAGTGCAGATCGACAATCATCCGCAAACCTCGCAAGAAGACGAATATCACGTGACCGGAACCCTGTATTCCCTGACCAAGCCGCTGGCGCTGCCGGGCAAACCCGGACCGCAGTGGAACACCATGCTGATCACGATTGATGGGCCTCAAACCGTTGTGGACCTCAACGGCGTGAAGGTTACCGACTATACGGAAGGCCAGCCGGTTCCCGAGCGCAAGTTCGATTTCGAGCCGCAGCGCGGGCCGCGGCCCGGGGAAGGCTACATTGGCCTGCAAAATCACAGCGACAATGACATCGTGTTTTTCAAGGAAGTCAGCATGCAATCCCTGCCGTAGAACGATTCGAGCGGGTCACAAGTTCTACATTGGAGAGACAAATGAGCAAAAATCGGATGACGCGCCGGTCCTTTCTGCAAACGAGCGCAGCGACTACGGGTGCGCTGATGACCTCGAAGCGCCTGCTCTTTGAGCCCGAGCCGATTCTGGCGGCGCCGAGCGACACGCTCCGGTTCGGCATCATTGGTGTGGGGATGCAAGGGAACGGACTGCTCGCGACCGCGGTGAGTTTGCCGGGAGTTCAGTGCGTCGCCGCGGCTGATCTGTACGATGGGCGCCAGACGCTCGCGAAAGAAATTGCGGGGCCGAAGATCACCACCACGCGGCGCTACAAGGAACTACTGGATGACAAGGAGATCGATTGCATTATCGCCGCGGTCCCTGATCACTGGCACAAACAAGTCTTCGTCGACGCCGTGAGCGCCGGGAAAGACATCTATCTCGAAAAGCCCATGTCACACAGTCCAGCGGAGGGCATCGAGATGGTGAACGCAGCGAAGAAAAGCGGGCGCATCACGCAAATCGGCTCTCAGCGCGTCAGCTCCGTGCTGTGCGGGAAAGCCAGAGAAATGCTGTCAGAGGGCGTGATCGGCGATCTCAACCTAGTAGAAGGGTCTCTCGGACGCAACGACCCGAACGGCGCGTGGGTGTATCCGATCCCTCCGGACCTTTCTCCGCAAACGCTCGATTGGGACACCTGGCAAGGCACGGTACCGAAGCGCGAGTTCGACGGAAAGATTTTTGCGCGGTGGCGCTGCTGGAAGGAATACGGTACCGGCGTCGCCGGCGACCTGTTGGTCCACCTCGTGAGCGGGATGAACTTCATGCTCGGCTGGAACGAACCGCCGACGCGGGCAATGTCGATGGGCGGGATATTGCGTTTCCCGGACGGGCGCAATATGCCGGATGTGCAGGCCACGCTTTTCGAATACGGCAAAATCCCCGTTTACCTGCGGCTCAATCTCGGGTGCGAGACTCCGGAGATGTACCGCTTCCAGGGATCAAAGGGAATTCTGGAGGTCACCGAATTCACCATCACCTATTATCCGCAGACCGGAGAAGATGCGGCGCCGAGCTACTATGCTTCGAGCTTCCCGCACGAGCTGCGCGAAGCGTATTACAAAAAGTGGCACGAGGAGCACGAACCGGCGCCGGGCAAGGAACCGCTGGCAGAGACAATCAGCTACAAAGGCGACGATTGGGATGATCTGCGGCCCCACCTCTGGAACTATTTTCAGGGAGTTCGCAACCGCAAGCCACTAACCGAAGATGTGGTGTTTGGCCACAATGCCGCTCTCGCCTGCCACATGGCGAACGAGTCGTACTTCCGGCGCGCGATGGTTACGTGGGACGCGGCGTCGGGACAGATCAGGAGTTGAACCCCAAGCCGCCCTCGCGGTGACAGCTTTTTCTGCCCCAACGGGTGTTCTACTTCAGGCGATGAAATTCCACGTAGTCGCGGCCTTGGTAAAGACGGTATTTTCCGGATTCAGACCCTGCGACGAACTGCAGCGGTATCGGACGCTTGATTTCCGCATCCTTTGCCGACGTAACCTGGAACAGGTCATTCGCGCCTAAATCCATTACCACAAATTTGTTCTGATCGATGAAGCCGCAGCCGTAAGCACCCGGCTTGAGCGTTTGCCCGCCGATTTCGATGGCCACATCCGTGATGAGATAAGTCTGGTATTTTTCCTTGATGCCCGACGCGTAGCCGGAGCTGTCAACGAGCGCAGCCAACACAAGAAAACCATCGGCGTAGCGCACCCCGCCGGCATTGCGCATCTGGGCGGTACCCACCTGGCCGCGGAAATAGACTGTGTCAGGAAATAGCTTTGCCCCGATATCGGCCGCTTTCAGCACCGCTTCGGTTGTGGCCGGGGTGGCTCGGGATTTTGGCTCCTGCGCGACGGACACACCGGCCACGGTAAGGAGCAAGGTTGGAACTAACACAGGGGCGAGGCGTATTCTCATGCGGCTCTCCTTGAGAACGGAAAGGAACAACTCTTCGAATGTGCGATTGTACCTCTTCATAAGGAACGTGAAAGCGTCTGAATCCCAGGTTCGTTCCGCGGGCTTGGATTTGCCACCGGGGAGTCTGGCACACCTCGGTCGTGCCTTGTGAAAATCCGCAAAAGGTTCTAACATCCATGCCACAGTTCATCTGTTAGTAGTGCTGTTGCCTCATACAGTCTCCTGTGCCGCCCAATGAGGAGACGGCCGGACGTTCTGGGCCCGGTCTGAAGTTCGCCCGCAACTCGCCGCCGACTATATTTTCAGATGATCTGTTCAATCAAAACATCATGCGTAGGCTGGTCCGCAGGTTGTGCCGCCCCTTAACCGCTGCTCGCCGCGCGCCTTGACAAGGAGAAATATTTGTGAAAAAGAAAATCGCTGCACTGATGATTTTGGCTGGGGCTTGTCTCGCCTACAGTCCGAAAGCCCACGCGCAGGCCACTTCGAAGCCGCCTTCGGCTTCCGATTCTCAAACGGCCACGGACCAGGATATTCAGTTGCTCCGGCAGGACATTCGTTCGAAGAGGAAGCAGTTGATCGCTGCCAATCTGAAGTTGACGGACGCCGAAGCCACCAAGTTCTGGCCGGTCTACGACCAGTACACGGCGGACTTGGCAAAGATCAACGACCAGAAGGTCGCGCTGATCAAGGAATATGCCAGCCAGTGGGGCACCATCACCGACGAGCAGGCATCGAGCTTGATCAAGCGGGCACTGGCGGTCGATGAACAGATAGCGCAGCTGCGAATCAAGTATCTCCCGATATTCAGCCAGGTAGTCCCGGGCAAGACGGTCGCGACCTTCTTTCAATATGACCGCCGCCTTCAGTCGATTATCGATCTCCAGCTGGCCTCGCAGATTCCTGTGGTGCAGGATCAGCAATAGCCCTTCTAGCCGCCGGCCGCGAGTGTGCTCCGGGCACTCGCGGCTGGTAGGGATTGAAGCTGCCCTGTACAGGCCCGGGCGCGTGGGACTCGGAGGCACCTTCGCGGTGCGTTCCCGTACGCCGCAGGTTGGCTCGGCCGTCACGCCGCAAGTACCGACGACGCCGTTGTGCCCGACGGCCAAGCGGATGAGTGGCAGTACCGCCACTCCATAGAGGTCCTTCAGGCCCTCGGGTTGAACCCATCCGTGCGATGTTCATCTTTCGCGCGTTTTTGGGCGCTTGTTGTAAATACCTGGAAAGGGAAAGGGCGGGAATGAAAATGGTCGGGACGGCGAGATTTGAACTCGCGACCTCACGCACCCCAAGCGTGCGCGCTACCAGGCTGCGCTACGTCCCGACCGCATCAGCCACGAGAAACGGGGCTCAAGCGACAAATCAAGGCTATCATTTGCGTTCGAGAAGGGTCAAGAAACTGCGCAGGCTGTCGCGCAAATCGAGCAGCACTTTGCGGCTCAGGTGGGTTGTAGAAGCGCTGCCACCGGTCGGCTCGCTTGCGGTCGCTTCGGCAGGCTCGCCGTTTGCGGATTCCCGCAAGAAGCGGCGGGCGCCGGCGATGGTGTAACCCTCGTCATACAGCAAGCGCTTGATTTTCAAGACCAGGTCCACATCCTGCTGGCGGTACAGCCGATGGCCGCTCGGACTCTTCACGGGTTCAAGCATCGGGAATTCGGTCTCCCAGTATCGCAACACAAAGGGCTTCAGGGCCGTCAGCTTGCTGACTTCGCCGATGCGATAGAAACGGGCTTCCTCGGAAACAGCGGGTGCGGTCGGGCTCGTCATCTCGTGATCCCTATTGCGGGACTCTTTCATCGTAGCGGAAGGCTTGGCCGGAGTTAAGAGGGAACTCGACCGAGGGGCTGTACCCAGGTCACATGAAGGTGTGCGCATTTTTCTCGAGCGGCCGTTACACACCCTTGCCGGAGTCGCCGCCTTTCCTCAGGCGCTGGATAAAGCGCACCGGCGTGCCAAGGAAATCCCATTTGGCTCGGAGCCGATTCTCGAGGAAGCGCTCGAAGCCGAAGTGCAGCGGCCTTTTCTGGTTGGTGAACAGCAAAAACACGGGTGGGGCGATTTTCGCCTGCGTGATGTAGTAAATGCGTACAGGCCTTGCCTTCGGATTGCTCGCGCGTCCCAAGTCGACGTCTTCCTTGAGCCAGCGATTGAGTTCGGGCGTGGGAATCCTGCGGAGGCGTGCGGCGGCCACTTGCTCAATCAGCGGATACAGCTTCTGTGCGCGCTCGCCGGTCTTGGCTGAGAGAAACAGAATCGGCGCATAGCTCAAGAATTTGAACTTGTCCCTGACCATGTGTTCGTATTCGAACAAGAGTTTGCCCTTGTCGATTTCCTGGCGCGCCTGTCCGGCATTTTCGCCGCGTTTGGCCTTGCCCTTCGCGGTCTTTAGGGCTTCATCGGCGGCGCGCTGGGCCGCTTCGGCCGCGAGATCCCACTTGTTAACGACGATGATGACCGAGCGTCCCGACTTCTCGGCGTAGCTAGCAATGGTCGCGTCGCCTTTCGTGACGCCCTGTTCGCCATCAATCACGAGAATGGCCACATCGGCGCGCTCGAGTCCCCGGCGGGCCATGACCACGCTTAGCTTTTCCGCGACCAATTTGGTTTTTCCCTTGCGGCGAATTCCGGCGGTGTCGACAAAACGATAGGTCCGCCCCTGATGAACGACATCGGTATCCACGCTGTCCATGGTCGTTCCCGGGGTGGGCGAGACAATCGAGCGCTCCTCGCCGGCCATGCGGTTCAGAAGCGTGGATTTCCCCACATTCGGGCGCCCAATAATGGCAATTTCGATGAGCTTCTTTTCTTCCGCCTGGACCGCAATATGGTGTCCTTTGATTTGTTCGAGCGCGGAGTCCAGCAGGTCATCCACTCCGGTCCCATGCTCGGCGGCGATGGGAAAAACGGGCACCCCGAGCGAGTGGAACGTCGCCGCGTTCGTCTCCTGCAGGCGCGAGTCGACTTTGTTTGCCGCCACCACAAAAGGGCGTCCCGTGGTGCGCAGCAGCCGAGCGAGTTCTTGATCGAGCGGGGTGAGTCCCGCCGAGCTGTCGACGACCAGCACGAGCATGGCGGCATTTTCAATCGCCACGCGCGCCTGGCGAAAAATCTCGGCAGGAATCAGAGCCTTGTCGTCCGGAATGATGCCGCCCGTGTCCACAACTTCGACGACACGGCCATGCCATTCCGCTTTGCCGTAGATACGGTCACGGGTAATCCCCGGCTCGTCGGTGACGATGGCGCGCCGCGTGCCCGTCAAGCGGTTAAATAACGTGGACTTGCCGACGTTCGGCCGCCCGACAATCACGAGAGATGGAAGTCTTTCCGGCATACGCTACACGCATAAAGCGCCTGCTTCATCGAGCGCGCAATCTCCCAATTTATCGCATCGCCCGAGAAGTAGCGAGCGGGCCCCAGGGCCGCCTGACGGCCTCGGAGCAAAACGGACGAACTCTTCGTTTTGCTTCCGGGCGCGGCTTGGGCGCCCGGCGAGCCGCTGGTGCCAGAGTTCCCTCTAGACGCATCCCCGAGTACAGCGCTCGCTAAGTGCTTTGCTTCCAATGCTTATGAAAAAGGAGCAGGGTGTCTTATTTCGCTCGCAGGCCCACTGCCAGCCGTTCCCGCTTGCCTTTGCCGAGGTCGGCATAGCGATTTGTGATAGTTTTGTGCCCGCTCCTGCGTACTAGCTATGGAACCGCTGAGACCAGGCCGAATGAGCGCGCCGGGAAAAACGGAGCCTACGGATTTGATCGCCCGGGCCCGGGCTGGGGACACCCAAGCCTGGGGGGATTTGTACCGGGAATTTGCGCCGGCCATTTTTCGCTTTTGCCGGCGGGCGATGCCGACGCGGGAGGACGCCGAAGACGCAACGATGGAGATATTTATGAAGCTGCGCGACAAACTGGTTCAGTACGATCAAAGCCGATCGTTCGCCGCGTGGCTCTACAGGGTTGCGGCGAACCATTGTTGGGATATGCTACGTCGACGCAAAGCGCGGCACGTCAAAGACACCCAAGACATCGAGGATCTGCCGCTCGAAGCGCCTGAACCAAACCAACTCGAAAAGCTAATTGAGGAACGTACCGGCGAGGAAGTACGCAAAGCGCTCGACAAACTGGGTGCGCGGGCGCGCATGGCGCTCGTGATGCGCTACTACTCAGACATGAGCTACGACGAAATTGCAGATGCCTTGGGCGTGCGGCGGCCCTTCGTGGGGGTGGTGCTGCTGCGCGCGAGGCATGAACTCCGTCAAGCGCTCGGTGAAAACAGTGCGCTGGCGGTTGGAGGCACCCGGTGAGCGAACAGGAAAACACATCCAGCAATCATCTCGACGAGATGACGCTGCTGCTTTATGTCGAACGGCAGCTCGACCGGGAGAGCGCCCAGGAAGTGTCCCTGCACACGCAGACGTGCACGTCGTGCATGACGCTGCTGCGCGCGCTGGATCGCGAGTCACGGCTGCTGACGCGCTCGATGCTCGAGGAAGACGAACCGCTTCCGGCTGGGCTGGCGGAGTTTCACGCGAGGGTCAAGAAATCGATGCGATGGATTTGGGGCGTGGTGTTCGGCCTCGCAGCCCTGGGCGTTTCCGCTCTTTACTTCGGATATATCGAGCCCGCGGAACAACAGCTGGAACAAGCCGGCTTTGGCGGCACCAATCTGCTGAGCTTGCTGTTGTTTCAAGGCGCCTTTTGGAAAGGATGGCAATCCATGTTCACGTTGGTCGAATTTGTTGCCCTGGCTTCTGCGGCCGGATTCGGGCTATTCCTTTTCCGCCGCTATTTGAAAAGGGCGTCGGCGCTGGCGGTCATGTTTGCGAGCTTCGGTCTCGTTGTGGCCCTCGCCAGCCCCGCCCGGGCGATGGAATTCCGGAAAGCGGATTCCGTTCAGATTAAGAAAGACGAGGTTATTAAAGGCGATCTGTTTGTGACCGGCGAGAACGTCCGGATTGACGGCACCGTCGATGGTGACGTCTATGTCGCCGGCAAGCAAGTGGTGGTCTCCGGTCAGGTCACGGGCGACGTGTTCTGTGCGTGCCAGAGTCTGCGGATTGACGGACAAATCGAGGGCAGCGTAAGAAACGCCTCCAACAACCTGACCATCACGGGCAGCGTGGGACGGAGCGTCACGAGCTTTTCCGAAACCACCGCCGTCGATTCCTCAGGCAAGGTCGGTCGTAGTGTGACGGCCTTCAGCAAATCCCTGACCGTGGACGGCACCGTCGGCGGAGACCTGCTTGCTTTCGTCGCGGAGACCACGATCGGCGGAAGCATTCTGGGAGAAATCCGCGTTCGCGGCGACTCTCTGAGCGTCGGCAGCAACGCCTCAATTGGAGGAAAGGCCAGCTTTGAGGGCAACAGGCCTGCCGACGTGGCTTCCGGTGCCAAGCTCGCCGCTCCGATCACATTCAAAAAGGTGGAACATCGGACCGAGCGCGGCGGGAGATATTACGTTTGGCGCGTGATCTGGGCGTCTGCCTTCATCCTGTTTGGACTCGTGCTGTTGTGGGTCTTGCCGCAGTTCTCCAAGGAAGCCGCGGCCAACGTCGAAAACGTGGGCGCATCGTTTGGACTGGGAGTGCTGGTAGGATTTGCGCTCCCAATCGCGGCCCTACTGGCCTGCGTGACGGTTGTGGGGCTGTTCGTTGGCCTTTCAGCGTTCTTTCTCTGGTTCGCGTCTCTTTACTTTTCGCAAATCGTCGTCGGAGCGGCGGTTGG
>Ga0209465_10000967_pt1 | contig 13010 bp, 12 predicted proteins | sample PanSoiPlot1MoBio_FD_188321 | JGI IMG/M metagenome (GOLD analysis project Ga0209465, IMG submission 188321) | Tropical forest soil microbial communities from Panama analyzed to predict greenhouse gas emissions - Panama Soil Plot 1 MoBio (SPAdes)... | ecosystem: Environmental > Terrestrial > Soil...
TCTGGCCGCCCTGGATCACGATGCCGTGGAGGATCGGCTTCACCACCGCCACGGTGGCGGCCGCCGACGCCGTCTCGCTGCGACCGGGATTGAAGAGGTTCTGCGCCGCGATCGCCGCGTACGCCTCGGCGCTGGGACTCGTGGCGGCCGCCGTCGCCATGGGCGGCGCGGGGGCGACCGCTCGTGGCATGGTCGCCTTGGGCACGGGATGCTTGACGAGGAGCGTGCGCACGATGCCCGCGAGGAAGAACAGGCACACGAGGCCGAGCGCGACATTGAGCACGAGGAGGCGGAGCGACAGGCGCGGCATCAATTGCTCCCCGCCGTGGGCTGGAGGTAGCCCGCGACCACCAGCGTGGTCATGAGCTCCCGAGGCTGGCCGACGGCGACCACGCGCACCTTGACGTCCTTCACGGTGAGGAGCCGCTTCGTGCGCTCGATGCGGAAGAGCAGGTCCACGGTGTCGCGGATGCTTCCCGCCACCGTGAGCTCGATGGGCACCTCCTGGAGCCCGGCGAGCTCGGAAGGCGGGAGAACGCGCTCGCTCCGCACGTCGACGTTCGCGGCGCCCGCCACCTCCTTCACCACCCGCTGCAGCTCCGACGCGGCCAGCGGCGCCGTGGCTCCCGGCAGAAGGCGGTCCGTCTGCTTCTCGAGGGTGGTGTTCACCTCCGCCAGCTCCTCGATGAGGCGGGGGCGCTGAGCGATGAGGCGTCGCCGCGCCTCGAGCGTCGCCTCGCGTGCCGGGGTCAGCTCGCCCAGCTCCCGGTAGCGGCCGAGGAGGGGATCGACCACGAAGAAGTACAGGGCGACCAGAAGCACCGCGCCCGCGGAGGCAAGGATGATCGTGCGCTCACGACGGCTCAGGCTCGGCACTAGTGTCGCTCCCAGGCGCCGTGGATACGGAACTGCTCCCTGCCCTGGCCCTTGGTCACCGGCGACGTGAACTCGACGTGATCGAGCCACGGCGAGGCCTCGAGGGCGGGAATGAGCGCGCTCGCCGTGCCCGCCTGCCCGATCAGCTCCACGCCCTGCGGATCCATGTTGAGGGCTTGGAGCCAGGCGTCCTGGGGGACGAGCGCGGTGAGGTCGCGCAGGAAGGGCAGCGAGCGCAGGCCCTGGCCCTCCACGGTCTGGAGGGTCGACAGGAGCTGCTTCTTCTTCGTCACCATGGCGGAGAGCCGCTCGACGGACTTGGCGTCCGGATCGAGCCGCTGGATCTCCTGCGAGAGCTGCCGCACGTACCGCGCGCGTTGCCAGACCTGCGCGCCGAGGTAGCCGATGCCGAGGAGCACGGAGAGGCAGAGCATGAGACCGGTGACGAGCTGCCCTTGCGAGGCGCGGAGCGGGCGGAGGCCCGCCGGAAGGAGATTGATGCGCGGGCGGCGCGGGCCCACGGCCACGGCGAGGGCGAGCATGGCCGCTCCCCGTCGCTCGTCCGGCAAGGAGTCGACGAGAGCCTTGCCCACCTCACTGTAGGGCGGCTCGGAGATCACGGTGTGGAGCTCCGAGAGCACGGGAGCGGAAATGAAGCGGTCCGTCTCGTCGCCGGAGATCCAGAGCGCCGCGCAGTCTCGCCACTGGAGGAGGGCGACGCTGCGCTGGATCTCGCGCACCAGCTCCTGCGGCGTGTCCGCGGGGATGACGCGGCTCAAGCGCACGGCGCCGCGGCCGAGGAAGACCAGGTCCGTCCGCCCGTCGTGCCGGTGGGCCCACACGACGCGCATGGGTGCAATGGTGCGCGGGAGGAGCGAGCGGAGGTCGTGACAGGCCACGGAGACGGCGAGGGGCCGCCGGCGTGACTCGCTCACGAGCCGGAGCGCGTGATCGAGGCGACGCGGCTCGCAGGCTGCCACGAGGACGCGCAGCGGGCCGCCGGTGCGCCCGGGGTTGGAGCTCCAGTCGCAGGCGATGTCGTCGGGCGGGAAGGGCACGTGCCGCTCCAGCTCGAAGCGGACCATCTGCGAGAGGTCTGCCGACTCGGAGCGCGGCAGCTCGAGGATCTTGACCACGGCGAGGGCGCGGTCGAGTCCCGCGCGAAGACGCCTCCGCCGGAAGCCTCGCCGCTCCAACTCGGTGGCGATGAGCGGGCCCGCGTTGTCGACGACGTCGAAGCTGAAACACTCCACTGGCCCGCGGCCGGATACGATGGCGAGCGTCACCACTGTCTCGTCGATCAGGAGCCCCGCGCGCATCTTCATGGCTCGCCCGGCCGCCAGGAGAGCACGGCGGTCTTGAAGCCGGTGCCGCCGGTGACGGTGAGCTGCGCCTGGCGCTGCACGATGGCGACGAGACGGGCGCGCGGCTCGCCCCCCACGCGTCCCTCCGCCTCGATGCGGAAGGTCGCACTGCCCACGCCGAGCCCCTTGCCCGCGAAGCGGGCGGGCACGGTGGCGTAGGGAGCGCGCGCGCGCGCCGAGACGATCTCGCTGATCTCGGCGGCGGAGAGCCCGAGGGCGGTGAGCACGCCGGGAGCGGCCGTGTTCATGTTGACGGTGTCGCGGCCTACCACGGTGACCAGATCGGCCAGACCGGGACGTCCCTCCGCACCCGCGTAGATCTCGCGCGTGATGCCGCGTATCTGGAGCAGCTCGGCCGTGTCCTGGAGGGCGCCATTCCTCGCCCGGTAGGGCACGGGCAGCTTCAAGTAGTAGTCCTCGCTCTCCGCTCCGTTGGCGCGATGGAGGTCGTCGGGGTCTTTCCAGTCCTGGAGCGAGTCGCCCACCACGTCCCGCGTCTGCTTGTCGAGGCCCACCGAGCTGAGCAGGCTCGCGATCCGATCGGGAGTGGCGGTGTTGACGTTGATCCGTGCCTCCTCGTCGCTGATGCGGTAAGAAAAGTCGCCGGCGCCGAGCGGGACCTTCTGACGCGGGAGCTGGCTCATCTTGACGGGCGTCGCCGCGGGATCGCTCGCACGATAGAAGGTGAGGGTGCCATCGGCGTCGAGCGCGACCACCGTGCCCGGGCCGAGGATCTCCCGGAGCGCCTGCTGTACGCCCGCCTCGGCGAGGTGGGTGGCGAGGACGCCGTCGCGGTAGGCGCGGATCATGGAGCTCTCGAGCCGCGTAGACATGGCGAACTCCGTCACCACCACGGCAAGCAGCGCGAGGACGAGCATCACGGAGAGGAGGGCAAAGCCGCGCTCGCTGCGCATCAGCTCGTCACCGGGACGGAGACGATGACCGGCGGCTGCTCGACCGCGCGCCCCGCCTGCACGATGGTCAACGTCGCCTCGATGGAGATCGGGAGAGCTTTTTCGTTCGCCGCGTTCCAGCGGTCCGTCCACTCCCCGTTGCGCTCCTTGAGATAGCGGAAGCGAATGCGCGTGACGGCGCCGTCCACGAAGACGGGGCGGAGAGCCGGATCGAAGGGCTTGTCGTTGGGCAGCACCTTCTGCGTCAGGGCGAGCCCGCCCTGCGCGCCAGACGTCATGGCCAGGGTCACCGCGGTGAAGGCCACGGGATCGGCGGAGGGAAAGGGCGGCACCGTGGTGGCGAAGGCGACACGCTCGGGCTCTCCCTCGAAGAGCAAGCGGGCGGGCTCCCGATCGATGGCCGCCGCCTGGTATGGATAGGCGCCGGCGAGAGTGCGCGTGACGATCTGGTTTACGCTGCGCGCCCGCTCCAGGGCCTGGGACCGCTCGTCGCCGCGCTGCCACGCCGCGAGGCCCACGCGCAGTCCGGCGAAGAGCACGACCAGGAGCGTGGCCACGATGGTGAGCGCGATCACCACCTCCACGAGCGTGAAGCCGCGCGGCTCGCGGGTCATGGGAGGGTCGTCGTTTGAGCCAGACGCAGGGTGGCGACCTCCACGGAGCGGCCGCCCCACTTCACGGCTACCGACAACGAGAGCAGGCGCGGCGCATCGCTGCCGATGGGCCCGAGATCGGGAGGCACGGGCACCAGCTTGGTGCGGCGCTCCCACTCGAAAGCGCCCTCGCGGCCCGTCTCTACGGTCTCGCGGCTCGGGTCGGCAGCCCGGGCGAGGCGATCCGCCAGCATCACCGCCTCCTGATGCTCGCCGGACACCCGGAGGAGCCGCAGTCCCTGCGAGGCGAGCTGGATGAACGTAACCACGGCGACGCTGAGGATGACCATCGCCACGAGGACCTCGAGCAGCGTGAAGCCGTTCTGGTCGCGCGCGCTCACGCGTCCACCCGCGTGGTGGCGACGCGGCCGGTGAGCGGATCCACGACGATGAGGTAGGCGCGGCGTCCGAGCTCGACCCTGAGCCGCGCGCCGCTCGAGAGACCCTGGGGCAGGAAGGTGATAGCGCGTGCCGGTGGATCGACGGTGACGCGCACGCCGGTGGCGAGCTTCCGGGTGGCGGGCATGGTGTCCCCCGTCCTGAGCTCGATGATGCCCTCCTCGCTCTTCACCCGCACTTCGTAGGCTCGGTGGTGAATGACGGCCTGCTCGCGTGCGCCACGAAGGAACGTGGCGAGGCCCGCCGCCTCCGTCCGCGCTTTCAACGTCTCCACGCTAGTGACGACCGAGGGCGCCACCACGGTGGCGGCCAAGGTGAGGACGAACAGCGTGACGACGAGCTCGATGAGGGTGAAGCCTCGGAGCCGTCCTCCGGTCATTTCCCGGTGGTCCAGGAGGAGACGTCCGCGTTCTCGCCATCGCCGCCGGGCGCGCCGTCGGCTCCGAGGGTCCAGATGTCGTAGTCACCGTGGTCTCCGGGGCAGCATTTGTACAGATACGGCTTTCCCCAAGGATCGACCGGGACGAGGTTTTTCTTGAGGTACGGCCCGTTCCAGTTCTGCACGCTGGGGTTCTTCACCAGCGCGTCGAGCCCCGCCCCGGACGGGGGGTAGGACCCGACGTCGAGGCGGTACTGGTCCAGGGCGGCGCTGAAGAGCTCGATCTGGGCCCGGGCAGCCGCCTGCTTCGACTGCCCCACCCGGCCGAAGAGCCGGGGGCCGACGAGTCCCGCGAGGAGGCCCAGGATGATGATAACCACCAGCAGCTCGATGAGGGAAAACCCGCGGGAATCGAGGAGAAATCGTGTGCGGGACCGCAGGGCTCGCCCCATACGGATCGGGTGGCTCATGCGAACTCGATTATTGCCTTTGAGGCGCCCCGACGTCAACGAAAGCAGTGCGTCAAATTGGGATGTCCGTGATGGACAGGATGGCCAGGAGCATGGCGACCACGATGAAGCCCACCACCAAGCCCATGACGAGGATAATGCCCGGCTCGACCAGGGCGATGAGCCGCTTCAGGGTCTTCCGGGTGTCGCTCTCAAACGTAGCCCCGACCTTGAGCAGCATCTCGTCGAGGCGCCCCGTCTCCTCGCCGACCTTGACCATGTGGATGGCCAGTACGGGGAAGATCCGCGAGTCCGCCATGGGCTTGGAGAGCCCCGCGCCGCCCCGCACGCCCTCGCCGAGCCGGTCCACGGCGTGGGCGACGACCTGGTTGCCCATCATCTCCCTCACCACGGCGAGGGCGCCCAGCATGGGCACACCGCTCTTGAGGAGCGTGCCCGTGATGCGGGCGAAGCGCGCCATCTCGGTTTCGAGCGTGAGCGGACCCAGCACCGGCAGAGATAGGAGGAGGCGATCGGCCTGCAATCGCCCGCGCGGGGAGGCGACCCACACCCGAACGGTGAGAGCCACGGCGAGGGCGGCGCCGGCGAGGGCCCACCAGTAGGTGCGAATCCAGGCGCTGATGACGAGGAGGACCTGGGTGGGAAGAGGAATCGCGCTCCCCAGATCACGGAAGATGTCGGCGAAGCGCGGGATGACGAAGGTCATGAGGAAGATGACGGCGGCTCCTCCCACGGCGGCGAGAAGCGTCGGGTAGATGAGGGCAGAGAGGAGCGCGTCGCGAAACTCCTGCGCCTCTTCGAGGAACTCGGCGAGACGGCGAAGGGTCTGCTCGAGGACGCCGCCCTTCTCTCCTGCGCGGACCATGTTGACGTAGAGGCGCGAGAAGGGACGAGGGTGATGCTTGGCGAGCGCTTCGCCGAGCGAGGTGCCGCCGCGTACGCTCTTCCGCACGTCCTCGACGATGGCGCGAAGGCGAGAGTTCGCGACGAGCCCCTCCTGGATGCCGAGGGCGCGATCGAGGGGCAGTCCGGCCTCGAGGAGGGTGGCCAGCTGCTGGGTGAAGGCGACGAGGTCCCGCCCGCGCACCCCGCGCGGCCGGAGGCCCAGGCGGGCGAGGCCCGCCATGCTGAGGCGCTCGCGCTGGGGAGCGACCTCGATGGGAAAGTAGGCGTCGCGCTGGAGCTGCTCGACGACGCTGCGCGCGTCGGCCGCCTCCATCACGCCATCCACGGTCTGGCCCCGCCGGTCTGCAGCCTTGTACGCGAAGAACGGCACGCTCGTTCGCCTTTCAGAGAGAGCGGAGGGAACGCGGAGTGTCCTCCGTTCACGACCGATAGTGCGCCGGGCCGCGCCGGCCCGTCAAGATTTACGCGCGCGGCGAGCTAGAGCGAGCGCAAGAAGTTGAGCAGGTCCTGCTGCTGCGCGGAGTTGAGCTGCGTGTAGTTGTCGACGACCTGATTGGCCTCGGAGGCCTGATAGACCCGGTTGGCCCCGCTCTTGTGGGCGAGAATCGCGGTCACCAGGTTCGAGGTACGGCCGTCGTGCAGGAAGAAGATTCGCTGCCCCACTCCCCACAGGGGCGCTGTCCGGAACTCGTCTCCCGCCGCCGCGGCCTGCGAAATGTCGTCGGCGAGCCCCGGCCCCATCGAGTGAAGGGCGAGGTCCGAGTAGAGATTTGCCGGCTTGTTCCGGAGGGCGGCCACGGTGGTGTTGCCCGTGTAGAGGATCGGCGTGTGGCAATACGCGCAGCCGATCTTCATGAAGAGGTTCTTGCCGTTGGCGATGGAGGTGGCGCCGCCCGGCACCGTCTTGGACGGCAAGGGCGGAGCGAGGAAGCGCATGAAGGCGGCGAACTTCTCCGGACCGCTCATGGCCTCGGCGGGCGTGGCGGCGTCCGGGTTCGTGATGTCGTTCGGCACGGTGGCGAACTGGCAGCTCGACGCCTCCTCACGCTCCTGGGAGAAGAGCTCGTTCGAGATGCCCTGCTCGACGTTGTACGCCTCGCCCGCGAAGATCAGCAGCGACTTGTTCTGCGCCTTCCAGCCGAAACGCGTGACCGTGCCGTCGTTGCCGCTGGTGTTGGGCGAGCCAGTGACGTGGATGCGGTTGGGACGGCCGCCGATGCCGAGAGCGGCCTTGCCGTTGGCCGTCGCGGCGAGGTTGTTCAGGATGGCGCTGTCCGGGATGCTCTCGATCAGGCCCGCGCCGAAGACCGGCGTGGGAATCCTGAAGATGATGTTCCCCCTCTGGCCCTGGGTGTCGAAGTCCTCCTGCTTGATGGTGCAGCTGCTCGCGTCGCCGCTCCCGTCCTTTCGCCCGCTGATGACGAAGAGCGCGTGCACGCCGCCGTCGGGCGTGCCGTCGAGATAGTACTTGAAGCGCGCCTCGCGCACGGGACCGTTGAGCGTGACGAAGTAGGGCACCGCGTTCTTGGCCCCGAAGGCGGTGGCGAAGGCGACCTGCGGGTTCACCGAAGGGCTCGATCCGCCGACCGTGGGCGCCTGGTGGCAGCCGCTGCAGCCGTCGAGATTCATCCGGGGGCCGAGCCCGGACGCGATGGTGTCTGATTCCGTGAATCCTTCGAGTCCGGCAGCGAAGAGTGCCTTCTGACCGGTGGTGAGGCCGTCGAGCATCCCTCCGGCGCTCTTGGGGCCGTTGGGCGGATCCGCTCTCACTCCGGGGTCGCTGGCCTGAAAGTCAGCCTGGAGCACCCCCACGTGAACAGCCAGACAACAGGCAAGCGCCACGAGCAATGCCTGAATGCGGGACATTCAGCTCTCCTTCGCCGAGAAGGGGTGGGAACTTCATTGATCCGGCGGAGGTTAGGCAACTTCGGTGCCAGCTCGAGCTTGACTTTCGGTCTTCGACTTATCCGAGGGTTCTGGGGAAGGGAGAGGGCGGAAACGTTCGGCGCGAGACGAAGCGTAAAGCGGGCCGTCAGCGGGTCGCGCCTACGGTTGAAGCAGGAGCTTAGCCGTCTTCTTGGGTCACCCTCAAGATTTCCTCGACCGTGGTGATGCCCGCGCGAGCCTTGGCCCAGCCGTCGTCGCGCAGGGAGACCATGCCGCGCTCGATGGCGTGACGGCGGATCTCGCCGGAGGGCCGCTTGGAGAGGATGAGGCTCCGCGCTTCCTCGCCGATGACGAAGAGCTCGTAGATCCCGATGCGGCCCCGATAACCCGTGCCCCGGCAGTCGTCGCACCCCTTGCCCTGAAACAGCTCGACCCCGGTCGCGTCGGCGACGCCGATGGCGAGGAGATCGCGCGCCTCCGGCTCGTAGGGCGCGCGGCACGTCCCACACACGCGGCGGACCAGACGCTGGGCGAGGACGCCGTTGAGCACGGAGGCGACCAGATATGACTCCGCGCCCATGTCCTGGAGGCGCGCGACAGCGCTCGGTGCGTCGTTGGTGTGCAGGGTGGAAAGCACGAGGTGGCCGGTGAGGGCGGCCTGGATCGCGATCTCCGCCGTCTCGAGGTCGCGGATCTCGCCGACCATGATCACGTCGGGATCCTGGCGCACGATGTGGCGCAGCCCCGCCGCGAAGGAGAGCCCGATGGTGGGCCGCACGGGGATCTGGTTGATGCCTCCCAGCTGGTACTCGACGGGATCTTCGATGGTGATGATCTTCTTGTCGGGCGAGTTGATCTTGTCGAGGGCGGCGTACAGCGTCGTGGTCTTCCCGGAGCCCGTGGGCCCCGTCACGAGGAGGATCCCGTGCGGGCGCCGGACGAGCGCTTCGTAGCTCTCGGCCACCGGCGGGGAGAAGCCGAGCCGATGGAAGGGCAGGAAGACCGAGGAGCGATCGAGGAGGCGCATGACGAGCGACTCGCCGTGCACGGTGGGCACGGTGGAGACGCGGATGTCCACGCGCCGCCCGCCCGCCGTCACGCGGATGCGGCCGTCCTGGGGAAGCCGGCGCTCGGCGATGTTCATCTCCGCCATGAGCTTGATGCGCGAGGTGAGCGCGGCCTGCAGCTTGCGCGGCGGCGACTCCCGATCGTAGAGGATGCCGTCCATGCGATAGCGAACGCGCAGGCGATCCTCGAAGGGCTCCACGTGGATGTCCGAGGCCTCGGAGGCGACCGCTTCCTCGATGAGGAGATTCACGAGGCGCACCACCGGCGCTTCGAAGGCCATGTCTCGCAGGTGATTGATGTCCTCCTCGCCCTCTGCCGCTTCGCCGGATGCGATGCCTTCCACGATTTTCTGGAGCGGCGTCGAGGCGCCGTACGCGCGCTCGATCGCCTCGAGAATGGCGGGAGCCGGCGCGACACACAGCGACACCTTGGCGCCCAGCATCTGCCGCAAGTCGTCCATGAGCACGGGATTGGCGGGGTCGGCGGTAGCCACGGTCACCGCGGCGCCGTCCACCGCGATCGGACACGACATGTACTGCCGGAGATACTTGGGGGAGAGGTTTTTGACCATGGGCGGAGCGCTCGGCAGCTCCTCGGCGGCCACGAAGGGCAGCCCGTTCTGCTCGGCCAGCGCACGCAGCACCTCCTCGGGGGAAGCCGCCCCCATGGAGATGAGGGTTTCCCCAAGCTTCTCGCGGTTTTGCTTGGAACGGAGAAGGGCATCACGGAGGACGTCCTGGGTAAGCACGCGCGCCTTGAGCAGAATTTGCCCGAGGCGCTGGACCACGCTTGCCGCGCTCGGCGAGCTTGCCACGATGGGACGAGTATGAGCCGAGTGCGGCTTCGGCGTCAAATCGGATCGAGCAGGGATTCGCGAGGTCCCGCCCTCTCGCGTCGATGCGTGTAACTTCCGGGTGTAATTCCTACGCGATCGGCGGCTTAGCGAGACTCCGGCGCGCCGCCGAGTCTGGCCAGGGGCGACACGATCGTGAGCCCGCCGTCCAGCACGATGGTCTGGCCGGTGAGGAAACTCGCGCGATCCGAGGCGAGCCAGGCGACGCACTCAGCCACGTCCTCCACGGTACCGATCCGGCGCACGGGGGTGATGGCGGCGACCTCGGCCATGGCCTCAGCGTGATCGCGGCGCAACCCCGTCTCGATGTAGAGGCGCGAGGAGTCCGTGGCGATCATCCCGGGGTTGACGCCGTTGACGGTGATGCCCTCCGGCCCCAGCTCGAAGGCGAAGGCGCGCACGAGGCTCTCTGCGGCGGCCTTGGCCCCGCCGAGGAGGCCGTGACCAGGCATGGCGTGGAAGGAATCGATGCCGGAGACGATCACGATGCGCCCCGGCCGACCACGCATGAGAGGCACCACCCCTTGGACGGCGGCGATGAAAGAGTCGACGGTGATGGCGAAGGTGCGGCGGACGTTGTGCTCCTTCTGCTCGGCGAGGGGACGGAAGGAGGTGGCCGCGGCATTGGCCACGAGGATGTCCACGCGCCCGAAGGTCTCGCCGATGCGCTCGAACACCGCGGGCACCTGCGTCGGCTCGGCTAGCTCGAGCGGCACGGCGCGGGCCTTGATGCCCTCGCGCTCCAGCTCTCGCACGACGCCCGCCGCGACGTCGGCGCCGCGACGATAGGTGATCACGCAATCGGCGCCGTCGCGCGCGAAGCGCAGCGCGATGCCGCGGCCGATGCCGCGCGCTCCGCCGGTGATCACGGCCACGCGGCCCTCGAAGGGTCTGCTCATGATCGGGCTCTCAGCCGAGGAAATCGCGGCAGAGAGCTTCCCACATGGTGGCGGACAGGCGCAGGCTCTCCGTGTCCACGCGCTCGTTGTTGCCGTGGAACATGAGTGGGTATTCGGTGTACGGGATGCGGCGGGAGTGCAGCCCGAAGCCGTAGGCGGGTACGTTCTTCCAGCGGAAGTAGCGCGCGTCGGTGGCGCCTCCGGTGAGCCGCGGGATGATCTTGCTCCCCGGCACGAGGGCCTGCGTCACCCGCCGGAGCGCCTCCACGAGCGGCGTGTCCATGGAGGTGCGCGAGCCTTCCTGCCCGCGGGGCGCCTCGACCTCCACCCGGGAGGCGAGATCGCCCACTGCCTCCTTGAGCATGGCGTCGACGTCGAGCGGGCTCACCCCGGGCAGCGCACGCACGTCCACATCCACGGCGATGCGATCGGGGATCACGTTGATCTTGGAGCCGCCGTGCACGACGTTCGGCGAAAACGTGGTGTGGGTGCAGGCATGGGCGAGGCGAGCCAGCCCGAGCGGCTCGAGGTGGTTCACCGCCTCCAGCACCCGGTCGGGATCCGTGAGCGCCGCCTCCAGCTCGGGGGCGAGTTCGAGCTCCGCCACATAGCGGCGCCACTCGTCGAGGATGCGCGCCTTGGGCTGATACACGGAGAGGCGGCGCACCACCTCCGCCGCAGTGACGAGCGCGTTGTCGGTGCGGAAGGGCATGGAGCCATGTCCCGGCGTGCCCTTGATGACGAGCCGCCGCCAGTTCACGCCCTTCTCACCCACGGTGACGGGGAGCTTGAGCCCGGAGCGCGCGGGAATCGGTACGCCCCCGCTCTCCGTGATCACGTAGTCCGCCTTGACCGCGTCGAACTTTTCGTGCGTGAGATAGCTCGCGCCGTAGACGCTGCCCGCCTCCTCGTCGGCCACTCCGAGGTAGATCAGGGTGCCGCGCGGCGTGAAGCCGCTGGTAGCGAGCCGGCGCGTGGCCACGGCCATGGTCGCGGTGATGTTGAGCATGTCGGTGGCGCCCCGACCCCACACGATGCCGTCCACGAGATCGGCGCCGAAGGGATCGCGCTCCCAGCCCGCGGCGTTGGCGGGCACCACGTCCGTGTGTCCCATGAGGAGGAGGGTGGGGGCCTTGGGATCGCTGCCCTGGATGCGCGTGATGAGACTCACGCGGCCGGGAGCGGCGGTATAGCGCTCGCACGAGAGCCCCGATCCCGCGAAGTACGCCTCGAGAGCGTCGGCGTTGCGCTCCTCGTGTCCCGAGGTGGGCGTGCCGTCGTTGACGCAAGCATTCCGGATGAGGGTACGCAGCAACTCGGTCGCTTCGGTCTCCACGCCCTGGCTCTCGGTCACGTCCTCTCCTCTGAAGGGTCCTGCGGGATCAACACGGCGTCACGCACGCGGGCTCATCCGCGCGAGCACCTCGTGAGCCTCCGCCACCAGCCGCTCGATCACCTCGCGCGCGGCCACGATGTCCTCGATGAGGCCTGCGCTTTGGCCGCAGGCGGCGTGGCCGCGGTCGACGTCGCCCTCCTCGCGCGCGCGGATGGCCGCGGGGAAGCCCACGCGCTGAGCCTGGAGGGGAAACGGCAGGATCTCCGCCGTCCGTTTCTCCCACTCTCGCGTGAATTCGTTGCGGATGGCGCGGCAGGGCTTGCCGGTGGCGCCGCGATGCACCACCGTCCCTTCCTCGTCGATGGCCACGATCTTCTTCTTGTAGTTGTCGTGTCCGAAGGCCTCGTGGGTGGCGATGAAGCGCGTGCCCATCCAGACGCCCACCGCGCCGAGGGCGAGAGCGGCGACGAGGCCGCGGCCGTCGGCGATGCCGCCCGCCGCCAGCACCGGGATCGGGCGCACCGCGTCCACTACCGCCGGCACGAGGACGAGACCGCCGATGCGGCCGGTGTGCCCGCCCGCCTCGTGGCCCTGGGCGATGACCGCGTCCACGCCGTTCTGCGCGTGATCGCGAGCCTGCTTCACGTTGCCGCAGAGAGCCATGACCTTCATGCCGAGCTTGTGGGCCTCCGCCGTGACGGGGCCGGGATTGCCGAGCCCGGCCACGAGCACCGGCACGCGCTCCTCCAAGGTCACGTCGATCCAGCCCTTGACCTGGTCCGTGAACTGCTCCACCTCGTCGCCGGCGGCGCGGATGGTGGCGAAGAGCACGTCCACCCCGAAGGGCTGATCGGTCTGGTCGCGCACGCGATGGATCTCCTCGCGGAGATGCTGGGGCGATCCGTGGGCCGCCGCGATGACGCCGAGGCCGCCCGCCGCGGAGACGGCGGCGGCGAGCGAGGAGCGGGCGACCCAGCCCATGCCGGCCTGACAGATCGGATAGCGG
>Ga0209465_10000968_pt1 | contig 13001 bp, 10 predicted proteins | sample PanSoiPlot1MoBio_FD_188321 | JGI IMG/M metagenome (GOLD analysis project Ga0209465, IMG submission 188321) | Tropical forest soil microbial communities from Panama analyzed to predict greenhouse gas emissions - Panama Soil Plot 1 MoBio (SPAdes)... | ecosystem: Environmental > Terrestrial > Soil...
AGTCGAAGCGCAGTCCGGCGAAGGGGGCGATCTCGGCAACGAGCAATGTGAGCTGAATGATGATTTTGGATCACGTGTTCGCAATGCGCGCGGCTTTATTGTCTCTCGGCCTGCTAGTTCTCGCCTCATTTTCAATCGCACAGGGCGAGGAGGAGAGTACAACCGCGCCGGTTGCGTTGGTTCCGCATCGCGCGATCTATGATCTGTCGCTGGGGACCACGCGCAGTAATTCACAACTCGCGAACGTGCGCGGGCGCATTCTCTATGATTTTGGCGGCAGCGCCTGCCAGGGCTATTCGCTCGATTTTCGGCAGGTCTCTGAGCTCGACAGCGGCGAAGGCAAAGTTTCCACCAGCGACCTACGCTCGACGACGTGGGAAGGGGCCGACGCCAAGAGCTTTAAATTCACCTCGCAAAATTTTGTCGACGAGAATCTGATCGACTCGGTGGACGGCCGCGCCGAACGCGAGCCAACCAAGACCGAGGTGGCCTTGGAAAAGCCGCGGCAAAAAAATCTCAGCCTAGCTCCGGGCATCGTATTCCCAACCGAGCATATGGTGCGCGTTATCAAGGCGGCGCGCGCCGGGCAGGCTGTTCTAAGCTTTCCTGTCTATGACGGTTCGGAAACCGGAGACAAAGTCTTCGACACGCTCACCGTAATCGGTCACGAGATCAAACCCGACGAGCGCAATCACGACGACGCGGCGACCGCTGAACCTAAGCTTGCTTCGGTGCCGCGCTGGCCCGTCACCGTCAGCTATTTCGAGCGCGGCAAGGCGGACAACGATACAGAGCAGACGCCGGCTTATGCCATCAGCTTCGAACTTTATGCCAACGGCATTTCGCGTGCGCTTGCGCTCGACTACAACAATTTTGTCATCAACGGAAAGCTTGCGTCGCTGGATATCAGGGACGTAGCGCCCTGCCGCTAGCCTATTTTTCAAAGCCCAAGCCGCGGACCAGGACCGTATCGCCAAAGCGCGCGCGCAAATCGTCAACGGCGTGTTCGGCCAGCGCCGCGCGGCCATCGACAAGATCGGCGGGATCGGCTGCGGCGGCTGAGTCGATTGCGCTCACCCCGACGCCAAGCAGGCGAAATCGCGTACCATCGGTTTCGTGCTCCAAAAGAGCGCGGGCTGCGGCAAAGATACGCCCGGCAAGCTGAGTGAGCGTTTCAAGCGAACGCGCGCGCGTACGGGTTTTAAAATCCGCTGTTTTGAGCTTCAGCGTCACCGTGGCGCCAGCCAATTCCTTCTGTTTCAGCCGCGCCGAAACCTCCTCCGTCAGGCTCCACAAAATGCGCTCCAATGTCCGGAAATCGGAGATGTCGCTCTCGAATGTTGTTTCTGCGGATACGCTTTTGGTTTCCCGCGCCGCATCGACCTTGCGCTCATCGATGCCGCGAGACAGCCGGGACAGGCGCAGTCCTTCCTCGCCGTAGCGTCGCATCAGTTCGATTTCTCCGGCCTGCTGCAGATCCGCAATGCGATGAAAGCCATCGCGCGCATACCGCGCCGCGCTCACCGCGCCAACGCCGAAAATAAAGCTCACCAGCTTGGGTGCGAGAAAAGCTGGCGCATCCTTGGCGCTGAGCACGGCAAAGCCGCGCGGTTTGTCGAGATCGGACGCGACCTTGGCCAAAAATTTATTGCAGGACAGTCCAGTCGAAACGGTGATGCGAAGCTTGTTTTCCACTTCGGTGGCAAAACGCGCGAGCGCCTTGGCCGGTGACATCCCGTGCAGGCGCGCCGTACCCGAAAGATCGAGAAACGCCTCATCGATCGAGAGCGGCTCGACTGCGGGTGTGAGTGCCAGCATCATTTGACGGACTTCGCGTCCGACTTTGGCGTATTTTTCCATGTTGGGACGGATGACCTTGGCGTGCGGACACAAACGCAGCGCCTGAAACATCGGCATCGCGGAGCGCACGCCATAGATGCGTGCAACATAGCAGGCGGCCGCCACGACGCCGCGCTTGCCGCCGCCGACGATCACCGGCTCGGCCGCCAGACTCGGATCGTCCCGTTTCTCAACCGTGGCGTAGAACGCGTCACAATCGATATGCGCCACGGAGAGCGTCTCGAGCTCTTGGTGGCACACGAGGCGCGGCGAGCCGCAAGCGTTGCAGCGCGCCTCCCCAGGCGTCGCGTCGATTAGACAGTCGCGGCAGAAACTGCTCACGGCGGCCCCTTACGGCAAATCGCGCTCCCATACTTTGCCGAGCGCTTGGCGGGCGCAGGCCACTTCGGCGGGATCGATACCGGCATGCTCGGCAAAGGCGATTAGGAGATTCTCATCAGCCAGAATATGCTCGAGCACGCCGGCAAGAAAGTTGGGTTCGCGGGCGGCGTCGCGGATCGATTGCATCGCGATGCCGGTCGACGCGACAAAGCCGCTCAGCCGGCTATCGTCCTCGGCAATGAAGGCAAGCGCCTGAACCGCCAGCATTTCGGCCGTTTGTTGCGAATATGGCGGCCGCTTTGGCATGGGTGCTATTTGCGTTTCCGCAAGAAATCGGGCCTAGCTTTGCGGCTTAGTGCTTGCTGCAGCGGTGATTCTTTCAACCGCCGAGCTTGCGCCGGCAGAGCGAATAAGGAAACCGGGGATGGCCAAAACCGTCCTGATTGTGGAGGACAACGAGCTCAATATGAAGCTCTTCCACGATCTCCTGGAGGCGCACGGCTATGCCACGCTCGCAACCAGAAACGGTATTGAGGCGCTTGATCTCGCGCGCAAGCACCGGCCGGATCTGATCTTGATGGACATTCAGCTGCCGGAGGTCTCTGGCCTGGAAGTCACGAAACATCTCAAAGATGATCAAGCGCTGCGGCACATTCCGGTGGTCGCCGTCACTGCCTTCGCCATGAAGGGCGACGAGGAACGCATCCTGGCCGGCGGCTGCGAAGCTTATTTGTCCAAACCGATTTCGGTCGGCAAATTCATCGACACGGTCCGCCGCTTCTTAGGCAGTGCGTAACCGCGGTTGCAGTCGCCGCAACGGTGCGATCGAACGCGGGTTAATCACAATTGTTGTGGTTGACGATGACGAGACGGCGGACCGTGGAGTTGATGGTTGATTTCGCCAGCGGTTCCGTTAGCCTTCTCGCTTCGGCCTGCTCGCTGATGACTGGGGCTATCAGCGAGTGTGGTGACGCGAAGAAATCGCGCGAAAAACTCTTGCGAATACATTGATAACCCTGCGGAATGCTCAGGTCCGCCGCATCTCCTGGGTCCGTGGGGTTCGGCCGGCACGGGGCGGTGCGAGTGGCCTCCTCATGACACCGTTCCCGGCCGGCCACCTTCTCACCTTCGCCTGATCACCCTGGAGAGCGAGCCAACGGGCTCCGCGAGCCTGGAACGGCGACGGCCTTGGCGCATGGATCGTCGTCCTCCGGGGCTCGCTTTTGGCGAGCACCTCAGGATGAACGCGCGGACGGGCCTATTTGATTTTGGATTCGCGGAATTCGACGTGCTTCTTGGCGACCGGATCGTATTTCTTCTTGACCAATTTGTCGGTCATCGTGCGCGAATTCTTGCGCGTCACGTAGTAAAAACCGGTGTCCGCGCTGGACACGAGCTTGACTTTGATCGTCGTGTTCTTGGCCATGAGATCCTCAGTATTGCCGCGTTCCGCAGAACCTAGTCAGCAAGCCGCGATTGTCAAGAAAGCGCCGCGGAAGGAAAACTTTGGTGGACGTGGCGGCCACGATCACAGGATTTCCCGGACAAAGCGCTTGTGCAGCATCCGATAAAGCGGCACCGGATGATCGTCACTCATCCCGGCAGCGATGCGGTCCTGCAGCTCTTCAAGGACGACCGCAGTAATACCCGGCATGTCGAGCTCGCGGGCTTGCGTGATTGGTAGCCAGACAAGCTCAACAAGTTCTTTGTCGGGACCGACAAAGCCGTCGTCGCGGCGTGCGATCGCCGAGACATCGGCAGTGAAGAACCGGCTGTCGAAGCGCAGCGGGCGCCGCGGCGGCGTAATCGCCCGGGCGATAAAGTGGATGGTGCTGAGGTCAGGTGCGATGCCTGCTTTGGCAAAGGCCTGCCACGGACCCGGCATGACGGAAACAGCTTGGTCGGTGCGCATCCCGACCATGATCCCGGTTTCTTCGTAGGTTTCGCGCACCGCCGCGAGCGCAAAAGCCGCCGCTTTGGCAAGGCTCGGCCGCCGCATGCGCTGCATCAGCTTCCTGGCATGCTGTTCATGCAGCGCCGCCGCTGCCGCGATGAGGCGGTCGGCAGGTTCGATGCGGCCGCCAGGAAACACGAATTTGCCGGGCAGAAAGCGATGACGCTGGTGGCGGCGACCGAGCAGAACCTTGGGCACGTCGCTGGAGCGATCGACCAGGATCAGGGTTGCGGAATCCCGCGGTTTGAGATTCGGAAACGACTGATCGCGCATGCTGCGCGTGAGCCGCTCGGCGCGATCGGCCGCGGTTCCGCCGGCGCTGACGCTCAAATCGTCGTCCATTGAAAACTCTCTTTGCTTACCGGCGGGTGCGGCCGTGCCGGCCGCGCGTGGATTTCGATCCGGAATTCGCACCAAATTTCGTACCGTGTCGCGGTGGATGTCCAGCCCGCTTCGTCGTACGGGTAGGGCGGCCCGCATCCTGATCGACCAGCCTGAAGCGTAGCGCGCCGGCGACTGGCGCCGCCTCGACGAGTTCGACACTGACGGGATCGCCGAGCCGGTGCGTTGCCGAACGGCCGACAAAAGCGCGGCCAGCCTCGTGAAAGCGAAAGAACTCCTCGCCGATGCTGCGCGCTGGGATGAATCCGTCGGCGCCGGTTTCGTCGAGCTCGACGAACAGTCCGGCGCGCGTCACCCCGGAAATGTGCCCGTCGAAAATCGCGCCGACGCGGTCGGCCAAGAAATGGGCGATCAGTCGATCGGCGGTTTCGCGCTCGGCTTTCATGGCCCGGCGCTCGGTGGCGGAGATATTCGCAGCGATTTCGGCAAGTCCGCGCATATCGGCGCCATCGGGCAAGCCGTCGGCCCCAAGTTTGAGCGCGCGGATCAGTGCGCGATGGACGATGAGATCGGCATAGCGACGGATCGGTGAGGTGAAATGCGCGTAGCGCCGCAGATTGAGACCGAAATGGCCGAAATTCTCCGGCGAATATTCAGCCTGCGCTTGCGTGCGCAACACCACTTCGTTGACCAGCCGCTCGACGTCGCGGCCCTTCACCCGCGCCAGAATGCGATTGAAGCCGTCGGGACGAAGCGTTCCGCCTTTCGGCAGTGAGATGTCAAGAGTTGCCAAAAATTCGCGCAGTGCGTTGAGTTTTTCCGGCGATGGTTCGTCGTGGACGCGATAGATCAGCGGCACTTTGCTGCGCTCGCAGGTCTCCGCAGCCGCAACATTGGCGAGGATCATGAATTCCTCGATCAAGCGATGCGCCTCGAGCCGTTGCGGCATGATCACCCGATCGACGGTGCCATCCGATTTGAGAACGATCTTGCGCTCCGGAACGTCGAGATCGAGTGGCCCGCGCTCGTCGCGCGCGCGCAGTACCGCCCGATAGGCGGCGTAAAGCGGCGCCAAAATCCTATCCGCGATGGGTTCGGTTATCTCGTCGGTGCGGCCTGACACCGCAAGCTGCGCCTGTTCGTAATGCAGCCGCGCCGCCGAGCGGATCAAGACGCGATGAAAGCTGTGCGAGCGCTTGCGGCCGTCGGCGCCGATCACCATGCGCACCGCCAGCGCCGGGCGATCGACATGCGGCCGCAGCGAGCACAAATCATTGGAGATGCGCTCGGGCAACATCGGCACGACGCGGTCGGGGAAATAGACGGAGTTGCCGCGTTTTCCCGCCTCGCGATCGAGCTGCGATCCCGGCTGCACATAATGCGCCACATCGGCGATGGCGACACTGACAATGTGGCCGCTTGCGTTGCGCGGATCGGGATCAGGGGTGGCATGGACCGCGTCATCGTGATCCTTGGCATCGGGCGGATCGATGGTGACGAACGGCACCTTACGCCAGTCTTCGCGACCGGCGGGGGAGACTTCACGCGCCGTCTCGGCTTCGGCGAGGACGGCCCGCGTGAAGACATGCGGAATGTCGTGGGCGTGAATGGCGATCAGGCTCACGGTGCGCTCAGTCTTGAGCGAGCCGAGTCGCTCGACGACGCGTCCGCTCGGCAGGCCAAATCGTCCGTGCCGGCTCACCTCGAGGGCAACGAGGTCACCGTCGGCAGCGCCCGCTGCCGCCTCGGTGGCAATCGCGATTTCGCGGCCGAGTTGCTTCTTATCGATTGGAACGAGCCGGCCGCCGCCGCCCGCAAGCGCGCGGAAAATACCGAGCGCGCGGTGTTTGGCGCGGTCGATGAGTTTTATGACGCGTCCGCTGATGTCCTCAGCGGCGGACCGCTCGATGCGAAGGAGCGCGCGGTCGCCGACGCCGGCGACTTCGTCGGGGCGAGCGCGGCGCGGCGTATGGATGCGGATGACCGGCGGCGCGCCATGGAGCGCTTCGTCCCACTCGGTCGGACGGGCCAAGAGCTCGCCATCGCTGTCGCGGCCGGTGACGTCGGCGAGAACGACCGGCGGCAAAGTGCCAGCGTGATGCAGCCGTTTGCGCCGGCGATCGATGCGGCCTTCATCGGCCAAATCGCGCAGCATGCGCTTGAGCGCGGCGCGATCCGCATTCTTGGCGCCGAAGGCGCGCGCGATTTCGCGGACGCCGACCTTGCCGCTTCGTTCGCGGATGAAGGCGACAAGCTCCTCGCGTGAGGGCAGGCGTCTTGAGGGCACTAGTGGTCCGATTCTAACATTCGCATCCAGGTCCGGCAGGCTATCATGCGAATGTTAGAATCAAAGGACCACTAGCAGATATAAGTCTTAGTGGAGCTTTGGATTTGACATTCGCTTTCACGAGTTCGCGGCGAGGTGGGTAGCGAATGTCAAATCCGCTCCACTTGTCTCATGGGCGGCTCGCCGGCCTATGCGGCCCGCGGCGCAATGCGTGAAGATTATTCGGCAGCTTGCGTCGTCTTGCGTGGATTATGCGCGGGGCGCTTTGGGGCGCGCCCGGTCGATCGTTTCGATGACGCCTTGATGTGCCTCGCGGTCCCCGGCGATGGCCGCTTGGTTCGGCGCGGGCGCGCGTGCGGCGCCGGCGCAGTGCGCTCAGCGCGCGCGTCGATCAGCGCCACCGCCTCCTCGAGCGTTACTGTGTCGGGCGTCTTGTCGGCTGGCAATGTCGCGTTGACGCCGTTGTGGCTCACATAGGGGCCATAGCGGCCGTTCTTGGCAACAACGGCGCCGCCTTTGACCGGATGGTCGCCGAGCGGCCGGCCCGGATCGGCGCCAAAGCGGCGTCCGCGCGACCCTTTGGCGCGCTTCTCGGCAATGAGCGTCACCGCGCGATTGAGACCGATCGCGAACACGTCTTCGGGCGATTCGAGATTGGCGTAAGTCTTGCCATGCTGAACATAGGGCCCGAACCGGCCGATGCCGGCGCGGATCGGCTCGCCGTCCTCGGGATGACGGCCTACTTCACGCGGCAGCGAGAGCAAGGCGAGTGCGCGCTGCAGATCGATCTGATCGGGCGCCGTTCCTTTCGGCAGCCCGGCGCGGCGCGGCTTCTCGCCGTTGACGGCCTCGCCAAGCTGCAAATATGGACCGAAGCGACCGCTGCGCAGCGTCACTTCGAGGCCCGATTCCGGATCCTGACCGAGGACCTTGGTGCCGATATCGGCCGAACCGTCGGCCGGGATCGAGAGCGGCCGCGTATAGCGGCATTCGGGATAATTCGAGCAGCCAATGAAAGCGCCGAATTTGCTCAACTTGAGCGACAGGCGGCCATTACCGCAATTGGGGCATTGCCGCGGATCGCCGCCGTCAGCGCGCGGCGGAAACAAATGTGGGGCGAGCAGGTTGTCGAGCGCGTCGATCACCGCGGACATTTTCAAGTCCTTGGTCCCGTCGATCGCGGCGATGAAATCGCGCCAGAAATCGCGCAACACTTCGCGCCAGTCGATTTCGCGGTCGGCGATCAAATCGAGCTGTTCTTCCAGGCGCGCCGTGAAGTCGTATTCGACATATTTGGCGAAGAAGCTTTCGAGGAAGGCGACGACAATGCGGCCGCGATCCTCCGGATAAAGGCGCCGCTTGTCGAGCCGGACATATTTGCGGTCCTTGAGCACCTGCAGGATCGAGGCGTAGGTCGACGGCCGGCCGATGCCGAGCTCCTCCAGACGCTTGACCAGCGAGGCCTCGGAATAGCGTGGCGGCGGCTCGGTAAAGTGCTGGTCGGCCGCGATCGATCGCTTGGCAAGCCGTTCTCCCGCCGACATTTGCGGCAGCCGGCGCGAATCTTCGTCTTCCGGATCTTCGTCGCGTCCTTCCTGATAGAGCGCCAGGAAACCATCGAACTTCACCACCGTACCGGTGGCGCGCAATTCCAGGCGGCGTCCGCCGACATTGGCGTCGATGTCGGCGGTGGTGCGCTCGAGCTCGGCCGATTCCATTTGACTCGCCACGCTGCGAAACCAGATCAGCTCGTAAAGCTTGGCCTGATCCTGGTCGAGAAAACGTTTGGTCTCGCTGGGGCGGCGGGACAAATCGGTCGGACGAATGGCTTCATGCGCTTCCTGCGCATTCTTTGTCTTGGTCTGATACCGGCGCGGCGATGGCGGAATGTAATCGCGACCGTAATCGCCCTCGATCACGCCGCGGATCGCCCCGATCGCCTCCTCGGCCATCTCGACGCCATCGGTTCGCATATAGGTGATCAAACCGACGGTCTCGCCATCGATATCGACGCCTTCATAAAGCCGCTGCGCCACGCGCATCGTATGCGCCGGCGCAAAGCCGAGCTTGCGGCTTGCTTCCTGTTGCAAAGTCGATGTCGTGAACGGCGGGTAGGGGTGGCGCTTGACCGGCTTGGCCTCAACCGAGGCGACGGTGAATGCGGCGGTTTCGAGCGCCTGCTTGAACGCTTCGGCTTCCGCCGCCGAGCCGATGTCCAGACGCTGCAGTTTTTTGCCGTCGGCGCCAGTGAGCCGCGCCTCGAAAGTTTCGTTGCGCGGCGTCGCCAGCGTGGCGATCAGTGACCAATATTCCTGCCGAACGAATTTTTCGATTTCCAGTTCGCGATCGGCAACCAGCCGCAAGGCGACCGATTGCACCCGGCCGGCGGATCGCGCGCCCGGCAGCTTGCGCCATAGCACTGGCGACAGCGTGAAGCCGACGAGGTAGTCCAGCGCCCGGCGTGCCAGATAGGCATCGACCAGAGCCTGGTCGATTTTGCGCGGATGCGCCATCGCATCCGTGACCGCCTGTTTGGTAATGGCGTTGAATACGACGCGCTCGACCGGCTGGGACTTGAGCGCTTTTTTCTCCTTCAGCACCTGCAAGACGTGCCAGGAGATCGCCTCACCCTCGCGGTCAGGGTCGGTCGCCAGGATCAGCTTGTCCGCGTCTTTAACCGCCCGGGCGATCTCATTCAGGCGCTTCTGCGCCTTGGGATCGACCTCCCAAACCATGCGAAAATCGGCATCGGGTTCGACCGAACCGGTTTTGGCCGGGAGGTCGCGAACGTGGCCGAATGAGGCCAAAACTTCGTAGCCCTTACCGAGATACTTATTGATCGTTTTCGCCTTAGCAGGCGACTCCACCAGTACAAGATCCATGTTAACCCAATGATTTTAGAAGCTTTTTGCCCATTGCACGTCCAAATCGCAGCTTACAGGCCGCCGGGAACATGGGTAATGCACCCCTGCCTGTCAAATCGTTACCGGTGGAAAAGAAGCGCGCAGAACCGCGCAAATAGGCTCCCATTGCGGAGTAATCAGGGCGACCAGCCGACTACACCTTGATACACGCTGTGGTTGTCTAGTTGTCAATCACAACGTTGAAGTATAGACAAGCCAAGAACTAAAGCCCTGACGGTGCGCCTGTTTGCGGCAGGACCTGCCCTCCGCCTGCGGCCGCGCGGCACGGAGAATCAGGGACGGAAATGGACGCGCCAGCGAGCGAGGAAACGCCGGATCAGGCGGCGCAATATATTGCCTCATTGACGCAGGAGCTCGCCCAAATCGCCCGGCGCAATGGGCTCGACACTTTGAGCCACATCCTCGAAATGGCGCGGCTTGAGGCCGATCAGCTGATCAAGCGCTAAAAAAGCTAGATCAACGACACCAGTCCGCTGCCGTGGCGCTCGATCCGGCCGGCGATTTCAAGCTCCAACAGCACCATGCGCACGATGCGCGGCGAGGTGCCCGATAGGCGGATCAGGTCATCGATCGAGACCGGCGCCGGGCTTAACAGTGCGATGACGCGTGCCCGCTCGTCGGGGGCCGGCTCGGCGCGCGATTTTTCCGCCTCGGCGGCATCCTCCTCGCGCGCGGGAAGTTCGGTGCCGATGATCGGCCGCAGGACAGAAACAATGTCGTCTGCCTCAGTGACCGGCGTCGCGCCTTGCTTGATCAAGCTATTGGTGCCTTCGGCGCGCGGATCGAGCGGGGAGCCTGGCACGGCAAAGACTTCGCGGCCCTGTTCAAGCGCAAGCCGCGCCGTGATCAGCGAACCGGAACGCTTGGCCGCTTCGACAATGACGACGCCAAGGGACAAAGCCGAGATCAGCCGATTGCGCCGTGGAAAGTCCCGCGCCCGCGGCTCCCAGCCGAGCGGCATTTCGGTCAAAGCCAACCCGGTGCGCAGGATGTCATCGAGGAGGTCCGCGTGCTCAGGCGGATAAACGCGATCCTGGCCGCCGGCGAATACTGCGACGGTCCCGGTGGCAATGCTGGCGCGGTGCGCGGCGGCATCGATGCCGCGCGCAAGGCCCGATACTGTGGCAAATCCCGCCTCACAAAGTCCGCGCGTCAGCCGCTCGGTGATCTTCACGCCGGCGGCCGACGCATTGCGTGAGCCGACGATCGCCACCGGCGGCATCGCTAGCACAGCGGCATCGCCGCGGACCGCAATCAAGGGCGGTGCGTCGTCGATCATTTGCAGCCGGCGCGGATAATGCGCTTCGCCGCGTGCAACCAGGGCAACGCCAAATTTGCCGCAAGCCTCGAGCTCTCGTTCGGCCTGTTCGCGGGAGCAAATTTGCGGCGTGCTGGCGCCGCCGCGGCGCGCCAGCGTTGGCAGCGCCTCAAGCGCCGCGCGGGCTCCGCCGAAATGGTTGAGCAGCGCGCGAAAGGTGCGTGGGCCGACATTCTGACTGCGGATGAGCCGCAGCCAGTCGAGCCGCTGCTCATCCGTCAAGCGTATTGGTTCAGTGCGCTCGCTCACTTAAGCCCCGAACGCTCGGTCCAGTTGCCGCATTACCGCCAAGATGGAACCGAACTCATATGTTGCAAAACACGAGGTAAACCCGCACAGTCGGGTCGGTCGCAGGGATGACAACAGGGCAGGGGTGTCTTGGGCGCTGGCACGTCGAAGCGGGCTTTTCGCGTCGTCCTAATCAAGCCGTCGCATTACGACCAGGACGGCTACGTCATTCAGTGGTGGCGCTCGACGTTACCGTCGAACAGCTTGGCGAGCGTCTACGGCTTGGTCGAGGAATGCGCGCGCGCCCGCACGCTGGGTCCCGACATCGAGATCGAAATCGAAGCCTGCGATGAGTGCAACACGGTCGTCGACGTCGCCGGTGTCGCCACGCGCATTCGCGCAAGCGGCGGCGGGATGGTCGGACTGATCGGCGTGCAATCCAATCAATTTCCGCGCGCGCTCGACCTCGGCCGGCAATTCCGCGCGCACGGGGTTCCAGTGGTGATGGGCGGTTTCCACATCTCCGGCTGTATCGCGATGCTGTCCGAACTGCCGAGCGATCTTAAGGAAGCGCGCGATCTCGGCATCACGCTGTTCGCCGGCGAAGCCGAAGGCCGCATGGCCGAAGTCTTGCGCGACGTCGCCGCCGGAACAGCCAAACCGATCTACAATTATCTCACCGACCTTCCGGAAATGGCGGCCGCCGTCTATCCGATCCTGCCGCGGGAGGTCGTAACCCGCGTCGCCGGTCATTATTCCAGCTTCGACGCCGGGCGCGGCTGCCCGTTCCAGTGCAGCTTCTGCACGATCATCAATGTGCAGGGGCGCAAATCGCGCTATCGCACGCCCGACGATGTCGAAGCGATCGTTCGCGCCAACGCGGCGCAGGGGATCACGCGCTTCTTCATCACCGACGACAATTTCGCCCGCAACCGCAACTGGGAAGCGATTCTCGATCGCTTGATCGAGCTGCGCGAGCGCCAAGGGTTCAACATCCGGCTCCTGCTTCAGGTCGACACGCTGTGCCACCGCATTCCCGGCTTCATCGAAAAATCGGCCCGCGCCGGCTGCACCGCGGTGTTCATCGGATTGGAGAACATCAATCCGGAATCGTTGATGGGAACCAAGAAACGGCAGAACAAGATCTGGGAATATCGCGACATGCTGCTGGCGTGGCGCGGCCAAAAGGTCATGACCTATGCCGGCTACATTCTCGGTTTCCCGACCGACACGCCGGAATCGATCGCGCGCGATATCGAGATCATCAAGAAAGAGCTGCCGGTCGATATTCTGGAATTCTTCTATTTAACGCCGCTACCGGGTTCGGAAGATCACAAGAAACTGTTCATGCGCGGGGTGCCGATGGACCCCGACATGAACAAATACGATCTGGAACACGCTTGCACCGGTCACCCGCTGATGTCGAAAGAAACCTGGATGGGCGTTTATGCCGACGCCTGGCGGCGCTATTACACCGACGAACATGTCGAGACGATCATGCGGCGCGCGATCGTTTCCGGAATCAATCGCACCAAGGTTCTGGATTCGCTGACGATCTTTTCCGGCGCTGCCCGCATCGAAGGCGTCCATCCGCTGCAATTCGGCTTCTTGCGCCGCAAGCTGCGAACCCAGCGGCGTTACGGCATGCCGGTTCTTCATCCGCTGGTGTTTTACCCGTGGCGGCTTGTCGATTTCATCAAAGTCAGTTCGCATTGGCTGCGGTTGATTTGGCGTTATCGCCGGATCATGGCGCGCATCGTCAAAGAC
>Ga0209465_10000970_pt1 | contig 12992 bp, 14 predicted proteins | sample PanSoiPlot1MoBio_FD_188321 | JGI IMG/M metagenome (GOLD analysis project Ga0209465, IMG submission 188321) | Tropical forest soil microbial communities from Panama analyzed to predict greenhouse gas emissions - Panama Soil Plot 1 MoBio (SPAdes)... | ecosystem: Environmental > Terrestrial > Soil...
ATCAGTAACTCCGCCCTGAAGGACGGAGTTTGGACCACTACCAGGCGAAGGCGAGTTGCCCGCGCCGTGGTGCGATTAAATCAGGGCGACTGACCGCGCCCCTAACGGCCAGATTCCTGGCCGCGTTCAGGTCTGCGTTGGCAGTGTAACCACAGCGCAGACAGGAGAATGCCGCTTGCGAGCGACGGTTGCGTTTATCCACATAGCCACACTTCGAGCAGGTCCGACTACTGTTGCGCGGATCGACGAACAGCAGCGGCACACCCGCTTGCCTGGACTTGTAGACGAGGAACTCTCGCAGTTGGCGGAAACTCCAATTGTGCTGCTTGTTGCGTTGCCTGGCTCGAACCGTCATCCGGTCGCGTATCCCGGTCAAGTCTTCCAGGACCAGCGCGGCCTTCGTGTCTTTGGCATACGCCACAAGCTTTTTGGACAAGGTATGGTTCACCGAGCGTTGAAACCGCGCCTGTTTCCCAGCAAGCTGTTGCAAGCACCGTTTGGTACGTCTGCTCCCCCTGGCTTGAAACGTCTGGCGGTGGGTCATACAGCGTTCACGGACCCGCTCGATCTCTTCTCCCGTGTGGCTTTCGCCATCAGAGTCCGTGGCAATGTTTGTGATACCCAGGTCAATCCCCAGAAAGCGTGTCGGGGAAATCGGCGTCTCTTCCGGGACATCAATCGTAGCATACAGGTAGAAGATGCCATCCCGATACACCAGGTCCACTTGTCCCTTCAGGCGCTTCAGAAACCCGGCCTGGTACTCGCCGTAGACCATGGCAACAATCGCACGCCCACCGAGTGTGAGCAGCGAGACATGCGCTGGCCCTTTCCACCCCAGCAAGCGCTCATCATAGGTCATGGCGCCATCAGGGCGAAATATGGGGCATACGCGCTTGTCACGCCTGAACGTCTCGACGGCTTTGCCTATGGCTCTTACCGCCATCTGGGCCGACAGCCCGAAGCGGTCACGCAACTCCCGGTAACAGCGCGCATGGATGGCCTGTTGACTGAAGACATGCGCAGCAAAGCCCACCTGTGCCGCATGCGACGCAGCCGCGTTAAAGGCATGCATCGTGTCCAGCAATGCCGTGTGTTGTGCAGGTGTCGGAACCAGTTTGAGTTGCAAGGTCAGTTTCATACCCCTAATTATAGGATATTTTATATCCTAAGTACAACTGAAACTTCTTGCCCTTGCAGGGCAACGTTTCTTCCTCCTCCCCCTGAACGGGGAGGTTTCCAGAAACGAGGGAGCTGATGAGCCAGCAACAGACGGTCATCTATCACGGCGTCGCCTGGACGTTTCGCCGTGCCCCGCTCTATTGTCCCAGGTGCGGGCATTACGGCATGTGGTTGGAAGGGAATGATTTTTATGTGGGCGCCACCGGACACTGTATCGCGTGTCAGCATACGCACCAGTGCGCGGGGGAGTTTGCCGCATTTGGGGACTTTGAGCGGGCAGCAGCAGCGGTACTTGCCGAGCAGGAAGAGACATAGACGACCCCCCGCCAGCGTCTGCCAACACCTGAGCGGGGGGACGAAGCGCGTTGTCCCCTCCCCACGAGGGAGGGGGGCGCAGTATACCCTGTCCCGCAAGGAGGAGCAATGACCCATTGTACCGTGTGTGGCATTGCAATGCGCGGCTCAGACGATGACGATGACGCGTTCTGCCTGCCCTGCCTTACTGCCAACCTGAGCGGAGCGGATAGACGCCCACTGCGCTGGCACTGGCGCGACGACCCGCGCCCTCTCAGTGTGCCATGGCCTTCACGCACGCGCCCAAATCGCCGCCCCCGGTAACGACCACCGCCTGCGCACTGTTATAGGCTCCTGGCCCCACCCACGCATAATAGAGGCAGGTGTCGAGCCCTCGGCGGCTGTAGTACAGCGGGTCACGCACCGTTGACGTACAGCCTGCCAGCAGGAGGACTAGCGCCCCAGCGGCAAGGCCCGCAACAGTTCGATACTCTCTTCTTCTGCGAGCCATGCCCAGGTACGTTTTCCCTTCACATCAGCAAGAAAGCTCATTGACGTCCTCCCGTGGCTTTAGCCATGGGAGGACGTCAACAGCGCTGCGCCTCTCACCCAAACAGCAGGGCGCTCCAGTCCAGCCCCTGGCGCCTGGCCCCCGGCGTGCTGGCGTCCCCCACCAGACTCCCCCAGGCCGCAACTGGTTGCCTCTCTGGCGTCTCCGCAGGCAGGGGCATATCCCCGAGCAGGCTCACCGGCGCCTGGGCCTGGCGGGTGGTGCTCGCTTGGTCCGGGCCACTCCCGTCCTCAAGCGTGGGATCCGCCTCGGGCATGACCCGCAGCGGTGCCACCTCACCCCCCGTGGCCGCTGGTGCCTGCCACCAGTCCCGGACCGGGGCAGTTTGCCGCGAAGACGCAAGACGGGACCAGGGCGTGTCGCCCTCCCCGAGGATGCTCGCCACGTACTGCTGCGTTTCCTTGAAGGGCGGCACACCGCCATGCTTCAGCACGGCCCCCGGTCCCGCATTGTACGCCGCAAGCGCCAGGTGTGGGTCCCCCTTGAAGCGGTCGAGTTGCTGCTTGAGATAGGTGATGCCGCCCCGGATGTTGTCCAGCGGATCAGTGGCGTCCACACCGAGTTGCTTCGCCGTGCCGGGCATGAGCTGCATCGTGCCGAGGGCGCCGGCGCTGCTGCGGGCGTCCGGGTTATAGCGACTCTCTTGGTACGCCAGGCGGGTGGCCAGGATGGGGTCGACGCCCTGTCTCACGGCCTCCTGGTAGACCATGTCGTGGACGGCTTCGCGTGTCAGTGCCATGGTTTCCTCCTCTCGTCTCCCAAGACCTCCTAGGGGCCCCTAGAGGCCTCTAGCGTCTCCTAGGGCCCCCTAGGGCCTCCTACGCGAGCGCGCTGCCTTCAATCCGGTAGCCACGGCGCCTGGCCGCCTCAACAACCTCTTGGGGTGAGCGTCCTGTTTGCCGCACGGCGTCCGCGATGTCGGCCTGCGTCATCACCTGCGTGGCGCTGAACCACGAGGCCACGCGCGCCTGCTCAGGGGCCGTGGGGGCAGCAGACTGACGACCAGGGGCGGCCTGCTGCTGCGAGGGCCCGAGATAGGGCCCTGGCAGCGCGGGACGGGTGCCGGGCACCTCGGGCAGGGGAGGTGGGGTGCCTTGCTGCTGCGACGGTCCCAGGTACGGGCCTTCCTGCGGCGGTCTGGGCGGCGGGGTGGACGGGGGCTGCGACGCCCCAGGCCCAAGACGAAAGGAGCCTTCCCCTTCCCGCAGGCCTGGTCCCGGCACGTTGCTCGGGTTCTCGTAGCGATGCAGCGGGTGCGCAAACTGCGCATTGCCCAGGATGGCGCCGCTAATGCCATTCAAGGTGTCCACCAGGTTATTCATCGTGCGCAGGGCTGTCTCCCGGGTATCCGGCAGATTGAACCCCAATTGGCTGAGTGGCCAGACCTTCAGCGTCGCGGTGAGATTGGGCAGCATCGCCTTGGCACGGTTGACATCTTCTTCGGTCGCCGCCCCGCGCACCCCTGACAAGGCCCGCGCCAGGCTCTCCGCATTGGCCTCGATGTACTTCTGGGCCGCCGCCAACTCGGGGTACTTCTGCGCCCATTGATCCATCACCTGCGTCGAGATCTTGCCCGGCGAGCGCAACAATTCCCGGTCTGCAGGGCTCATGCGCTCGAGCACGCCCCCTGGCCCATACACCGCGTCAATATGCCCCTGGAGAATCTGCAGCCGGGGCATGGCGTTCGTAATATTTTCCTGCTGCTTGCGGTTATCTTCGGAGAGTTGCCGGGCGCCTCCCGCCGGCAGCGCCTCAAAGTCTTTGACCTTCATGCGCGCATCCAGGGGTTGCCCCGTCTGGGTATTATAGAGATTGGTCGTCTCACCCTTAAAGGCTTCGGCTAAAGTCTGGTTCTGGCGGGCTTCCACCTCGCCCTGCGTCCGTGCCCGCGAGGCCGCTAACCCCTCGGCCCCCTTCTCGGCCTCCTTCTTGTCCTGCACCTCCTTATTGACCGTGGCCCATTGCTCGGTCGTCATGCTGGCGGGCGTCCAGCCATGCTGCCGGATCACGGCATACGCATCCTGGCTCATACCCTGGAGCCCGGCCCGCGCCGCGTCAATGTCCGTCCGGCGTGGCACATCGGCGGCCTGGGCCTTGTGCAGTTGCGTCTGCGCCAGCTGATTCTCGCGCTGCGCCTCTTGCAAGGGATCGAGGCGGGTCCGGCTGACGTCATTGTGGAACTTCACCAGCGCCGGATTGTACTGCTGCGGCATGTTCTTCGGCACGGGGACCCCCTGCTCGCGGAGGTAGTCGAGGCCTTCGGCGTAGTAGTCCGGATTCTCCAGCATGGCGCTGGTCACCTGATACACGAGTTTATTGTTGCGACTCACCTCGTCGAGCTGCTTGCCCCGTTGCGTGAGATACGCTGTGTACCACTGACTCGTCTTCTCCGGATCAATGGCGAAGGCGCGTTGCACCGCCGCCCCGTTGGGCATGGGCATGAGGCCGGGCACACTCGCACTGACAGGGCGTGTGGCTTGCGGTGTGCCGAGGCCCGCCGTAGAGTCCCCTGGCTGATCCGTAGGGGCGTTTGCCAGGCTGGCCCCTGTCTGGGGACCACCAGCCCCCTGCGGTGCCCCTAAACCCGTCTGGGCGGTTCCCTGGGGTTGTGCGAACGTCACGACCCCGCCAAACGGGTCGACGGTATTGCGCGGCACCCCTTGCTGGGCCGCCAGTCCCTGGCCTGGGAGCGACCACTCGCCGGTCTGGGTATTCACGTCCATCGGCACGCCCACCGGGCCCTGACTGGCCATGCCCGGTTGGCCCATGGTGGAGGGTCCTTGTGAGATGGGTTGCGGCTGCCCGAGCCCGCCGGTCACTGGGGCGGGTGCCGCCGGTTGGGGCGGTGTGGCATTCAGGCTCGGCGGCGCATTGGCCGGGGTGGCGCTTGGAAAGGCCTCGGCAATGGTCGAGCGCCAGAGCTTGTCGCGCTCGAGCTTGTCGCGGGTCGCCTGTGTTTCCAGTTCGCTGGCGCGGCGCTGCTGTTCCAGGGCGGCAAAACGCGCCATCTGGGCCATAGTATCGCCAAGACTGAACTGCGGCACCTGGAAGGGAACGAGTGCCGGAAGGGTGCTCATGCCGCGCTCCTAGCCAAACAGCGGGTATTGCGTGTTCGCATAATTCCCCTGATTATACTGCTGCCAAGTCGTAGGCAATGTCCCACTGGTTGACGGCTGTCGATTATTGAGTCCCTGGAGATAATTCGCCATCATGTACGTGTTAATGCCCTGGTTCGCCGCGCTCGCAATACCGGAGTACATGTTGGTCATCGCGTTCGCGGCGTTGATCGCCCCGGTGCCCTGCGCCTGCCCGAGCTGCGTCAGCAGATTGGTCAGGTTCTGCCCGCCGGTCTGCTGCGAGGCGTTCAGGCCCGTGGCGGCTGTCAGCCCCATCGTGCCCAGAGTCTGATATTGCTGAAAGATGTTCTGCTTCCGCGTTTGCTCGGCCACGTACTCCTGCCAGGCCCGGTCCTGCATCGTCTGGTTGTACTGCACATCACGCCCGTAGGCCAGTTGATTGGCCGCGAGGGCCCGCTGATAATTCGTCTCATCGGCGGACAGGCCCTGCGTAAAGCCGGCCTGCTGTTGCTGCACGAGGCGGTTGTAATAGTCGCTCGCTACCTGATACTCGCGACCAAACCGAGCCTGCTGCTCGGCCTGTTGCTGCTGCCAGGCGGTCTGCTGCCCGGCGAGCGCCGATTGCCAGTTATACTGTGCCGCCCCAAACTGCTGCGCGTAGTTCTGCGCTGCCGCGGCTCTGGCGCGCTCGTCGGCCATCTGGTTCGACGCCAGGGCACGGGCATAGTTCGCCTGATCCGCCGTCGTGGAGCGCTGCCAGAGGTCCTGGTTTTGCTGATAGGCACGCCCGTACGCGGTGGCGTTGGCATAGCGCTGCCGTTCCTCTTCGGTCATGTTCATCGTGGCCTGGCGCTGATAGGCTTCCTGCTGCTGTTGCCACGAGCGCCCGTATGCCGCCTGATATTCCTGCGAGCCGAGGTCTTGCCCGTAGCGCAGCAGGGCGCGTTGCTGCGCGCCTGCTCCTAAACCACCCCGCGCGGCAGCCGAGGCATCGAGGGCTTCCTGGCCCTGCCTGAGCCGGAACTGATAGCCAGGATCATCCGTCACGGTCGGCGGCTTGAAATCAAAGCGTCCCAGCGTGGCGGTGTCCGTGGGCGTATAGCGGTATGGCGACGGGTCGAGCGTCGGCGTCGCCTGCATGCGATACTGATTGGGGTCGAGCACGTCGCCGGGTCGATAGGCATAGGGATCAGCATTGAAGCGGTAGTCAGCAGCATTGAGCGCTTGCGGGCCACGCGCATTGTACTGTGCGGCATCAAAGCGGTACTGAGTCGGGTCGACCGTCGGCGGGGCCGCGAAGCGCGTTGGCGTCCAGGCATACTGCGACGGATCGACCCCCGGACGTGCCTGCCAGCGCAGCGGATCGGCTTCGGTCTCGCGCGCCAGGTTGGCCATCGTCCACAGGGCCCCGGTGCCTTCCTGCACAAACGGCAGCGTGCGCTCATAGGCGTTCTGGTCGAGCCAGCGTTGATGTGCGATCGACTGCCTGAACTGTTCTTCCTGGGCGCGGCGGGCTTTGGTGGCGGCGGCCTGCTGGCCCATGCCGCCCAGAATCGAGCCCCCAGCTCCGATGGCTGCAGCTGCTGCTCCCGCCACGGCTACCACGATTTTACCCTTAAAAAACAACTAGTTATATATTTCATTGTCGTTAACTCGTTCTATGAGGTACAATATAGTATGTTGCATAATCCCCAGGACGAGGAAACAGCCGTTGTCACGAAAACCCCGGACACCCGAACAAAAAGCGCGGCGCCGCGCTAAGTATCATGCCGACATGGCGAATCCTGCGAAGCGCGCACAGAAAAGAGTCACAGGTTGTAATAGTCGCAAACACGATGGCGAAGTCCTCTGCCCTATCCAGCCGCTCCTATTGCTCTAAGAGCTTCGTGTAGACCTTTTCGACATGCGTATACCCCAGGCGTTCCAGCAGCCGCGACATATCGAGATGCGCGTGGATCTTGGTCGCGGTCTGGATTTTGCGCATCCCGATGCCCTGCAAGCTGCGCTCTGCCTCTCGAAACAGGCGCACCCCGGCCATGCCCTTGCGGTACGAGGGCACGACGTAATAGAGATCCACGAGCCCATGCAGCGTGCCCTTGTAGTGCAGATGCGTGGTACAGATGGTCACGTGGTAGCCGACGAGCTTCCCCGCATCCCGCATACTCAGGATATGGAGCTGGCCCGCGTCGGCCAGGGCCTGGTAGCGGTCCACGTCCGGATCGAGGGGGACCTCGGCCTGCGTGAGCGCGACTTCGATCCAATGGGCAAGCCACAAAGCCTGGCACTCGGGATAGTAGCATTCCCACGGTTCGACCTGATACGTGATCGCCATGTTACGCTCCCATCTGCGAGCCGTGGATGTCGACAATCAGGTGGAGGCGGTCGCTGGTGCCCTTGTTCCAGCAGGCATGCGTGAGCGCACTGTTAAACCACCAGCACGAACCGGGCTCCATCGTCACCACTTCCGTCTCGCCCTCCTCGCCACAGGCAAAGCCGCAATCGAGATTACTCTCGAGCACGACATGATAGCGTTGCCAGTACGGTTCCGTGTCGTAATGGCCACTGCCTGCCGGACCGATGTCGCGGTGCGGGTAGATCTGCGAGCCCGGCACGCCCCAGGTCAGCAAGACGCGCCCTAAGCGTTCGCCGTCGACCCGGCTCATCAGCGAGTAGACCAGCGGCCGCGCCTGCGGCAGACACGCCCAAGACGGTTGCCAGTAACACTCCCGCGGATCGTCGCTCTTGTCTGGCACCTGGCAGCGCAGCACGCAATCGAGCATCTCACGGTGCGGCGACTCGGGAAAGGTCGTGCGAAATGACCGACCCCACAGGCCCGGCATCTGCCGTAATGCTAAGAGCAGCGGGAGCACATCGACGTTACTGGCGAGTCGCAGGAAGTGCATCACAGGGCCGCCTCCAGCGTGGCCACCCGCGCCGTCAACGCTTCCACCTGTGCCAGCAACTCTTTGCAGGCGGCGCTCAGGTACGGCACCAGCTTGCTCATGTCCATGCCCTGCGGCTGCACCTGCCCATCATCGGTCACGGCATCCGGGTCGCCGGTCACGGCATCTGGCACGACCTGCTGCACTTCATGCGCCAGGAAGCCGCTCCCCTCGCTGTCGTCCGCATTCCACCGGAAGCGCACCGGACGCAGCGCCGCGAGCGTCGTCAGGGCGTCGGTGAGAGGCTCGATAGCGTGCTTCAGGCGGGCGTCGCTGGAGGTATTGTAGGCGGTGGCGGTGGCCGTGGTAGTAATCGTGCCCACAATGCTGCCGGCGAAGTTATTAAAGAGCAGCGCAAAGCCCGCGTTGTCATTATCCGCGCGGTTGATCGCAATGCCATCGCCATTGGCCCGAATCCAATTAATATTCATGGCGCGGCTGGTCGTGGGGGCGACATTAATCCCCACCGTGCCCACCGTCTGCAGGGTCCCGCCCAAATAACTCGGGGCGGTGCCATCACAATTGATTCCCCAGCGGTTCGTGCCCCCACTGGCGGACACCGTCGCCCGCAACCCGGCGATATCATTGCCGGTATGATCGAGCACATGGAAACCCGTTTGATCGAGGAAGGCATAATTATTGGCAATGTTCACCGTCGTGAGCCCCGAGAGGGAGCCACCCGTAATGACCACATTGCTCGCGGTCTGATGCGACAGCGGCGGGCCCTGCACGCCCACGAGCGGTGTAACCGCCGTAATGTTCCCCCCGCTCACGGTGGCGCTGGCGAACACCAGTCCCCCGTCTGGATGTCCTGGGAAGGTGCCCGTGAGTTGCCACATATAGTGGCTTCCGCCCCGTCGCGTCCACCCGCTCACCGGCGTCGTGAGGTCTTTCTGGAGGAGCAGGTAGTAGGTGCCATTGCCCCCCGCCAGCGTCACGGTCACGGCCGGTTGGTTCACGTAAAAGAGCTGCGCGCCATTGCCCGCGCGCACATAGCCCCTGGTGGCAAAGGCGGGCAGCACCAGGCCACTCCCAGGCGTGGTGATGGTCGTGCTGATGCAGAAGGCGGCCCACAGGTCGCCACCCCAGGCTGCCAATTCCGCGAAGGTGTCGGGCAGTGCATGTGTGTTGGCCATAGCGCTAACTCCACCCGGTAATCGAGGACCAGAACCCGCGCACGGTACACGAGCCCGCGCTGTCAAACGTCCCACCAAGGGCAGACAAGATAATGCTGTACGCCGTTGCCGCAATCGGGCGATCAGCCGCATGAAAGTTTTGCTGTATCGTCTGCGTGCCTGTCGTCAGCCCGATAACGCCCCATCTGTCTACGGCCGTGGCGTCCCCGATGGCAATCTGCGTCAGACCGTTACTCGTGCCAAAATCGGTGGTAATGCGTACAATCGCCCCTTCGACACGGTAGCCAAGCGGGATGAGGCTCGGGACCGTGATCGTCCCTGCCCCAGCGCTGGTGGTAATGCCTGTGGCTTCATTCATACCGTTCACTAAGCCAGACACGACCGCAGGAGCGCCGGTTTCAAATTCGTAATTATCTATCTCCCATAAAGTAATATCGTTTGCATCCGTCAAAATAAGTTTATAAAAGCCATTTAAATACACAACAGCATTGCCGTCAGCAGTCAGAATGCATGGATTCGTATTTGGGACTGAAAGGTATGGGTCTGCATAGGTTGCTTTCGGAGTGTTTGTCCCCGCCGCATAGCTATACAGTTTCCCACCAACTAACGGATGGCCATTCGTATCATAAGCAGTAAAGATTGGCCACGGCTGAATAAGCACCACATCTGCTGGAATAGTAGCCATAGGACTCATGCCTATTTTTGTGCTATAATGACAGTATACTTTCTTGCTGTGATGGGGCTGGAGCTGATCACTCCACGCAAGTTGCTGCCCTATACAGCAAGCCTCATCACTACGCGCTTATAGGGAGTGCGATCATGCCTATTTTCTGTGAATGCCACAATTGCCATCAAGTTTTTACCAACGCAAAACATGGCGACGCATCACAGATGCCTACGAGATACGTATCCCCTAAGCTCCTAGTGTCCAGGTGGAAACGAGTTGGAGAGTGCCTGTCGTCCCGAACGTGCCCCCCTCCGCCGTGAGGGTCACGGAATAATTCGTGCGCGTGAGCAGCATCACGTCGCTATTGGCGTCAGCCTGTCCTGTGGCTGTGCCTGCCGTGAGTGTCGTCAATCGCCCGAATCTGTCCACGGCAATCGGATCACCGATACTTATCCCGGTAAGCCCATTGGCCGCACTGAACGCCGTGCTAATCGAGGTCCTGATGCCCAGGAGCCGTGCCCCCGCCGGAGCCAGCGTGCCCGTCGTAAGGCTCGCTGCCCCGTTCGTCGCGTTCACCGTCAGCGTCGTCTGGCTGATCGGCCACAACTCCGAGTTGACGCCAAGGGTGCCCCGTGCCTGCGCTGCCGTGGTGTCATCCAGCAATGTGCGCATAAATGCGGTTAAGGTGAACAATGCCGCAACATCCGTTGCAGTGAAGTAGATGCCGGTGTCCGTCGCCCCCGTCAGCGTCTCAATCGTCGTCAGCGTCGGGCCAAGGGTCGCTGGCGTGCCAGGTGGCCCCTGAATGCCCTGTGGCCCCTGCGGCCCGGGAGGACCAGCAGGCCCCTGTGGGCCAGGCACGCCACTCTGCTGCGCCAACTGGAGCAGCCAGCGCTGCCAGGTTTCCGTGAGGGTCAGCGGCTGCCGGTAGATCAGCGCTTCCCTGAAGGGCGGCGGGCTCACATCAGCCATTAATCGCGTTCCTAAATATCTGATAATGTTACTATTAGACTTATATACATGTTTGTGTTATACTATATGGTATAGTTCTGACATGGAATGGTAGCAGGTCGCTCCTGCTCGTAAGCTGCATGCTTCACCATGTCAGGCCATTCCTTACACCTGTGAAGAGGTGCATCATGCCTGTCCTGCGTATTCCCTATGGTCAAGAAGTCCATCTTAGTGCTGTTTATCCCGCTCCTTGTCGTGATTGTGGCGTCAATGCTGGCGAATATCATATAAAATTTTGCTGCATTGAGGCGTGCCCGAAATGTCGCCATGGCCAAAAGCTTACATGCGATATGGAAGGGTGCCAGCCATGCGACTGCAAAGAGTGGGAAGCAGACGCATGACGCCTGAACAACGAGAAAAACGACGCCTGCGTGCTCAGCAATGGAAAGCGGCAAATCGCGAGCATCTGCGTGCGAAAGGTCGCGAATATTATGCAAGACATCGCGAGCATCGTCTTGAGCAAAACCGTGCTACGGCTATTGCGTATTATCACGCAAACCTTGAAGAACGCAGAGAAGCGGTGAAACAGTACCATGCCACACATAAAGAAGAACGTGCGGCATATCGCAAACGCTATAGACAAGCAAATCGCGAGAAACTGCAAGAAAGACGAAGACAAGCGTATCAAAAAACACGGGAAGCTGACTTGGAGAGAGCCCGTGTGCAGCGCTTGTTGTTTCCTGAGAAATTTCAACAACGCGACAGAGCGCAGCGCCAGAGGCACAGAGGGCGTATTAGTATGCAAACACAAAAACGCCGAGCACTGCTGTATGCTGCCCCACGTTGTGATCTGACGCTTGAGCAATGGCATCTTGTCCAAGAAGCCCAACACCATTGTTGCGCTTACTGTGGAAAGAAAGCCAAAGGGACACTTACACGCGATCATATTACACCGCTCTCTCATCAAGGACCGCATACGCTCCATAACATTGTGGCAGCATGTCATTCATGTAACTCTCGAAAACGCACTGGTCCGCCTCTTAAACCTGTGCAACCACTACTACTCTAATCCCCGTTAATAGTTATCCCGCGCCAGCAGTGGGCAACAGGGTCCGTGCTAATGACTCTAAAAGCTCTAGCACGGCTCTGCCCAAGCTGTCTCCAAGTTACGCGCCTTTCATATTGTCCTATCCGCCCGGCGCTGCGCTGATGCTCAAAAGACCACGTAACCCCATCTTCAGTCCAACTCAGTCTATATTGGGGGTCAACGCCGACCGGAGGATTGCCGTCAAGTCCCTGTCCAGTTAAGCAACGTAGTTGGACATTACTAAACGTAATCCTGCTCCCGTTGTCTTCATCTCTGAGAAATGGACCTGTTCTTTCACAGTAGCGCGGACGTGTCCCATAGAAATGATACGCTGGATTCCAGACGTACAAGGTGCCATCGGATGCACTCCCAAACAAATGAAGGCCATAAGCGGAGCAGTGCGTATACGCGGGAAAGGGCATGAGCGAGCCATCGTCGGCCAGTGCCGCAAGCTCGGTCCATGCCCCTAAGAGATTGTCGTAGGCCCATGTTGTTTCTGCGTTAGGAAGGTAAAGAAAATACCAGGCATGGCCACCATGTCTAGCCGTAAAGCCAATCGCTGACGCTACACTGCTTTGGGTAGACAGCATAGATTCAAAACTATGATTACTAATACGGACAGGAGAATACCCCTGGTATTTCCAGATAGGCCCTTGCCCTCGCGGCGTACCGCCCAGGCTAAAGACCGTGTTGTCGAGGGCTTGCAGCGACCATCCCGACGCCAACCCTTGCTCAATGAACACGCCCTGCATGCGGGCAAACGGGCTGAGGCTGTCCCCCGTGGAGTACCACACCTCGACGCTCTGTGTGCCACCCAGCCAGATTTCGCGGTGATCGACAATCTGCCCCAGAATGTTGTCGGCCCTGCCCTCAGCGCCATAGTACGACAGCGCGCCCCAGGTGCCAGGGGCCAGGATGTCGCTAAACCAGAAGCGTCGACTGTTCGGTTCGTTCGTAATGATGCGTCCGTCGATATACGATACCCGCCCAAAGGTGAGCGTGGGGTCGTCTGGGGCAATCGTCGCGAGCGTATGGTCGGTCATGTGATACGTGAGCCCGGTGCCCTCGACGGAGAGCACCAGGAACGT
>Ga0209465_10000971_pt1 | contig 12989 bp, 8 predicted proteins | sample PanSoiPlot1MoBio_FD_188321 | JGI IMG/M metagenome (GOLD analysis project Ga0209465, IMG submission 188321) | Tropical forest soil microbial communities from Panama analyzed to predict greenhouse gas emissions - Panama Soil Plot 1 MoBio (SPAdes)... | ecosystem: Environmental > Terrestrial > Soil...
GCCTATAGGGCATGCCGCGGAGGGGAGCCTCGTGCCGATCACGACCAGTTTGATACGCCCGGATACCTATCGCGACTCCGTCGAGCTGATGCGGCTGGCTGCCCTCGTGGAACGCGTGCCGGGCGTGACCCGCGCCGCCCTCATGATGGCCACGCCCGCCAACCGCGAGCTGCTCGCGGGGGCGGGCCTCCTCGACGCGAAGGCGAGCGCGGCGGGGCCGAACGACCTCGTGGTCGCGGTGACCGCCACCGACGCGAAGGCGGGCGAGCGCGCGCTGGGTGAGGCGGCGCGACTGCTCGACGAGTCGACCGCGGTGGCCGCCCCTGCCGGCCAGACGTCGCCGCCCGGCAGCATCGCCGAGGCCACGGCCGAGCTCGCGCGCGCCAATCTCGCCATCGTCTCCACGCCAGGCCCCTACGCCACCGCGGAGGCGCTCAAGGCGCTCAAGCGCGGCCTCCACGTCTTCATCTTCAGCGACAACGTGCCGGTGTCGGACGAGGTCGAGCTGAAGCGGCTCGCTGCGAAGAAGGGCCTCCTCGTGATGGGACCGGACTGCGGCACGGCCATCCTGGACGGCGTACCGCTCGGCTTCGCCAATGCGGTCCGCCGTGGGCGCATCGGCCTCGTAGGCGCCTCGGGCACGGGTCTCCAGCAGGTGTCGTGCCTGATCGATCGACTCGGCGAGGGCCTCTCGCAGGTGATCGGCGTGGGCGGACACGATCTCGACGAACGCGTGGGCGGCATCATGATGCAGGCCGGCGTGGAGCGGCTCGCCGCCGACGCGGGCACCCGCGTCATCGTCCTCGTCTCCAAGCCCCCCGCCCCTACCGTGGCCCGGCACGTCCTCGACGTCGCCCGCGCCTCCAGAAAGCCAGTGGTCGTCAATTTTCTCGGCGGCGATCCCGCGGTCATCCGCCAGGCGGGCGCCACCGCCTCCGCCACGCTGGAGGACGCCGCGCGGGACGCGGTGGCCATCGCTCGAGGCAAGCGCGCGGGCGGGACCTCCGCCCCCACCGCGCTGCCCACCGCCGCCCGGTCGCGCGCCCGGCGCTTCACCAAGAGCCAGCAGCTCCTGCACGGTCTCTACAGCGGCGGCACGCTGGCCCAGGAAGCCGCCATTATCCTGACCCAGCTCGGCGTGAAGCACACCGTCGTCGACCTGGGCGACGACGAGTTCACCGTGGGTCGCCCGCATCCCATGATCGACTTCCGGCTCCGCAACGAGCGCATCGTCGCCGCGGCCAAGGATCCCGCCACCGCCGTCATCCTCCTCGACGTGGTCCTGGGCTACGGCGCGCACGCCGACCCCGCCGCCGCCCTCGCCCCTGCCATCACCGCCGCGCGCAAGGCGGCGGGCCGGCGCGAGGTCGTCCTCGTCGCCTCCGTGTGCGGCACCGCTACTGATCCGCAGCAGCTCGAGCGGCAGGAGCGGAGCCTGCGCCAGGCGGGTGTCGAGCTCGCCCCGAGCAATGCCGCGGCCGCGCGCCTCGCCGCTGCCTTCGCCAGCGCGGGCCCGAAGCGGAGGAGCTGAGCGTGGCCTCCTCGCGCCCTCGCGCATCCGCCGAGACCGCCCCGCTCTTCGCGGGCGGGATCCGCGCCCTCAACGTCGGCGTCTCGGAGTTTGCGCTATCGCCGCGCGCTCACGGCGCCACCGTGCTCGAGCTCGACTGGCGCCCACCCGCGGGCGGCGATCGCGATCTCGGCCTGCTCCTGGCACGGCTCGAGGACGACCCGGACGATCCCATCGGCTCCCAGGTCACCACCGCGAACGCGCGTGCTCTCGAGCGCATCCTCGCCGCGCGGCCGATGCTCGTGGGCATGGGCCGGGCCGCTGACCTCCTGCCGGGCCTGGGGCCGCGTCACGTCCTGCACGCGGGACCGCCGATCGAATGGCCGCGTATGTGCGGACCGATGCGGGGTGCGGTGATCGGCGCCATCCTCTATGAAGGCTGGGCGGCCACGCCGGAAGCGGCACGGCGCCTCGCCGACGACGGCGCGGTGAGCTTCGCCCCCTGCCACCACTTCAGCGCGGTCGGACCCATGGCCGGCGTTGTGTCGCCCTCCATGCCCGTCTTCATCGTGGAGAACGCGGCGGGCGGCAATCGCGCCTACGCCATCCAGAACGAAGGCCTCGGCAAGGTGCTGCGCTTCGGCGCCTACGGGGCGGAGGTCCTCGACCGGCTGCGCTGGATGAACGAGACGCTCGCCCCCGCCCTCACCCGCGCCATCGGCGCGCATGGGCCCATCGATCTCAAGAACCTCACGGCCCAGGCGCTCCAGATGGGCGACGAGTGCCACAACCGCAACGTGGCTGCCTCCTCGCTCTTCGCCCGGCTCATCGCCCCCGCCCTGGTGCGCACCTCGCCCTCGGAGGTGGCGGCGGCCGTGCTCGAGTTCCTCGAGGCCAACAACCATTTCTATCTCAATCTCTCCATGGCCGCCTCCAAGGCCACCCTCGACGGCGCCCACGGCATCACCGGCTCCACGGTGGTCACGGTCATGGCGCGGAATGGGGTCGAGGTGGGCGTGCGCCTGAGCGGCACGGGCGAGGCGTGGTTCACCGCCCCCGCCCAGATTCCTGACGGGCTTTACTTCCCCGGCTATGGCCCGGCCGACGCCAATCCTGACCTGGGCGACAGCGCCATCACCGAGACGGCGGGCCTGGGCGGGCTCGCCATGGCCGCCGCGCCCGCCATCGTGCGCTTCATCGGCGGCGCTGCCGAAGAAGCCATGGCAACCACGAAGCGCATGTACCGGATCACCCTGGCCCGCAACAACGACTACGGCATTCCTGCTCTGGGCTTCGCGGGCACGCCCACGGGCATCGACGCGCGTCGCGTGGTCGACAGCGGGATCGCGCCCATCTTCAACACGGGCATCGCCCATCGTGAGGCGGGCGTGGGCCAAGTCGGGGCGGGCATCGCCAAGGCGCCGCTCGCCTGCTTTGCGGACGCCCTCCGCGAGTTGGGGCGACGGCTCGGGGTGCCGATGTGACGCAAGCCGGCCGCACCGTGGTCATCGCGGTGGGCGGCAACGCGCTCATCCGCGAGGGCCAGCGCGGCACCATCGACGAGCAGCGCGAGAACGCCCGCGCCACCGCCGTCCACGTGGGCACCCTCGCCGCGCGGGGCTGGCGCATCGTCCTCACCCACGGCAACGGGCCGCAGGTGGGCTTCATCCTCCGCCGCTCCGAGCTCGTCGCCCAGTCGGAGTTCACTCCGCGTCTCACCCTCGACATGTGCGTGGCCGACTCCGAGGGTGGCATCGGCTACATCCTCGGCAACGCGCTGGTGAGCGAGCTGGGACGGCGGGGCATGGCGGATCGCGTCGCCTGCCTACTGACCCAGACGGTGGTCGACCGTGACGATCCTGCCTTCCAGCACCCCGCGAAGCCCATCGGGAGCGGCTACTCGAGCGAGGAAGCGGAGCTCCATCGTCGGCGCGACCGCTGGGTCCTCGTGGAGGACGCGGGCCGCGGCTATCGCCGCCTCGTGCCCTCTCCGCGTCCCGTGCGGATCGTGGAAACGAGAGCGATCGCCGCCCTCCTCGAGGCAGGCTTTCTGGTCATCGCCTGCGGCGGCGGCGGCATCCCCGTGGTGGAGGAGGCGCCCGGCGTGTATCGGGGCGTGGAGGCGGTGGTGGACAAGGACTTCGCCTCGAGCTTTCTCGCCGCACACCTGGGTGCGTCCGACCTCGTGGTCTCCACGGGCGTGGAGAAGGTCGCCATCGCCTTCCGCACGCCCGCCCAACGCTTCCTCGATCGCCTCACCGTGTCGGAAGCGCGTGGCTATCTCGAGGCGGGCGAGTTCCCCGAGGGCAGCATGGGACCGAAGATCCGCGCCGCGGTGGAGTTCATCGAGCGCGGGGGCCAGCGCGCCATCATCACCTCGCCCGAGCACATCGAGGACGCCGTCGCGGGACGGACGGGCACGCAGCTGGTCGCCGGGTGAGCGCGCCGATCCATCTCGCGGTCAACGGCACGCTCATGCGCGGGCTTCCGCTCAACGCCAACATGCTCGCCGCGGGCGCCACCTTCGTGCGCGAGGCGGCCACGGTGCCAGCCTACCGGCTCTGGTCCATCGGCGACCGCCATCCCGCGATGATCCGCGTCGCCGCGGGCGGGGCGTCGGTGGCGGTGGAGGTGTGGGCAGTACCCCCCGCCGGGCTCGCGCGCATCCTCGAGCAGGAGCCGCCGGGTCTCTGCATCGGCAAGGTGACGCTCGCCGACGGCGAGGAGCTCCTGGGCGTGCTCGGAGAGCCCGCGCTCTGCGAGGGACAGCGAGAGATCACCGAGCACGGCGGCTGGCGAGCCTACATCGCCTCGAGAGCGCGACATGAGGAGGGCTCGGCATGATGAGTCCACGGCCCCGGCACGCGCTGGGCGCGGCCATCGTCGTCGTCACGCTCGCGGGAGGGCTGAGCGGCTGCGTCCGGTACTACTGGTCCAAGCCCAGCGCGACGGCGGAGGACTTCAACCGCGACAATCAGCAGTGCATCAGCGAGAGCAGCCCCACCACGGCCACCCTCAAGACGGGTGTCTTCGTGGAGCAGCTCTACCGCTCCTGCCTCGTGGCCAAAGGCTGGGTCCGCGACAAGCAATACGATCCGCCCCCGCCCGGCTACTACCGCGGCGTGGAGGACTAGACCGTCCTCACGAGGGGCGCGGCCAGAGCAGCCGCGGGTTGGGAACTCCCTCGCGGATGCGGATGGAGAAGGTGGGATCCTGGTCGGCCGCCCTGGCCTTGGTGTTGATGCGGCTCCTGGCCCGCAGCTCGGCGAAGGACATCCGCGTGTCCACGTTGCCGCGCTCGTACATGAGCTCGTCGCCGTAGCCGTTCACGATGAGGCGCCAGTCGAAGCGGGGCGCATTGGGGTCGACGTGGGCGACGTGGCGGCGGATGGTCGTGGTGCAGTTGTCGGTGAGCGCGTTGTAGAACTGCGGGTGGTCGCGCAGCTCGTTCATGCTGTGGACGTAGTCGAGGAGGAGGGCCCGCGCCTCGGGAATCGGGGTTTTGAGCCGATAGAGGTAGACCTCCTCTCCGCGGTAGTTGGTGCGTAGCCGGATCACGTCACGCTCATCGGCGACCACATAGATGAGCTCGTACTGCTTGAAGAAGCCTTCGATGGCGGAGTACTCCTGCCCTACCTTCTTGCGAGTCTCGATGGAGATGGCGAGAGGCGAGCCTGCATCGAACTGCCAGCTCATGATGGTGTGGGCGATGAACGGTGAGCCCCAGTAGATCATGAAGAGGTCGAGGCCGCGGAGCTTCGAGAGGTCGTAGGTGCGATCCTCGTAGCGCACGGTGTAGTCCTGCTCCGTGCGGTAGTCGGCGTTGCGCAGGTTGTGGATGGTGAGGCGGTCGCCGTTCACCTCGCCCCACGCGAGGCGGGCCACGTCGGGCTGCCAGTCCGCGTCGTTGGTGGGCACGAGCGTGCTCCACCAGTAGAGGATCACTCCCAGCGCCACCGCCCAGATCACGAGCGGGAAGCGGAAGGGACGCAGCCAGACGAGGATGATCACGGTGCCGAGGAAGAAGGCGGCGGCGAGCGTGATCTGGAGCCAGTCGGGCTCGGGAGCGGCAAAGTAGAGGGCGAGCGACCACCAGGCGGTGACGAGCAGCACGGGGATCGCCACGAGAACCCGCAGCAACGTCCGCATCTCGGGCCGCATTCTAGCCCGAATGCGTCGGCCCTCGAGCGATTCAGCGTGCCGTCACTCGACTCCTCGACCGCGCCCGGTGCGCTCTACGTGAGCACCATCTGGGTCTGTGTGGTCAGGGACAGCATACGGCCGCTCTCGTCGGTGACCTTGGTCTGCCAGACCATCGTTCGCTTGCCGCGATGGAGTGGTGTGCTCTCCGCGCGGACCAGCCCCGACCGCCCCGCGGCGAAGAAGTTGGTCTTCGACTCGAGGGTGGTAGTGCCCGCGCCCGCGGGCAGGTTCAGCACGGTGGCCACCGCGCCGATGGTGTCGGCGAAGGCCATGAGGGTGCCCCCGTGCAGGGCGCCTCCCACCGTGCGGAGCTCGTCGCGGATGGTGAGGCGCGCGACCACGCGATCGCGGCTCGTCTCCTCGAACTCGATGCCCAGATAGTCTCCGAGCGTGCCCTTCCAGCGCTCCGTCATGGCCCGCGGATCCATCTCGCTCTCGCTCATCGCCCCTCCTTCACGTGGTGAGCCTGCTGGCACGTGGTGAGCCTGCTGGCTCCAGCGTCTCATGCTCGCCGCGGCGGGGAACCGTGGCAATTACCCGGCAGGTAATGTCTCACGTCGGAGGACGTTGTAGACTCCCGCCATGGTGCAGCGAGTCCTCGCGAAGGCTCGGAAGAAGCCCGCCACGGCGACCGCGGTGGGCGGCCTCATCCGCCAGTGGCGCGAGCGGCGGCGCCTGAGCCAGCTCAGCCTCGCCCTCGACGCCGAGATCTCCGCCCGTCACCTGAGCTTCCTCGAGACCGGGCGCGCCAATCCCAGCCGGGAGATGGTGCTCCTCCTCGCGCGCGTACTGGAGGTCCCCCCGCGCGGCCGCAACGAGCTCCTCCTCGCCGCGGGCTACGCCCCCGTCTATCACGAGCGTGGGCTCGACGCGCCGGAGATGGCCCAGGTCCGCCGCGCCCTCGAGTTCACCCTGCGCCAGCAGGAGCCCTATCCCGCCCTCGTGGTGGACGGCCGCTGGAACATTCTCATGAGCAACGAGGGATCGAGCCGGCTCATGGGACTCTTCCTCGATCCGGCGGAGGCGGCGGCGCTCGGGCCGCCCAACGCCTTGCGCCTCTTCTACCATCCGCGCGGGATGCGCCCCTTCATCGTGAACTGGCAGGCCACGGCGGGGGCTCTCATCCAGTGGCTCCATCGAGACATGCTCCGTGGCCATCCGGAGACGGCGCGGCTCCTCGACGAGCTGCTCTCCTATCCCGACGTGCCGAAGGCGTGGCGCACCCTCGATCTCGACGCGCCCGCCGCACCCTTCCTCGCCGTCGAGCTCGCCAAGGACGATCTCCACCTCACGTTCTTCTCGACGCTGACCAGCCTCGGCGTGCCCTACGACATCACCCTCGACGAGCTCCGCGTCGAGTGCTTCTTCCCCGCCGACGAGGGAAGCGAGGCACTCATGCGCAGGCTGGCGCGGGAGGCGGGGAAGCCGGGAGGCGCCTGAGCCCGCCATTGCCTCGTCTGGCTATACTGGGACCATGTTCCATCCCGTCGTAGAGGCGTGGTTCACCCGCCGTTTCGTCGAGTCCACTCCCATCCAGGCGCAGGGATGGCCCGTCATCGCGAGCGGGCAGGACGTGCTCCTCACCGCGCCCACCGGGTCCGGCAAGACGCTCGCCGCCTTCCTCCACTGCCTCGACGCTTTGGTGCGGCAGGCGACGGCGGGCACCCTGGAGGACCGCACCGAGGTCGTGTACGTCTCGCCGCTGCGCGCCCTGTCCAACGACATCCGCCGCAATCTCGAGGAGCCGCTGGGCGAACTGCGCGTCCTCGCCGCCGAGATGGGCGTGCCCGCCTTCGACATCCGCACCGCCGTCCGCACCGGGGACACCTCGGCGGCAGAGCGGCGGCAGGGGGCGAAGCGCCCGCCGCACGTGCTCGTCACCACGCCCGAGTCGCTCTACATCCTGCTCACATCCGAATCCGGCCGGCGCGGACTGTCCGGCGTGCGCACGGTGATCGTGGACGAGATTCACGCTGTCGCTCCGGACAAGCGCGGCGCCCATCTCGCCCTCTCCCTCGAGCGCCTCGATGCCCTGGTGACGGAGGCGAGCGGGCGACTGCCCCAGCGCATCGGGCTGTCCGCCACCGTGAGGCCGATAGAGGTGGCGGCGCGCCTTCTCGTCGGCTCCGCGCGCTCCTTGCCCGCCGTCGTCGACGTGGGGCAACGGCGCGACCTCGACCTGGCCGTGGAGGTCCTGGGCGACGAGCTGGGCGCGGTGTGCACGCACGAGCAGTGGGCAGAGATCTACGATCGCGTGGCAGCCATGGCGCGCGCGCATCGTTCGACGCTGGTCTTCGTCAACACGCGGCGTCTCGTGGAGCGCGTGACGCTGCACCTGGCGGAGCGGTTGGGGCCGGACGCGGTAGCCGCGCACCACAGCAGCCTGAGCCGGCAGCGGCGTTTTTCCGCGGAGCAGCGGCTCAAATCGGGCGAGCTCTCCGTGGTGGTGGCCACCGCATCGCTGGAGCTGGGCATCGACGTGGGCGCGGTGGACCTCACGTGCCTCCTCGGCTCGCCCCGCTCCATCGCCACGGGGCTGCAGCGCATTGGCCGCTCGGGCCACGCCCTGGGCGCGGTGCCCAAGGGCCGCCTCTTCCCGCTCACCCGCGATCAACTCGTGGAGTGCGCGGCCCTCGTGCGGGCGGCGCGGCGGGGCGTGATCGACCACATCGCCATGCGCGTCGCGCCCCTCGACGTCCTGGCCCAGCAGATCGTGGCCGCCTGCGCCGCCCAGGAATGGGACGAGGACGCGCTGTTCGCGCTCTGCCGGCGCGCCGCCCCTTACGCCGATCTCTCGCGCGAGGACTTCGACGCGGTGGTGGACATGCTCGCGGAGGGCATCGCCACCCGGCGCGGCCGGGCGGGGACGCGGCTGCACCGGGACGCCGTGCACCGCCGGCTCAAGGGCCGGCGCGGCGCCCGCATCACCGCGCTGACCTCGGGCGGGGCCATTCCCGACAACGCCAACTACGACGTCGTGCTGGAGCCGGACGAGACGCACATCGGCTCGGTGGACGAGGACTTTGCCGTGGAGTCCCTGGCGGGCGACGTGATCCTCTTGGGCAACACCTCGTGGCGTATCCGCCGCGTGGAGAGCGGGCGCGTGCGCGTGGAGGATGCGGGCGGGGCGGCGCCGACCATCCCCTTCTGGCTCGGAGAAGGTCCCGCGCGTACTCGGGAGCTGTCCGCCGAGGTGGCGGAGCTCCGCGAGGAGGTGACGAGCCGCCTCGAGACGCCCGAGACGGCCACACGCTGGCTCATGGAACAGTGCGCGCTGGATGAGCGCGGGGCGAGCCTTGCGCGCGACTACATCGCCGCGGGCTACGCGGCCCTGGGCGCCATGCCCACGAACGACACGATCGTGGCCGAGCGCTTCTTCGACGAGGCGGGCGGCCAGCAGCTCGTCATTCACGCCCCGTTCGGCGGGCGCATCAATCGTGCATGGGGCATGGCCTTGCGCAAGCGCATCTGCCAGAGCTTCGACTTCGAGCTCCAGGCCGCCGCCACCGACGACGGCGTCCTCCTCTCTCTGGGGCCTCAGCACAGCTTCCCCCTCGAGAGCATCTTCCGTATGGTGCACCCGAGCGGAGTTCGGCAGCTTCTCGTGGACGCGGCGCTGCAGGCGCCCATGTTCGGCACCCGCTGGCGCTGGAACGCCACGCGCTCCCTCGCTCTGATCCGCTGGCAGGGGGGACGCAAGGTCGCACCCTATCTCCAGCGCATGCGCGCGGAGGACCTGCTCGCCTCCGTCTTCCCCGCCCAGCTCGGCTGCCAGGACAACGCGGTGGGACCCATCGAGATCCCGGATCATCCCCTGGTGAACGAGACCTTGCGCGACTGTCTCACCGAGGCCATGGACGCGAAGGGACTCGAGAACCGCTTGGCCGCCCTCTTCAACGGCGAGATCCGGAGCGTGGCGAGGGAGACGCCGGAGCCCTCCGTGTTTGCCCACGAGATCCTGAACGCGAATCCGTACGCCTATCTCGACGATGCCCCCCTCGAGGAGCGCCGCGCCCGCGCGGTGACGCTCCGCCGCGGGCTGCCCGCCGAGCTCGCCAACGACCTGGGCAAGCTCGACGTCGAGGCCATCACCGCCGTGGTGGAGGAGGCCCGTCCCGACCTGCGGGACGCGGACGAGCTGCACGACCTCCTCCTCGACCTGGGCGCCCTGCCCGAGGCGGAAGCCGGCGCGTGGATCGATTGGCTCGACGAGCTTGTCTCGGCCGGGAGGGCGGCGAGACTCCACGTGGACGGTCATGTGCTCTGGATCGCGGCCGAGCGGCGCTCCCTGGGCGCGATCGTCTGGCCATCGGGACGTTTCGAGCCCGACCTCGTCGAGCCGCCAGCAAGACGCGCGCCCGCGTGGTCCGATCGCGAGGGGGCTCAGGTCGAGATCATTCGCGCGCGGCTCGGCCTGGTCGGCCCGGTCACCGCGCCCGCCCTCGCCGCCCCGCTCGGTCTCACCACGCTCGAGGTCGACTCCGCGCTGGCCCGCATCGAGAGCGAGGGCAATGTCCTGCGCGGTCGCTTCACGCCCGGCGTGTCCACCGAGGTGACCGAGTGGTGTGATCGACGACTCCTCGCCCGCATCCACCGCCGCACCCTCGACCGGCTGCGCCGCGAGATCGAGCCGGTGAGCGCGGCCGATCTCATGCGTTTCCTCTTTTCCTGGCAGCACGTGGTGCCCAACCTGCGTCTCCACGGCCGCGAGGGGCTCTCGCGCATCATCGAGCAACTCGAGGGCTTCGAGCTGGCCGCCGCCGCCTGGGAGCGCGAGATCCTGCCCGCACGCGTGGCCCGCTACGAGCCAGGTTGGCTCGACGAGCTCTGCCTGTCCGGCGAGGTCGCGTGGGGACGATTGCGGCGCCACGAGAGCTCGCGTCATGCAGGCCGGCGCCTCTCCGGCTCGGTGCCCATCACGCTGCTGCGCCGCGCGAATCTCACCTGGCTCCTCGAGCCACGGGGTGCCGAGGATGAGGCGGGCCTGTCCGGGCCCGCCCGCGATGTGCTGGGCCGCCTCCGCACGGCCGGCGCCTCGTTCGTGGACGACATCGCCGCTCGGGTGCGGCGACTGCGGATCGAGGTCGAGGAGGCGCTCTGCGAGCTGGTCTCGGCCGGCCTGGTCACGGGCGACGGCTTCGCGGGCTTGCGCAGCCTGCTCCATTCCGAAAAGCGGCGCCGTCAGCGCCGCGGGCGCGGGCGTGCGCTGCACGCGCCTATCGGTACGGGACGCTGGGCGCTCCTCGATCCGCCCGCCCCACCGCCCGCCGACGAGGCGCTCGAGGCGCGGGCCCGGCAGTACGTGCGGCGCTACGGCGTGGTCTTCCGCGATCTCTTGACCCGCGAGCCGGATGCGCCCGCCTGGCGCGATCTGCTCCGCGTGTACCGGAGGCTCGAGATGCGCGGCGAGCTGCGCGGCGGGCGCATGGTCGGCGCCTTCGTAGGCGAGCAGTTCGCCCTGCCCGAGGCGCTCGAGGCGCTCCGCTCCACGCGGCGCGCGGCGCCGAGTGAGCAGATGATCAAGCTCTCTGCGTGCGATCCGCTCAACCTCACGGGGATCATCACGCCGGGCCCGCGCGTGGCCGCGGTGCTGGGCCACCACGTCTCCTACCGCGACGGCGTGCCCCTCCCCTCCTCCGGTTCTACTGAATCAGCGCGTCCGCTCGCCCCACGAGCGACTGGGGAATAGTCAGCCCCAGCGCGTTCGCCGTCTTCAAGTTGATGATCAGCTCGTACTTCGTCGGCTCCTCGACGGGAAGGTCCGCCGGCCTGGCGCCCTTGAGGACCTTGTCCACATACACAACGAGCTGACTGAAGATCTCGATGGTGTTCGGTCCATAGCTCACGAGTGCCCCAGCCTCGGCGAAGGCCCGAAAGTAGGCGACGAGCGGGAGCCGGGCGCGAGCCGCCAGTTCCACGATTCGCTTTCGCTGGCTCGTCAGCATCGGATCGGCGAGCACGAGCACGGCATCCAACCGCTCACGGGCGGCCACGGTGAAGGCGTTGTCGATCTCGCTTGGGGACCGCGCTTCGAGCATGCGCGGCTGCACCTGCAGGGCCTCGGCGGCCAGGGCCATGCGGTTGCGCTGGGGCACGCCCGTCAGGTTCTCCGGATTCCAGAGAATGCCTACATGCGTGGCAGCGGGCAGAGCCTGCTTGAGGATCTCCAGACGCTTGGCATCGAGACCTGCCGTCAAGCCACTGATGCCGGTCAGTTGCTGCCAGGGCGCGCGATGCTTGGCACGAGCCCAGACTCGACGGCGTCCGGCAAAGAACACGATGGGAATAGTCTTGGTCGCCCCCTTGGCGGCAAGCGCTGGGGCAATACCGTCAGGAGTAAGGATGAGGTCCACATTGAGTCGCGCCAGCTCCTTCGCCAGAGCCGGCAACCGTTCGTATCTGCCGTCTGCCCACCGAGACTCGATGACGAGGTCCCGACCTTCCACGTAGCCCAGATCGCGGAGCTTCTGCCTGAAAGCCTTTGGTCCTTCCTGCGGGATCGTCGATGCCGATTGACTCGAGAGCAGCCCGATCCGGTAGACCTTTCCGGACGGCTGCGCCTGCGTGCCGAGGGGCAGCGCGAGGAGACTGGCGAGGGCGAGAAGCACGGCGCCGCGCGCGAGCATTGGCGGACCTTACTGCAGGGCCCTCGGAGCGCCAAGTGACGGCGAGCGACTGCCGGCGGGCTCCCCGATGAATCATCGAAAGTGGGCCCGGCAATGAATGCCTGCGTTAGACTGACGGCGATGACCGTATCCGGAGCCGAGCTCGCCGATCTCCTCGAGGGGCGCGGATTCGATTTCTTCGCCGGGGTGCCGTGCTCGCTGATCGAGGACCTCATCGCCGTCCTCGAGTCCCATCCGCGCCTGCCCTACGTCGCCGCGCCTCGCGAGGACGTGGCGGTGGGCCTGGCCGCGGGCGCCTGGTTCGCGGGGCGGCGGCCTGCGGTCTTGATGCAGAACTCCGGCCTCGGCACGAGCCTCAACGCGCTGGCCTCGCTCTCCCTCATGTACGGCCTGCCCGCGCTTCTCCTGGTGACCTGGCGCGGCCATCGGGGCAAGGATGCTCCCGAGCACATCCTCACGGGGGAGATTTCGCCGCGGCTCCTCGAGCTCCTCAAGATCCCCCATCGGGTGCTCGCCGCCGATACGCTGGAAGCCGACCTCGCGTGGGCCGTAGAGACGATGGACGGCCTGATGCAGCCCGTGGCGCTCCTGGTGCCGCCGGGCGTGGTGGAGATCGGCAAGGCGGGGCACAGATCGGCGCACCCCGCGGC
>Ga0209465_10000973_pt1 | contig 12977 bp, 21 predicted proteins | sample PanSoiPlot1MoBio_FD_188321 | JGI IMG/M metagenome (GOLD analysis project Ga0209465, IMG submission 188321) | Tropical forest soil microbial communities from Panama analyzed to predict greenhouse gas emissions - Panama Soil Plot 1 MoBio (SPAdes)... | ecosystem: Environmental > Terrestrial > Soil...
AAAAGCTCCACTCGCTTCACGCGGAGCCGTACATTGCGAGACGGTTTGTTGGGTGCGCCGTTCAAGTGCAAAAGGCGGCGGTGTCGTTCAATTCCTCATGGGTGAGTGCGCCCCATGTCCGCTTCGGGTCAAAAGCGGACGTCGCATCAGGCTCGCGTGATGTCCGCTTTACCCCCAAAAGCGGACATTGCCTAGGTCGCCCATCCTTTGCCGTCGGGAACTCCGCTAGTCACCCTTGGTCGTCCGAACTGACTAGCCTGGGGAACTGCAGGCGATCCGCGGGCTTTGCGCATTATCTAGCTCAGTGCAGTTGGACTCGGTGCTGATTAACCGATGACAGCGTGTCTCAGACCTACCGGAGCAAACCGCCCTGGCCTCGCCTTGGCGTATCCAGGCGCCATTTTCGTGTTCTTGGCAGCAACAGGCGCGAGCAGCGCGATACCCGCTCTCGCCGCCGACAGCGGTTCGCGATCCGCCTCGCAGGCGCTGTTTATCGGCGAGCTTGCGCTCCTACTTGTCGTAGGCCGGCTGATGGGGGAAGCGGTGCAGCGTATCGGCCAACCCTCGGTCATGGGCCAACTCATCGGCGGACTTTTGCTCGGCCCGTCATTCTTCGGGCTCCTGTGGCCTTCGGCGCAGCACGCGATCTTTCCCGCCGATCCGGCGCAGAAAAGCATGATCGATGCCGTTTCCGAGCTCGGCATCCTGATGCTGTTGCTGCTGACCGGGATGGAAACCGATTTGCAGTTGGTGCGGCGGGTCGGCCGCGCCGCGATTGCGGTCGCGGTGGCCGGTGTTGCCGTGCCCTTCGTCTGCGGCTTTGCGCTCGGCGAGCTGTTACCGGCGGAGTTCCTGCCCAACGCGAATGCTCGGCTCGTGACCGCAATTTTCCTCGGCACCGCGCTTTCAATTTCCTCGGTGAAAATCGTCGCCGTTGTGGTTCGGGAAATGGATTTCATGCGTCGCGACCTCGGCCAGATCATCGTGGCCTCGGCCATTCTCGAGGACACGATTGGTTGGGTCATCATCGCGGTCGCCTTCGGCCTCGCGGCAGCAGGCACGATCGATCTGTGGTCGGTCGGCCGCGCCGTGATCGGCACCGCGCTGTTCATACTCGCGAGCTTTACAATCGGGCGCCGCATCGTGTCCCGTTTGATACGCTGGGCCAACGACAATTTCAAAAGCGACTTTCCCGTCATCACAACCATCCTCGTCATTATGGCCGTGATGGCGCTCATCACGCAATTGATCGGGGTCAATACCGTGCTCGGCGCGTTCGTCGCAGGTATCCTCATCGGCCAATCGCCAATTCTAACGCGCCATATCGACGAGCAATTGCGGGGGCTGATCGTCGCGCTGTTCATGCCTGTGTTTTTCGGTATTTCCGGGCTGAACGCGGATCTGACAATTTTGCGTAGCCCGACTTTGGCGGCGCTTGCGGTCGGGCTGATTGTCATCGCGAGCGTCGGCAAATTTGTCGGCGCCTTTGTCGGCGGCAGTATCGGTGGATTGTCACGCGCCGAATCGCTCGCGCTCGGCTGCGCCATGAATGCGCGGGGCTCGACCGAAGTGATCGTCGCTTCGCTCGGCCTTTCGAGCGGCTTGCTCACGCAGGATTTATTTACACTGATCGTGGGCATGGCGATCGTGACGACAATGGCGATGCCGCCGATGCTGCGCTGGTCGCTCAAGCGGCTGCCGCTGCGCAAAAGGGAACGGCTGCGGCTTAAGCGCGAGGAGCTGGATGCCAAGGGCTTCGTGACCAATCTCGAACGCCTGCTGCTTGCCACTGACGACAGCGCCAACGGCAAATTCGCTGCGCACCTGGCCGGGATTGTCGCCGGTTCGGGCGGCAAACCGACCACCATCCTCGATCTCTCCGCCACGGCAAAGAACAAGGGTGAGGCAATTGACGAAGCCGCTGCGATGGGTCGCCAAAAATCGGCGAAAGGCTTGGCGAAAGAGGACGGCGAACGTCTCGAGGAGACCGTTAAAAGCGCTGCCGAAGTGACCACTTTACTCGAGGCGAATCCGGCCGAGGGCAAGCCCACTAAACTGGACGTCATTACGCGCCCGGCGCTCGATCCGGCGGCAATCGCCGCCGAGGCCCGCAAGGGCTACGATTTATTCGTGATCGGTATCGCCGACGTCCGCGATCCCAAAGGCGGCTTCAGCAGAGACTTGTCCCGCATCACGCAAGACTTCGAAGGTCCGCTTGCTTTGGTAGATGTCCGGAATGGAGCGCACGACCTGGCGCGTCGGCGGCGCGGCCGCATTCTGATCCCGGTTAGTGGCACTGAGGTTTCGCGCCGCGGCGTCGAGATCGGGCTGATGCTGGCGCGCGCCAACGATGCCCAGGTCACGGCCCTTTACGTGACGCGCACCAATTCGTCGGCAGGCCGCAGCAGCGCGCCGCGCCGGCTGGTGACGCGGCGCGACGAATTGGCGGTGCTCAACGACATTGCAGCCTTGTCTGAGCGCTACGATGTTCCACTGCGCACCTCGACGCGCGCGGACACGGCGCCGGGCGAGGCGATCCTGCGGGAAGCAAGCCGCGGCTACGATCTCGTCGTTCTCGGCGTCAGCCGGCGTCCCGGGGACATACTGTTCTTCGGCAATACCGCGGCCGCGGTGCTTGAGCGATCACCTATATCGAATCTCTTCGTCGCGAGTTGATATAGGCCTGTTGGGCCCGCCGACCGCGCCGCAACTGAAGCCCAGCACTCAGTGTGGCCGATGCTCATATCTGCCTTGGGTCAAAATCGGATATTCACCTACCTTCGGCCAACGTCCGCTTTACCCCCCAATAGCGGACATTGGAGCTCAGCCGCGTTTCATCGATGTCCGCCTTTACACTCGAGAGCGGACATTTGATCGGCGCTTCGCGGGACTATCCTTTCTTCATGAACCGCCGCACCTGGTCAACGGGCCAATCCTTGCTTGCTTTGATCACACGCACCCGTGAGCCATCAGCTTGATCGATGAGGGCGTGGGAGCAAAACTCGTCACTAATTTCCGAAACGCGCAGGTCAGTGGTTGGTAGCCAATTTAAGGTCAAAGCAAGATCGCCCGGCCAAATCCGCCACAAAGAACCATCTTCAAGTTCGACAATTCTGCTCTTGTCGTGATTCTTGATGAGCATCACGTTCCCCAGTGCGAATTAAGCGAATAGCCCGGCGCGGCTGGCTGGCCGGCCGGGCTATTACTCGGGCGAAAGCCGAGGCTTAGGCAGCCGCCTGCCATTCCGAGGTTGCTTTTGTTGACGGCTTATTGAGATGGACCTTCTGGTCCACGTAATCGACCCAATCGATCGAGATGAGGTGTTGCTTCCCGCCCGCTTTCGGATCGTCCTTGCTCAATACGATGCGATCAGCAGTCTCCAAGTGGTCGACAGTACCAACGTGTTTGCTGTCCAAGCCCACGACTTCCATGCCTTTCTGAATGTCCAGACTTTTGAACATGTTGCACCTCCACATTACCAACGAAAAATTACGGGCCGCGCGCCAACCGTTAAGACCACCTTATCGCTTTGAGCCCTGGGCTACGCGGCGTGTGACCGCTTCCGAGGATGTACTGGCGAACTGTTGACCAATTGTTGTCAAGTCGCTCGCCTGTTTGGTCAGCATGTCAAACTGTTTGGTAGCGTGCGTTGTCCAAGCCTGGACCAAATCCGACGCCGCCTTGGCTTCTGCAACTTCGCTCGCAAAGTCAAAAGCAGCATTGGTGTTCGCCCGCACCATCCCAATCAGCCGGACGTTCAGATCGCGCACATTCTCAAGAGCCGACGTAAACCCTTCCTGAACCCCTCGGACGGTTTCCGCGCCTGTCTCCGATGTTTTGTCAAAGCTCTCGCGCGCTATTCTGCTCGCACTGTGTTCATTCATAGTGTCCTCCTTTCGTACTGTTCCTTTTGCGGTTTATCGCCATCGAGTCACGTGCTTGAGGCGAGCTCCTCTGTTGGCGCGTCGCCGCGGCGACCGCCTTAATTCCAATCTCACGGTAATGGCGTGAAAGGCCGGACTTCCGTTCGGGCTTTTTGCTATGCAAGCTTCGTGGTTGCTCTTTGGACGACATCAGATGCTCCTGGAACTCGGCGATGATCGTCTTGAATCTCAAGCGGCCGCTTCACGCGCGGTTGTTCCACAAGTTCCACTACCGCGCTTAAAATTCAGCGGGCCTCGCCACGGCGAGGCCCGCGTTTCACCGCTATAGCTTCCCTACCAGCCGCGAACGAAGTGTTCGTGGCGCCAGTGGTGGTAGTGGCGGTGGTGATAGTAATACGGGCCATGGCCATAGTACCCAGGCGAGCCAACGCCTATGCCAATACCGCCAGGTCCCGCATAGAAACCAACTTGTGCCGCGGCCGGGAGAGTCGCGCCGACCGTGATCGCCGCCACAAGCGCAATAGCAAACTTCCGCATGATTGCCTCCTGTGTTGCTCGCACTCCTAGTTAACGTAAAGCGCCGAGGCGTCGTTCCGATTGTTCCATATCGGAACTAGTCGGGAACCTTTTGTAAATAGTTCCGCCAGATAGGCGGCGGGCTAATTCTTTGTTTGTTCGTATTTTCCGGTGCGCCGTTGTGATATTACTTTTAGGGCTGTTGGGGGACCGCCATGAGGAAAGCCACGGAATACGAGCGGCAAGCCGCTGAGTGCCGTCAGTTGGCGGCTCAAATGAAAAAATCGGAACAAAGAAAGCAACTGGAGGACATGGCCGACGTGTGGGAAAGGCTCGCGCGTGAGCGTCGAGTAGGGATCGTTGAGAACAACCACGATCAGGCGCGACCCCAAACTGAGGAATAGGGTCGAGCACAATTATTTCTATTTCAGAGATACTATTTGTCGGTGGTCGTTCTGTTGCCGGTCGCTGGCTCTTTCATCGTCCCGGCAAGGGCACGCATTTCCTCACCTCGCTGTCGCCAATGATTTGGGTCGTCGGCCAGCAAGCGCGGCATTGGCACGTGTGATGGTTCCCTTGGCATTATCTACAAGAGGGAACGAGCATTTGGTTCCATCATTGGCTTAGAGGGGCATCAAATCGGTGGTGCCATGCCAACTCGTCCAAGAAAACATGGACCGACCGATTGTCAGTTCACGATGGAACAGATCGGCCGGGAACTTGGAAAAATTTATCGACAGCCTAGGCGGTTGCCCCGGCGACTGCGCGCGGTCGTGATGCAATTAGAACGAAGGGTTCCTGTGCGTCGCGGTCGCCAGTGGCGGAAGTAGAGCAATACCGAACAAAGCCGGAGGAAATCACATGCCTCGCTATCACTTCGTGGTTAGCGCCCCCGACCATACGCACGACGATCCCGATGGAGTGGATCTACCAAGCCAAGACGCCGCAAAAGATCATGGCGACCGCATCGTGCGTGAACTGAAAGACGACGGCTACTGTCCAGACAACGCCGCCTTGGTCATACACGACGAGACAGGACAGAGAGTTCACTCGATCCCATTTTGAGCAACTTTGCCCGCGCAGCACGATGAAATCGCGCCGCCTCATTCGATCACCTCGTCGGCGAGGACAAGCACCTGCATTGGCATATTTATCTTGAGGGCATCTGCGGTTTTGCGGTTCAGGGTTCCAGTGTGTGGCCTCGCGGCAACGCTCACGAGATTTCACTCGCAGATAGGTTGACCGCGTCGGGTCTTCAACGGACGATGGTCAGGCTTCATGTGACCAGCGGGTAATGGGGGCACACCGTGCACGGGACGTTTGAGCCGGAGTGGCAAACCGCGAGTAACCAAACCGCGAGTAACCAAACCGCGAGTAACCAAACCGCGAGTAACCATGGCGAGATGTCGGGCGAGCATCTCGGCAATTTGCTGCGCCAGGTATCAAAGACTTCGGTGGGCGAAATTGACGGTCTCCTGAGTGACCTTCAAACGCTCCGGAGAAAACTGCAGACCGATGGTGATCGCATTCAACGCGACATTGTGGAACACGCCGAACTGAGCCAGCAGGTGATGCAACTGACGAAAATCATTTCTGACAGCGTGAAAAAACTCCCGGGCCGCTCCGGATAGAGGCGAAAAATAAGCACGGTAAAGACGGCGCGCAGCACTAAAAGTCCATCTCTCTCGGCGTCCTCATCCTTCGTGGCCCCCTTGTCGCAGAGTGGTTGGGTGAGCCTCGACTAAAGCGGATGCCGCGACAGGTTTAGATTAAGTTAGACGTATTTTATTTTGGGATACTCAATCGGCCTGCGGAACGTGTCGTATGCGGCCTTGGTTGAGGCAAAGCGGAGCGAAGCACGGCAAGCGACTGGCCGACCGCGCGCCTCAACAAAAAGCGCCTGGCCGTTGTGGGACCAGGCGCTTCTTTCTTTTTGTTTAATTAAGAACTAGCGGCCGACGTCGATGTTGAATCCCGGTCCACGGAATTCAAGGCCTCGGTGACGATGGTAGTAATAGTCTCTGTCGCGGTCGTACATGTAAAGGCGGTCACCTGTCTCGATACAACGAGATCGGCAGAAGCCTTCATCGCAGACTTGGCGACAGATGCGTTCTGCGCTGGCGGGGACTGCCAGTAATGTGGTGGCACTCAAAACCACGGCAGCGGTTCCCATGAGCGTAATTGAGCGCATGTTTCACCTCCTCTGTGGTGTCCGCCAACAACAAACCAGTTCGCACTCAGTTCCTAATACTCAAACTCAAAATTTATTTAGTTGTGCGGGAACTCGCTGAGAAAATTGATATCGCGCTTTCCTGTCTGTTTGTTCACATTTATCCACACGCGCTAGACTCGAAACGCGTGATGCGCATTCCGCAAACTGCACGCGATTTCCTTTTCACAGCTCCTGTTCGGCAAATCGGCAAGTAAAAAGTCGGAGAACCAACTCCTGCAGTCCTCGTTAGTGTACGGGCGGCGACACTCCGTAACATCGAGGAAGATTGCAACATCGAGGAAGATTGCTATGAGTAGAACTCTCGTTCTCGGAGCTGCCGCGTTGGTGTTTTCAGTTGCAAACGCATCGGCCGCTGATCTGGTTGTACCTGCCGACGGGTACGCAGCCCCCGAAGCTGAGGCGACACCGCCTGCATACGTGGCACCCCCGCAGGTGTACGCAGCACCGCCTGTCTATGCAGCGCCGGTCTATACAGCACCGCCGACAGTCTATGTGGTGCCGGCTCCTGTCTACACGGCGCCAGCGGTCACTGGCTATTACGCGGCTCCGCCAGTCGTGACAGCACCGCCAGTAGCTTCGCGGCCAATATATGCCTATGCACCAGGGTACTGGGCGCATGGATGGCACGGCAACGGCCACGGCTACGGCCACTGGCATGGGTGGCGCTAAACACTGAGCCTGTTCGCCTGGATGGTTCCGCGCTTCTTTGGCGCGGAGCCGTTCAGTGCATCTAATCCCAAAGTGGAAAGTCGATATTGCGCGCCATGATTGGCTGGCCGAGCCGGCCCGCTACTCGCCTAGCACTCGCCGCCGATGCTCCTCGCGCATTCGTCGGCGATGCTGGTCCGCGATAAGCGCACGAGCTCGGCGAAGGGCCCATTCGGCCGGCATGATCGGCATTGACAGCGCGGGGATGAGACTGCTCACCGCTGCGTCGGGGTGACGGTCAAGCCCACGCAAGTCGATCGCGTTGATCGTTCGGCAAGCCGGGCAGCGCACCCACAGGAACCAATAGTTCGCCTTAACGGCAGCGCCGATTGTCGGCGAGAACAGCATTGGCATTCGCTTGGCCCGGCGCTCGTTCCAGGCGGCGATTAGGCGCTCGGCATCCTCCAGCACCTGAGCATCCGTTCTCGGAGCTTCCCGACGTTGATCCTCCATCTTACGGCGGTTGAAGCCCATACTTGATGGTCAATCGCCGCTCACAAATCTGTCAAGTTGACGAACTGCACTGACTAGCAATGCGTTTTCTAACTAGGCCGGCCGGCATCTGAACCAATATCGCCGGTTGCGCCAGTGCCCCCGGATTCCCTCCCCCGACAGTCCCCAAGGCCGGGGGCACACAGCTTAGGGCGCGAAGCAACATGAGCGGCCGCACCGTCTTTTCGATATCCGTCATCGCAGCTTTGCTGGCGTTTTTGGCCATCGTACCGGAGGCGGCTGCCCAGAAGCTCGGAGCCGATGAAGCGCCAGGCGCATCAGCAGCGCAAGCGGCGCTGAGTCCTGCACAGAAGCGCGCCATCTATGCCATCGTGTTGCAACAGCGACTGCGGACATCGGCCACCGACGTACCATTGACCGTGGGCGCCACCGTGCCGCGCTCGGTGGTGCTGCTGACATTGCCGGATGAGGCGCAGGGCAGCGATTTATCGATCCGGGGCCTCAAATACGCGACGATGGATGACAATGTAGTACTGATTGATCCGATCAGTATGCGCGTAATCGACATCATCCGCAGCTTTGGCCCATAAATTTAAGTTGAGCTATTAATCACACCGTGCGGTTGTGACTGCCAACTTCTCGTTTGCCCGAACGCCGCTTTCCGCCGCCGTGATCTGTCCAAGACAGAAACTCGCTTGACTACGGTTTCGGTCGGAATACGCTTAAATGGTGCTGCCGTCCTCCTCTGTGATACCGATGGTCAAGAGTCGTAGGACCGCCAGCGCGGAAGCCTCGAGAGGGCCGCAACCGTCCGGGGCTTCTTTATCAGTGAGGCAATGGCCGCCCCGCCGCTTCCCGCGCAATCCAATGATACGAGGCCGCGCATTACCGCGCATGGGCAGCAAGGAGAGACAAACTATCCCCGAGCCGTCGCCACGTTTCTTGGGCTGGAGCCTAGTCGTCGGCGTCCTGATAATCGCGTCAGTTATGGTTGTCCGGACTTGGACAGGCTGAGTGACTAGGGCGCTAACAATGAGCGGGCTACTGGCGCTTTGCGGCTTGGCGCTTCTGGCACAGCATGTAGCCGAACTTGGATCGAACTTTCACGGCGATCATTTGGTTGGGGGAGCTCTCATGCTCATGCTGGCAGCAATTATTTGGTTTCTCCCGCCCGAATCCAAGCAGAAGTAGCGTGACAAAAACCCGCTCGCGGACGCACTCGTCATATTCCTTTTATTCTGCCCCGAAATCTACAAGACAGAACAACAGCGCAAACGAAAACTGCACTAGCGCAAGATCACGATGCGCCTGGCGAATGGCCGGACGCCACGGAACTCTATTTTCTGCTCCGCGTTATCGACACCGGGAAACGCAAGGAGCAGATAATGAGAACCGTATTCGCCATCATCACAGTAACCTTGCTCGCCATCGGCCCAGCAGCGGCCGGATCTGCGAAGTCATTTGCGCCGGGACACCACCATACGAAAGGAGTTCATGGCGTATCCTCTCATGCACCTGGCCATGTGAAAAAAGGACTTCAGATGCGTAGCGCTCGCGGCGTATCACCGGGACAAATGAAATACTGACAATGACGAGATAGAGCGCGCGGGCGTAGGCGTCTTTGATGTTGTCGCTACTGCGCCTAAGATGCGCCTGGTGAATCGGCGTCAGACCAAATCGGGGGCAGCCTATGCTTATGGTGCTGATAAACGTCTTAATCATCATCGTTGTTGGCGCAATCTGCTTTTATCTGATTGATCGTTTTGTGCGCGATGGGCGGCTCGGAAACCTGCTCAAAATTCTTGTGGCTCTAATCTGCCTTGCAGCAATTGTGCAACGGTTGTTGCCCGCGCTCGGCGTCAATTTTTAGAACCCGATAGCGGCTGGAAAGCCGTGGTGGCCATCGTATCGCGCGCGATGAGGCGCGGCGGATCGCGGCGAACATTGCGAGGTTGCCAGAGCTAATAACGCGCCGCTAACGGATGTGATTGACGTGGAAATTATGTTTGATCGGGGTTGTTCTCGACTATCCCGTGTCGGCGCTCACGCGCGAGCCTGTCCCACACATCGGCCATGTCCTCTAGTTGCTTTTTTTGTTGTGGGTTTTTCATTTGAGCCGCCTTCTGACGGCACTCAGCGGCTTGCTGTTCGTATTCAAGGACTTTCCGCATAGCGGCCCCAACCAGCCCGTTACCCGGCTTTCGATCTCGGGCTAGGTCCCGGCTGTGTCGTGCGATCCTCAGCTCGGTCGGCGAGTTTGTCGTAATCGTTCGCCAGCTTGAGCATCAATGTTCGGGCTTCAAAGTCTTTCATTTCACCCGACAACACGCGCATTTCCGCTGCGCGGTCGCGCCAGTGCTTTGCGTCATTTAACCCTTGGAGTGTCATAGGATTGCGCTCCTCTTTGCCTAATAGGCGGGAGCGCACTCTGTCTCTCAGCCACCGACGCCCCTGGTTTATTGGTGTGTTCTCTGCCGGTGATGTTTTAAGAGTATTCCTCCCGGCTGAATGGCTCCTAATGAAATTCTGATGAATGCACCGCAAAAACAGTGTCGGCTTTCCGTCTTATAGGACCACACATACCCTACCCGGCTTCAACCTCCTTCGGACTAGTCCCCGCAACCAACATGCTTACTGCGCCGCAGCGACGATTTTGCTTTCCAAACTTCCCATGATGGCACAAGGATTGCCCTACGTGAGCCGCGTGAAGGCGGTGGTCGTGTTGTGCTGAACAATTTGAGCGAGCAAATCCGCGAATGCTTACAGCACGCGGAGGAATGCGCGCAAAAAGCCGCCGAACTACCGAACGGCTCTCACTTTCGTCAGGACTTTCTCCAATTAGAGAAGCGTTGGCTTGAGCTGGCGCGGAGCATTGAGTTTGGCGAAAGCCTAGACAGGTTTACAAAAAATATCCCCAAGCCGAACATCAAGCCGAACGGACATGCCATTTGATCGCGCCGATATTGGTCGCGACTTGGCGTTGGTCATCCAGCCCTCGATATTAGCCCATGCCAGTCGGTATTCGTCGTCCATGATCCCGTAACGCGTGAACCGATTGTACGGTTTCGCGCCGTGGTCCAATCGCGCCCAACTTTCACAGGTCGCAAAAAATCGGGTGCGACACGGACGGAGAATTATTAAAGAGGGCGATTTCTTTTCGGTGGTGCTTTTCTGATTTGGAGACCGCGCGATCTTTCGGCGACCAATTTGCTGGAACCATAATAGCAAACACGATCCTTAAAATGCGTTGAGGCGCTGCGAATAGCGGTCACTTGTGACCCTAATCAGTATTGTTCCTCTTTGCCCACTGGCGACCGCGACGCGCAGGAACCTTACGTTCTAATTGCGTGACAACCGCGCGTAATCGCCGAGGCAACCGTTTAGGTTGTCGATAAATTTTTCCAAGTTCCCGCCCGATCTGTTCCACCGTAAACCGCCAATCGGTCGGTTCAATTGTTTTTCGACGATGCTGCATGGCACGGGCACCCGACGCTTTGGTGCCTCTCATATCGCCAATGACGGAACCGAATGCCCGTTCCCCAGGCTTTTCCGCTCGGAGTTCCAGGCAAAAAAACCAGCTCGATTTGATCTGCGTCAACGGCCAGTCGCCCGCAATCGCTTCAAATGCAAGTTGGCCGGAAGTTGACTGCCAACTAAAGGGCTTTGCCTATGAGCAGTCCGGCGCATCTCGCTCTGTCGGGAAATGCATTGCTGGCCGCCCTGCCGCAGGCCGCGTTGGCTGGTTTACAGTTCTCGCATCTGCCGCTGCTACAAGATGAGGTCTGCTTTGATGCTGGTGAGCTGATCCAGCGGGTCTATTTCCCGACCACTGGCATGATTTCGTTGGTTGTTTCTACCGAGAAAGGCGACCTGATCGAAACCGGCATGATCGGGCGCGAAGGCGCAGCAGGCTTACAGAGCGCGTTGGGACAGCGGTTTTCTTTTCCCCGCGCAATCGCCCAGATACCAGGGACATTCTATGTTGTTTCCGCCGAGGCTTTAAGACGCGCAGTCGCGGGTAATGAGGAAGCCAGGGCCCTCGTGCAACAATACATTGAGACCTTGTGGGCCGAAGCGCAGCAGATTGCCGCCTGCAATGCTGCTCACGAGGCCATAACGCGACTGGCGCGGTGGTTGCTGCAATGTGCGGACCGCATCGGCACTGGACAGTTGATGTTGACGCAAGAATTCCTTGGCGAAATGCTGGGCATCAGAAGGACTAGTGTGACGCCGCTTGCGCAGCATTTACATGACAGAGGTACCATCAAATACAGTCGCGGCAGGATCACGATCCTTGATCGCCCCGCGCTCGAATCGTGCGCCTGCGAATGCTACCGAACGATCAAAGGATTGTATGGCGAATTGGCTGCTCGCACCCAAAAACAATTTACTGAAAGCACGTTGTCGGTCAGATAGCGCTTGACCCATAAGGGCCGCAGAACCCACAGCAGTGCGACGAAAATAACGCTAATTGAATGGGGTTAGGGATCGCGAAGTGGCCATGAAAAGAGCGGGTGAATACCGCGCTCTAGCCGCGCATTTGGAATGGGCGGCTCTGCACCAAACGAGGACCTTGCCAAGGCATTTCTTGACCTAGAGCGTCAATGGCTTGAGGCGGCGTCACGCTTGGACGATCTTTCGGCCAGTCTCACGCTGGCAGTAAAAATCTTAGACGCCGATACTGAAAATCTTAGACGCCGATACTAATGAAGATTGCTAACGTGGTCATGTCTGCTTTTGGCACAAAGCGGACATCCCAACCCGCTCAATCAATGTGCGCTTTTCGGGCGGTCCATTTCGTCCTAATTTGCTGTGCCCCGGTTGGAACACTTTCATCCGGCATGGATTTGAATCTCACAATAAATCGTTAGCTGATGTCCAAAACAAAAGATTGGCTGTTGGTCGGCACGATCTTATTGGCGGTGGCGCTCGCATCAGCGCACGCCACGCCATTCGATGGCGTGCTTGTGATTGCGCAAGCGCCTCAAGCAGATCAGCCACCGCAGCGACCGAGCCAGCCGCCGCCGGGACAGGAGCAACGACGAGAGCGTCAGGTTCAACCACCGCCAGCACCGCAGGGACAGCAGCAACCACAAGAGCGTCAGGTACAACCGCCCCCGCAGCAGCGTCAGGTGCAGCCGCCCCCGCCACCGCCGGGGCAGGAGCAACGACGGGAGCGTCAG
>Ga0209465_10000975_pt1 | contig 12963 bp, 17 predicted proteins | sample PanSoiPlot1MoBio_FD_188321 | JGI IMG/M metagenome (GOLD analysis project Ga0209465, IMG submission 188321) | Tropical forest soil microbial communities from Panama analyzed to predict greenhouse gas emissions - Panama Soil Plot 1 MoBio (SPAdes)... | ecosystem: Environmental > Terrestrial > Soil...
CCATCGGACTGAACATCCCCACTGCCGGACCAGGCAAAGGCGGCGTCTTTTGACGTCGCCGGGGTCCCAGCAGCCGATTTCCCCAAAACCGCTATTTTCATGCGTTCACAAAATGGCCCCGCCAAGGCAAAGGTATTGAACATGCACACTAAACCGATAAAACGGCCGTTTGATAAATGTCTGCAGGAAAGCTGTCGCGAAAACCAATTGGCCAGGGATGGGCCGGTAAACCGCCCAATCGCCCCCAGAGGTACGGCGCCGGGTGCAGTAACCTTCAGATCTTACACGGGAAATTGCATTGAGCGACTGGCTTTGAGACCAAAACGCGCACAGTCGCTGGCTTTGACCTTGGCCCATTTGCGGCTATTCGGCCTCGATTTGAGCCTAGCCGCAGAATTTGCCTTCTGAGTGTGTCTTTGCAGCACTAGTGGGGGCATCAGGCCGATGGTTACAGTTTATCGGTCATGACAAGGAGAGGTTCTATGAAGAAGGTCGCACTAGCGACGGCCGCGATGTTGGCCCTGCTTAGCATCGCTGGTTGCGCGCAATACGTCGGCAAGGGCAAAGCCCCGCCGCCGGTCGTTACCAAGGGCTAACTACTCGACAGCACTTTAATGGATGGGACCGCTCGGGGGGTGGTCCCTTTCCTTTTGGCGAATCAACCATCTGACTGGCGCATCAATCCAGCCCGACCAGGTCCCGCGAACGATAATCTCGATATGGCCCTCTTGAAGCTGGATTCGTGTCGGGACTTCCGCTCTGCGCGCTGCGCCCACGTCGCGCCCTTTTTGGTCTGCAAAAGTTTTCTGATTGAAGATTGGGCGGCCGAGCTACGCCGCAGAAGCAGGCGTGCGCTGCAGTACGCCTGCGCCGATCACCTGGCCGACCCCGCAGAGGATTTAGACCGCACAGCAGTCGTGCGCGCCCTGGACGGCCTCATACGACGCAGGAAGAGTAACGCGGTCGACATGATGGCGCCTTGCAAAGACCGACTGACCGCCCTCACGTTCGACTGCGGCTCTCAGCAGGTGAATAACGTCTTTATCATCTAATATTAGCGCGTGGCTTCCCACTTTGTTGCTCGTAAGCGACGCAGCGATTTCTGCCTTGAGGGTGTTTGGAGTTTTTCGGGACACAGCAACCGTGTTCAGCGGCCTCAACCCTCTTCAGCTTCCCGCTTGACCGCTGGCGCCTTCGGATTTTTGACTTTCACCCAAATGCCGCGAACGCCCGGGAGCCCGACCCATGCCGTGTGGGCGCATCGACTTACAGGCACAGACCCCCTGCAGATCGAGAACGTACAGAGGCCTGTATCGAGTTTGATCATCCGGCACCATTATCAATGTCCTGTTGTCGAGGATCAGCCAACGATCAATCCAGACGGCTACCACAGGTGGTCCTTGGGTTGACCAGGCTGATGTGCGGCTACGAGCGGGACGCGATCGGGTGACATACCCGCCTCGATCATCGCAAAGTATTTGGCCGTTGCATAGCTTTGCAGTCGCCATCGGCCTCATCGCCTCCATGGTCCTCAGCGGAGGATTTGGCGCGACGGGTTAATCTCGAGATCAATGGCGGGACGTGCATTTTTTCCCATTTTGCTGGCCCGAACAGGTGCCAACCAGACGGCGCAAAGCTGCGTAATTGTGATTTAGATCACAGTTCGAGCTGTGGATTAGGGGCAGGCTGTTGGTGCCCGGAGGGGGGAATGCGGACTTACGACAAGTTGCTTAACATCTACCGCCTGAGTTGGATTGCGCCTTTGACGATTGTTTTAATCGGCATTGCCGTTGTTGCTCTAAGGGCCGATGATATTTCCGGCGCGGTTTCAAAAGCTGAGGCCAGTAAGCAAGATGGCACTTTTGCACACCCCTATGCGGACGCAAACCAATGCCCACCCAGCACCGACATAGTTATTTGGCCGGAAGAGTGGCAATCGACCCCGAACTTCCCCCGCGTTTTCTCGGTCTGTTTTGTGGGGGGTCAACCAAAGAGTAATGGCGGCGGCCTTGAACTGCGCAGCCGATGAGCATCCGCTCCGATCGCAGCTAGAGCGCGTCAAATCACCAATCCTCTCGGTCTCGCGTGACTCCGGCGGGAAGCGACGCTCAGTTATTGCCGCTGCTCCAATTCTTTCAGTTTTTGCCGGAACGAAGGCAGGCTCGCGACCGCCGCGCAGTTGGCACCTGATCGGTGGTCGCGCGTTTTTTGCACCCGTGCTTGCCCGTCGGCATCCTGTTCAATCCAGGGGCGCCGGGTTTCTGGATTAAACGCTGCTCTGCGTGACGAAATTGTCGAACGAGCGCGACGATAATCTTGCAAATTGAGGGTGCGATCACGCGGATAGAGATAGAAATTCGTGCCGTCCAACTTGCTGCACTGAGGCAGGCCGGCGCAAAGTTTCGCAGTGCCAGTTCTGCAAACTTTTGCCTTGAGATCATTAAGCTCGGTGAGATCTTGCTCGTGGAGTGAGCTCAATGGTGACTGAACACAAACAGCCGCGAAAGGAATAGGTAAGCTTTTGGAAGCATGATGCCGCGATGTCCGAAAGCAATGACTGTCGCATTGAAGCAAGAGAATGCCTTCGCAAGGCAAATCGTGGCGATGACAAGCTGAACAGATGGGCATGGCTCGTTTTAGCCAAAACTTGGCTCCTGCTAGCAAAGTCCCAAGACATCGCTGAGAATAATATCGAAGCAAGTAGCAGGAATTAACACATTAGAGCGCGGATTTTCTTTCGCAGTTTGCGATTTGATTCTTCACATCGTTTTTGATTTCCTTCAGATTCCCAGCCTGGCACCGAATTTGAGGATCTTTCGCAGCTTTGAGCGGCGCGGGCGCAAACCTCCTCCCAAATTTGTCGGAAATTTTGGAGGAAATCCGCTGCGGATCGCGTGATCTTTTGCCGAGCTAAGGTGACGGCAGTCCACCATCCGACCACAGGCTTCTTGCTGCCTCTCGCAGAAAGCTCAAGGTCCGTCACTACACCTCGGGCCGCTGAGAAGGCTTCGCCTGCGAGCCACCGGTTGGCAGCAAGACTACAATAACGGCTAGCCAGAATGTCATTCGCAGTAAGAACCACATTGCTCGGCCCTGTTTCCCAGCGACAAAGCAATCTCAATCGTGAATGCGAGGGCGCGAATTTCCGAAGCGTTCAGTCGCCGTAGCAATCACAGGTTGGGGATCAACCAGCGAGACCCATATGTTGGGATCGGATTGCGATTGGCGCTTGACGAATCGGTAGCCGGTATTTGACCAGAGCAGGATGTCCTCTTTCTCGTTGTCCAGCACATAATCGCCCTTATCAGTGGTCACCGTTAGCACGGCATGTCCTTCGTTCTGGTTCAGCACAACAGTCACTAGCAACGCCTCACGCGGCCAGCCGAGTTGGATTAAGAACCGTCGTTTGAGCAGGACATAGTCCTCGCAATCACCATAACCGTCATCGGGATAATTCCAGCGATCCACGACACCCCAATGGTCCATGTCGGTCATCGGCTTGACGTGGCTGTTGACCCATAGATTAATGCGTTCGAGCTCGTTCCAAGCCTCCATCGTCAGCAAGGCGTCACGCGGCACTGACGGCTTGGTCTTGCATTCCGGATAGTATTCCACGCAGAACTCCACCCATCCGACTGGCGACCGCGTGACCTCGGAGATCGGGGTATGGGCGGGGTAGCTGGATCCGGCGACCGCAGGTAGCCCGTTAATGACGCTTACCGCGAGGGCGGCAACAAAGATTGTCGATCTCACGCCCAAGATTTGCGCGATCATGACGGATGCGGTCCAGAGGTTCGCTAGGCTCGTGCCGAGTAATGCGGCTTGCTTTGGGCAACCCCGAAAAAGCCCTGCTGCTAAGGTGCCGAATGGAGCTAGGCGACGCCACGTCATTGTTAAAAGACGGTTAACACCATCATGGCGGGAGGACCCAAGACGCGAGTCGCCGGCATCCCGGAAACTGCCTTGCTCCCACGGCCAGTAGCGTTTTCTTAGTGTGTTAAGTTGATTGTGGCATTCGGGCTTTGCGTGGAGCTCTCGAGCTTGGCTTCAAGGCAGAGTTCGTGACGGGCGAGCCACCCCGCAAGAGTAACGTCGCCGGCATGATTCATCCGGAGAACGCGCCAGCTGGATCGGCGTCACCCGTCCCGAACGTCACCATCGGCGCCGTTCGCGTCTCTAACCGACCAACGAGTTCGGCTGGCGGTCCACAGCATTCGCCTTAAGGCTTACTGGCGCGGTGCAGCCGAAGTACAACTCTGTCAAGGGCCGAGTCGGTGGCATTGCGGCGATCAAACTCTGGCTGATGGCAACGAGAGCAGGCCAGCACACGCAGCCCATCCGCCCGTGCGAAACCAATATGCGGGCACGCTGACTAGTTCAGCAATTCACGCGCCAATCTGTCAGAACTTTGAAACCCGCCCGCCACGGCGCTGGCTCGCTAAGCGCAAGGCTGCTCTTCGGCCAGATATTGACGATTCAGAAAGACTACGTCCTTGAGGGTCGCATCGTCCAAAAACGTGCGTGCTCTTGAATAGACGTACTGCTTCTCGGCCTCATTGATTATCCCCGCCGTGTGGAGGCAGTCGGCTTTTATGAGCATGAGAGCCGCTGACGCGGCGTCCTTAATAGGAAACACTAATTGGCTGTTCCATCCGCGCTGCATGACTCGATAAACCCGAAGTTCCCCGACCAGTTTCCTCGGGAAAAGTCCACCCGAGCTATTCGAGCTTTTTAATCTTTGATTAACTAAACGGCATTGATCTATCTCACCTGCGGACTTGGCGCCTAAAAATTGCATGAAATAGTTAACCGTGATCATCCTCGAGAGATAGGCGAGTTTTTGCCCGGCGCTGTCCGTCACGACGAAGCAGGCGCCCAACGACAGTCCAAGGGGCCGGGAATTGGCGGCCCGTCGATGCAGACCTTCATGAACAATGAAACAATGATGCATAACCAATGTGTGATTAGCTTAAGAAACACAACGCCGATCGGCATGGTGCCGATTACCAGGAAAGACCCGCTAACGTGCGCCGCAACGGTCCGGGCATCGAGGGTGACCGTTCGCGTTCCGGCGGCATGAGCATTTAGGGCCCCAATCGTCCTCGGCCTCACCGCTGGCGCTTTCGGATTCTTGACTTTGGCCAATGCCGCGAGCGCCCTGAAGGGGACAGCGAGCCAAGCCGCTTTGAGGACGCGCCGAGAAATTTTCTGGCTTGGCTGGGTTCCGCTCGCTGTCGAAGCCGTTAAGTCTGACCAGACGAAGTCGTCCAGGGGCCTGGCGGCTGAGCGCCTTGAGCGAAGGGCTTCAGAGTTGACGGACAACACACCTGCGGTCACACAGCTTACGAATAATTGGACCATTGTTGCCGAAAAGACACCCGCGTCCAGGTTATTGTTTGTATACTTCGCGCAATCGTTTCGTGGGTGCTATGTGGTACAGAATTTCGCAGGTTTTGTTTGGGCGCAAGAGACGCACGGACCCGGGCGTCAGCGAGATAAGGCGTCCACTTAAAAGCGACTTTCACACCGTCGTGACTAAAACCGGCCTGAGCGTCACATTCAAGCCAACGAAAAGCATTTACATCTTTGTCCCCAACAATGCCGTCGTTCAGCGCCTTGGCCCTGTCTCGTTCATGGGCGTCCAACACGAGGGGCGCAATACTGAAGACTACAACTCTGATGAAGTTGAAGCCATGGCGCGGCAAGTTGCGTCAGAATATGCATCGGTTCAATTCTGTCATTTCATTGAGTGAGCCGCGCAGGATCAACGCAGCTTACTACTCTGGTGCCGCCTTATGCAGCAGCTCCGGCAGCTTTGGCGATGTTCACAGCAAGCGGCCGAGCCCCCGGCGTAGCCTGGGGGACTGTTGCCAAGGGCCACGCTCGGTGTGTGAGTACGGTGCCGAGCTGCTCCCATGCGCTTTGGCTGATTTAAAACGCTGTGGGCCATCGAGGGCAATGGGCGCAAGCTTCTATCTGAGTCGTAGCCCGCTGGCGACATTACCGTTGCGTCCATTGGGTCAGTTCCCGACCAAGTTGCTATCTGCGCCTGCTCTGGCCGCACCTTTGGCAACGGCGGATAGGGTTGCCTCACTTCGATTCAGATATTACCGGCCTAGTCGTTGCTGCGCCCGATTTGAGTCGGTTCCCACCGGCTATGCGCAGCTGGTCTGATCGGATTTGACCCCCGCACGCCCGCTAACGGCTTGTACCGCCCTTCACCGAATCGGATAGACCCTCACGGCGCGAACTTCGTCTGGGCTTCTAGTTGGTATGCAGCGAATTTTAATAAAAGTGTCCCCTTAACTCTCGCAATGCGAGTGGCTGTTCAATCTGCGTTCTGATTTTAACTCTAGAACACCTGGATTGTCGGTGTTTGCGTCAAAGCGCATTCCCGCAGCGGCTTTTGCATGTTCGTAGGGTGTTCTTAAGAGCGATGCACGGTAGTGCCTGGCGGCAATGACGCATCGGCTCGACGTGGTGGTAGCAACAACTGACGTAACGCTAGCGATCGATCAGTCACCGGCCCCCGACGCAACGGCAAGATCGTGCTCAAGGACAGCACCTTCGCGCGTGTCGAGTTGAAGGGCCAAGGCGCTCAGTTGGCCGGTGGTCTCATTTCACCATGCACTACTTGGTCCGTTTTGGAACGCATCGGATCAAGCGACAGCGGTTCGGATGGCCGCAGATGTGCTGTCCTGCCGTTAGTGTCCGGGTGATGGGCAAAATCGCAATATGCGAAATCCATCCCGGAAACTGAGCCGCGGAAAGTTTGATCATCCGTTCTGTTCAGATCAAAGCACGGCTCAAACGGCATGCCGTCAAGCGAAGCGCAGACCGTCTCGCCTTTAATCTTGAGCGTTCCTGCCGGCAACCATACTGAATAACTGGGTCCCGAGCCGCGGAGCTGGATGGTGCCAATAACGGAGCCGTCGCCATAGACGCGGCCTGCGCCGCGCGAGCCATCAAAACAAGCGAATGCGAACAGCTTACCAAGCACCAAGCGCTGCGCAGCCGTGGCATCAAGGCTTTCCGCGAGCACCGGGGTGGATGCGAGGAGGGCAGCGATCCCAATCGCGTACCGCGCGATCATACAGATCTTCTCCCTCTACATTTTGAGCCGTTTTACTTAGGACACCAGTGAATAGGTCGCAAAGCTTAAAGCGCTGCGCCACCACATTCTTAATAAATGGTTAATAACCGCAGAGCTCGGCCGCGCCACAGGTTCAAAATAAGTTGGCAGCCGGCAAGCGGAATAGCAGGCGCTTGCATGCCGCTCATCGACAGTGTGTCACGAAGCTGGCCACGAGATCACATTTGATTGGGTGACAGATTGTCAGCGGATGTGTGAACGGCAAAATCCGCTGATGGAATCCTTCAACCGGATCGAACGAACCGCCGGGTTGGAATGAAGCCGCTTTTTCAGCGCGCATATTGACTAAAATTGTCGACAATTTTTCATCAGAATTGATGATTGTTTATATCGATTATAACGACCAAGTTCGACTTGAACTTAATGTCCCATTTCTATCAAGGACCACTGATGCGCATGCCGCGTCTGTTCAGCTGGGAGGATTTGATGCCGCGTTTCTATTTTGATCTAGCCTCGAATGATGAGCATATAACCGATGCCGGTGGAAAAGATCTTGACACCTTAAATGATGCTTACGACTACGCGCGAAAACTGATCGATAAAATATTGTTTCATGTCGGCGATAATGATGCGGATACATGGAAGGTTATTATCTCAAACGACGAGCATGATGCTCAGATGATTGTTCAATTTGCTGTTTGCGATGTACTTCCACGCGCTTAATGACCGGGCGGCTTGTGAGGAGTCTGAAGCTGTGCTGTTTTTTGCCGGGTGGCGTTCACTTCGCCCATGTGAACAGACGCTGTGCTCTCACGTTATGCGCTTCTAAGCGTAGCTGGCTGCGCGCAATACACAATCGCGGACAGGCATTATCCTTTGGTGACGACTGGAGGCGGAGCTTTACCGTTGCCCGCGTAATCAGTGAACATGTCGGTCCGGAGGGCCAACTCGCTGCGCGCTGATTTAAAATCAGCCGGCTCATGGATTAACCTAACAGCATAAGATTGTGGGTGCGAATCTTCATTTTTCAATTCATTAAGCGTAAGTCTAAGAATTCAGCGTCGCTGGTGCCAAACATGAAAAAGTTGCTTCTCGCTGCTATTTCATTAGGCGTGTTCACACTTAATGGCTTAGACCGCGTTCAATTGACGGCAGTAATTGCTTTTTCAGTCGGCGTCTTTGCTGCTCGCTTCCGGTCGGGCGAGAACCAAGCCTAACATCCGCAATCAAGCGTCGCTCGCCACCTGATTGTGCGGTAAATGATTCAATTAGAGTCACTCGGAAGGCGGGTGGCCACGCTGCTTACCGCAACCGCGGCGCTGACGCTTTCTCGAGCACGCCTCTAGCAAGCGGCAAAGGCGGCTTAAAGTGCTACGACATCAAAGGCGAAAGCGAGAAATGATCAGGCATGAATCGACCACCGCTCATTCAAAAAAAGCGTAGACCCTCCACGACCAACATTAGTGGCGTCACAAAACAAAATGCGAGCAGGATCTCGCCGGCGACACGCAGCATCGGCCGCTGGTCCATGACATGGGACAAACGATTCATCTCACGGCTCCCCCAACATCCATCGTGCTTTCCTTGCCACAGTGTGACCGACGCCACACCTTCTACTACATATACGTTTGCCGCAGGATGAGTGGGCGTCAACCAATTCCATGAGACAAAGCAACCAATCTTGGAGAGCGTTGCCCTATAACCACATACGTTTCCTTTTAATCACACCCGGAATCGCAGGCAATAGATAGCCTCGGCTGTGGTCGCCCATTCCGGGCGAACGCGCTTCTTGCCGCGAGTTGGCGCCCCGAAGGGCTCGTCGACGGAACTGCGAGGAGTACAGATGCGCTTCAACTCGGCCTCAATTCACGTCAGCGCGTCAGGCAGTAGCGCGACCTCAGCGAAGCAAATCGCACTGCATGGCATGATCGATTGTCGGACTAACGAGTCCAAAAGCGGTGACATGTGCCGACGCGCGAGATTTGGCTCACGGATTGAGACCATCAGGCACGCCGTTGCCCTTACGGTTGCCGTCGGTCGGAAAGACCTGGGGATGAGATGCGCGCGACGGCATATCGATTGTATTTTCCTCTCGTCGCGACATTCCCTCGAATCGCGCATTCTCCTCGATCGCCAGTGTTCGATGGAAAATATCGCCCTCAACGACCGCAGTACTATTTAGCTTAACGCGGTTGGCATGAATGGTGCCTTTGACGTGGCCGCCGATCGTCAATTCCTCTGCGACGACGTCACCCTCCATCTGTGCGCCTTCGGCGATCACGACGGTTGAGGCGCGTAGCTCGCCTTCGACCTGACCAAAAATAGTCAGGGCACCGTGGCCGACAATTTTGCCGACAATCGAAAGGCCGGAACTGATGGAGGAGGCTTCCGGCGCTGCCGAGGATGCAACGGCCGAGCGCGGCATCTTGTGTGCCGATGCCGAAACTCGATGGTTGTCTGTATTTTCATTTTGGGATTTTCCAAACATTTCACTCTCCTGCTCTTTTATTGGCATAGAAATTGGTTGTCAGACGGCATAATAGATACGGTGGAAGCGGGAGCCGAGGTGGCTGAGCACTTCGCGCCCGCTCGATTTGAATTCATCGATGGTGATCTCGGAACCAATAAGCGTAACCATTTGGCCGAGGCGCGCAGCGGTCGGATCTGAAAGATCAGTTATATCGATCGGCAGCAGATCCATCGAGGGGCGCCCAGCCACCGGACACCGGTGATCACCAACAATCGCTTGCTGCTTACTGATACTTTCCGATCGCGGATAGCCATCAGCGTATCCGATCGAAACCAATGCCAGCCGAGTACGTCGTTTTGCGGTCCAGCCAAAGTTATCAGCGATCGTTTCCCCCGGCGCCAAGCTGAGGAGTTGCGCGATGCGTGCGCGCAGTTCGACCACTGGCAGCATTGGATTGACAGCGTCCGGCATGGGATTAATGCCATAAAGCGCGGCACCTGCGCGCACGAGATCGAAGTGGGCCTTCGCTCCGAAGAAGATGTCGGATGAATTGGCCACTGAAGCTGGAATGCCGCCGAAGAGCCGACGTAAATCATAAAACAAGCTGATTTGGCGATCGTTTTGAGAATGATCGGGTTTATCGAGGCGGCTCATCAGTAGTGTAATGCCGTGGCCCAGCGAATGGCTTCTAGGCGCAAGCGCAGTCGCTTCCTCTATCGAAAGACCGAGTCTGCTTGAGCCGGTGTCAACGTTGAGCGCGCAACCGCCCGTCCACTGATGCGACCTGACAAAGTCATCCCATGCGGCCAATTCGATAGAACTATTGATGACGGGTCGCGCGTTGATTGCCGCGAAGGCCGGCTCGGCTCCGCAGTACAGGCCGTTGAGAACGTAAATGGTCGAATTTGGGGCAGCCGCCCGAACGTGTTTGGCTTCCGGAATATTGGAAACAAAAAATGTCTTACAGCCGGTTTTGGCTAGCGCCCCCGTGATCGGGCCGATGCCACAACCGTAGGCATTGCCCTTGACCACGGCGGCGCATTCAGCTCCGGTGCGCTTTGCCAGGTTGCTCCAATTGGATGCAATAGCGGTCAAATTGATGATAAGAACGCCGCAAGCCTCTGCTTCAGCAGGCCCGTCGGTCACTACGCACGCCGCTTTATGGTTAACAACGAGCCTGCCCCCCGATTGATGATTTTGCCGGCGACTGAACCTTCGATGATGACCTTCGCGCCCGGTTCGATTGTCAAATTACCGAGGAGATGCCCACGAACATGTAAACGGCAGTTCTTTTGCACGATCGTGTCGTTGACGACTGAGCTGTTTATATCAGACGAGCCAGTGACCAGGCCTGCTTCCGCTTCCTGTGTTGATAGCATCGCGACGTTCGATAAGTCGGCTGGCCCCACTGACCAAGTATTGCGAATGATTGCGTCTTTCCAGTTGTGCCGCAAGATACGTACTCTCAAAACTTAGTAACATGATTACTGCGCTTCCAGGCGGCCGCGCGCCGAACCTCAGCGCGCTTTAAAAGGGTGATCCGGCAAGCATGGTGGTACCCTCACTCCTGATCACAAACCGAGGCCACGGCGCGAGGGCGGATTGCAGAAAGGCCCTCGTGGTAAGGCCCAAGGACGCGCCATTTGAAAAACGGTCGAGAACGGAGATCTAATGCGAGTGGGTGGAAGAGGAGTGCAGGTTTTTTTGCCGGCTGTGCCTGCCGATAATTACGGCCGGCATCATGAGTGATTTCGCTCTCAGCGCCTCATAACGGCCGAAGGGTTATCCGCACGCAGTCGAGGCTGTGGCCGAGAAGAAGCTTACTCGGTTTTGATGTTCGGCAGTGCTGTTGCAAAGATCCGCACAATCAGAAATTCAGATTCTTGCGAATATTTGTCATCGCTTAGAAATCTAGTGATCGTACCGTCAAAGCGAATGGCGGTTTTCTCTAGAGTCTAGCCCGCCGACTGGAGTCCGAACTTTGTCAGAGCGTATCATCCTTTGGCACCAGCATTTGACAGTCATACCGGTGCTGATTTCAACTTTTCGTCCTTGGATGCACCGAGAGCCAGGCCAATGAGCCGAGACTGATGCCAGTGCCATGCGGTCCGCACGAGCGTTTGAAGATCGGATTTGTCTGGTGTCCAGCTCAGCACGATTTGTCCAAACTGCGGGTTGGCAATGAGCGTAGCTGGGTCTCCCGGCCGCCGCGGTCCTTCGACCACAGGAACGGCCCGACCGCTGATGGTCTCAACAGCAGAAATGACCTCTCGGATGGAGTGCCCGCAACCGGTGCCCAAGTTCACACTTGCGCTGTGCCCTCCAGCGACAAGGTAATCGAGCGCATTGACATGAGCGCGCGCGAGATCGCAAACATGAACATAATCGCGCACCGCGGTCCCATCCGCAGTGTCGTAATCGGTGCCAAATATTTCGAACGTTGGATTCACGCCTTGGGCGGCCGCGATCACAAGCGGAATCAGATGCGTCTCCGGATCATGATCTTCGCCAATCTCTCCATCGGGATCGGCGCCGGCAGCATTGAAATAGCGCAAATTCATGTGCCGGATGCCGTACGCCACTTCGTACCAATACAAGACTTTTTCGACGAAAAGTTTTGATTCGCCGTACGGATTAATGGGCTGTTGTGCATCACCTTCGCTGATAGGCAATTTCTGCGGAACCCCATATGTCGCACAGGACGACGAAAGGACAACCTTGGAGATGCCCGCCTCTAATAATGTGTCAAGCAGCGCGAGCGTTTTGGTGACGTTGTTGTCGAAGTATTTCTGCGGTTGCCGAACGGATTCTCCAACGTAGGCGTGGGCAGCGAAATGAATAACCGCTCCGATACCGAATTCTTTGACTGCGCTCTTAACTCGCGAACGGTCGGCAATGTCGGCCACGACCAGCGGGCCCCATTTCACAGCCCAACGGTGACCAGTGCTTAGATTGTCAAGAACGACCGGCGTGTGGCCTGCCGCTGCAAGAGCTTTGCAGGTGTGACTGCCAATATATCCGGCTCCGCCAGTGACGAGCGTCATCAAACTCATAGACAACTCAGGTTAGGTGGAATTGTGCTGCTCCGCTTGACCGCTATGAACGGGCTGCGACCTGCGCGTCGCAGGCACTGATTCGAACGCGCCCAAGTCCGGTGAGCTGCTATAGCGGCTCGGCGCCAAACCTGAGACGCCGGTGGTCTGTCCGGATGGCGTGGAGCGGGCCCTCGGTGACGTGGTGTTCGTGTCGCTGCCCAGGGTGGGCGCCACGGTCACCGCGGGCGAGCCGTGCGGCGAGGTGGAGTCGACCAAGTCGGTCAGCGACATCTACTCCCCCGTCGACGGCGAGGTCACCGAGATCAACGAGGAGATCGACGAGGACCCCGCCCTGGTCAACGCCG